>Ga0256406_1000551_pt1 | contig 67654 bp, 49 predicted proteins | sample RumenRJG_03DNA_FD_185986 | JGI IMG/M metagenome (GOLD analysis project Ga0256406, IMG submission 185986) | Bovine rumen microbial communities from Lethbridge, Alberta, Canada - RJG_03 | ecosystem: Host-associated > Mammals > Digestive system > Stomach > Rumen | place: Canada: Alberta | collected... | reverse complement strand
GACGAGGACTGAAGCCGTGGCCTTTACCGTTACCCTCGGTTAATTGGATGAAACTTTGGAGTTTGTCAATCAAAAACTCCACAACAACTTGACACGATCCAGTGGAATCTAACGGTTTTTTTATTCGCCGACAGGTGGTATAATTGACTCGCAACGGATATTCGATCCGTACATTTTCACCAGAATATTTCGGAGGAAAACATGGAACAGGACAGCGTAAAGTACATCGAAGGATATATCACGAGAGCACGCAAGGCCCAGGCGGAGTTTGAGAAGATGTCCCAGGAACAGGTGGACAGCGCCGTGCAGGCCATAGGCAGGGTCGTCTACGACAACGCTCAGTATCTTGCAGAGATCGCCGTCGAAGAGACGGGGATGGGAAACGTGGAGGACAAGTTCGCCAAGAACAAACAGAAGGCGGGCATAGTCTGGAACAACCTGAGAGGCAAGAAGTCTCGAGGCATCCTGGAGACTGATGAGACAACGGGCATAACCACAGTGGCAAAACCCGTCGGTGTGGTAGCGGCTATAACACCTACTACAAATCCCATAGTAACACCGATGAGCAACTCCATGTTCGCTCTCAAATGCGGCAACGCTATCATAATAACACCTCATCACAGGTCCATAAAGTGCAGTACCAGGACAGTAGAGATGATGAACGAAGCTTTGGCCGGACTGGGGATGCCGGAGAACCTTATTCAGATTATCGGAGAGCATTCCAGAGAGAATACAAGAAACCTGATATCGATGGCCGACGTGGTAGTTGCCACAGGCGGCGCCGGCATGGTCAATGCGGCATACAGTTCCGGTCGTCCCGCCCTGGGCGTTGGAGCCGGAAATGTACAGTGCATCATCGACGAGGGGTATGACTTCAAGGAAGCCGTTCCCAAGATCATCAAGGGAAGATCCTATGACTACGGAATCATCTGCTCCGCCGAGCAGAGCGTCATCTGTCCCAGGGCCGACTTCGATCAGGTCATGGACGAGTTCTCCAGAAACGGAGGATATGTAGTAAGGAACAAAGAGGAACTTAACAAGGTGAGGGGTGCCCTTTTCGAGGACGGCAAGCCCAATCGCCATTCGGTCGGACAGTCCTGTCAGAAGGTAGCGGAGCTTGCAGGCATCGACATCCCCGAAGACACCAAAGTCATAGTAGCGGTCGCAGAAGGCACGGGACTCATCGATGAACTCGGCGGAGAGAAGATGGCTCCCGTCATCGCAGCTTACCCCTACGATGATCTGGATGATGCCATCAACATAGCGGCTGAGAATCTGGAAAAGGACGGCAAGGGCCACAGCGTAGCCTTCCACACCGATTCGGAGGAGCACATAGCCAGGGTTGCAGAATCCCTCTGCGTATCCAGGTTTGTTATCAACCAGTGCAGTGCCAACAGCGCCGGAGGAAGCTACTTCAACGGCCTGAATCCCACCAACACGCTGGGCTGCGGAAGCTGGGGACACAACAGCATCTCAGAGAACCTTAACTACACCCACCTGATGAATGTATCCAGAGTGGCAAGATTCATGCCTGACAATCCTGTTCCAAGCGATGAAGAACTCTGGAGCTGAGGGTGTTCCGGTGATATGAGAACAGTAAAGAAATTTTTCAGTAGATGTTGACGTAACTGGTAATATATGGTAAATATATAACATGACAGTTATATACGTTAAAACTATAATAGCCGTCATCCTGGGCCTTATGGCCGGGCTGGCGGTTGTTTATATCTTCAACAGGATGCCTGCAACATGGCTCTGCGACTATGACGAGGAGCCCCAGGGAGACCTGAAGGATCCGAAGATCCAAAGGATAAAAGGGTGGCCCTGGCGTTGGGTGTACGCAGGACTCTTTGCATGCATCGCACTGAGATCGGTATTCACAGAGATCCATGAACCCCCTCGTGGGTTCGAGGGACTTCCCGATGATACTATACAGATCCTGAGTCAGGGACAGCTGACCCTTGCCGTGCTTTTCGCATGCTTTGCCATGGCCATAATAGGGATCGCAGACCACAAGTATAAGATCATTCCCGATCAGTTCGTGATAATGCTGGCTATATCGACCCTGGGTTTCTTGCCTTTGCACAGAGAAATGATCCAGCCCCTGGGAGGCCTGATCATTGGAGCCGGCATAATGCTCATAGTCGCCGTCATGGGAAAGCTCATTTACAAGAAAGAAGTGATGGGCATGGGCGATGTCAAACTCTGCGCGGCAATGGGCCTGGCCCTTGGTATAAGAGGAATGATCTTCGTACTGGCGGCAGGATGCCTTTGCAGCGGTTTTGAAGCTGCCATAGGTCTTGCGAGAAAAAAATATTGCAGGACCGACATGAAACCCCTGGGTCCCTGGCTATGTGCAGCGGGGATCGCCTATCTGTTCCTGATCTGGCCCTTCTATCTTTGATTTTCGTGAAAGAGCAGATAAGTGGATGCGGATATACTATAGTAGACAGTAAAAATTATACCTTAGCATAATTTAACTGATGGATACTCTCGGCTACAATAATACACACAGCGGAAATGCTGCAACCTGTAACTAAACTGAAAAGGATCATATAGGGAGGAGAAAAATGCTGAACATCGAGAGAGCAGAGAGTCAAATCGGAAAATTCTCATTTGATGGTGAAAACAAATTCCCCAGGATCGAGAGACTTCTTGACAGGTACTGGGAGTGCAAACCGCAGGTCGACATCGAAAGGGCACAGATCTATACAGACTCCTATAAGGAGACAGAGGGTGAGGATGTTCTGATGCGCAGAGCGAAGGCATTCTATGCTTACTGTGAAAAAAGGGAAATCAACATTCCTGACGATCAGCTGATCGTGGGAGATTCGTCCAAGCTTCCAAGAGGCGGCGTCGTGGACCCGATCTTCCACGGTGGATGGCTCAGCCAGGAATACGACACCATTTCCACGAGAAAACAGGATCCATACATCCTGACTCTTGAGGACAAGAGGATACTTCAGGAAGATATCTTCCCATACTGGCAGGGCAAGTCGGTCAGTGAACACTGGCTGAAGCAGATCCCGCCACATGTCAGAGAACTCGCTGTCAAAACAGGTATCATCGACGTTGAGATCAAGACACAGAGTGCTGCCGGGGAAACTGCACCCTATTGGGAAATGCTCATGAATAAGGGCCTTGGGCAGATCAAAGAGGAGGCAAAGGCGATCATAGCTGATCTGGACGAGACGGATCCTGAAGACTATGCGAAGAAGACCTTCTTCGAAGCATCATTGCTGACTATCGAAGGCATGAGCCTGTACATAAAGAGACATGCAGACCTTGCTGATGAGATGGCGAAGACTGCTGATGGCGACAGGAAGGCAGAGCTTGAGCAGATCGCAGCAAACTGCAGACATATTGAGAACGGGAAGCCTGAGACGTTCTGGCAGGGCATCCAGTTCACATATTTTCTCCTGGTAGGTTGCCTCATGGAAGGCAATGGGCCTTCATATTCACCGGGAAGGATGGATCAGTACCTGTATCCCCTGTATGATGAAGATATCAAGGCGGGCCGTCTGACCATGGAGAAGGCTCTCGAACTCATAGAAGCCTTCTACATCAAGGCTTCCGAGACCACATGGTTTCTGAGTGAGAATGCATGCATGTACTTTGCAGGATATCAGCCATTCCACAGCACCATCGTCGGTGGTGTGGATAAGCACGGGGTCGACTGTACCAATGAGTTGTCATATCTCTTTATAACAGCGAAGATGGATGTCCAGCTTCATGGACCTTCTCTCTGCGTAAGAGCACACAGACAGTCTCCAGAAGACTTCATAATACATGTAGCCAAGCTCGCACGCATGGGAACCGGATTCCCGGCAATATATAACGATGAGGTAGCCATTAAGATGATGCTGCTTTCCGGAGGAACGATGGAGGAGGCACGCGATTATCAGATGGTAGGATGTGTCGAGCCATTTATAGGAGGCAAGATGGCCAAGTGGTCCGATGGCGGACATTATAACTACGGAGCAGCCATGGAATTCGTTCTTACAAACGGACATAGTCTGATCAACGACAATAAACTTCTTGGTCTTGAAACAGGGGATCCTGAGAAAATGACATTTGAAGAGATCAAGGAAGCGGTCAAGAAGCAGCTGAAATACATGATCAAGGCCATCAGTATATGTGCATGTGTAAATGAAAAGGTATGTGCGGAACTTACCCCCTACCCATTCGTCTCCACACTTCTTGACGGAACTTATGAAACAGGGAAAGATCTGACCGTTGGCGGCGTAAAATACACCATCGGACCGGCCCTTATCGGGACAGGGATCGCAGACCTTGTCAACTCACTGTCTGCGATCAAGACACATGTCTTTGACAAAAAAGACGTTACCATGCATGATCTGGTTGAGGCGATCAAAAATGACTTCGAGGGGTATGAAGATATGCGCCTTATGCTTCAGAACACGACGCCTATGTACGGAAACGACATAGAGGAAGTGGACATGATGGCTGGAGAGATGACGGATTACGCATATGAGGTCATATCATCCTGCAAATCATGGAGAGGCCCAAACTTCATATCAGGACTGTATCCTGTATCATCACATGTACCTCACGGCCTGGTCGTAGGTGCACTGCCCTATGGCAGAATGGCCGGCAAGGCTCTTGCAGATGGTTGTTCGCCCAATGGCGGCACAGACACTGATGGTCCTACAGCTGTCCTCAAGTCAGTATCCAAGGTCAATCACGAAGTACATACATCGGGGACGCTTCTCAACATGCGCCTTGATCCGGCCAGCGTTAAGGGAGACATGGGTCTTGCGAGGATCTCTCAGATCATCAGATCCTTTGTGGATCTGAACATCTATCACATCCAGTTCAATGTTGTGAGCAGCGAGACTCTCAAGGCTGCGCAGGCCGATCCGGACAAGCACAGATCCCTGATCGTCAGAGTAGCCGGTTACAGCGCATACTTCACAGAGCTGTGTAAGGATATGCAGGACGACATCATCAACAGAACGATCCATACAGCATAAAGACAGGGAAAATGACAAAAGGCACAATATTCAATATACAGAAGTTTTCCATTACTGACGGGGTGGGCATCCGAACATTGGTTTTCATGAAGGGGTGCCCTCTTCGTTGTCTTTGGTGCAGCAATCCGGAATCACAGCTGACATCAAAAGAGATAATGGATGTAAAGACCAACTGCACAGGCTGCGGTAAATGTGTGGGCGTCTGTCCAGAAAAGGCAATAGATCCCGTAACATTTGATATCGACAGAGAGCGCTGCACTGTATGCGGCAAATGCACAGAATCATGCTTTGCCAATGCAAAGAAGACAGTGGGCGACGAAATGACTCTGGCCGATATAATGATGATCATCGAAAAGGACAGAGTGTTCTACAGAAATTCCGGCGGTGGAGTGACCATAGGCGGAGGAGAACCGACCATGCAGGCTGAGTTCGTTACGGAACTTCTGAGAAACTGCAAGCTCAGGAACATACATACGGCTATCGAAACATGTGGTTATGGAAGCTGGGGCAGGATAGGGAGTGTATTTCAGTATACTGACCAGATATTCTATGACATCAAATCCATGGACAGTGATACCCATAAGGAACTTACAGGTGCCGGAAACGAGCAGATATTGGAGAATGCAGCCAGGATCGCCGAGCTGGGGAAAGATATGATAATCCGAATGCCGGTGATCCCGGGAATGAACGATGATCAAAAGAACATTGCAGATACCGGAGAATTTGTACAGAAGCTCTATGAGGTCAACGACAGGGTCAGGTTTGAGCTACTTCCATACCATGACTTCGGCAGGGACAAGTACAAGTGGCTCTCAAGAGACGATGTGCCTGAAAGCATTCCAAAACCTGATGAGAGAGAGATAGAAAACCACAGAAGAAGCCTTTCTGTTGCCGGGATCCCGGTAATTTTCTGATATAATAGCGAATACTACTAAAGTAGCACTTCACCACAATAAAATATCCTACAGGATAATACAAGAAGATTCATCTTTATCTTAAACTTTTTGTAGGAGTTACTATCATCATTCTTTTGGAGGAGGTGTTTGAATTGCTACCAGTAGAAAAACACCCATGTGAAGTTGGAGGACTGACCCCGGAAATGACAGCTGAACTCGAAAAAAGAGTCCAGGAGTTTGAACGGGAGCACGAGGAGGATGTCATTGCCAACGGAACCGGGTATGTCCCGAAGATCCGCAAGGGAGATTACCTCTTTGCAGGATTGATCAATGCAGCTATCACTATTTATATGATTATCGCAGTTATAATAATGTAGGAAGGAGGACGAGATGTCACAGAACAATGATGTGCAAGGTGCAGTATTTACTTCCCTTCTTCCTGCAAGAAAATCGGACAGGATCTACGGCACATGGGATCTGATATTCGTTCAGATCTGTTTCGGTATTGCAGCCTGGTTCTTCCTGACGGGAAGTCAGGCAGGAGTACTTCTTCCGGCGTATCAGGCCATCCCGGTCATACTGTTTGGAAACTGTACAGGCATATTTCTTATTTCGTTCCTATCCATCGTGCCCACAAGGTATGGATGCGAGGAGATAACAGTATCGAAGGGAGTCTTCGGACATAAGGGTTCATTCCTTATGCTGTTCTTCTTCCTGATAGCATGCTACCCCGCACTGGCTCTTGCGACCCTGATGTTCGGCGAGAGTGCTATCAAGTTCGTGCATCTTCTCGGTGGAACAGGCATGATGGCAGAAGAGGGAATGGGTGTTACCATTTTCGCTCTGTTTGCTCTCATAGGAGGAACCATAATCGCGGGCTTGGGACCAAACGTAATGCGTTGGTTCACAAGGATCTCTGCCGTCTCCATGGCGGTCATCCTCTTTGGCCTGATGGTATATGTATTCGTATATCACGGTTTTTCGGCGATCTGGCATGCTGAGCCATGCGATACGACATACATAGACGAATATGGTCCGGATCTCGGTATCAAGTGGAACAAAGCAACTGCTCTTGAGGCAAACCTGGGACTTGGAATGTCATGGGGCTTCTTCTTCGGAGGATGGTCAAGACTTGCAAAGACCGAGCCCAACGGTTATCACGGATGTCAGTGGGGATGGGGAGCTCTAGCTGCAGGAGCCGGACTGTTCTCCGCATTCGCAGCTCTGGCTATAAGTGAGTATGACCCGACAGCATGGTTCATCAAGGTATCACATGACACCAACTCGACTATACTTCCTCTGGCAGGAATCGTTCTCTTCGCAGTGGCAAACCTGACGTCAGTAGCAACACTCGTATATCCGGAAGCTGTTGCCTTTAAGGCAAAACTTCCAAAATACAGCTGGATCGTTGCACTGCTGGTATCTACCGTGCCTGTGCTTGCCATGCTCAACAACACCGTTTACTACATGGTAAGCAATGTCTATGCATTTATCGGCCTGGTCACCGGTTGCTTCTCAGCCATAATGGTTGCTGACTTCCTGGTGATCTCCAAAGGCAAGTTCAGGATCAGAGAATACTTCAGCAAGAAGGGCTACTGGTATGCAAAGGGCTGGAATCCTGCAGCGATCATTGCTCTTGCATGCGGGCTCACGACATATCTGATAATACTCAATCCGCTGACATGGGTAAGTTATTCAGGACTCTTCCCATATACTACGGCTATACTGCCTACGATCTGCGTGACAGGAGCAGTTTATATAATCCTTATGAAGACCTGGATACTCAAGAAATACAAAATGCCATATGTCAACGATTTCGAGATAGAAGACGAGAAGGCAGAATAATGATAATACTTGAACAGAGTTCCCGACCGGGGACTCTGTTTTTGTGTATAATAGGGATGACTGCAAAATGTTTACGTGAAAGGATATCCGCAATGACACCGACCCTTGATAATAAAGAACTCTTCAGGCTCAACCAGATATTTGCAGAGTTGCATGAGGACGATAATTACCAGAAAGCATTCACAAGTTTTCTTGAAAGCCTCAAAGACTTGGTGGAATTTCAAAAAGGCGATGTGTATGTTTACAGAAATGAAGGCGAACACATCAACTTTGAAGATTTTATTTTCGTCGATTGGAGTGATGACCACCTGGAGAGATATCTCAATGATTACGCGGATATCGATGATGCTCTGCCGATCGTCTCCCATAAACAGCCGGTGATGTTCAGGGATTCAGATGTATTCATACCTGATGAGAGAATGAAGACCAGATATTACAATGAGCTTCTCGTCCCTGCCGGAATGAATCATTCCATTGAGGGGAACATTTACATCGGAGATGATGGTTATGTGGCGGGTATAGGCATACACAGACCGGACCCTCTCGGAGAATTCACAGCCAAAGAACTCGAGATACTTAAACTATCAAGACCTCATCTTGTAAATGTGGCCAGAAAATTCATCGAAAACAAATCAGGTATCGATCCGCTTTCCATCAGTGTTCAGGCACTGTATGAGATCAACGATGTAGGCCTGTGCATATTCGATGATAAATACCATCTGGAAGATACGAACATAGGTGAGAAGAGTTTTATCGGAGAGGAAAGCCGCGGAGAATTATACAGATCTCTCATAACGCTGTGCAAGAGTCTTGGTGAGAAGATCGAGAAGGAAGGTTTTTCTGAGATCCCTGAAGAAAACATGGTGCATAGCAGGATAAGCATAGGAAAAGCTCACTACTATGCAGAGGTCAACTGCAAGAAATATGGAGATGAAGGATATAAATATGTTGCAACGGTATACGACTCCAACACCATATTTGAGCATTTCCTCCACGAGGTCAGGGACCGTTTCGCCCTCACAGACAGAGAATTTGAAGTTCTCATATGTGCGATGAAGGGCAAAAGCAATTCGGAGATCAGCAGAGAACTGTTCATAAGCGTTCCAACGGTAAAAAAACATCTGACCAATGTTTATCAGAAGATGGATGTGGAAGGTAAACATCAGATACTGGGCGTCATAATCGAATAAGGGCCTCATAAGGCATGAAGCCTTTATGATCTTACATACGCTTCACCGGTTCAAGCTCCCCGTTGTCTTTTTCGGGGAGTTTATAGTATACTGTTAACAACTATGGGCAATTATCTGCTGACAATCGCATACGATGGCTCCGGTTTCCACGGATGGCAGAAACAGCCCTCTGAGAGGACTGTCCAGGGCCATCTGGAAGAGGTACTTTCTGCTCTCTTCAAGGAGGAGATACAGCTTAACGGTACCAGCAGGACCGATGCGGGGGTCCACGCTCTTGGTCAGAGAGCCAGCTTCAAGGCAGACCTGGGTGTGCCCGTAGAGCGGATGGCAAGAGTGATCAACAATGCCCTCTGCGGCGAGGAGGAAGGCGGCTTCGCTCTGTCCCCGGTCCGCATAGTCGAGGCGAAGGAAGTCCCCGGGGATTTTCACGCCCGCTTCGACAGCAAAGGCAAGAAATACATCTATCGCATCCTGCCGGAGGGCGAGGACATATTCAGGAGGAACTATGTCTATCATCTGGCCGGCTACAGAGATGGAGGGCCGGGCCCTCTGGATGTAAAGGCAATGGATGCAGCCAGCAGGCTGCTTGCAGGAACACATGACTTCAAGAGCTTCGAGGCATCAGGCGGGACTCCCAGGGAGACTACCGTAAGGACCATATTCGAGGCCGCTGTCAGACGGGATGGCGACGAGGTCGTATTTGAGGTAGCAGGAGACGGTTTCCTCTACAACATGGTAAGGATAATGACAGGGACACTGGTCGAGATCGGCCGGGGAAAAAGAGAACCCGAGGAGATAAAAAGCATCATCGAAGGAAGGGACAGGACCCTGGCGGGACATACGGCACCGCCATACGGACTCTATCTCAAGGAAGTCTACTATACGGAGGAATGAGAATGGAAAAGAGACCTGGCTGGGACGAATACTTTATGGATTTCGCGGTTCTGACAGCGAAGAGATCCACATGTCTGAGAAGGCAGGTGGGCGCAGTCATCGTTCAGGACAAGCATATCGTTGCCACAGGTTATAACGGGGCCCCGAGGGGTCTGGTCCACTGTGGAGAGCGAAAGGGAGGCTGCCTCAGAGAAGAGAAGGGCATCCCGTCAGGAGAGAGACACGAGATGTGCAGGGCTCTCCATGCTGAGCAGAATGCCATAATCCAGGCTGCGACGCTGGGACAGAGCATCGAGGGTGCGACTATCTACATCACCCACCAGCCCTGCGTCATATGCGCCAAGATGATAATCAATGCAGGGATCGAGAGGATAGTGGTAAGAGAAGGATATCCCGACGAACTGTCCGTAGAGATACTAAAGGAAGCCGGACTGAAGATAGTCATGTTAGGAGATAAGGATTGACAGCCACAAGCAGTGTAGTATGGGGTCCTCTGATCCTGGCGGCTCTTGTGGCAGCAGCGGCAACACCGCTGGCCATATGGTTCGCCCCCAAGATCGGGCTCATGGACATCCCCAAAGACAACCGCAGGGTACACAATAAACCCATGCCGAGATTCGGCGGTGCGGCTATATACCTGGGGATGATGGTGTCCCTGGCTTTTCATGTTTCTCAGTACAAGGGAGTAAGCGCGATCATGCTGGGCTGCACCATGATATTTGTGCTGGGTCTCATCGACGACAGGTTCGATATCAAACCTCTCTACAAACTGGCGGGACAGGTGCTCACAGCTTCTGTCGTGTTCGCACTTGGAATAAGGATCACCTTTGTAAGGATAACTCTGGTCGAATATTTCTTCGGATCGGAGCCTATCATGTTTGGAGGGATCATCGACTATATCGTAACGGTCCTGTGGCTTGTAGCCATAACGAATTCGGTAAATCTCATCGATGGGCTCGATGGGCTCGCTGCCGGTATATCGGCAATATCTGCTCTATGCATCGCGTATGTGGCATATATTCACGGATACACGGTCCCCACAATGGTGATGATGGCTGTTGCGGGATCTGCGCTTGGTTTCCTCCCCTTCAACTTCCATCCTGCGAAGATATTCATGGGGGATGGAGGATCCCAGCTTCTGGGTTTTGCCATCGCCGCATTCTCCGTGGCAGGTACGGTCAAGAGTGCCACAATAATGGTGGTGCTTATGCCGGCTCTGGTCCTTGGCCTTCCCATATTCGATACTCTGATGGCGATCATCAGGAGGACGAGCAGACGCCAGTCCATAGGAACGGCTGACAAAGAGCATCTCCATCATAAAATAATGAGAGCCGGTTTCGGACAGAGGAGAGCGGTACTGCTCATGTACAGCGTCAGCGGGATCATGGGGACAGTGGCTGTTCTCTACAGCAGAGGACTCTTCGTGGAGTGCATAGGTCTTCTGGCTGTGGTCGCCATGATAATCGGTGTCATACTTACGGATACAGGAAAGAACAATATAAGTCTTAAGGGACACAGGATCCTGAGAGAGGATCTGGGAGATGAAAAGCGAAAGAAGAAAAGAAGAAACTCTGAATGATATACAGCTGAAGCCCTTTCTCAAAACGGTCGCGGTCGTAGCTACGCCTATCGCGCTTCAGTCACTCATAGGATCCAGTCTCAACCTCGTCGATAATCTGATGATTGGTCATCTGGGGGAACTCCCGCTCAATGCGGTAGGAGTGTCGGTCCAGATTTTTTTCGTTTACTGGATGTTTGTTTTTGGCTTTGCAAGCGGAGCAGCCACGTTCATCTCCCAGTTTTACGGAGTGCGTGATTACAGGAACATAAGGCGGACCACGGGGTTCACCCTGTGCGTTGCCTTTGCCATGGGCATGGTATTCTTCCTTGCGGCGGAACTGTTTCCCCAATACCTTCTCAGGATATTCACCAGGTTCCCCGAGGTCATAGAGACGGGCGCGATCTATGTGAGGATCGGGGCGCCTACGTTCCTGCTCATACCTTTGATCCAGGCGTTCACCGTCGCTCTGCGTGCGACACAGCAGACCATACAACCACTCATAGCAAGTGCAGCGGCTCTGTGCCTCAACACTTTTCTGAACTATGTTCTCATCTACGGAGCATTCGGAGCACCGGCACTGGGAGTCAGGGGAGCAGCCCTGGCTACGGTCATATCAAGAGCAGTGGAACTGTCCATAATCCTCTATCTCGTGTTCATAAGACGCAATAAGATCGCAGGATCACTGAGGGAATTTTTTGGCTTTGACCGGGATCTGGCGGGGCGCATAGTCAGAAACGCTCTGCCTACCACGATCAATGAGACCATGTGGGGACTTGGGACGGCCCTGTACATAGCGGCCTTTGCCAGGATAAGCATTTCAGCAGGTGCCGCGGTCCAGGCGTGCAATACGATCAATAACCTCTTCTCTCTGGCTGCATTCAGCATAGGAGATGCGGTACTCATACTGGTCGGGCAAAAGCTTGGAGAGGGTAAGATGGACGAGGCATGGCATATGTCCAGGATCCTCATCAAACTAAGCATACTTGTGGGAATAGTCCTTGGAGGACTTACCATAATATTCGGCAAGCCCATACTGGGACTCTTTGACTTTACACCGGAAGGCGAATCATATGCCTGGAAGATACTCATCGTATATGCGGCGACACTGTTCATGGAAGTATACAATGGAGTGCAGATAACCGGATGTCTAAGATGCGGCGGGGATACCAGGTTCGCTATGCTGACGGAAGTCGGATCCATATGGCTCATAGGAGTGCCTCTGGCATTCATAACCTCACTGGGACTGCACTGGCCTGTCTATCTTGCCGTTCTGGCGGTCAAGACCGAAGGCGTCGTAAAGGGCATCATACTTACCCGTCGCTATATCAGCGGCAGGTGGCTCAGAAATGTCATAGACGGTGTGTCATGAGCGGGAGGACGGACAGGAAAAAAGCCGAGAAAAGACGGCAGAAGAGCAGGGAACGAAACAGGCGCCGCAGGGAGAGATACGAGCAGCAGCGCAGGGATATCGACAGCTTTCTCAAGCAGTTCGACATCGATGAGTATCGTCAGAAGGCTCGCTGGCTCGACAGGAAGTTCATCCTCCATGTAGGACCCACGAATTCGGGCAAGACCTACGATGCCATACAGGCTCTGCGCAGAGCGGAGAAGGGAGTATACCTGGGACCTCTGAGACTTCTGGCCCTTGAGATGTTCGATACTTTGAATTCATACGGAGCGCTCTGCGAGCTGCTCACCGGCGAGGAATTCATCAGAGTGCCGGGAGCACAGATAACCGCATCCACCATAGAACTGTGTGACTTCAGGAAACGCTACGACGTAGCTGTGATAGACGAGGCTCAGATGATAGCCGATCCCAGCAGGGGAGGCAGCTGGACAAAGGCAATATTCCTTGTGGACGCAAGAGAGGTCCACATCTGCTTATCCCCTGATGCGGAGGGCCTGATACGCCGTATACTCGACGGGTTCGAAGCAGAGTACACCGTCCATAAGCATGAAAGACTGGCTCCCCTTGCCTTTGGAGGAAAGATCGACAGCATGAAGGAAGTCAAAGACGGAGATGCTGTGATCGTATTCTCAAGGAGGGCCGTTCTGGCAACGGCAGCCGAGCTGCAGCAGCTGGGAAAGAAGACCAGCGTGATCTACGGGGCACTTCCTCCTGCATCAAGAAGGGAAGAGGTGAGAAGGTTCGCCGAGGGAGAGAGCACGGTAGTGGTGTCCACAGACGCGATCGGTATGGGCATATCACTGCCCATCAGGCGGATAATATTCAGAGAGATCAGTAAATTCGACGGAGAGGATGACAGACTTCTCAACGGCGGCGAGATAAGACAGATAGCCGGGCGTGCGGGAAGATACGGGATATACGACAGGGGAGAGGTGCTGGCGGTGGCTCATCCCGAGCTTGTGGAAGATGCCCTTGCAAACAGCGGGATGCCCCTTGAGACCGTGACCATACCATTCCCGAGAGAAGCTGTAGATACCGGATATTCATTTCGCAGGCTATTCAGAGAGTGGCAGGATCTGCCTTTCGTTGAGGGATTCGTAAGGGAGGATATGACAGAGGCCATTTTCCTTCTCAATGAGCTTGGGGAGAAACTGGCAAGACAGCTAGACAGGGCACTCCTGTACGAGCTCATAACATGTCCCGTGGATATCAAGAACGACAGACTTGTCCTCTATTGGCTGGAGTGCTGTATAGCCATAAGCGTCGGAGCAGAACCTGAGGTTCCGGATTTTGAGACCGACGACCTTGAAGGGTGTGAACTCCAGTATAAGGCACTGGATGTAAGACACCAGCTGCTCAGACGCATAGGAGTGGAAGATCCCAGGATGGACGAGAAGCTGGAGCTTTGTGAGAAGATCAACCAGTTGCTGCTCTCCGACAAAAAAAGATTCCATAAGCGCTGCAGAAGATGCGGCAGACTGCTTCCAGCGACATGGCCCTACGGCATATGCGATGCCTGCTATGGCGGAGGCAGAAGAAGAAAACGCAGGTAAGCTCGATGAAACGTGCAAGCGGCATACTCCTTCCCCTGTTCTCCCTTCCCTCTAAGAGGGGCAGAGGAGATATGGGACCGGAGGCATACAGATTCATAGACAAACTTTCGATGGCCGGTCAGAGATACTGGCAGGTGCTGCCCATAGGCCCTGCCAACGACAAAGACTGTCCCTATCAGTCGACCTCGGCTTTTGCGGGAGATCCGGCATACATATCTCTTGAGAAACTTGAACAGAGAGGGCTGCTGGATGCAGATCGGCTCAGCTTTGCAAAAGCAAACAGGAGTGCATCTTCCAGAGACGAAGTCCTCAGATCGGCATACCTTTCATTCAGGCTCCGTGGTTCGGGCGAAGAACTCAGGGCCTTTGATCTCTTCTGCGAGAAGGAGGCTGAGTGGCTCGACGATTTCGCCCTCTACACAGCCCTTTCGGACAGACTTGGCAGAGACTGGTCCAGGTGGGATGAAGACATCAGCAGGTGCAGGGAAGAGGCAAAGGCATATTGGAGGGATGAGCTGTCCGAAGAAATCGGATTCCGCAGATGGCTCCAGTTCGAGTTCTTCACCCAGTGGGAGGATCTGCGCGCCTATGCTCACGAGAAGGGCGTCAGGGTGATCGGGGACATACCATATTCCGTTGCCTTTGAGAGCGCTGACTGCTGGGCCGACCGCAGACTGTTCAGGATCGATGAAGAGGGGAATCAGACAGAAACATCCGGAGTCCCTCCCGATCAGTTCACACCGAAGGGACAGTGCTGGAACAATCCTCTCTACGATTGGAATGTTCATAGAGAAGATGGCTATCGGTGGTGGATACGCAGGATAAGCCAGCAGCTTCGTTTCTTCGACATACTTCGCATAGATCACATCAGAGGATTTGAATCCTATTACGCCATACCGGGCGATGACAGGGATCCCATGAGGGGCCACTGGGAGAAGGGTCCGGGGATGGATTTCTTCGGTGAGGTAAACCGCATCTTCGGCAGCGACAGGTTCATAGCCGAGGATCTGGGATTTCTGACCCAGCAGGTCCACGACATGATCAGAGACACGGGCTATCCAGGGATGAAGGTGCTCCAGTTTGCCTTCGACACGAGCGAGGAGAACATATATCTTCCATCCAACTACGAGGATAACAACTGTGCAGTCTACACCGGGACACACGATAACGATACCACTCTTGGGTGGTATGAGAAGGCCGAGGAATGGAAGAAAAGGTTTCTCACATGGTATCTCAGAGAAAAATCATGCACACGTTTCTCAAAGGACCGCGCAGATCTATCTGGTGGATCGGGAGAGGATCCGGGGATCATGGATCCGGAAGATGCGGTGAGAGGCATGGTGGAGCTGGCCTATTCCAGCAGGGCAGATATATGTATAATACCTATGCAGGATCATCTGGGACTTGGAAGCCATGCCAGGATAAATACCCCCGGCGTCGCCGACGGCAACTGGCGATGGCAGATGGATGAAGATGCTTTCACCGATGAACTGGCGGAGGGATTAAAAGCCCTGTGCAGGGAATACGACAGATAGATGCAAAGGCAATAAAAATCTGAAATTATACGAGGGATCCAGGATGAAAGAAAACAGGAAAGAAAATATGAGAGCTGCAGTAGCAGGGTGCATATCCGTAGACATATGCCCCGCATTTGCAGGAACGGGAAAGGATTTCGGCGAGATCATAAAGGAAGGCAGGATCACCCGCATAGGAGGAGATGACATTTTCCCCGGGGGATCTGTTGCCAACACGGGGATCGCTCTGAAGAAGTTCGGGATCGATGTGAGCCTGCTCTGCAGACTCGGAGAAGATGCGATGGGCGATCTGCTCATGAACATGCTCAGGGAGGGCGCCGGTGAAGACAGCGTCGAGACCATATGCGTATCCGGTGATTCATATTCCGCCTACAGCCTCATACTGGCGCCCCAGGGACTGGACAGAGCTATACTGCAGAACCCGGGGGCAAACGATGACTATGATATAGAGGATATAGACTGGGATAAGCTGGAGGGGTGCAGTCTCCTCCACTTCGGTCATCCACCGACGATGAAACATTTCTTCATCAATGATGGCAGCCAGCTTGTAGAACTCTTTGAGAAGGCCCATGAGATGGGGATGATAACATCCCTTGATCTGTGTGCCGTCGATCCTGCATCGGACGCGGGACGAGAAGACTGGAAGAGGATACTGGGGAATGTCCTTCCCCATGTCGACTTCTTCCTTCCAAGCAGAGATGAACTTGCCGATATGCTTGGTGTCGAAGGATACGAAGATCCCAGAGAGCTGACCATGGAGCTCATAAGAAGATCCGTGGATCTTGGAGCGTCAAACGTGGTCATAAAAGAGGGAGAACTTGGCATGTCCTACAGAAACATCGAGGATTTTTCCCGTATAGAAGCCGCCCTGGGATATGCATCCGGATCCATGAAGGATTGGGAAGGAGCAACAGGACAGGTGCCGGCGATCCCTGTTGATGAGGAGGTCTCCGGGCTTGGCGCCGGAGACACTACCATAGCCGCATATCTTGCAGCCATGATGAGGGGATACTCCTTTGAGGAAGCCCTTTACCTGGCCAGAGCCGAAGGTGCGCTCTGCGTGAGCGATACCTCAGCTACCGGTGCCCTTCTGCCCTTTGAGGAGATGATCATTCCCTCCTGAGAAGGTGCATCTGCCCCGGTTTTGATATGAGTTCATTTTCGAAGAGATCTTCCGTTAGAAGGTCTCTGTTTTTTCCTCCAAGAGGTATTGCCTTTTCTACGCTTCCGCAGTTGATCACGGTGATGATGCTCTCATCTTCGTCGAAGCGCTCGAATGCGTAAATACCGTCAGAGGCTTCGATGGTCCTGTATGAGCCGGTGCGGTATACCCTGTGGGATGTTCTGATGGATGTGATCTTACGGTACCAGCCGAGGAGGGTATCGTTTTCTTTTCCCCAGGGGAAGCAGGTGCGGTTGAAAGGATCCTTATATCCTTCGGTACCCGCTTCGTCGCCATAGTATATGCAGGGTACGCCGGGGAGGGTCATCTGTAGAAGGACAGCCTTCCTGAGCATCTCGATCCCCTTATCCCATTGGTGATCATCAAGACGGGTCGAAGCCTGGAGCTCTCGTGAAGGATCTGCGCCTATATCGTCTCCGGCAAGAGCTGTTATGATGCGCAGACTGTCATGGGTGCTCAGCAGATTCATAAGGCTGTGGACCACCTCTTCAGGATAGTGTTCAAGTATGGTCTCGACTGTGTCCGCCATGGTTTCGGCCGCGCCGTTTCTGATAAAATCTATGATGGCGCTTCTGAATGGATAGTTCATCACAGAGTCAAGCCTGTTGCCCTCGAAGTAGTTTTTTCTCTCATCGTAGGCGATCTTGTTTGAAGCGTCCTCCCAGACTTCGCCTATTATTATAGAGTCATTTTTTTCTTTCTTGGCTGCTGCGACCAGAGACTCCAGAAAACTGCATGGCAGTTCATCGGCCACATCCAGCCTCCATCCGGCTGCTCCGGCGCGGATCCATTTTCTCACTATGCCCTCATCACCTGTGATGTAATCGATGTATGAAGGCTCGGTCTTGTTTGCCTTTGGAAGCGTATCGAAATCCCACCAGCAGTCATAACTGCCGTCCTCGTGGAAGAAGTACCAGCTCCGGTAGGGAGAATCCTCGCTGAGATATGCGCCCTGGGGGCTGCAACCTCTGTCTCTGTAGTGGCCGTATCTGTCAAAGTATTTTGAGTCGGACCCCGTGTGAGCGAAAACGCCGTCGCAGATCACTTCCATGCCAAGTTCTTTGGCATCGCGGCAGAGGGCGGCAAAGTCTTCCTCGCTCCCAAACATGGGATCCACGGTCTCGTAATCGCCGGTATCGTACTTGTGGTTTGAATAGGCCTCGAATATTGGGCTGAGGTAGATACAGGTGACGTTGAGGCTTGCAAGGTAGGGCAGCTTCTGCCTGATCCCCTCAAGATCTCCGCCGAAGAAATCGTTGTTGAGGACCTTGCCGTCAACGGGCTGCCATATGGGAGCATCTCCCCAGTTGTGCTGAAGGATCTTGCCCTCCTGAGGGATCCTTTCCCTTCCCGAGGCATTGAATCGGTCTACGAAGACGTGATAAAAAATGCCCCCATAGATCCACTCCGGCGGGGAGTATTCTCTTCGATATACGGTCTGCTGCCAGGCGCATGGCTCCGGACCGGTGACAGCTTTGGATCCATTGCCTTTGCCGACGAATATCACTTCATCTTCCGTTGCGATCTCGAAGTGATACCAGTAAAGCCCCGTATCGTGGATCCTGACAGAAGCAGAATAGAGCAGATGGTCGGGATGATCGCCTGCCCCGGCATCGCCGCTGGCCTGTGCGAGTTCGTAGTCTGCGGGCCGGTCATGTCTGTCGTAGAGCATGACCAGACGCACTGATTTCGCTGTCAGCTCCCTGGAGACGAGGATATTGAAAGTCAGTTCGGTATCTGAGTACACTGCCCCCGTGGGGCTCTTGAAAAAGGTGTCTCTTGAATCAAATAATATCTTGTCTGTAGTCAATTATATGTCTCTCTTTTTTGCTCGTTTATATAACCGATCGGGACTTGGCGAAGAAGGGATGTGTCACATATCCGGACAGAGTCCTCCTGTCGTTGATGATGACGTTCTTGTCCAGAACGGCGTAGTTCAGGTGTGCTCCCTCTCCGATCGTACAGTCCTGATTGATCACGCAGTTTTCCACTACAGCGTCCTTTTTGATATGTACATTCCTGAATATGATCGAGTTCCTCACAGTTCCCTCTATCTTTGTTCCGGCGGCGATGATGGAATTCGATGCGCTGGACTGACCGGAATAATACGCGGGAGAACTGTTGCCGGCTCTGGTGATTATTGGCCTCAGCTCCTGGTAAAAGAGCTCACGTCTGATATCCGGCTCAAGAAGCGCCAGATTGCTCTTCAGGTATGATGCGATGGAATCTATATAGAGCAGGCTCTCGTCCGTCGCATAAGCCATGACTTTTGAATCCTTCAGCGAAGCCTTTAAGACATCCTTTCTGAGGCTGGTCTTGTTCTTATCAAGGGAGTCTGTCAGTATGTCGAGAAGATCCTCCCTGTTTATTATGTAGGTGTTTGTGGAAGTCAGAGCATCGGCTCTGTTCTCCGTTCCGATGATGATGTCGGTTATCCTTCCATCATCGTCCACCAGGTACTGGGTGGAAGCGACAGCAGGGTCCCTGTTCAGTGGATCCTTCGTGCAAAGGCAGGTGAAGCGTGCTCCCGAATCTATGTGATGCTGGAGCATGGCCGAATAATCTATGTTTCCTACTGCTCCGCAGCAGGTGAACAGGACATAGGGTTCCTTTCTCGATTTGATATATGAGATATTGGCCTGAAGGGCTTCCAGGACATTTTCATATCGATGATCCGCGTTGTAGTAGGAGAAGGGCGGCAGGACAGTAAGCCCGGAATGCCTCCGGTTCAGATCCCATTCCATGCCGTTGCGCACGTGCTCCATAAGGCTTTCGTAGCGGGTAGTGGCTATGACGCCGATATTTCTTATCCCCGAATTGGTCATGTTGGAAATGAAAAAATCGATCAGCCTGTAACGGCCCCCAAAAGGTATAGCCGCAAAATCTCTCTTTATAGTTATCTCACTGACCTGTTCTTCACGATCGTCAGCGAAGATAAGTCCCAGCATTTTCATTTTCTAACCTCCTCTCCCGCAGCGATGACCGTAAGTTCGGTGGTGTTTCTATCGCCGCCGACTACTGCGCCTGCACAGATGCGGGCACCGTGATCGATGACGGCGTATTCTACATGGGCGCCTTTCTCGATCCTGACATCGCTCATGATCACAGAGTCCTTCACTGTGGCGCCTTCCTCTATGATGATGCTGCTTCCCAGAACCGAGTTGGACACGGCGCCGTCTATTTCATTTCCCGCGGCGCAGTTACAGTTGGTAAGACTGGCGTGCTCGCCCAGATAAGTAGGCGCCTGGAAGTCATGACGATAGTAGATCCTCCATCCGTCATCGTTTAGCAGAAGCTCCGGTTCATCTCCCAGGGTATCCATGTTGGCGCTCCAGTATGAAGACAGGGTGCCCACATCTCTCCAGTACCCCTTATAGAGATAGGCAAACATCTTCTCGCCTGCATGGAGCATGGCGGGTATCACATTCTTGCCGAAGTCGTTCTCGGAGTCGGGATCGTTTTCATCCAGCTCCAGATACTTCATGAGCACATCCGTCTTGAAGATATAGACACCCATGGAGGCAAGTGTGCTCTTTGGTTCCCTGGGTTTTTCGGCAAACTCGGTTATCCTGCCGGATCCGTCGCAGCTCATTATGCCGAAGCGGCTGGCTTCCTCCAGGGGAACGTCCATGACAGCGATGGTGCAGTCTGCATCATTGGCAATGTGCTCCTGGAGCATGGTCTCGTAGTTCATCTTATAAACATGATCTCCGGAAAGTATCAGTATATGATCGGGATCGTATCCTGATATGAACTTCCTGTTCTGATAAATGGCGTTGGCTGTGCCCTTGAACCAGTCACCGCCCTTTGCCGCCTGGTAGGGAGGCAGTACATGGAGTCCGCCGTAGTTCAGATCCAGATCCCATGGGTCTCCCGTACCCAGATAATCGTTGAGCTCCAGAGGCTGATACTGGGTGAGGACTCCCACCGTGTCGATGTTCGAGTTGACGCAGTTCGACAGTGAAAAGTCGATGATCCTGTATCTTCCTCCAAAGGGCACAGCCGGCTTGGCGACGCTCTCCGTGAGAGGTGTCAGCCTGCTGCCCTGCCCGCCGGCAAGGAGCATGGCTATGCAGTGTTTCTTTCGTGCCATCTCTATTCCTCCTTATTCTTGAGCATGATGGCCGAGAGGGCAGGAAGGGTCATCACTATGCTGTTATCGTACCCGTTCCAGCCGTATGGCTCGGCTTCATATGATGAGGCGGTGCGTCTGCCGCTTCCGCCGTATATGTCACTGTCCGTATCGATGAGGGGAATCCAGGATCCGGGATCCGGAACGCCTATTCTGTAGTTATCAAGATCCCGCCCCGACAGATTGATCGCCGTAAGCACAGGATCCGTTGCCTTTCCCTCATCATCTATATCATATCTCAGATAGGTTATCACATTGTCGCCGGCGTTTCCTCCGTCGATCCAGCGGAAACCCTCGGGGCTGGTATCCCCTGTCCACAGGGAAGGCGTACTGCGATATATGTGGTTGATGTCTCTGACGAAGCCCTGGACCTGCCTGTGCCTGTCGAAGTCGAGGAGCATCCAGTCCAGACCGGAGTACTCGTTCCATTCTATGAACTGGGCGAACTCGGTGCCCATGAAGGTCAGGATCTTGCCTGGATGTGTGATCATAAAGGTGATAAAGGATCTTATCCCCTTGAATTTTTCTTCGTACTGTCCCGGCATCTTGCCAAGAAGAGAACCTTTGCCGTGGACAACTTCATCGTGGGATATGGGGAGTATATAGTTCTCGCTCCAGGCGTATACCAGAGAGAAGATCAGCTTGCCGTGGACCGTGGAGCGGAAGACCGGATCCGTTGAGAAATATTCAAGCTCATCGTTCATCCAGCCCATGTTCCATTTGAAATTGAAGCCCAGTCCCCCGTCATAGGGCGGTGCGGTTATGCCCGGCCATGCGGTCGACTCTTCGGCCACGGTGATCACTCCCGGGAATCCTGTAAGCAGCACATGGTTCATATGACGGAGAAAAGCAACGGCCTCTTTGTTTTCCACACCGCCTTCATCGTTAGGTGCCCACTGGCCGTCCTCCCGTCCGTAGTTAAGATATATCATTGCCGATACGGCATCGACTCTGATGCCATCGACATGGAATTCATCGCAGAAATAAAAGGCACTTGAGATCAGGAAACTGACCACCTCGCCTCTTCCGAAATCGAAAGCTCTGGTCCCCCAGCCTTTGTGTTCCGCCTTGAAAGGATCGGAATATTCGTAGAGAGCCTGACCGTCAAAGTCGGAGAGCCCGTGCTCGTCCTTGGGGAAGTGAGCGGGTACCCAGTCCATTATCACACCGATCCCGGCATGGTGGCACTGATCGATCAGATACTTGAGCTCCTCGGGTCTTCCGTATCTTGATGTAGGGCTGTAGTATCCTGTGACCTGATATCCCCAGGATCCGTCAAAAGGATATTCCATGATGGGCATGAGTTCGATATGCGTGTAGCCCATGTCCTTCACATAGGGGATGAGCTCCCGGGCGATCTGAAGGTATGTCATGAGACTTCCGTCCGGGTTCCTTCTCCATGAGCCGAGATTGACCTCATATATATTCATGGGTCTTCTCAGCGCATCGCCCCGGCCGCGATTCTCCATCCATTCATGATCCTTCCATTCATAGACAGATCTGTCATAGACTATGGATGCTCTCTGGCTTCCCGTTCTGGCGTCGCCGTTTTCGGAGAAGAATGCATAGGGGTCGGCCTTCCAGACTGTTCGGGTCTGATCGGGATGTCCTCCCGGGATTCGAGAAGTTACTGCAAATTTATACAGATCACCGAACCCGGCGCCGGGTATGAAGACCTCCCAGATCTGAGGGTCGTCCTCGAGCCTTTGCATGACATTCTTCGAAGGATCCCAGCCGTTGAATGTGCCCACAACGGAGATCGCCTTTGCATTCGGCGCCCACACACGAAAAACCACACCCTCACTGTCCCCGTCGGAGAAAGGGTGAGCTCCGAGAAAATCATATGCCCTGTTGTCGTTCCCAAGGTGAAAGAGATATTTGTGTTCTGATATGTCCTTGTTCATCATAATTGACTTTACACCAAATCAAATATTTATTCAATAAGGTAGGCTAGCTCTGCTTCTACGGCAGCCCCGACTTTCTCGCAATCTTCCACTCCCCGCGGCACTCGTTCCTCGCGGCACCCGCTCCTCTGATTTGTTGCATTTTTTCAAGATCAGCCTTCGATCCTACAGTATTCGATCCATGTGGCAGGCGGGAAAGGGGCAAATGTTGCATCTTTTCCTGTGCAGGTACTGGATCCGTGGTATTTGCCTCACCAAATACCGTAGGATTTCCTTTTTTCATTTGATTCCTACAGAAAAAGCCTCTCTCACAATGTTCTAAGAGGCCCATTACTGTAGATATAAAAGATTTTCTAAGATAAATGCAACAGATCGTTCTGGTGTGAACGAGGCGTGTTCGTCCTGGCGTGAGCGAGGCATTTCGTCAAAACTCCACAGCCGCTCTACACTAACGGCGAGGTGTGGGATGCTGATCGCGAGGGGCACTGATCGTAGGCGCCCTGTTGTTTTTCTTGCATGGATCCTGATCGGAGGATTATACTTGAATCGCAGGAAGTTAAATCAAACATACACAGTTCGGGCGCATCCTCATGATCGCCCAACGGGGAAGTGGACCTATGCTCGAGGAAAAAGCCGGATATCTGAAAGATTCACCCATCAATATAAGGATACTTCATATAGAGAACTATCCGCTCCACTATCATCTGGATCCGGAATTCATTTATGTGCTCAAGGGGTTCGTCACTCTCAAGTGCGGATCCAGCATATATAAGATGCAGCAGGGAGATATATTTGTGGCGAACGAAAGTGAGGTCCACGGGATATACCACTGCTCCACGGACAATGTGGTCCTCATGATACAGATCGACGCCAGGTACTTCATCAAGATGTTTCCCGCGCTGAACAGCAGCGTGTACAGGACCCTCAGCAAGGACAGGAACGATGAGAACCTGGTCTATCTCAGGAGCCAGCTCCTCCACGTAGCCTTCAACTATCTCAAAAGATCCCCGGGATACAAAATGGAAAATACGAATCTCATGGAGGACATAATAAACTTCATGGACAAGTATTTCGCGACCTTTTATTTCGAGGGTCAGACCGTTATGCAGAGAAGGTATGATAAGCCCGAGAGGACCGAGCGCCTGGGCAGGATCATCAGTTATCTTTACAAACACCACGACGAGAACGTGACCTTAAAGGATCTTGCGGAGATGGAATATCTGAGCGAGTATTATATCTCCCATCTCATAACCAGCGGCACAGGACTTAATTTCAGAGAGCTTCTTGCCTTTGCACGCGTGGAGGAGTCGGAGAAACTGCTCCTGCAGAGCGACGAAAAGGTGAGCGCCATAGCCAAGAAATGCGGCTTCAGCACGACGGCCTACTACGTCAAGTTCTTCAAGAAATGGTACCGCTGCGAACCTGACGAATACAGGCAGCTGTACTCCGCTCACACCAAGGGCTCGGACCTGGAAAAATCGAAGGAGATGGAGGTCAACAAAGCGCTGGATCTTGTCACCGAGCTCATCAACTTCCTTTCATTTGAGTCCGACGAGGAGGTGGGAGTCAAATTCCGTTTCGACGAGATAGATGTGGATGCAAAGGCAAAGGAGAGCGGACTGAAAAAACTCGAGAAGCGGGCCGAGTTCGGTGGGACCTATTCCAAGAGCCGGTACATCATATACGGAAGCGAATTCATATCCAATGCCCTTGGCGCGGATCTGAAGACCCACGAAGAACAGTTCGTAGACGAAAAGGGCAATTACATCTGGGACACCCTTGCCGTGATACCTCACATCTTCAGGAAGTATGTGAATTCAGAGGAGAATGTTATACGTGAGAACAACTATATAGATATGGGAAGAAGCGGCACGCTGCTGTCCGGGGAGAGGGGCATAGTGAATTCCTATGAGATAGCCAAGCCCGCATTCTATGCATACAGGTTTCTCAGAGCCATGAGAGGGAGCATACTCTCGTCGGGAGATGGCCACATCATCACCAGAGGCAAAAGCGGCAATGCCCGGCAGATAGCGGTCCTTGCATACAATACGAGCGAGACCATCGAAGCCCTTTTTGAGAGGGGCGGGAATATGAACCAGGTACAGAAGGTGATATCCGGATACAGGGATTCCCATACATACAAGATAACCGTCAAGGGACTTGAGCCTGGGACATACGATATAATACGGGTCTCACAGGAACACAAGGATACCATGTTTGCCTATGCTGTGATGGACAACAATGTGCGCAACAGACTCACCGAAGAGGAGATAATGACCCTTGACGAAGGGACGGTGCCTGACACGACCATAGAGCACAGATACATAGATGATGACATACAGCTGGACATAAATCTGAAGGGACTGAGCTTTTACTATATACGGATAATCAAGAGATAAGTGGACTTGATAGCAAGAAAATCAATCAGAATCGCAATCTGATTATAGAAATAGGCCTCTTTTGAAAGTAACATTGACTTAGAAAAGGGGTTTTTGTTTGTTAGAAAGGCAATGAAAATACAGACTAAGTACAGAGTTACGGAGGTGTTAGTTATGATGACGGAGAGAGTAGCAAGACTCAAGAAAAAATTCTTATCGGTCAAACCCAATATAACTCCGGAAAGACTGCTCCTGGCAACGGAGGCATACAAAAAATATGCAGGAGACTCCGTGCCCATCTTCAAGGCCAGGGTGCTGGAATATGTTCTCGACAATCTGAGCATAACCATCCACCCCGAGGAGATGATAGTGGGAGTGCCCACTTACAGCCTGAGAGGCGCGAATCTTTTCCCTGAATTCACATCGACGGAATGGCTTCTGGAGGAGCTTCCCGAGTTTCCCACAAGGCCTATGGATCAGATCGATGTCACAGAAGAGGATCAGAAGATAATCAGAGAGTGTCTGGAAGAATTCTGGGCAGGAAGAGCCATAGAAGACCTCCTGGAGAGAGAACTCCCTGTCGACGTGAAGGAACTCTTTGACACCGGTGTAATAGACCTGGGTCTGACCAACACCACATCGGGAGAAACGGTGCCTGACTATGAGGCAATGCTGAAGAGAGGCATAAAGGCCTTTGCAGACGACTGCAGGAAGAAGATCGAAGAGGAACCCACGGGGACTTTTGAAGCACACGCCAAGATCGACTTCTGGAGAGCGTGCATAATCGTATGCGAAGCGGTGATAAGGTTTGCGAACAGGTATGCCGATGAAGCGGAAGCCCAGGCGGCGAAGGAAACGGATCCCAAGCGCAAGGCTGAGCTTCTCGTCATAGCTTCCAACTGCCGCAACGTTCCGGAGAACCCGCCGAGAGGATTCTACGAGGCTCTCCAGTTCGTATGGTTCATACACCTGGTATATCACATCGAAGGACCGACTACAGCCTGCAGCTTCGGAAGATTCGATCAGTTGCTTTTCCCCTATATGCAGAAGGATATGGACAGCGGGATGTTCGATGAAGCGGCATTCCAGGAGATACTCGACTGCTTCTTCCTCAAGTGCGGAGAAGTCATCGAGGTCAGAGACAAGTATTATTCCAAGGGATTCGCAGGATTCCCCATGTGGGCCATCGTTATGCTTGGAGGTCTCGACTCCGAAGGCAACGATGCGACCAACAAGCTGACATATATGTGCCTCACGGCAGGCGCGGACGTGCAGACGGCACAGCCGGTGCTGGCGATGAGGATCAGCGACAAGACGCCTGATGATCTTTTCCATCAGGCTGCGGAGATGATACAGGCGGGAATGGCCAATCCGGGATTCTTCAGTGAGTACGGCAATGCGGATGTTGTCAGATCCAAGGGCGGCAGCGAATGGGAAGCCAGGAACTGGTGCATAGTGGGATGTACTCAGCCCCAGTATGGCGGCGGCGGGACCGACTCGACTCCCGATGCCGGCTACGTCAATTTCGCAAAGGCCCTGGAACTCGTTCTCCACAACGGAGTGGATCCTGCCACAGGCAGGAAGGTGGGTCTTGAAACGGGAGATCCCACAACATTCACATGCAAGGAGGATCTCATAGAGGCTTCGAAGAAACAGATCATGTTCCTCTACGAGAAGGTCGTCGAAGGATTCAGGATACTTCAGTGTCAGGCCATGAGAAGACAGCCCATGATCTGGGCATCGCTTACTATGGACGGCTGTATCGAGAGCGGCAAGTCGGTCCAGGAAGGCGGGACGAAGCACAATTCGGCAGGATTGTTCAGCACGGGCACCGCAAACCTGGCAGACTCTATCGTCGCCATCGAACAGGTCGTTTTCAAAGATAAAACTCTCACCATGAAGGAACTCATCGATATCCTCGACAAGGATTTCGAGGGTGAGGAAAGGATCAGGCAGCTTCTCATAAACAAGCCGCCGAAATTCGGTAACGACGATGAATATGTTGACAATATAAACAGGGACATCGTCAACTATGCTGCAGAGATCATCCAGACCTGGGAAGATGCCAGAGGAGGACATTTTGACTTCACACTGATGTCACAGTCCATGAATGTTCCTCACGGCGAGGTCGTAGGGGCTACTCCAGACGGAAGACATGCGGGAGAGCCGCTGAACGACAATGCATCGCCCATGATGGGAATGGATGTGAACGGTCCTACGGCAACGGTAAAATCTGTAGCAGCCCTGGATCCGACCAACTTCTGGGCAGGAGCTCTGTTCAACCTCAGGTTCGATCCTCACGGAGTACAGGGAGAAAAAGGCATCCAGACCATCGAAGGAGTAATAAGGACGTTCTTCGAGGAAGGCGGACTCCATATACAGATAAACGTGGTCGATGATGCCACCCTGAAAAAGGCACAGGAGAATCCCGATGACTACAGAGGTCTGGTCGTCAGGGTAGCCGGATACATGGCATACTTCACAGAACTGGACAGAAGCGTTCAGGATGCGCTCATAGACAGAACGGCACATTTGGGAGGATGCTGATGGGAAATGGTGCGACTGCTCTGGTAGGAAGCATACAGAAATTCTCAACAGAAGACGGGCCTGGAGTAAGAAGCACCGTGTTTCTCAAAGGATGCCCTTTGGACTGTGCATGGTGTCACAACCCGGAGCTCATAGATCCAAAGCAGCAGATGATAATCAGTCCGAAAAAATGCATTGGATGCGGTGAATGTATGAAGGCCTGTCCCAATGGTGGAATAAGCCAGGGAGAGGAAGGTCCGCAGATCGACTGGTCCAGGTGTACATCCTGCGGTGAGTGCGCCGGGGTATGCTATGCCTATGCCATACATCCCGTAGCTCAGGAGATGACCGTAGATGAGGTCTTCGCCAAGGTCCTCCAGGATAAGGATTTTTACAAAAACACCGGAGGAGGGGTGACCATAAGCGGAGGTGAGATGCTCATGCACAGAGCCTTTGCGGAAGAGCTTATCAGCCTTTGTGGGGAAGAGGATATCAATGTCTGCCTGGACACTTCGGGGCAGGGCCCATATGAGGTGATAGAACCTCTCGCAAAAAGGAACAATGTGGAGTATCTTCTCTACGACCTGAAGCACATAGACAGCGACGAGCATGAGAAATACACGGGACTTGGAAACGAGACCATACTGGACAATCTGAAGAGGCTGGCCGGGGATGAGGACATCCTTCCCAAGCTTTGGATGCGCATGCCGCTGATATCGGGGATCAATGACAGCGATGATGTTATAGAAAGGACAAGAGATCTGTATGGATCCCTTGGTATCACCAAGGTCTCACTGATGGCGTATCATGATTTTGGCAATTCCAAGGCGGAGCATACGGGCAGACAGATGGATCAGTTCAAGCCCCCTTCAGAGGAAAGGATGGATGAGATCAGATCCGTGTTTGAGTCCATCGGCATGGCCGTCGAGATCACCGGGCGTGAAGAGACGATAATGTAATAGAGTGTTAGGAGGAAAAAATGACACATTCAAACAGAGTGGGGATAGTTACCGGTGCCGGGATGGGCAACGGCAAAGGGATCGCCGAGTGCCTCTGCAAACAGGGAGTAAAAGTCGCTATATTCGATATCAGTGACAAAATGGATGAAACGGTCTCCGAGTTCAAAGGCAAGGGCTACGAAGTCGAAGGCTACAAGGTGGACATCAGAGAACACGATCAGATAAAAAAAGCCGTAGACGATATCATAGCCAAATGGGGAAAGATCGATATACTGGTGAACAACGCGGGTGTCATGGCATGCAAACCGTTCCTGGAAGCAGATGATGCCAACAGAGATTTTCATATCGATGTAAACCTGAAGGGTCCCTGGAATGTGACCCAGGCTGTGGTCCCGAACATGCTCGAAAACAAATACGGCAGGATCGTATCCATAGCTTCCGTGACAGGCGCTCATGTGAGTGATGGCGCCGATACGGCATACGCCCTTACCAAGGCAGGAATAGTTGGCTTTGGAAAAAGCATAGCCATGGAATACATAAGGGACGGGATCACATCGAACGTGGTCTGCCCGGGATACTGCAGGACGCCCATGGTCATGCAGGAGGCCATGGAAACATGCCCCGACGACCCGGAGGAATTTTTTCGCCAGCTCGCCCAGAGCCTCCCGATCAAGAGACTGGGGACGCCGGAAGACATCGGAGGACTGGTGGCCTATCTCACCAGCGACGAAGCCGGATTCATCACCGCTCAGGATATCGTGATCGACGGAGGTTGCATCTCTCCGGAGACGGGACTTGAAATATTCGAGGATTGACTTTATCGCTATGACAGGCGAAAGCATATAGCAATATAATAAGATTTTATAGCAATCAGATTATAGAAACGATCTTCATCAGATATTACCATCAAATTGTAGATCGTTTTTATTTATTCACTGAGAAAGGAGGAAAACATGGAGACAGGTGGTTACAAAAAAATGGACATGAAGGTGCGTACGCTCTTTGTAATACTGTTTGCAAGCGTATGTGCGGGCTGTTTCGGCATGGAAGATATGCCGGGAGCATCAGGACCGGGACTTACACTCGCTATGATAATTATAGTTCCTATACTCTGGGCCGTACCAATTGCTCTTGCTTGTGCAGAACTTGGTGCGACCCTGCCGGTCCAGGGCGGATACTACATGTGGGTAAGAGAGGCGCTTGGCCCCTTCTGGGGATATTGTGCCGGTTTCTGGAGAACATGGATATGGTATCTGAACGAAGGCATCCTGCTGGTCCTTGGTCTCGACTACATGGTGGGATTCTTCCACATGAACAGAGTCACCTATCTGATAGTTGCAGCAATACTCATGGCACTGATAGCCTGGGTAAACATCATAGGGCTTAAGGCAGTAAGCTGGATGTCGGTATTGTTCCTGATAATGATAATGGTACCTTTTGGACTTCTGGTGATTATCGGCGCATTCCAGATGGAACACAATCCGATAACGCCCTTCTTCAACCCACACGAAAGCGTATCAAGCGACATCGCCTACGCCATAGTGCTGGGAGTCTGGATGTATGGAGCCTTCGAAGGCCCTGCAAGCTATGCGGGAGAGGTGTCCAACTTCCAAAAGATATTCCCCAAGGCCCTTGCGCTTACAGTATTCCTTATGACGCTGACATATTTCCTGCCTATGCTGGTAGGCCTGGCAGCGGTCGGCGAGTGGGAATCCTGGAGCTGTTCCGGAGCAGAGGGAGCGATCGATATCGTTCAGGTATGCGAGAGAGTGGGAGGACATGCTCTTGGACTTGCCATGGTGGTATCAGCCATGTTTTCCAATATCATAATGTGCAGTGATAATATGGCGGCGACCGTAAGGATACCTGCCATAATATCCGAGGACGGGCTTGCTCCCAAGTTCTTCCGTCATCTGCACAAGAAGTACAAGACGCCCTCATACTCGATCATATTCACATGCCTGCTGGCTTACGCAGTCATCTGCTACGGTAAGTTCGACGCGCTGATCGAGTTCCAGACCTTCGTCTTCTTCTCTACGTACATAATGCTCATGATCGCAGTGGTGGTGCTCAGGATCAAGAAACCTGATCTGCCAAGGCCCTACAAGGCCCCGCTGCCCACATGGGGACTGATATGCTACGCAATACCGGTCATAATAATCTGCTTCTACTGCATAATATTCTGCAGTACGGCAGCCAAGGTGGGCGCGATCATATTCGGATTTGGCGCTCCCGTGTCATACTTCATATTCAAGAAGATATATGGCGGTATCGACGGCCCCAATGCGGTCGAGCATGACTTCTCAAACGACAGCGGAGAGATGTAGGGTCGAACAGGAAGATCCCGACCGGATCTGAAAGACACAGTTATTCCGACCATGATCGCTTTTTCAGAGTGATCTGGTCGGAATTTTGTTATAGGGCCCAATCGTGGTATCATATGGAACATGAACAAAAAAACAAAGGTACTATTTGCCTCTCCCGAGGTCATGCCCTTTGCGGGGACGGGAGGCCTTGGCGAGGTGGCAGGCTCTCTGCCCGCAGAACTGAACAGATTGGACACAGGGGACATGGACTGTCGTGTCATCATGCCTCTTTATGATGCAGTTGGGGGCGATGTTCGCAGGGAGCTTGAATTTCTCGGATGTGAAAACATACCTCTCGCCTGGCGCAACCAGTACATGGGCATATTCAGTCTGGAGAAGGACGGAGTGATCTATTACTTCGTGGACAACGAATACTATTTCAAGAGGGACGGCATCTATGGTTTCCATGACGACTGTGAGCGATTCAGCTATTTCAGCAGAGCCGTCATCGAAAGTTCTGCCGTTACAGGATTCAAACCGGATATCATCCACGCCAATGACTGGCAGACCGCTCTTATACCCGTTTATCTGAAGACCATATGCAGGGATAAAAAGGCCAAAAGCGTATTTACTGTCCACAATGTGGAATACCAGGGAAGGTACGGGAACGAGGTCATCGGAGATGTCCTTGGCCTGTCTGAGAAGGATGCAGCTGTCTTAATGCAGGATGGTGGCGTCAACCTGATGAAGGGTGCCCTTGAGTGCGCCGATGCCATCACCACCGTAAGTCCGACCTACGCCAGAGAGCTCACATACCCCGTAAGCGCATTCGGACTGGATGAGATAATAAGGAAGAACGAAGACAGGATGAGGGGCATACTGAACGGGATCGACATCCATACCTACGATCCGGGAAATGATCCCATGATCCCAGCCTCCTATTCTTCGGACAGGATGCCCGGCAAGAAGAAGTGCAAGAGGGATCTGCAAAAACAGATGGAACTTCCCCAGATCGATGTGCCCCTTCTTACCCTCATTTCAAGGCTGGTCGCTCCCAAGGGCATAGACCTTGTGATGGAGATCATGGACGATGTTCTTGACCAGACCGGAGCGCAGTTCGTCATGCTGGGAACCGGCAACAGGAAATACGAGGAGTATTTCAGAGAGCTCCAGCAAAGGCATCCGGACCAGGTCAGATCACTGATCGAATTCAACACAGCCACAGCCCACAGGATATACGCCGGCGGTGACATACTGCTGATGCCTTCGAGAAGCGAAGCCTGCGGCCTTGCTCAGATGATAGCGTGTCGCTACGGAAATGTGCCCATAGTACGCAGGACAGGCGGGCTAGCCGATTCCATAGAGGAGTGGGATGGAGAAAAAGGCAACGGATTCACCTTTTTCGACTACAACGGGGATGAACTTGCTGCCGCCCTGGGAAGAGCCCTTGACCTGTACGGTCACAGGAACAAGTGGCGGGCACTGGTAAGGCATATACTCGATGAAGATTTCAGCTGGATGAGATCCGCAAGGGAGTACAGACAGCTGTACAAAGAGATAGGGAGATAAATAAATGAACGAAAAACCGGAACTTAAAGCCGCTTTGATCGAATGCCTTGAGGAGGATCTTCATACATCCTTTGAGGAGGCGAGCCCCAAACAGATATACAGAGCTCTCGCTCGTGTAGTGAACAACAGACTCAGAGAAAACTACATCGAGTTCAGAAAAGTCAAAAACAAAGTGGAAAAGGAGAGCAGCGGCAGGAAGAAAATATACTATATCAGCATGGAATTCCTCATGGGCCAGTCCCTGAGGAATGCCCTTTACTGCATGGATGAGATGGACGAGATCGCGGGGATGCTCGGAGAAAGAGGCATGGATCCCGAGGAGGTATTCGACTGCGAGCCAGATGCAGGACTTGGAAACGGAGGCCTGGGAAGGCTTGCGGCCTGTTACCTGTCAGCGATGGCGACGGGAGGATATGACGCAACAGGCTTTTCCCTGAGATACGAATATGGCCTTTTCAGACAGAAGATAGAAGACGGATGGCAGGTGGAACTTCCCGATAACTGGATCCCCGGAGGAGGCACATGGCTCAACAAAAAGGATGACGATCCCTTTACCGTGGACTTCTACGGAAAATACGACGAATGGTGGGATGAAGAGGGACTTAAGTTCAGTCTGCAGGATACCCAGCAGGTAAGTGCCATACCCTATGACATGTATGTCCCGGGGGCGGGAAAAGATTCTACGGCAAAACTCAGGCTCTGGCGTGCCGTCGATCCGGAAGGATTCGACATGGAGACATTCAACAGCGGAGACTTCACCAGAGCGGCGCTTGAAAACAACAGGGTCGAAGCGATAACCAAGGTGCTCTACCCACCCGATAATATAGAGGAGGGCAAGGAGCTCAGGCTCAAACAGCAGTACTTCATGGTGTCTGCATCATGTCAGAACATCGTTCGTGATCATCTCCAGCTCCATGGGAGCCTTGATGACTTCCATCTGAAGAATGTAATACACATAAACGATACTCATCCCGCGCTTTGCATACCTGAACTCATGAGGATAATGATGGACGACCACGGATGCGGCTGGGATTATGCCTGGGAGAGGGTCATTGGATCCGTATCCTATACCAACCATACCATACTCGCCGAAGCGCTGGAGAGATGGAAGACATCGATGGTCCAGGCGATGATGCCCAGGATATTCTCCATAATATCGGAGATAGACCGTCGTTTCCGTGAGGATATGTACGGGAAATTCCCGGGGGATCACGGCAAGGTGGATTACACGGCGGTACTGGGAGACGGACAGGTGCGCATGGCCAATCTCGCGGTCATAGGATCTCACAAAGTCAACGGCGTCTCGGCCCTCCATTCCAAGATCCTCAAGGATGATCTGTTCAATGACTACTACCTGGCTCAGCCCGACAAGTTTACAAACGTCACCAATGGCATCGCCTACAGACGTTGGCTTTGCCAGTCAAATCCCGGACTTGCGGAGCTGATCGACGAATGCATAGGCACAGATTACAGAAGCGACGACCGCAGGCTGGAGGATTTCTTCCGGTTCCGCGAGGATCAGGGAGTCCGCGACAGACTGGAGAAGATAAAGAAGGATAACAAGGTCCGCTTCGCTGAGAGAATAAAAAAGCAGACAGGCACTGTGATCGATCCTGATTCCGTCTTCATAGTCCAGGCCAAGAGACTCCATGAATACAAGAGACAGCTTCTGAACGTTCTGAGGATCATAAGCAGATATCAGATGCTCAAGGACGATCCAAACATGGACATCAGGCCTCAGACCTATCTCTTCGCAGCCAAAGCAGCTCCGAGCTACTTCCTGGCAAAGCACGTGATACAGCTTATCTGCAAGCTGGCGGAGGAGATAGACAAGGATCCTGTGATCTCATCAAAACTCAGGGTGGTCTTCCTTGAAAACTATGGAGTGTCCATGGCAGAAGGACTCATGCCGGCAACGGAGATATCCGAGCAGATATCCCTGGCGGGCAAGGAGGCAAGCGGCACGGGCAATATGAAGATGATGATAAACGGAGCCATAACCATAGGGACTCTCGACGGTGCCAATGTGGAGATCCGTGAAGCGGTGGGCCCCGAGAGCGTATTCATATTCGGCATGAAGGAGGACGAGGTTTCCAGAGTCCTCTCGGAAGGCTACGATGCCAGAGCTGTCTACGAAGGCAACGAAGTCCTCAAAAGAGCAGTCGATGCCCTCGAGACCGGATTCGCCGGCAAGAGCTTCGGCAATCTGAAGGACTATCTGCTCGAGCCTTCATACAGCATAGCCGATCCCTACATGTGTCTTCTGGACTTCGAGGACTATCTCAGGGTCCACGACCAGATCCAGATCGCATATGAGGACCGTGACAGGTGGAACACCATGTCCATCGAGAACATAGCCAAGGCTGCACGCTTCGCAGCGGACAGGAGCATCAGAGACTACGCAGATCTGATCTGGAATACCAAGGCGATCTGATGTGACAGGAGACAGGAATGAAGCGGGACATATTCCTAGCCACATTTTCATACAACGCGACAAAGGAAATAGCTGAGTTTGGCATCGGCATCGAGTACAATCATTTTTGCATATCCAAGTGGCTGGACGATGAAGTGATCGACGACACGCTGGACAGGATGCGCAGGCAGGCGGTCAAGTGCGGCGTTGCCTTTGCAGAAGAGGAGAAAGGTGCAGACCCGGATCCTGCAAAGGCAATAGTTCACGGACCCTTCACCGACATGGCTCCTGCAGCATTCGATCACATCTTCAGAGAACAGACCAGGCTGAGGCTTGAGCAGGCCGCCGCGGCTTCGGGCAGGCTGGGGCTGAACAGAATGGTAGTCCACAGCGGATATGTGCCCATGGTCTTCGATCCGGACTGGCACGTGAAGGAGTCCATCGGATTCTGGTGGGACTATCTGGGAGACAGACCTGAGGACTTCAGTCTCTATCTGGAGAACGTTATGGACGAGGAGCCTGAGATGCTTCTGGATATAGTAAAAGGCGTGGACGATCCCAGGATGGGTATATGCCTGGACGTGGGCCACGTCAACATCGTATCGGAAACACCGGTGACCGGATGGATCGAGAAACTGGGTCCGCATATCCGCCACCTCCATCTTCATAACAACGACGGAGCAAGGGATAAACACGCGCCCTTCGATCAGGGAACTCTTGATATGAGCGAGATCCTTCGGGCGGTCGACAGCTGCTGTCCGGGTGAGACTACGCTGACGGTAGAGAGCCGTGAGTGCCATGAGTCAATAGCGTGGCTTTTGGAGCAGGTGTAATATGAAGGGTGACCAGCGATATCCGGACCGCAAACCTGAAATTCGCAAGAAATCCTAGCTGAAAGCCACGTATCTTACGACTCTGCAGAAAAACAAGCCTGAAAATATGCGGTAAAGGGTCTTTTTCAAAGGCAATCGCATAGGTGAAATTTTTAACAGGAGTTTTGATGGTTTATGAGTTGCTGATACGGCATTTCGGAGAGGATTTTTTGTAGATGTCGGCATAATCGGTAGAAAAAAACAACGTCTCAAAAGTCCAGAACGGCTTGTGTCTGAGTACGTATGCGATGGACCGGGAAAATGGCCGTTTACCGCATACATTATGTAAAGTCAACCTGCAAAGACTATAATCATACAGACTTCGGAATGATCCGGAGTCAAATCTGATTGACTTTGGTCGGCGGGGTATATAGAATACACATATCAGAAAAAAACGTTCCATGTTCTCCCGTCGATTCGGGAGCCAAGAGGGAATCAGGAGAGAAGCCTGAGCGGTCCCGCCACTGTGTTTAGGGAATCTTCGTTCAACGCTTATGCGATCCACTGGCCAGACAAATCCGTGTTGCGAGTTGTGCGGGTATAGCGGCCGGGAAGGAGAACGAAGGTGAAGATCTATGAGCCAGGAGACCTGCATGGAATATGGTTCTTGATCTGTGCGGAGTACACAGAAGCGAGAGAGCGAGCATAAAAAAAGACTAAGCGAAAACGGGCTGCAGTCTATCTGACTGCAGTTTTTTTGTGCCTGCTCTGTAAACTATCCTTTTGGGGAATGAGGAGGTGTCAAAATGACAAAAGAAACGTTATTGCACAAACCGGCGCACAGCTGTAAGACGTGGCTGATCGCCGCGATCGTAACAGCGATCGCCCTGCTGGGTGCATTGGGCGTAGGACTTGAATATGCTCATGCGGACGCCACGATACCGGCGGGGGCTGCTTTCACCGATGTGACCTGTGATGCTACAGGTGATATCACAGTGGAGGATACAGGAGAAACGGTGGATAAGGAGGGAACAAAAGTTCCGCTTTATCTCGTGACCGTTCCCGAGGGAGCTGAGACAGCAACCATCACGTTCCCGAGAGATACAGTCTTCTGCGATAAGGACTTTATGACCGGTCAGGACAGTGTCTTCGGATACCGCTATGTCAACAGGGTTTTCGATGGTACTGACTGGCAGAATGCATTCAAGAATTATCCGGGCACATGGGATGATGATTATGCCTATGGTCATAACCGTAGAGGGCATAGAATCCACAAAGGAAGCAATCTGGACCGGAAGCCAGGGGAACTGGTTGCCTTCACCCGGCGCATATGTAAGCTCCATAAACATCTACAACGTAGAAATTGAAGAAAAGGTAGTAAACGGCACCAATGTCGATGTGGTGCTCAAAGAAGGCACCGATCCCAGCATGGCTATCCCCTTCATTGTTGAAGTCGGCGGCCATGGTGCACCCACTGTAATACCGGGCACAGCATTTGAAAAGAATCTGGCCGGTGGAAAACTGGTCCAGAAGATCCAGGGAAAAGATACGACAGGACACGAGACCACGTGGATCATCAACATAACGGTCAAGAATGCGTCTGAAGCCGAATCGGTGGATGTACACAAGCCCGAATCGAATATGTTCTCTATAACCGGTTTCGACAAAGCGGTGGTAGGTTCCGACTATACCTTTACCGTGGACATAGACTCCCGTCACGGACCCACTGAGGATTTCCAGGTAAGGGTCAATGGCGAAGCGATCGAGCCGGAGAATGGCGAGTATACCGTGAAAAATGTACAGGAAGCTCTGACCATAGCTGTAGATGGTGTGGCTATACTCACCTTCGACCATATCGATGCCATCACACCGGATGGACCCAAGACTGTGGTAGATGACCATACCGTGGTTCTGAAAGGCAAATACACTGTTGAAATGCAGTCCGGAGATTCCGGATGGGATCCCTATCCCGGCGTACCTTACTATCACGTGATAGTTCCCTACGGAACGGAAAAAGTCAAGATCGCTTATCCTTCATATGTGTGGTCAAGTACTCACGGACAGCAAGTTCCCAATGACGGCAATACATATTGGACTACATCTACAGTGAATGTGAATAACAATGTGCCTCAGCGCGGCAACGGGCAGAACGGCGGATTCACAGCGTACACTATAGAGAACGGGTACAAAGTGTTTGAACTCAAAGTAAGCGATTTCCTCATTAAGGACAATGGAAGCGGCAGGGGCTTCAGCCCCTTGGGCAGGACCACCGCTGGAAATCCCGGCTTCTACGGAGTCATCAGTTTCCGGGTGGCTGACCACGAGCATCAGCTGGTAAAGACAGCCGAAGTTCCGGCCACATGCACTGCTGATGGAACCGAAGCATACTGGACATGTGAAATTGAAGACTGCAAGAAGATGTTCAGTGATGAGAACGCAACTAACGAGATCAGCGAGCCCGTCGTGATCAAGGCAGGCCACAAATGGGAAGAGAAGTATACTACCGACAAGGAGCCCACATGCACAGAAGAAGGCAGCAAGTCCAAACACTGCATGAATTGTGAGGAGAAGAGGGATGTGACTTCAATACAGAAGCTTCCCCATAAGCTCACTCATAACGCAGCTTCTCCAGCGACATGCGAAGAAGATGGATGCCACGAAAACTGGGAATGCAGCGAATGCAAGAAGCACTTCAGCGATGAGGAAGGCAAGACCGAAATGGAAAGCGACAGCTGGATCATCGGCGCAACGGGCCATGACTGGAGCGATTGGGAATTGACCAAAGAACCTACGGATAATACCGAGGGCGAAGAGACCCGATACTGTAAGAACGACGGTTGTGACAAGACGGAGACCCGGTCTGTGACCAAACCGGGAAGACCGACGATTCACACTAAGGGGTCGCTTAAAAACAAGGGGTTTGATGTAAGTTGGGATAAAGTCCCCAATGCCAAGACATACTGCCTGGAGTACAGACAGGTCGACGGCAGCTGGAAGTCTGTGAGTGTAGGTGCCAAGACCGGTTTCAGATTAAAGAACCTGAAAAAGGGTGGACTGTATGAGATCAGAGCAGTGGCACAAAGCGAAAGAATGAAAGGCGACTACTCCAACACATCATACAGATATCTGAAGAAGGTGAAGGGAGTCAAACGCAAGGCCGGAAAGAAAAAGGTCACTGTCAGCTGGAAAAAAGACAAAAGTGCCACAGGCTATCAGGTCCTTTATGCGACCAACAAGGCGATGAAGAATGCCAGGGTCATCAATCTGGGCAAAGGCAAGAAAAAACACACCATCAAAGGACTCAAGAAAGGCAAGACCTACTACGTGTGCGTACGCCCCGTAAAAGAATACAAGGGCAAGAAGTATATCGGCGTACGAAAACTGGTGAAGAAGGTCAAGGTCAAGTAAGCAGGAACAGATGGAACAGGAACTCCTGAAAAGGGCAAGAAAAAAGAGAATAAGGACGATAAGTATCATCGTCCTTATTCTGGTTTTCTCAGCCCTGGCAATAATCGGCCTTGATCATGAAAAAACAGCACCTCCTGGGGCCGATGATCCAGCCAAAGGAAGACGCGGGGCCAGCGTGACCATGAGCATCAACTGCAGTGAGTTGAGTGAACATATGGACAGGCTGACCAACGAAAACGTAAGAGATTACATACCGAAGGATGGGCAGATACTTGCCGAGACAGAGGTGAGTATTTCCGAAGGCGACAGCGTATACGATGTGCTCTACAGGGTCTGCCGCGAAAAGGATATACACCTTGAAACCTCCGACAGTCCCACATACGGCTCCAGATATGTGGAAGGCATAGGACATCTCTATGAGATGGATGCGGGCAGGAGGAGCGGATGGACTTACTACGTCAACGGCGAGATGCCGAACTACGGATGTTCCAAATATCTACTGAGTGGCGGAGAGGATATCCGCTGGACATATGTGACTGGTAATTAAGCAGGGACGAACGGCAGTACGGCGACGGAGGAAGAGATCATGTTCCGAGACGGACTGGGTGAGAGCTCGGAGTTCTCCGGATATCACCCGATAGTGAATCTCACATACTACATAACGGTGATCGGGATAACCGTGTTCTCCACATCACCCTGGTTTCTCGGGGCGACCTTTGTCATGGCGTGGATCTATTCGATTCTGCTGGGGGGCAGATTGTCGATCCGTATGAATCTCATCCTGGTGTTCTGGATAATCGTGATAATGGCGGTCATCAACGTGATCTTCACCCACGAAGGAGAGACGGTACTGTTCTATCTCAACGGGAACAGGATCACTGCGGAGGCTCTAATATACGGACTGTCAAGTGCCGTCATGCTCAGCTCCGTCATCATATGGTTCTCCGGTTTCAACGTGATAATGACGGCAGAGAAACTCATATATTTATTCGGGAGGATAGCTCCCGTGCTGGGGCTGACCCTGTCAATGATCTTCCGGTACATTCCGCTGCTGAAGGATCGTTACGAGGAGGTCCATATGGGGCAGCAGTGCCTGGATCCGGAAGCCGGTCTGATAAACAGACCCGGCGGCAAACAGCCCATTTTGAAGCGGCTCAGGCAGGCCGGGAAGAACGTGTCCGTCCTCATATCCTGGTCCCTTGAATCATCTATAGAGAATGCCGACTCAATGGAAGCGAGAGGATACGGCCTTAAGGGACGGACCAGCTTCCATCTCTACAGGTTCGCCGCAAGGGACACTCTGATGGAGATATGGCTGTGCATCCTGGGGCTGATATGCATCGGCGGATGCGTGCTGGATAAAACGGAGGCTGTGTTCTATCCCACTTACGAGGTCCATCCCTTCGATGGAGTTACGGCCGTGACCTTCGTTGCCTTTGCGCTACTGTTGACGACGCCGGTGATATTGGATATCACAGGAGAACTGAAATGGAAGCGATCAGATTTGACCGTGTGACATTTTCATATCCGCTCTCCGAAACGCCGGCACTGGCCGATGTATCTTTTGGCGTGGAGGAGTCGGAGTTTATGATGATCTGCGGAAAGTCCGGCTGCGGCAAGACCACATTGCTGCGCCAGATAAAGAAGAACCTGATCCCCTACGGCCAGAAGAGCGGGGCGGTCACATATTACGGCCGGCCTGTGGATCAGTTGGATGACCGAGTGAGTGCATCCCAGATCGGATTCGTGCGCCAGGATCCGGACGATCAGATCGTCACGGACAAGGTGTGGCACGAGCTGGCCTTTGGCCTGGAGAGTCTGGGCATGGATAATCAGTCCATCCGGCGCCGGGTGGCTGAGATGGCCAGTTATTTCGACATACAGGGCTGGTTCAGAAAGGACGTTTCTCACCTTTCCGGTGGGCAGAAGCAGCTTCTGAATCTTGCATCCATCATGGTGATGCAGCCGAAGCTCCTGGTCCTGGATGAGCCCACTTCCCAGCTGGATCCTATAGCCGCATCGGAATTTCTCCAGACATTGAGACGGATAAACAGGGATCTGGGTGTCACGGTGATACTGTCCGAACACCGGCTGGAGGATGCCTTCACCATGGCGGACAGGGTCATGGTCATGGACGAGGGCAGGGTACTGGCCTGCGATACCCCGAGGAAGATAGGGGAGAGTCTCATGGAGGATGGGCACCCCATGTTCTACGGGCTGCCTGCGGTGACGAAGATATATCATTCCGTCGATGCAAAGGCAACGGCAGAGGGCCCTCTCACGGTCCGGGAAGGCAGATTGTGGCTGAAGGAACTGGTCGGAGAAAAAGCTCCGGCGGAGTCAGCTGCCCCGGAAAAGGGCGGCCCTGATGAGAAGGGATCTGAGCGCAGGGCCGTGCCAGCCATAGAGATAAAAGATCTTTGGCTCAGATATGAGAAAAAAGGCAACGATGTCCTACGGGATCTGAGCCTCAGGGTATGGCCCGGTGAGTTCTATGCTCTCATGGGAGGCAATGGGTCGGGCAAGACGACCGCCCTCAAGGCTGTGCTGGGGATACTGGAGCCTCAGAGAGGAAAGTCCAGGACAGAGGGAAGGACAGCCATGCTGCCTCAGAATCCTCAGGCCCTCTTCTCGGAGATAACCGCCGAGGACGAACTGCTGGATGTGCTGAAGGGATCGAAGAAGAGCGATAAGGAGAAAGTCGCGGCGGTATCGGATATGCTGAGGCTTCTCGAGATAGATCATCTCCGAAAGAACCATCCATATGATCTGTCCGGTGGAGAACAGCAACGGCTGGCTCTTGGGAAAGTGCTTCTCCTTGAACCGGAGATACTCCTTCTCGATGAGCCGACCAAGGGACTGGATCCCTTTTTCAAGGTGACCCTTGCAGACATCATCGACAGACTCACATCAGAGGGGATGACTATCCTGACGGTTTCTCATGATATCGAATTCTGCGCTCAGTACGCGGACAGATGCGGGATGCTCTTCGACGGAGGCGTGGTATCCGAAGGGGATGCGAAGGAGTTTTTTGCCGGAAACAGCTTCTACACGACAACGGCCAACCGTATGGCAAGAGAATTCTTTCCCCATGCCGTTACCTGGGAGGAGGTGGTGGAATGCATCAGGAACCTTTGACCCGGTATGAAGCGGCATGCCGCAGAAGGACCGTTGTTTCATCCCTGATCATATTCATACTGATACCGGCTACGATCATATTCGGAGTCGTGGTGATGGATCAGAGTGCATATATGGCCATCAGTCTTCTGGTGGTGATATATACACTCATCCCGTTTTTCATGGTGTTCGAGAGGAGAAGACCGAAGGCGAGGGAGATCGTTCTCATAGCCATGATGGCGGCACTTACCACTGTGTTGCACATCTTCTTCCACGTGACGATCCCCGTCCAGGCGGGAACGGCCATGGTGATCGTATCAGGGATCGCCCTGGGGCCGGAAGCGGGTTTTCTCGTGGGGGCACTTGCCAGGCTGGTTTGCAATTTCTATGTAGGCCAGGGGCCATGGACCCCATGGCAGATGTTCTGCTGGGGACTGTTGGGCTTTCTCGCGGGGCTGGCCTTCAACAGGGTGGATGTTGATGATCTCAGAAAAAACATGAGGATCAACTCCGGGAGTTTCCGGATAGTGATGGGGCCGGTGTTGTGCGTTGCCTTTGCAACAGCCCTGGCCTACGTGAGCTATCTCATATGGCCGGGAAGGGACGAGACCTTCTTCGGATGGAGGCTCTATGTCTTCGGGGCGGCTGGTCTTATGGCCGGAGTGCTGCTGCAGAGGAAGCGTCTCCCTGCGGACGGGCTGACCATGGCACTGTTCACGTTTTTCGTGACCTTCGTCGTCTACGGCGGGATCATGAATGTCTGCGCCATGGTAAATGCATCGGCCATGCCGGGAGCGGATCCCATAAGTTTCAACACCCTCCGGGTGCTGTACATAGCCGGCGTTCCCTATGACGCCATACACGCAGGGACGGCGGCGGCATTCATCTTCCTCTTCGGTGAGGTGCTCACAGGCAAGCTGGAGAGGATCAGGATCAAGTACGGGATATACAGGTGACATCGGGATGAATATGATCAGAGCCAACGCAGCATTGATAGCAAGGATCGCAGCAGTAGTGACTGTTGCGGGTTTTATTGCTGTCATGCTGTTTTCCCAGCCTGTGTTCCATCCGGCAAATCCCATATATGCGGGCCAGGCCCCTGAGGCGGAGACCATGATCACCTCACAGGAGGCCGACGACATCGATACGGATTCCAGCTCCGATAAGCCGGACAAGTCGAAAGATAAAAAGGATAAGGAAGAGAAGAAGAAAAAAGAGGACAAGAAGGATAAGGAGAAAGATAAGAGCGCTTCGGACAAAGAGGATCAGAGCAATAGCAGCAGGCCCGGCAAGCCAAAGGAGGATCCCGACTCCAACAAAGGCAATAAAAGCGGCATGGCCGACAGGGACGATCCTCTCAACGAGCAGGGCACGGGAAACAACGGGATCGAGACACCCAATCCCTTCGTGGATCCCGTGGATTCGCCAAAGATAGTCACAGATCTGAGCGGCCATGACAATCCGCGAATAATCACTTTCAAGGAACTGCGAAGTGGACGGCTCGGGTTCTATGCCTATATAGCCAACATCGAAAAGAATATGGATCTGCGGGTGAAATACGTCAACGACTCCACGGGCAGATCCGGAAAATACCTTACCGCAGAGGGACGGAACTATGAACTGAAACTTGAAGAGGGCAGGAACAAGGTCACCCTCTATATGCGAAAAAATGGTGCTGCCATTTACAACGTCACCTATACCATCGACTATCTTCCCAGCAAGGCAGACAGGGACGACCCTGCAGTGGGAGAGCATCCACCCAGGATCACCGCATACGGGACCAGCGGCATAGACGACTTCAAAAAGTCCATCAGGATCCCCAACTACATCTTCAGGGTCCAGGCGGAGACATACAAAGGCAGCTACCTGCCATATGACAACATACAGGTGAGGTTCATCCCGGAAGTCGGAAACAGCAGGGTGCTGGACATACCTACGGGCAACGGCCTCTATGAATATGATATGTATTTCCTTCCTCCCGTATCCGGAGACGAATACAAGGCGAGAGTTGAAGTGACGGCCTGGGATAAGGAGGGCAATTCATCTTTCAGATCCTATGAACTCACCTATGAGCAGGTCGGAGATGACGTAGTGATCGGGGAGTGCGAAGTCTATGTCGACATGACCACCATCGGTTTCGGCGTGGATTATGCCGGGTTCAAGTACCCGGTGCACCGGGGAGACAAGGCCTCGGAGTGCGTCCTTGCAGCACTGGATCATTACGGCCTGACTCCGACCTATGACGGCACTGTCAACGATCGATTCTATCTGAGAGGAATCTCGGCGGGAATGATCACTTACGGCGCGAAGATCCCCGGTGCGCTGAATGATCTTCTGATCCTGGACGGCCTACCCCCCAGCAGAGACAGGACCAGAGATGATCTCTTCGAATTCGATTTCACCCAGGGATCCGGATGGATGTACACCATCGATGGGGTGAATTATCCCGGGAGAGGCATGGATAGATATGAGCTGACGGGAGATGAGACCATAACGCTGAGATTCACTCTGGCGGTCGGCAAGGACCTGGGGCTCACCAGTTCCGCCAAGGGAAACCTCAGCAGGTACTGTGGAAGCTGGTACAACGGAGCCTACCATCCAAGACATGTGTTTGACGACGGTGGCGGAAGGGTGGTCTCTGGCCACAGCTGTGAGGAGGAAACGGTCATTAGCTGCTGGCACTGCAGCATATGCGGCAGGTATTTCATGTCGGAAGATCACGAGAGCGCACCTCTCGGATATGAAGATCAGGTGCAGAAGGGATCCACCATAACACTTCCTCCGGGCGAGCACAGATGGAAGCTGGTCAGGACCATAGAACCAACAGTCCAGAAAGAGGGGTGCAGGGACTATGAGTGCTCCCTCTGTGGAGAGTCGATGAGGGAGACGATACCAAGGCTCGATCCGCCGCCTGTCGACGACGGAAGCGATACCGGAGAACAGGAGGGACCATGAGGAAGCACCTTCTGAAACAGAATACGATATATGTGATCCTGATCCTTCTGCTCGTAGTCTTTGCAGCCACGGGATGCGGCAGCAGAGCAGGAGGCCCTGCTGACACCATAGGAGATGCCGATGCCTTTCTGAAGGAAAGAGGCGGGATCGAGAAGGGGGAGGATATAACGGCGGCCTCCTGGTACAGGGCCGGTGACAGCCTCACGGACTGGATAATGATCATGGAATCGGGAGCGGGGCTGGATGCGGATTACGAAAAATATCTGGACGACCTGAAGAAATACGTCGAAGAGGCATATGGAACGGAGAAGAAGCTGGACAGAATCAAGGCTACCGAATGGCATAGGATCGCACTGGCGGTGATGGCCGCCGGAGGAGATCCCACCAGCTTCGGCAGTGACAGAAAGGGCGATCCCATAGACCTCATACGTGATGGGACCTATGGCTGGACCCAGACGGACGAGCTGGACACCCAGGGAAGCAATGCTCTGATCTACGGCATACACGTGCTCAGGGCCTGGGGTGGAGAAGTGCCGGAGGATGCGAAGTACACGGAAGAGATCATGCTTGAGAAGCTTCTGGGATATAGAGCTGAAGACGGAGGATTCTGTCTGGCGGGTAGAGACAGCGATATGGATATCACGGCCATGGCGGTACATGCCCTGGCATATTATCGGGATGATGACAGGATATCCCGGATCATTGACGAGGCCATAGAGTATCTGTCTGAGAGACAGAGCCAGGGAGGATACTATATCTACTACGACAGATACAGCTCGGAGACATGCGCTCAGGTGGTGACTTCACTGTCGGCCGCCGGGATAGATCCGAGAGAGGATGAAAGATTCGAAAAGGCGGGAGCGGATGTGGTGGAGGCACTGCTCACATTTAAAAATGATGATGGAGGATTCGCATCATCCCTCGATACTTCAGGCAGACCTGAAGATAGCGACATGATGGCCACATATCAGGCGGTTGGAGCCATGACATCCCTGATGCTCATGGACAAGGGAAATGGAAGGAGTATTTATGAACAGCACACTCAGCAGGATAAAGAATGAGGTGACAGGTGTCATCAGGGGAAAGGATGACATAGTGGACAAGGTGCTCATGGCCATACTGGCAAAGGGTAATGTGCTTCTCGAGGATGTGCCGGGAGTCGGTAAGACCACCATGGCCCTTGCCTTTGCAAGATCCATGGGCCTCAACACCAGGAGGGTACAGTTCACCCCCGACACTATGCCTTCCGACATAATCGGCTTCTCCGTATACGACAAGGAGACGGGCAAACTGTCATATAAACCCGGTGCCATCATCACAAATCTGTTTCTCGCTGATGAGATAAACAGGACATCCAGCAAGACACAGGCGGCCCTTCTGGAGGCCATGGAGGAGAAGAAGGTCACGGTGGATGGATCGACCTACGTCCTACCCAGACCCTTCATCGTCCTGGCAACGGAAAACCCGGTGGGGTCGGCGGGGACCCAGATGCTCCCCAATTCCCAGTTGGACAGGTTCATGATCAAGCTGAGCATTGGATACCCGGACCTGGAAAGCCAGATCGAGATCCTGTCGGCCCGCAGGACGGACAATCCTCTCGACAGAGTGGATCGGGTCACGGACAAGGACGAGCTGACAGGGCTCATAGAAGCTGCCGGCCAGGTGGAGATAGTGGAGACGGTATACAGGTATATCGCTGAGATCGTCCAGGCTACCAGGGATCACGAGATGATAACTCTGGGCATCAGCCCGAGAGGAGCTCTGGCTCTGAGCCATATGGCCCAGGCGAGGGCATTCGTGGATGACAGGCCATACGTCACCCCCGACGATGTGAAGGCGGTGGCAAAGGATGTGCTGGGACACAGGCTGGTTTTGAATTCCAAGGCCAAGCTCAACGAATACACCGCGGAGTACATCCTGGATGAGATATTGAGAGAGATCAGGATAGAGACGGCTGAGGATGCGGCCTTCCTGGAGAGAAGAGGATATGCATAGAGCCGTTTCCCTGTGTCTTATCATCATACTTGTCCTGGCATATCTGCTGCGAGGCGATGTCCACATCATAGCCATGCTGGCAATGGTGGGTGCCCTGATCATACTGAATGGCATCTACGATCTGATCCTTCGCAGGAAGGTGGAGATCAGATGCAGAGTGGATGGGGCCGTGAGGAAAAGATCGGCGAGGATAGACGTGGTCGTGCAGAATCATTCAAGGCTGCCGATCCCCTTCCTCTCAGGGAGGATCCGTGTGGAGAACACCTATACTGGCGAGAGCAGTGTCACGGGATTCACCGTGCCCCTGGCACCCATGGGGGAGAACCTCGTGGCGCCGGAGGTGGAAGCCTTCTCCTGCGGCAAATACACCCTGACTGTGGACAGGATCAGACTCAGAGATATATTCGGCATCTTCGCCATCCCTGCGGGGACTGAAGATCACTGCAACTTTACCGTCGTGCCCGAGCTTTTCGAGACTTCGGTGGAATACGACCTGATGGAGAGCGAGACCTTTGACAATGAGACCTACTCTCCATATAAGAAGGGGCAGGACAGATCGGAAGTCTTCCAGATAAGAGAGTATAAGGAAGGAGATCCTCTGAACCAGATCCACTGGAAGCTCACCAGCAAACTGGACAAACCGGTGGTCAAGGATCCGTCTCTTCCAATAAGCAGGTCCATGGCGATCGTCTTCGACAAGAGCGATCCTGGCACGGTGCCTGCATCTGTGGCAGAGGCCATGGCTGAGATGCTGGTGTCAGTCGGGGAGCACCTGATAGAGGAGGGGCTGACCTTCCGCCTGATGTGGAACGATACAGAGATGAGGACGGTGCATACGAGAGACATACAGTTTGAAGATGAATTCGCCGAAGCCATACCGCGGCTTCTTACGGGAAGGATAGCAAAGAACGAAGAAAACCTGGCTCAGCTCCAGGGCCTCCTTGGTGGCAGTATAGACGCATCTCATGTGATATATATCTGTCCTTCGGATCGGGTGCTTCCCGATGAAGTTTTGGGAAGTGCAAAGGCAACGAAGCTCATGGCGGATACACCGGGATACAGGGACGAGTACAGGGAGATACACCTGTAAGTTGATCTTGGAGAAAAGAAGTGGATGCAGTTCAGCAGACAATGAGGATCGATCTCAGATCGAAGGCGGACATGAGAAATGACATCCCCATAAGGGTGATGGGCATCATCATGTCATGTCTGCTGTTTCTGGCACTTGAGGCCCTGGAGTTCAGGGTGTTCGGTCTGGCCGATGTCGGTGTGAGTGCCTTCCTCTTCGCGGCTGTAGGTGTCGTGACCGTGGGAGTGCTCTGCGCTGCCAACATGTATCTTGGAGAAAGACACAGATTCGGCAGGATCTATGTAGCTGCCGGCTTCGTGGCGATATTTATACTTGCCGCTCTGATCCTGAAGAGTGATTTCCAGTACGGACTGAACTGGTTCGCCGATCAGCTTTCCCAGCTTCGGACCGAAGCTACGGGAAGGATGCAGAGGAGGTTCGATACGGGAGCTGATCCTGAGAGAGCCGCCCGGGTCGCTTCCCTCTTCCAGGCGGTCCTCACGGGAGGGATATCATATATGATTGCCTTTGAAGAAAAGAAGGTCACCATCATCATGATCCCCCTGCTTCTGCTCCTTGGAGCGATGCTGGGCATGGTGGAGCCGGACAGATACTTCGTGGCGGTCATCGGCGTCCTCCTGCTGGTGGTGGCGGTCAGGTTCCTGATCAGCAACAACGGACTGCTGAAGGGAAAAGGAGCAGTGGTGAACGGAGTGGCGATGGCGGTGACGCTGGCAGCCATATCGGCCGCAGTGTTTATATTTCCATGGCAGGGAGAGTATATCGGTGGAACTGTACGGGATGCTGTAGAGGACCAGATCCATGGGATGAGATACGAGAAGCATGAAAACCCTCTGCCGGAGGGAGATCTGACCGGGGTGGGGGAATTCAGGCCCACTGGGCGCACGAGCCTGACCGTTGAGATGAGCAGACCGGAGCCCCTGTATCTTCGGGGATTCGTGGGAGAGGACTATGCGGATGGCAGGTGGACCAGGCAGGCGGATGGATTCTACAGCACCAACAGCAATCTGTTCTACTGGCTCCACGAGGGCGGCTTCTACGCCCAGAGCCAGAGGGCTGCTTTGAATAAACTGATAAACGATGAAGATGTGGAGACGCTGAAGATCGCCAATGTGAGCGCATGCAGCAAGTACACCTATGCTCCCTACACACTGTATCAGGGCAGGAAGCCCATAGCGGACCGAAGGGGGATAGGAGATTTGAATATTCCGGGAGAGAGGAGCAGGGATGCTGTGACCATGTCATACATCCCCGGAACAACATATCAGAGTTACAGGTTGCAGAAGGAGTACGCCACGGGAGTAGATGCCACTGATGAACTTGTGGCCTACAGGAACGCAGAGGATGCATACAGACAGCTGGTCCATGACAGCTATCTGGACATTCCAGAAGAGACGGAGAAAGTGCTCGAGTCATGCCTGGGGAAGAAGGAAAAACTGTCCACCACCCAGGCCAAGGTGAAGATCTTGAAGTATCTGGATGACAACATCACATACCGGGAGCACGTGGCGTCCAACGATGGTGAAGACATCATCCAATGGTTCCTGACCGGGAAGAAATCGGGTCACAGCGTGCACTATGCCGCAGCCTCTGCAATGATGCTGAGATACTACGGTATACCGGCAAGATACGTGGAAGGATTCATGGTGAGCAGAGAGGATGCGAAGGAGATAGGGGAAAACGCGACCTATCCCATAACCGAGAAGATGTCCCATGCCTGGGCGGAGTACTACCTGGACGGTGTGGGTTGGATCCCCTTCGAGTCAGTTCCGGGAAAGAGAGATTCGAACATGTACGCTGCAGCTGGAAACACTCAGGCTCAGGAAGGCGGAGAAGGGGCCGCCGGAAAAAAGGAGGACACTCAGAAAGGAAAGTCCAGGGACGACGAGGAAGAGAAGGTAAGCGACAAGACCAATTTCAACAATCCCATCAACAGCTGGAGTTGGATATTCGCCTTCAGGAAGCTGTGGGCCTATATCATAGGAGGGCTTGTCCTGCTCCTGGTTCTGGCATATGTGATCTCGAGAAGGCTCAGGCTCAGAAGATTCACCAGGACTTTCGCGGGAGAGGACCTTAGGAAGGGCATAATAAATGCATTTGCATATTCCGAGATCCTGGTGAAGAGAAAGGTGATCGATCGGGCGGACGGCAGTGCAGTCGTGGATGGATCGACACTGGTGGACAGCGTAAGGAACATCAACGATATGGCGCTCTATTCCACATTGGAGATGGATCCGAAGCAGCGCAGTGAGGTTTTGAGGATAAAGGATGCTGTGCTGAGGGAATATAAGCTTGGAAGGAATCCCTTCCAGAAAGCATATGACATGCTTATAGTCGGCATATATTAAACATAGGCGATCCTATCAGGAGGTATGATGATGGTAAAAGCAAGTAAGAAGAAGCTCATGCTGATGATCATGGCGGTGATCATGCTCATCGGTGTGGGGATCATCGGAAGTGGCATAGGGGCGGAGAAGGCCTGTGCCGCTTCGGACAACAGCTTCGTGTTGATGGCCGCAGACGATGATGGCTGGGTCATCCAGCCCGAGTATGTCAGTTATACTCAGGGACAGACTATCAAGGATGCCCTGCTGGCATCGGGCCATTCCTTCCAGGGGCTCGAACAGAACTACATACAGGCCATAGACGGGCATGTGTTCAACATTTCATATTTCTATGATGGCGGGGAATGGGAACTCAATGCTCCGGCCTCGACGATCCATAAGGCGCTGGTCTTCACCTGGAGAGCTGATGGAGTCTATTCCGATGATGAAGCCTGTCTGGATCTTGCGGTGAAGCTGGCAGGATATGCCGACATGGAACAGATGAAGAAGACCTATCCTTCCGTGAAGGCTGCATACAAGAGTGCCTTTGATGCCATGCCTGCAGCGAAGAGCGCCAAGGCTGCACAATTGCTCACAGCAATCAATGATGCCGAAGCTCAGTACGATGAATGGATGGCAGAGACCCCCTGCAACGTGACCTTCCTCGTGACCCAGGGAGGATCCCAGACGGCTGCGACTCAGTATGCGATCACGGATGAGGCAGGAAACCGGCAGTTTGCAGACCAGACGACTGGAACAGCAGCCCTTAGAAGCGGCAGCTACACGTTCGTAATAGACAAGGGAATGGATCAGGTGGAGGGCACCTTCACCATCGAGAAAAACGAAGGGGCGAAAACCATCAACGCAGAGCTTCCGGCAGATCCCTGGTTTGGAAGCATTGCCTTTGGTGCGGAATCGAGCAGTAAATGGACCGCCATACCCATGGATACCAGTCCGGACGGCAACACGATAACGGTGTATGCGCCGGATGCGAGTACCGGTCTTTATCCTAAAGTTGCTCCGGGAGAAGCCATCAATAATGATGAAGACAAGAAGACGCACAGGTTATATGGCGATTATATCGCTGCGGATAACAAAGACTACGGGGATGAATCTGTAGCTTACTATGCAAGGTCATGGAATTCAACCGGTTCCTCGATGGCTGGACTACTGGCAAAAGGCCTTACGGGACGGAACGATGCGAGGCTGAAGGTCGTATATAAGGATCCAAACGGACACACACAGAGACAGTTCAAGAATCTCATCATTGTCCGCACGCCTACGCTGAAGGGACTGACCGTTTCGGAGCCAAGCGGTACGGTGCTGGAGCTTACCGGTACGGAAGTAACGTCCTTCGACACAAAGGTCAAGGAGTACACGGTGACCACCGTTGCCGATGAGCTGGTGATAGCGGGAGACACCAGGCCGGCCGGCGGAGCATACGGCACATATCCCGAGGGGTACAGCATAGAAGTCAACGGAAGACTGCAGCCGGAGAATGGAAACTGCACCGTGTCCGTCGATAACGGAGACGTCATAACCGTGAAGGCGAAGGCGGCCAACGGCCAGGAAGATGCCTATACTATAAGGGTAAATAAAGTTGCCAAGTCGAGCCTCTTAATGAGCAAGGCTGACAGCAGTGTGACCGCATATCTTCTCACCAGTACGGGATCCAGGATCATGCCCGAGAGCCAGACGGCCACCACGGCGAACTTCGGAGTAGCTCCGGGGACCTATACATGGGTGGGAACTCTGGAGGAGCACTATCACACATCTGGCTCCATAACCGTACCTGCAACCGGAACTACAGGGACCATCGCTACACCTGTAAAGGAAGAACTGATAAAAGATCTTTACGTATGTTCAGGTGTGAACAAACCAAGGTATGAGATAGTAGGAGGCAAGACCTTCGACTGGGAAGACCATGCGTATACATTCGCTGTGCTGGACAATGTCAATGCATTCCAGATTTATCATGAAGCTGATCCTAAGCTCAGGGACAAGAAGGGCAAGCTCATAAGGCCTGCCTTCCTGCGCATGGATACCGGCGGCAATATGAATGCTGCTATCAAAAGCTTTACTTCCAACAGCACATCACTCATAGGCAATCAGGCCTCGTCGAACTTCATTGTTGCCTGCGAGAAAAACGCCACCATGGCATACCGCGTTGAATACACGGTAAGCGATGTGACTTATTATCAGGAATACATACTGAGCACCACCAGGAAGCCGATCCTTCAGGACATCAGCCTCAACTCCGTGGCTTCCGGCAGGAGCCGTACGGCCGCCTTGAGTCAGAGCGAGGCTCCCGACGAAGGATTCGATTATCTGGTGAACGAATATAAGACCAGCGTGCCGAGGGGTGCCGATGAACTGCAGATCAAGGTTGATTATAACAAGCTCACCATGCCCTGTGAGACAGACTTCCTCATAAGGGTCGGAGATAAAAGCATCCCAAGGCCCCAGGTTGCGGACAGCGGCGAGCTTACGATACCCCTGGATCCCAGCAAGGATGTGGAGAGTGTGGATATCGCCCTGGATACGGGGGATCCGGCAAATGTGATCAACACATATTCCATCGAAGTCAACAAAACCAATCCTGTCAGGGTGGAATTCGATATAACACCGGAGGATCATAACCTGACGGTCTTTGATAATGGTCTGAAAGAACAGGTGACACCTGAAAGCGATGGCTCTTTCGATCTAATGGAGGGAGGCACCTATACCTATACGGTAACGGCCTATGGTCATGTCGGCATGCAGGTCACGGATTACCTGGCGACTACATCGGAAACCATCGATATCGACCTGGCAGAAGCACCGGAAAACGATTCCCTGAATCCAGATCTGGAAGCCGACTGGCCAAGATTCAGGTTCGATGCGAACAACAACGGCGTCACGGACTACCTCACCCCGGTGGAAGCGGAGAAGACCACTCTGTATTGGGCAAATAAGGTTGGCAGTGGATACAGCAGCGGTGCTACGGGCTGCCCGATCATCGTTGGAGACTACCTCTACACTTACGCGGGGACGAGCCTTATCAAGATCAACAGATACACGGGCGATGTGGTCGATTCGGCAACTATGGCGACCAGCTCATCCTTTGCCATCAACAGTCCCACCTATGCGGAAGGTATGATATTCGTGGGACTGAACGGCAAGGTCCAGGCATTCAACGCCGAGACGCTTGAGTCCCTGTGGGTATACACGGATCCCATAGGCGGTCAGCCCAATTGTCCCATCGCTTATCATGACGGATATATCTATACGGGCTACTGGCAGGGTGAACAGACGCCGGCGAATTTCGTGTGCATGTCCGTGACAGATGAGGACCCGACCAGGACCGATGAAGCGAAACTCGCAGCCTGGACCGTCACGGACAACGGATTCTACTGGGCAGGTGCATACGTAGGTCCGGGAGCATCCGGTGGAGACAGGACATACATCGTCGTGGGAACTGACGATGGAAAGAATGGATATACTACCGGATCGGGCAATCTGATATCCATGGACAGGAAAACGGGACAGATCATAGACTACTATGAAGGAGTCTGCAAAGGTGACATACGAAGCAGTATCTCCTATGACGACGGTAAATACTATTTCACATCCAAGGGAGGATACTTCTGCTCAATACAACTGAATGAAGACGGGACCTTCAGGAGAGGCTCGCTGCAGAAGCTGTATCTTGCTCCGGAAGGAAGCACCATATGGAGCGAGTCCAATCCGCCCATGAGCACGTCCACTCCCTGCGTATATAACGGCAGGGCATATGTGGGAGTTTCGGGAACAGGACAGTTCGCTGCTTACAGCGGACACAACATTACCGTGATCGATCTGGAGACCTTCTCCATCGCTTATCAGGTGGACACCAAGGGATATCCTCAGACCAGTGGACTGCTTACCACCGGATATGATAATGGGGATGGCACGGTGTACGTCTACTTCACAGACAACTTTACACCCGGTATGATCCGCGTCATAGCGGACAGGCCGGGACAGAGCGAGCCCCTCAACCTCGGCCAGGAGGAGAGGACCATAAACGGAGAGACCATGGTAGTCGATGTTGCGTATACGCTGTGGACGCCTTTTGGAGATCAGGCACAGTACGCCATCTGCAGTCCCATATCCGATGAGTACGGCAACATCTACTTCAAGAACGACAGTGCCTACATGATGATGATCGGCGCCACCATAGACAGACTGGAAGTAAGGAAGGCTCCCAGGAAGACCACCTACAGGGTGGGTGAGACCTTCGATCCCGAAGGCATGGTGGTCATAGCTCACTACAGCAACGGCAAGTCCAGAGACATCACCAAGTATCTGAAACATCGGGATGATCAGGAGCCCTTCACCGCGGAAGAACTTGGGAACCAGCAGATAGATCTGGAATTCTATCTCGGTGGCAATATGAACATGTATCAGGATAGAGGAGGACAGGCAGGACAGGAATACATCCCGCCGACTGCATTCGTCAACGTCACCGTCGTGGGAGAAGGCCAGCATGTGCATGAATATGGCGAGCCATCATACGCATGGGCCGATGACAACAGCACATGTACAGCCACGATGTCCTGCACCGCTCCGGACTGTGTCGACAGCGACGGCAGTACGATCACGGAAACCGTGAATGCTGATCGTGAGACGTTAGCTGAGGTCACCTGCACAGAAGGTGGAGAGTATCGGTATATGGCCTCATTCACAAACGGTCGTTTCGATGATCAGAGCAGGAGCGTGATCGTGGATCCTCTGGGACACGACTGGGGCGAGTGGAATGAAGTCACGCCTGCAACGGAAATAGAGGAAGGTCTGGAGAGACGCCGTTGCTCAAGAGATGATTCCCACGTGGATGAACGAAGCATACCCAGGCTGAAGCAGTCCATCGCAAGGGCAACGGTGACCGGTATCGCAGCCAGGACCTATACGGGCAAGGCTCATACCCACAATATCGTGGTGGAAGTTGGGGGCAGGACCCTGACGAACGGAACAGACTACGGGCTCGCATACAGGAACAACAAAAATGTAGGCACCGCATCGGTGACGATCACGGGCAAAGGCAACTACGACGGCAGCGTGACCACAAGCTTCGTCATCAACCCCAAGGGCACGACCATCTCCAAGGTCAAGGCCGCCAAGAAGGGGCTCACGGTCAAATGGAAGAAGCAGGCCGCCAAGATGCCCGGCGCCAGGATAACCGGCTACCAGATCCAGTGCAGCATGAACAGTAAATTCAAGTCCGGCAACAAGACGGTCACCATCAAGGGCTACACCAAGGCCAGCCGCAAGGTGGGTGGCCTCAAGGCCAAGAAGATCTACTACGTGAAGATCAGGACCTACATGAAGACCGGCGGCAAGACCTATTACAGCCCATGGTCCGGCGTCAAGAAGATCAAGACCAAATAGGACCAACTATGTGACAGGGGGCCGATCAGACCCCCTGTCGCCTTCGTTAAATTATTAACTTCGGCGATTGTATTGAATAAAAAGCAAAATAGTGTATAATATTCACCAAGACAGTCGCAGAGGGGAATGCAAATGGGAGACTTGAAGAGCTTCAAAAAAGAGATCCTTTTATCGGCTCTTTGTGTGGCAGCTCTTGCTGAGATAGTCTCTCTCATCGTATATGGCCCCAGCCTGTGGTTCAGTGCAGGCCTTGGGGTGGGCACCCTGACCACCATGACGTGTTTTCTGATCCTGACCAGGACGGGAGCCATCACTGAGATCACGAAGAAGAGCGGGATCGTCGTACTCGGCTACTTCGCCAGGATGCTGCTCTACGGCGCAGTGTTCTTCATCTGTATCAAGTTCAGGGTCATCTGTGGCTTCGGCTGTCTGGCAGGATTCGTTTCACTCCACTTCGGGATACTGCTCCTCTACGGTGTGGTGTACAGGTTCAGGAAAAAGAAGAATCCGTTAAATGACTGGACCGAACCGAAGGAATGGAACGATCTGAGCGTCTATGACGACGAGGACGATGACTGGTAGGAGGACGATAGATGGAAGTAGGCCCACGGATAATATTCAAGATCGGTGATGTCAATTTCACGGAAACCGTCATCTTTGGGTGGATAATCAGCATCATCATTCTGATTTTCGCCTTCATGGCAACGCGTAATATGCAGAGGATCCCTAAGGGAGCCCAGCTTTTGGGTGAACTCCTGGTGGGGTTTATTTATAAGATGGTAAGAGACGCCATGGGAGAGATCGGGGAGAGATTCGCTCCCTACATGGGCACTCTCATAGTATTCCTGGGATTCGGCAGCATGCTTGGATTGCTCGAACTGAGGCCCATTACCGCAGACCTGAACTGCACCGTGCCCCTGGCTCTGGTGTCCTTTGTACTGATACACTACAATTCGATCAGAGCGAGAGGATTCATAGGCTACAACAAACACATGGCTTCGCCCTATCTGTGGATGTGGCCCCTCAACCTGATGAGTGAGTGTATGTTCCCCATCACACTGGCCTGCCGAATCTTCGGCAACATCTTCGCAGGTGTCATAGTCATGACCCTGGTATACGGAGGACTTGAAACAGCATCACACGCACTGGGATCGACGATACCGTTCTTCCAGATCGCGTTCCCCCTGCCGCTGAATTTCTGGTTCGATATGTTCGAGCCGATTCTGCAGGCATACATATTCACAATGTTGACAATGGTATTCATCGCCAACGGAAGAACCGTTGACGAGGACTGACCTAAGTATCAAAGGAGGAGTATTACAATGACAGGATTCACAGGAGCAGAACTGATCGCGGCAATGTCATCACTTGGCGCAGGCATCGCCATGGTAGCGATGATCGGTGTCGGAATCGGCATCGGCTACAACGCAGGTAAGACTGTAGAGAGTACGGCTCGTCAGCCGGAAGCGCAGGGCACACTGCTCAAGCTCATGCTTATCGGTGTAGCGCTTACGGAAACCGCCGGTATCTTCGCGCTGGTCATATCGATCATGCTGCTGTTCGCAAACCCGCTCATGCCGTAAACTGAGCAGATGCCGATACACAGTAATATACGGAAGGAGGAAATACAATGGAGATGACCCAAGGTTTGATTGAATTCAATTGGACATCTTTGATGGTCGTAATAAACCTTCTCATCCTGTATATCATCCTTAAAAAATTCTTCTGGGAGAAGATCAGAGAGTTCATGAAGGAGCGTGAAAACGCAGTTCGTGATGCCTTTGACAGCGCGGAAGCCATGAACAAACGTGCCGACGAGAAGATGCGCAACTACAGTGCGCGCATCGCCAACGTCGAGGAGGAAGGCCGTGAGATAATCAGACAGGCCAGAGCTCAGGCGGACGTCCAGGCACAGGAGATCATAGAGGACGCTCGAAAACAGGCCAGTGAACTCATGGCCAAGACCGAGAGAAACATCGAGCTCGAAAAGGCTAAAGCCATGGAGGAGATGCGTCAGGAAATTGGTACCCTGGCCCTCATGGCGGCTGAGAAAATCGTAGGAAGAGAGATAGACAACATCGGTCAGGAAAAGATCGTAGATGATGTCATAGATCAGGCAAGGAGCACGGGATGGCAGAGTTGACAGTAGATATGACCTACGGCACAGCTCTGTTTGAGGCTGCGGTCGAGGTAGACAAGATCGACCTGATCAGGGATGAAGCGGATGAAGTGTTGAAGGTCTTCGAAGAAGAGAAGGAACTGACACGGTTCATCAACTATCCGGCCATATCAGCGGAGGAGAAAAAAGGCGTTCTGCGCAGTGCCTTCGAGGGAAGGATCTGCGAAGAGCTCCTGAATTTTCTGTTCGTGCTCATAGATAAGAGGCGCATAGGGCAGTTCCCCAGGATCGTCAGGGTCTACAGAGATCTGGTCGATCACGAGGAAGGCATAGCTTACGGTACGGTGTACACTGCTGCGCCTTTGAATGAAAAGAGAATTGCTGAGCTGGAAGAGGAGACTTCCAAGCTCATGCAGGAGAAGGTCAAGCTGACGAATGAGATCGATCCGAACCTGATGGCGGGAGTCAAGATCCTGGTCGAAGGTAAAGTGATCGACGCATCATACAGAAAAAGATTTGACGAGATGGCAAGTCAACTCAACATATCCTAGGAGGAAAGAGGATGAATTTAAGACCTGAAGAGATCAGTTCAGTCATCAAGGAACAGATCAAGAATTACAAAGGGAAACTGGATGTCTCGGATTTCGGGACGGTCATCCAGGTCGGTGACGGTATCGCCCGTGTCTACGGCCTGGACAACTGTATGGCCGGTGAGCTGGTCCAGTTCAACGACGACGTATACGGGATGGCACAGAACCTGGAAGAGGACAACGTCGGTGTTGTTATCCTGGGATCCGACAGAGAGATCAAGGAAGGCGACATAGTCAAACCTACAGGGACCGTAGTCGAAGTCCCCGTTGGAGATGCTGTGCTGGGACGTGTAGTCAACGCACTGGGACAGCCCCTTGACGGCAAGGGCCCCATAGTTACAGAGGAGACCAGACCTATCGAAAGTCCGGCCCCCGGAGTGCTCCAGAGACGTTCTGTATACCAGCCACTGCAGACGGGAATCAAGGCTATAGACGCTATGATCCCCATCGGCAGAGGACAGCGTGAGCTCATCATCGGAGACAGACAGACGGGTAAGACCGCTATCGCAGTCGACACCATCCTCAACCAGAAGGGCGAGGACGTCATCTGCATATACGTGGCCATAGGCCAGAAGGCATCTACCGTAGCCCAGTTGGTGCAGACCCTGGAAGACAAGGGTGCCATGGAATACAGTATCGTAGTTTCCGCTACCGCATCGGACGTAGCACCCCTTCAGTACATAGCTCCCTATGCGGGATGCGCCATTGGCGAGTATTTCATGCACAAGGGCAAAGACGTGCTGGTCATCTACGACGACCTGTCCAAGCATGCGGTGGCTTACAGAGCCATGTCCCTGCTGCTCAGAAGACCGCCGGGACGTGAAGCTTACCCCGGAGACGTTTTCTATCTCCACTCCAGACTTCTGGAGAGAGCGGCGAAACTCTCCGACGAACTTGGCGGAGGGTCCCTTACGGCACTGCCAATCATCGAAACACAGGCAGGAGACGTATCGGCATACATCCCCACCAATGTAATATCCATAACCGACGGGCAGATCTTCCTGGAGACGGAACTCTTCTTCTCGGGACAGAGGCCTGCTATCAACGCGGGTATCTCCGTATCCCGAGTCGGTGGAGACGCTCAGATAAAGGCTATGAAAAAAGTCGCAAGTTCGGTCAAACTGGAGCTTGCTCAGTACAGAGAACTTGCAAGCTTCGCACAGTTCGGCTCCGATATAGACAAGGAGACCAAGGCCAGGCTGGAGCACGGCGAGATCCTTATGGAGATCCTGAAGCAGCCCCAGTATCAGCCTATCCCGGTCCAGGATCAGATCATGCTCATATACGCTGCCACCGGCGGCTATCTTGCCAAGGTAGGAGCAGCCAACATCAAGGACTTTGAGCAGGAGTTCTATACGTATATGAACTCGTCCTACCCGGAACTGGGCAAGGCCATCAAGGAAGAAGGCGTGATCAGCGATGCAACTGACAACAAGCTGAGAGAGGCTGTTGAAAAATGCGTCGAACAGTATATGAAGAAGATCGATGCCCATGAGATCCTCACCCCCGACGAAGAACCTGAGAAGGAGGAAACTCCTCAGGCGGGAGAGGAATCTTAAGGAGGAACAGGCATGGCGACAGAGAGCATACAGGATATCAAGAGACGTATCCGAAGTGTGACAAGTACAGAACATATAACCAACGCCATGAAGCTGGTTTCTGCGGGAAAGCTCCGTAAGGCAAAGGCGATATATGAGAAGACCAATGCCAATTCTCACTATATCACCAACACCATTCGAGAGATGTTCAACACCAACACGGCGGACATCCCTCAGGAGTATCTGGCGGGCAATCGGGAGATCAAGACCACCTGCTACATCGTCTGCACCAGCAGCAGAGGCTTATGCGGAGGATTCAACAACAATATCCTCAAGAACGCGCAGGCAGATATAGATGCCGACTGGGAGAAGCCGGTGATCGTGGCTATAGGGAGCAAAGGCAAGGAATACTTCGAGAAGAGAGGATATGAGATCCACAGTTCCTACCTTTCACCGCCTGAAAGCATCTCCTTCCTGGAGAGTAAGGCTCTCAGCGAACCCATTATCGAGATGTACAGGAAGGGTGAGATCGACGAAGTGGTCCTGATCTATACTGCCTTCATAAGCAGCATGGAGCAGGAGGTTAGAAATGTGACCCTGTTGCCTTTTGAAGTCGAGACTGACCCGGACTTCGAGAAAAGCTACAACCAGGTGGAGTACGAACCTTCCGTGGAAGAGGTGTTCAACTACCTGGTGCCAAAATACGTGGAAACCATGATATATTCAGCGGTCGTCGAATCTGCCACATGTGAACATGCGGCGAGAAGGATGGCCATGGAAAATGCGACTGATAATGCCAGGGAGATGCTCGAGGGGCTGAACCTGACATACAACAGAGCCAGACAGTCGGCGATCACCGATGAGATCATCGAGATAGTCGCAGGCTCTGAGGCACAGAACTAGGAGGAATACAGGAACTATGAGTAAGGGACAAATCCATCAGGTCATCGGACCGGTCATCGACATCAAGTTCAGAGAAGAGGAGATGCCTGAACTTCTCAACGCTGTGACCATCGATTTCGAGGGACATCAGATCGTGACGGAAGTAGCCCAGCATCTTGGAGATGATGTTGCGCGCTGCGTCGCTCTCTCATCGACGGACGGGCTGAAGAGAGGCATGGAGGCCACCGACACCGGACATCCGATCAGGATAAATGTAGGTAAAGAGGTCCTGGGAAGGATGTTCAATGTAATAGGAGAACCCATAGATGATATGCCTCCTATCGATACGGGCAACTTGGCGCCGATCCACAAACCGGCACCGACCTTCGAGGAACAGGATACGTCATCTCAGATATTCGAGACCGGCATCAAGGTCATCGACCTGATCGCACCCTACACCAGAGGTGGTAAGGTCGGACTCTTCGGAGGAGCGGGCGTCGGCAAGACGGTCCTCATCCAGGAGCTCATAAACAATATAGCCAAGGAGCACGGTGGTATCTCCGTATTCGCAGGAGTAGGAGAGAGGACCCGTGAAGGTAACGACCTCTACTACGAGATGAAGGAGTCGGGCGTTATCGATAAGACCGCAATGGTATTCGGACAGATGAACGAGCCACCGGGGGCCAGGATGAGAGTTGCTCTCACGGGCCTGACCATGGCCGAGCACTTCCGTGATCAGGAGAATCAGGACGTGCTGCTCTTCATCGACAACATATTCAGATTCACCCAGGCAGGTTCCGAAGTATCTGCGCTGCTGGGCCGTGTGCCTTCAGCCGTAGGATATCAGCCCACTCTGGCAACGGAGATGGGCGCCCTTCAGGAGAGGATCACCTCCACAAAGAAGGGATCCATCACTTCAGTACAGGCCGTATACGTTCCGGCTGACGACCTTACCGACCCTGCACCGGCGACCACCTTCGCTCACCTCGATGCGACAACGGTACTTTCCCGTTCCATCTCTGAGCTGGGCATCTATCCGGCGGTAGATCCTCTGGAGTCCACCTCCAGGATAATGGATCCGCTGATCCTGGGAGAAGAACACTACAACACTGCAAGAGGAGTCCAGGAAGTGCTGCAGAGATATAAGGAGCTGCAGGACATCATCGCCATCCTGGGTATGGACGAACTGTCCGACGACGACAAACTCATAGTCGGACGTGCCAGAAGGATACAGAGATTCCTGTCTCAGCCCTTCAGCGTCGCATCCCAGTTCACCGGCATGGAAGGAAAATATCTGCCTCTCAAGGAGACCGTCCGTGGCTTCAAGGAGATCCTGGACGGCCAGCACGATGACATCCCCGAGCAGATGTTCCTCATGGCAGGCGGCATAGACGAAGTCGTGGCCAAGTACGAAGAGAGCCGCAAGGCAGAGTAAGCGTCTGGATCATAGACGGAGCTTGATATGGCAGTAAACAGTATAAAACTTGAGATAGTAACACCATCGAAACTCTTCTTCAGAGGAGAAGTGGATCTTGTGATCGTCACCACTCTGGATGGAGATGAGGGTTTCATGGCGGGCCACTGCTGGGGCTGCAAACTCCTGGACATAGGAGAACTGTGGATCCAGGAGAAGGGTGCCGGCAAGGATGAGTGGCGTGTGGCCGCTCTCTCCGGAGGATTCATCGACGTCAAGGAGAGCATCATCATCTACACCGACGCCGTCGAATGGTCCGAGGACATCGATATGGACCGCGTTCTCGATGAGAAGGCCAAGGCGGAGGACTGGCTCACCAAGAACGAGGAGACAGGCGACCCCAACGACGTAATGAAGGCCAAGATCGCCATCGCCAAGGCCCTGACCAGAAGCAATGTGGCCAGCGGCGGCGTGCGGCATCACTAGGGCCGTTGCCTTTGTGCCGAAGGACCGTTGCCTTTTTACCAGAAGAAGCGAAAAACGCGAATCAGTAGAAAAACCATCACCGGATTTCTACTGATTCTTTCTTTATGATCAAAAAACGGATAATTAGTAGAAAACAGGCGGGGGATTTGGAGTATAATAGGCTATAGGAAAACGTTCGGATCAATGAAATGGAGGTACATCATGGATCAGAAATTCTATACATGTAATCATTGCGGCAATATAATCGCAAAAGTCAAGGATACAGGCGTGCCCGTCATCTGCTGCGGTGAGCCTATGGTGGAGATGATCCCCGGCACCACCGATGCGGCTGTCGAGAAACACGTTCCCCAGTACACCGTGGATGGCAACATCGTCACCGTGAAAGTCGGCGAGGTAGAGCATCCCATGACCGAGGAGCATTACATCCAGTGGATCTCACTGCAGACAAAGCAGGGTAATCAGAGGAAGGAACTGACTCCTCAGGATAAGCCCGAAGCCTGCTTCGCTCTCTGTGATGGAGACGAAGTCGAGGCGGTGTTCGAGTACTGCAACCTTCACGGACTCTGGAAAAAATAGATAAGATGCAGCCTGCGGTAGTTGACAGGAACAAAGGCAAAGGCGATGGAAGCATGAATGCTTTCATCCGTGCCATATCACGGGACGAGAATGAGGCGGCGGAGTCGGATCTCAAGAAGAGGATGGCTCTGTCCCTTTTATTGCTTCTGGCGCAGATAGCCATAGCCTTTGCCGTAAGCGATGTCCGGAGCGCTCTTGTTGCGGAGGCCATCATCCTGGCCATGCTCATAGTGGTCAATATCCGATGCTTTATCGATGCCTTCCTTTCCGTGAAGAAGCGTCAGCCGGAGAAGAATCTGCTGGCAGCCATAGGAACTATCCTTGCCATAATGATAATACATCTGGTGGCCGCCGGCGTGATCCTGACAACCATGGCTCTCTGCAGATACTGCGAGGCCTACATCAGACTCAAGCTCAACACCCACCTGGCCGATCTGGTCGATGCAGAGCCTTCGGACAGCGGCATAAAGGAGGGTGATATGATACAGATCCTCGAAGGTGACATCCTGCCGGTAGACGGAGTGATCCTCTCGGGAGGTACTACCATAGATGAGGAGATCATAACGGGCGAGAGGATACCGGTAAGAAAGAGTGACGGAGACCTGGTCTATGCCGGGACAAGAAACGTCTTGTCCGAGATAACGATCCGTGCCAGTCATCTGGGAGGAGATCGGGTGATCTCCAGGATCATATTACACATCAGTCGATCGATCATGACCAAGCCGCCAAAGTCGGCAAGATACGAGAAGGTGGCTCGTCGTTTCGTTCTGGTGGTAATGGCAATCGCAGTGGTAGTAGCCGGGCTATGGATCCTTACGGGAAATGATTTCAGCACGGCTGCCATAACGGGTATTGCCGTTCTCGTGATCGCCAATCCCTACGCCTTCTCTGTTGCGATACCGACGACTGTGCTCGCTGCTGTTATGCGCGGCTCGGAGCACGGGATACTCATAAGGTCCGCGGAGATCCTTGAAGACACCAGAGACATCCACACCATCGTTCTGAACAAGAGAGGAACGATCACCGGAGGAGATCCGGAGATAAGTGACGTGATCCCCGTCGAAGAGGGCTTCGATCTCAAACTGGCAGGCATCCTTGAAGCAAAGGCAAAGCATCCCTTTGGGAAGATGATCTTCGCCGCCGCCCAGAGAGACAATGATGATTTACCGGCTGCAGAGCTGATAGAAACAGTGGATGGCAGAGGCATAGTCTGTGAATACGACGATAAGACATACACGGTGGGAAACGCCGCCTTCATGGAAGACAGAGGCATAGAGATCAGAACGGAGGATGCTAAGGATCTCTTCAGACAGGGCAAGAGTCTGGTGTTCTTCGCCACCGGAGACAGGATCGTCGGCATCGTAGCATTGAGAGATGCGCCTAAGCCCGAAAGCCTCAAGGCCATAACCCAGATGGAAAACATGGGGATCGATGTCGTCATGTTGACGGGTGACAGCAGGCAGACGGCTGAAGCCATAAGGAGCGAGATAGGCATCGATCACATATTTGCGGATATACTCCCAAGCGAGAAAAAGGATATAGTCGAGAAGATACGGAAGAAGAACAACAGGATAGTGGCCATGGTAGGGGACGGTGTCGCAGACGCATCGGCCATAGAGGCCTCTGACCTTGGCATAGCTTTAGGCACAGGAAGGGAGATAAACATCGGACCTGCCGATATAGTGCTGGTGACCGATGATCTTCACGACCTGGTAAGGGCAATGAATCTAAGTCGCCTCTCGGTGAGGAATCTGAGGCAGAGCGTTGCCTTTGCATATGCTTACAACACACTTGCGGTGATCTGTGCGGCGGGAGTGTTCGCTGCCTTTACGGGGATCGCCATGATGCCTGTGGCCTCGGCTATATGCATGTGTGCCAGCCAGATCCTGGTCACTCTCAACGCACTTCGCATCAGAAGGAACAGGCTGTGATGTAGACCTGTTAGTCGCCAACATACAGCACACTTGTCATTTACAATAAATACGCTAAAGCGATATAATATCTCTACAATGTGGTTTATTAGGGAGAAATTCCTGAAACTAACTCTATCAGTATTATTGAAGGAGGTCATAAAATGACTGAAAGAAACATGCAGAAAGCTTTGGAAGAAGCGAAGAGAGTCGTAGGGATGATCGAAGCTGATGAGCTGACCGCTGATCAGAAAAAGGCTATCCACGATGACTCGATCAAGAACTTCAATGAGAACGTCAACCCCGGTTGGCTGGAGTACAGAAAATCTGTATCTACCGACGCAGCATTCGTAGAATGGGAAGATGAAGGCGATGTGTTCAGAGATCTGAACGGCGTTGAGTTCATCGACTGTCTCGGTGGTTTCGGAATCTTTGCCTGCGGACACGGCAATCCTGAGATCAGGAAGACCGTACAGGCTCAGCTGGAAAGATATTCACTCCATTCGCAGGAACTGGTAGATCCTCTCAGAGGTTATCTTGCCAACCTGCTTGGAATGATCACACCTGGTGATCTGCAGTACTGCTTCTTCTGCAACGGTGGTGCAGAAGCGGTCGAAATGGCACTGAAGCTTGCCAGACTGGCAACCGGCGGCAGATGGTACATCTCCACGGTAGGCGCATTCCACGGCAAGTCCATGGGTGCTATCTCCATGGGTGGTAAGGGTGCATACAGAGAAGACTACATCCCCATGATCCAGCAGGTACAGCACGTAGAGTATGGTAATTCCGAGGCGACGAGAGTTGCTATCGAGAATCTGGAAGCAGTAGGCGAGAAAGTCGCAGCCGTCATCGTAGAGCCTATCCAGGGCGAAGCCGGCGTCATGATCCCGCCCGATGGCTACCTTGCCGACCTGAGAAAAATCTGCGATGATCACGGCGTAGCTCTGATCTTCGACGAGATCCAGACAGGACTTGGACGTACAGGCACCATGTGGAGATGCGACCACGAGGGAGTAACTCCTGACATCATGACCTATGGTAAGGCATCATCCGGTGGTCTGGTACCGATCACAGGCATCATCGCAAGACCTTGGACATATGAGAAGTCCGGAATCGGCACAGGCGAAGAAGGCAAAATGTTCGATAACCCCTGGATCCTCGGATCCCCGACCTTCGGCGGAAACCCGCTGGCCTGCTCCGCGTTCATCTCCACCATCAGATACATGCTGGAGAACGATCTTCCCGGACAGTCCAAGGCAAAGGGCGACAAGTATCTGGCCGGACTGCAGAAGCTGCATGAGAAGTATCCTACAGTCCTGACCGACTTCAGAGGATCAGGCATGCTCATCTGTATGGAATTCCCCACAGACGAAGTCGGCCACGAAGTCACCAAGGCGCTCTTCGCAAGAAACGTCATGACTGCAGGTACACTGGTCAATGCACAGACCGTACGTATCGAGCCGCCTCTCGTACAGGCAGACGAGACCATCGACAAGGTCCTGACCGCACTGGACGAGGCACTGGCCGAAGTCAAAGAAGCATTCAAACTGTAAGCTGAAATATCGGCGCTGCAGAGGCAGCAAACATCCTTAACAGGAAAATGAAAGTAGACATGCTCGATAAGCATGTCTACTTTTTTTTAAAAAACGTGAAAAATTATAGGGTTGAATAGAAATGTAGTTGCACATATAAACGCCCGCTAACGATGGTATATCATCTGAGAGGGCTGTTTTATGCCGAAAAAAAGGGTATAATGTTCGTAAACAACTGTTGTTCTGTACAATTAATT
>Ga0256406_1000550_pt1 | contig 67655 bp, 58 predicted proteins | sample RumenRJG_03DNA_FD_185986 | JGI IMG/M metagenome (GOLD analysis project Ga0256406, IMG submission 185986) | Bovine rumen microbial communities from Lethbridge, Alberta, Canada - RJG_03 | ecosystem: Host-associated > Mammals > Digestive system > Stomach > Rumen | place: Canada: Alberta | collected... | reverse complement strand
TCATGGCATCTGCAGGATTCTTTATGTGAACCTCTTTCCCATCGACAAATACCTTGCCGCCATCCGGCCTTGTAATGCCGCAGACAGATTCCATGGTTTCCGTCCGTCCCGCGCCGACCAGACCGGTCAGTCCTACGATCTCCCCGGCATGAATGTTCAGGGAGACATCCTTGAAGTATCCCGTCCGGCTCATACCCTCAATGCGGAATACCTCATCACCGATTTTTACCTCCGGCTTCGGATACATATCGGAGATTTCCCGTCCGACCATCGCCTTGATCAGATCCGCCTCGGTGATCTTGTCTACATCATAGGTTCCGATGTACTGGGAATCCCGGAATACCGTAACTCTGGAAGCCAGACGGTACATATCCTCCATGCGGTGGGAAATGAAAATGATGGATACGCCCTCTTCCCGGAGCTGATCCACGATCCGATACAGTTTCTCCGACTCATTTGCCGTAAGGGCGGCTGTCGGCTCATCCAGAATGATAATCTTGGCATTCGTGGAAAGCGCCTTGGCGATCTCCACCATCTGCTGCTGTGCTACCGAAAGGGTACCCATCTCATCGCCCGGCTTGAAATCCGCATCCAGGCGGTCCAGAAGCTTTTTCGCCTCCTGATTCATCTGTCTCCACTGGATCATGCCCCGCTTTACAAATTCATGACCGATGAAAATATTCTCGGTTACGCTCAGCGTCGGGTAGGTCGTCGGATGCTGATAAACGGCGGCGATACCCGCCTCCAGCGCATCCTTCGGTCCCTTGAAATGTACCTCCTTGCCGTTCAGGTACATATGGCCCTCTTCTGCCGCGTGAACACCTGTGATAACCTTGATGAACGTAGATTTGCCCGCTCCGTTCTCTCCCATCAGAGCATGTACTTCTCCGCGGCGCAGCTGAAACTGTACGTTATTCAGCGCTTTTACACCGGGGAAAATCTTGGTAATACCTTTAAGTTCCAGAATCAAATCCTCTGACACGCTCTTGTCCTCCTTTCCATATAATAGAAGTATAGCATCGCGGTATCCTGTGCTTTAAGAGGAATTTTTTAAGGAATCGGGTAATATTTTTTCCGAATCTGATCTGTTCCGTGCTATGATAGGTTTATTGTTGTTTTTAGCCAAAACGATAACAAAACCACATGTTTTATCTTTTTCAGGGAGGTAACACCATTAAACTTCTGATTGTAGACGACGAAAATCTCACCCGCACAGGACTGACCTCCTCCATAGACTGGATCCGGCTCGGCATCGACGAGGTCTTTGTCGCCGAAGACGGTCTGGATGGACTGCATCAGGCCTCCGTTCATAAACCCGACATCATCCTGAGCGACGTCCGCATGCCGCGCATGTCCGGAATCGAAATGATGGACCGGATTCACGCCCTCATGCCTGATACGGTCTTCATTTTCATGAGCGGTTATACCGATAAGGAGTATCTGAAGGCTGCCATTCGCCTTCAGGCTGTGAATTATGTAGAAAAACCCCTGGATATCACCGAGGTGGAGAAGGCGGTCCGCGTTTCGATCGAACGCCGTCACACGATCGAGCAGACCAGAAACGCCGAGAGTATCACAGATTCCATATCTGCCGCTCACCTGGCTCTCTGCCTGACGATTCCGTACCGTTCCTCCCGCAATTCTGTGGAGGAACTGAGCCGCAGATACTGCATGCGCTACGGATCCGTCGACCTGTTTCACGCGGCTTTCACTGTTCTTCTGCAGACCGACGAAAAGTTCGACCTGAGCCCGGATTTTTTCTCTCACCTGCAGAATCTCCTCCATGACTTCGCGCGACAGCTGCACCTCCATGTCATTGCCGCCGAGAAAAAACCGAACCTGTTTGTCTTCCATCTTTTCCGGAAGACCTCCTTCACCCAGAATACCGTCCGCACGATCACGGATTTTCTCTCCTGTCATATCGAAACGGACAACTGGTACCTCGCGGCCGGGCAGATCGTCAGCGGAATCCAGAAGCTCTATGATTCCTACAGCTCCGCCGCCATTCGCCTTCAGAGCAGTTTCTTCTATAATAATAGGACCGTTCTCTGCAGGGATCCCGAAGCCATTCCATCTGCCGCGGAGAATCCGGAAACGATCTACGAAGAGCTGATCACCGCACTGAGGAATCCCGCTCACAGTACTCTGGACCCGCTCATGGACAGACTGTATCAGGCGATCTATAAAAACCCGACCTTGATCCGGGGAAATATACAGACCCTGTACTACCGGCTTCTTGACGCTATTTTCACACAGAGAAAACAGCGCCAGCTTCCGGATACTGCTACCCCGGCAAGCTTCGACAACACGCTGGACTCCCTCAACCGCTGTTTCTCCTACCCGGAGCTCCACGACATGCTGAAGAGAACCATCGACGCGTTCCTGAACGATGTGGAGAACTACGTGCCGGTGAACTCCTCGGTCTACCTCATCAAGGAGTATATCAGCCGGCACTACAACAACCCGATGCTGTCCACAAAAGAAATCAGTCAGTATGCTTCCCTTTCCGCCTCCTACGCCTGCACGGTGTTCAAGAATGAAACCGGGCAGACATTGAACCAGTACCTCACAGAATTTCGCCTGGAGAGGGCAAAGGAGCTGCTCGCCGATCCACGCAACAACATTTCCGATATCGCCGCAAGCGTCGGATATAATGACAGCAACTACTTCGGAAAGGCCTTTAAGAAATATTCCGGTCAGTCCCCCTCCGAATACCGGGAGAGCAGGTGTTCCCTTTGAAAAAAATGCGCAAAAAAAATACCAGATTCTCACGCCTCTATGGAGATCTGAAAATCCAGTACAAATTATTTCTGACGATTATGCTCGCCGTGGCGGTTCCCATGATCGTGGCAGGTGTCTTCTTCTCTACGAAGCTTTATCGCCTGATCACCTCCGATACGCTCCGCCAGGAGCAGATCGAAACCGCCGCCTCCGCTCCCCTTCTTCAGAACCGGATTCAAAGCGTCATCGATATCTACAGTCAGGTCAGAGACACCCAGTTCTGCAGCCGTGTTTTTTCGGAAACCATCGATACCACCGTCGACCAGGCACTCACCTCGGAAGATGCCGACGCCTTCTCAAACGGTCTCTCCAGGTATCTCTCCCCTAGTGGCGTTTCGGCCATCCGCATTTATGTCGATCTTCCGGAGAACAGCACCGTCTTCGAAGGCAAAAACACCGTCTTTGCCTCCATGCACAGCATCACCGCGACCTACTGGTACGGCATTTTCTACAGTACACATCCTTCCGAGCTGTTCTGTCCTCCGCTTTATCTCAGTACCTCGGAGCAGAAAAACCTCGGAGACTGCGCCTACATACACCCGGCGTCTGTCAGAGACTCCTCGGGAACCGTCACGAAATGCTACATTGCCTGCTATTTTCGCTCCGACACCCTCAAGGACATTCTGACCAGCCATCCGGCCCCGGATGGCAGCGTCTCCTATATCACAAATGAGCGGGACGCCATGATCACCACCACAAATTCCAGGCTGTCCGGCATCTACTACATGAATTACAACAGCATCCAGAACAACCTGATGAGTTCAAACGGTTTCCTGGAGAAAAAAGTCCTCGGCGAAACGGTATATGTCTCGTACTACTATCTTCCCGCCGCGGACTGGTTTCTGGTGAGCATCACGCCCTCCGCTCCGCTCCGCAAAGCCACCCTGATCTACTGGCTGAGGCTTGTCCTTATCTGGTCCGCAACTGCCATCGTCGCTGTTTTTCTCGCATATTTCCTTTCCCGCTCCTTCACGAACCGGATCAGCGCGGTCAGTCGGCAGATGAGCCGGGTAAAGAACGGGCCCCCTGTTCCCATGGAATCTCCCGCGGAAAATGACGAAATTGGCGACCTGATCGACTCCTACAACTACATGGCAAGACAGATCAACAACCTGATGGACAAGCAGCAGAAGCAGTCCGAGGAGCTCCGAATCGCCGAATTCCGCTCTCTGCAGGCCCAGATCAATCCCCATTTTCTGTACAACACCATGGAGATGATCAACTGGATGGCGCAGCAGGGCCGCACCAAGGAAATTAACCAGGCGGTCCGCGATCTCTCCAGATTCTACCGTCTGACGCTCAGCCGCAAGGACTCCGTCGGCCCGCTCGAGGAGGAGATCGAACACGCTTCCATTTACATACGCCTTCAGAACATGCGCTTCGACAACGGCATCGACTTTGTAGTCGACGTACCGGATTCCATGATGGAGAACCGGATTCCCCGGCTGACCCTTCAGCCCATCGTCGAGAACAGCATCCTGCACGGCATCCTGGAAAAGGACAGCCGCAAGGGCACCATCGTCCTCACCGGCTGGATCGAGGACGGAACGATGATTCTGCTTCTCTCCGATGACGGCGTCGGCATTCCGCCAGAAAAAATCAACGGTCTCCTCTCCGGAAAAACCGAATCCTCCGGAAGAGGAAACCAGATCGCCATCTTCAACACCCACCGGCGGCTGCAGATCCTCTACGGCGAGGATTACGGTCTGCACTATTCCAGCACCCTCGGAGAGGGAACCGAGGTCGAAATCCGGATCCCCGCATACACCGACCCAGCTCAGCTTCCACCAAAGAAAGGAAATGGATGAGCCGGGCGACGATTTTGCAAAATTCTTCATTTCCGCCGCCAAACGCCGCTCGAATACCGTGTGTCGGGCGACGATTCTGGAGAGTTCTTGATTCCCGTCGCCCGATCAATATTTATAATATTAGAGTCAGGCAACATGACACGATTTACGATCTCCCCGGAACCTGGAACCGCCCGGAGGCGACGGCTTCCACCACCGTCTCGAAGAAGACGTCCGGACCGACAGCCGAGGACGTCCGAATCTCCCGCTTCAGGACCCGCATCTCCGGGTTCTCGCCGACGCCTTGACGGAGGGCTTCTTCTGCTGCCTGCTTCCTCGCTATTTTCTCCGCGTACCGTTCCGCGTCTTCATAATGCTCAAATTTATGTTTTCCGTTTCCGTCGGTGACCGAAAATCCGTCCGGAACCGCCCCCTGATAATCCGCCTTCACATGAACGCTGACTCGTGCGCAAACCTTTCCGGCAATTGCCCCAAGCGCGTTGGCCACACCGGCATACGGTTGAATGACCGCTCTCGTTCCTAGATATCTTGCAACCGTCGGAAGGAAGATATGCACCGGGGCCCCGACCCCGATGATCGGGAGGTCCGTGTGGATCCTCATCCCCGCCCAGTCCTCTGCCTTGCCCTTCCGCGCCTCCTCAAAGGACCAGTCGATCATCTTCTTGACCCCCTCCTGCTCCAGGTAGCGCCGATGGCCGGGATGCTGCTGCGCCAGCAGGATCTCCACGATTCTGCGATACATCTTCTTCTCTACCAGACGATATACCTCGTCCGCTACAATCTTTTCCGACCGTGTCTCATCTGTCGTTTCATCCCTCACAGCTTCTTCCGAATCTGTCTCGGCGTCCATTCCGCCATTCCCGATCTTCGTTCCTGCAGATCCTGCGCTTTTCTCCATCGCCGGAGCCTTACCGTCTTCCTCCGCATCCGTATGGTCATCCCGCTCCGAGCCTACCGATTTCCTGTGTCCCGGCATGCGATAATATTCCGCTTCTGTATTCCGAATCAGGAATCGCACCGCCTCGCGAACCGCTCTTGCGGAGTCTTCTCCGTACAGATCGATGTCTCCTTTCAGAACCATCATGTCTGTCGGCGTCAGCCCGCTGCGCATGATGACTCCTTCCGCCTCCAGCCTTTCTGTCCCCGTCTTGTATACGCTCTCTCCGGCAGCATCCGCAAAATCCTCCAGAATCAGCGGCCCGTTCCGCAACGCTTTGCAGATGCGGATTTCCTCAGGCGTATACCGGTCCCGAAGCTCCGGATCGTCCAGAATGTTATTCTGCAGGACAAAAAATTCATGCAGCATCCGCGTGTGCCTTTTCCCGGATTCCGCCAGCAGCTGAAGCCTCCGGATAATTCTCTCCTTTTGCTCCGGAAACATTGCAATCAGAGCCGAAAGCGGAATCACCCGCTCTTTTCCGAGACGGATTCTTCCGTTTTCAAACAGAACTTCACTGTCTCCTCCGAGCAGAGTCGTATCGACATAGAGTCCCTTGACAGTCGTCCTCCACTGCCCGATCGAGATTCCGTGATCCGCCAGCACCGGTTCTCCCTCCCGGATCAGTGCGATATCTGTAGTTGTTCCGCCCATATCCACGAGAATCCCGTCCGGCTCTCCCGAAATCACACTCCCGCCGACGGCACTCGCCGCAGGTCCGGACAGCAGCGTCTCTACCGGTCTCTCACACGCCGCGGCCTCCGCCATCTGATTTCCGTTTCCGGCAACAACCGCAATCGGCATCTTCAGGTTCCGCTCCGCCAGCGCCTTGCGGACAGCATCTAAGAAATCCGTAATGATCGGAATCAGACGGGCATTCAGAAGGGTGCCGGCCCCTCTTCGCAGAACATCCACGTCATGGAACATATTCCACGCCGTCGTGACCTGAAAGCCCTCCGCCTTCAGAATCTTCTCGGCCTCCTGCTCAAACCGTCCGCCGTTTGCGTCCGGATAGATCTGCGTAATTCCGACCGCTCTGCAGCCCCGGAACCATTCCGGTCCCTTCTCCTTCAATTTCTCCCAGTCCGGATCCTCCGGTTCATCAAATAAATGCTCCGGTTTTCCGTCGATGAACACCAGCTGGCTCAGGTCCCGGAATCCGTAGGATCCGTATACCTGATCCAGATTGCTCATGGATTCCGGATTCATGCCGATCATCAGGCACTTCGCCCGTCCTCCCTTGTTCTCCAGGCAGGCATTTGTGGCAAGCGTCGTGGAAAGCGCCAGAAGCTCCGCCTGGTGGATATAGCTCTGATCCATGCTGTCCAGTGCCCTGAGAATGCACACCTCCAGATGGTCCTTCGTCGTCGGCGTCTTTCCCGATCCGAGTACCCTGCCGCTTTCCGTGTCATATACAACGATATCCGTATAGGTCCCGCCGGTATCTATTCCTATTCCGATCATATTATGAAAAATTCCTTCTCTGTTTTTCTGCGTAGTCCGTCACCAAACGATCCCGGACATTTTATTCCCTCATATTTTCTTTCATCGCATCTGCTCTTATCTGCTTATACAGGAGTTTCCGATCTTCAGACAGTTATTCATCTTCCACCGCGCGCTCAAACTCCAATTTATCCACAAAGACGTCCTGGAAGCTGCTCTCTGAGGCAAGCTCAATGAATTCGGTTTCCTCCGAAAGCCTGCACGCATACTCGAACTCTCCCCGGTTCACCGTAGCAAGCTTTGCGCCTTCCCCGGCAGCATTTCCCACCGCCTTAATTCTATCATGAAGCTCATAAGGAATCATTCCGATCTCGCAAGCACTTCCGGAATCCATATAATTCCCAAAAGCTCCCGCCAGAAGAACCTGCCGGATATCCCCGGTCTTCTTCCCCAGCTTCTCCGTCAAAATCTGAATGCCCGCTGCAATTGCCCCCTTCGCCAGCTGAACCTCCCTCACATCCTTCTGTGTCAGATAGATGTCATCTCCCGTTGCGCTCTCCGCGCCGCTTACCAGAAGAAAGGCCGGCTGACCATGAACGGTGATCATCCTGTTATTCAGCTTTTGCGCCAGAGGATCCTCCAGATCCTCCGGATCCCGGAAGGCACCGTAATTATTGATGAAGCCGTGACGGATCAGGAAGGCAAGGGTGTCGATCAGGCCGGAACCGCAGATGCCGACGGGCTTCGCATCTCCAACGATCTCCAGAGAAAAACCATCGTCCGACTCCCGCAGATGGCTCACCGCGCCATCCGCTCCGCGCATGCCACATTCGATTTTTGCGCCCTCGAAGGCAGGACCCGCCGCCGTCGATGTCGTAAGCATTTTTCTCCGGTCTCCCAGGACCATCTCTCCGTTCGTTCCGATGTCTACCATCAGAGTCAGTTCCTCCAGACGGTCAAAGGATGCGGAAACCATGCAGCCGATCGTATCCGCTCCGACAAATCCTGCAATATTCGGAAGCAGAAGCACCACGCCCTGTTTCTCGTACGCCTTCTCCGCACGCCTCATATCCCGGCTGATCAGGAACTCTTTATCGCTGCCTTCATTCGCCGAAATTTCCTTTTCCAGCTCAAAGCTGCTGATTTTACCGTCCTTTTCTTCTTTCACGCAGCACGGCCCGAACCGCAGCCCGGTTTCCTCTGCCGTCAGAATCATCCCTCTTCGGACCGCCGGGACATAGGGCGCATGCACCAGGCTGTCCGGGGAGATTCCGAGAAAGAGATGGTGCATGCAGGTATTGCCGACCACTGCCGTCTGCAAGATATCCTCCGGGCTTACCCCCGCTTTTTCTGCCGCCTCCCGGATCAGACCGTTCATGGCCTTCACAATACAAGCTCTCAATTCACGGCCACCTTCTTCTCCGTGCTCCAGCACATAATTGGCCCTGGAAATCACATCGGCGCCGAACGCATGCTGCGGGTTCATGCGGCTGGCGACGGACATTGTCCTTCCGGTACGTCCGTCCAAAAGGTATCCGACAACCGTGGTCGTACCGATGTCAAAGGCCATCAGGCAGAACGGAACGCCGCCTTGTCCGGATTCCCCGTCTTTCCCCGGTTTCTTGTCCTCGCCCGGAAAAACCCCCGGCTCCACCGGAACCGTCCGGGTCAGTCCGTCCGACAATATTTTCCGCACCTTTTCCTGATACATCGTATCGACGGTCATGCTGCTGTCAATCCATGTCTGACATGCCAGGACCACACCGGTTTTCTTTCCCTTTACGATATCTACTTTGCATTTTCCGCACTTCCCGTTTCCGCCGCAGGGAGCGTCCGGTTCCAGCCCTGCCATTCTCTCCGCTTCCAGAATAGTCGTACCCGCATCAACCTCGATCTCCTTGTTCTGCGGACGAAAACAGATTCTGTACTTTTCTGCCATGAACTATCACCTCTTCCTCAAAACGCTGTCCTTTTATCCGACTGATTTCTGCTCACACCGATCCTCTTCCGTCAACGAGATAAAACACGCTGCGCGAGTTTTATCTCGCTATCGCGACGCTCGCCGCACATGAATACTTCGCATTCGGCTGCGGCTCACTGTTCGCGTAAGAAAAGGGGCCGGCGCATCTGATCTTTATCGTGCACCGGCCCCGTATCCCTGTTCTTATTGAATTCTTTATTCTGCGCCAACCAGTTTCTTTGCAAGCTCAGCTGCAGAAGCGGCGTCCTCGGAATATCCGTCAGCACCGATTTCATCTGCGAACTCCTGTGTGATAGGAGCTCCGCCGACCATAACCTTGATGTTGCTGCGGAACGGAGCGCCGTTCAGTGCGGCAACGGTATCTCTCAGTGACGGCATTGTGGTTGTCAGAAGAGCCGACAGTGCAACGATCTTTGTATCCGGATTCTCGTTGACCGCCTCGATGATCTTGTCGATCTGTACATCAACGCCCAGATCAATTACGGTGAATCCTGCGGACTCAATCATCATGGCAACAAGGTTCTTGCCGATATCATGAAGGTCACCTGCTACCGTAGCAATGATAACCTTTCCGAGCTTTCCGGCAGCGCCTGTTGCAAGGTGGGGTTTCAGAACCTCTACGCCTGCCTTCATAGCCTTTGCAGCTACCAGCATCTCCGGAACGAAGATCTCATTGTTCTTGAACTTCTCTCCGACAATACCCATGGTATCGATCATACCCTTCTGCAGGATATCATTCGGGTCAATTCCCTCATCCAGTGCAGCCTGAACCGCTGCCGGAACCTTCTTGGAACGTCCATGCTCAACCAGATTAGCAACTTCTTCAATACTTCCCATTGTAAAATCCTCCGCTTTTTATTTATTGTGTTTTATATTCATTCCGCAATCACAGGCCTCTTTTCCGAAAGAAACGCTGTGCAATGAATATCATGATGTGGTGCCCCCAGAGGGCATATAGGTTTATCCTTCTTCTTATGCCTTCGGCTTCGGTCCGTACAGTCCGTCACGGAATCCTTCGATATACTCCATACAGTACTCATCGTTGCCCAGAAGAGCTTCTGTCGCAAAGATAACGCCCAGAAGATCCCGGTTGGTCGGGTCGAAGATCGCGCTGTCAAGTCCCGCCTTCATTGCGAGGACGGTAAATCCTATATTGACAAGCTTTCTCGCCGGCAGGTTGAAGGAAATATTACTTACAGCACCGGTGATATGAATGCTCGGGTACTCGCTGCGGATCGTCTGCATAACGCTTTCTACCATTCCGATTCCATCCTCGGAGGTGCAGAGCATCTCGATCAGCGGATCAATGTGAATACGGCTCGGAGCGATGTTGTATTTCTTAGCCTCTTCCATAATGTGATGGAAGACTCTCAGTCTGTCATCCGCCGTCTTCGGGATTCCGGTATCGTCACTGCAAAGTGCGATGACCTCCCACTTTGTGTCGGCGATCGCCGGGAAGAGAATATCAATCTTGTCGCCCTCTCCGGAAACCGAATTGATAATACCCGGCTTCTTGCAGTAAGGGAAAATCTCCTTCAGTACTCTTGGGCTCGGGCTGTCAACTGCGATCGGAACATCGGTAACCTCCTGAATGCAGTCAATCATCCATTTCAGTGTCTCTACTTCCTCTGCCTCCGGAACAGATGCGCAGCAGTCAATATAATCTGCTCTTGCATTTGCCTGGATCAGCGCACGGCGTTTGATTTCATCTGCGTCACGATTCTTAATCGCCTCTGCGACGGCAGGAATCGATCCGTTGATCTTCTCTCCGATAATTATCATTGTAATACCCTCCTAAACATACTTTCCAATTATCGCGTTTTCCTTTCCGCAAGAACCCGCGAATGAGTATGACTCAAGTATAGCACTCTTTTGGTTAATGTACACAATGGAGGGGAATTTTACGTAAAATTTCAATGGATTTTATCCTTGATTTTTGTGGGACGATGCACAAATGTGTGTGTTTTCTCTGTAATTAGCTACGATTTACGTCATTCTGACAGTTCCCCCTCGCCACAGACCTCCAGCACCTCCTGAAATTTCATTCTTCCGCCGAACAGATCCAGCGCGCTTCCGATCGTCACATGGATACGGTCTTTTCCTTCCGCCTTCAGCCACCGAAGATCCTCAAAGCTCCCCACTCCTCCGGCATAGGTGATAGGAAAAATCTCCCCTTCCCGCGCTGTCCCCGAAGCCGCCCTATTTTCAGAGATTTTCTCCGAGGCCCTGGAGATTCTCTCTGAAGCCTCTTCAAGGATATCCACCAGCTCCCGTTCGACTCCCATCGCCTTTCCCTCGACGTCAGCCGCGTGTATCAGAAATTCATCACAGTACTCTGCAAACGCACAAAGGGAATCAACCGTCACCTCCACATTCGTAAACTTCTGCCAGCGATCTGTCACGATATAATATTTCCCGTTCTTTTTCCGGCAGCTCAAGTCCAGAACAAGATTCTCTTTTCCCGCAGCACGCACAAGACGGTCAAGATTCTCCATGGAAACCCTTCCATCGCGAAAAACATAGGATGTCACGATGACATGACTTGCTCCCTTCTCCAGGAAAGACGCCGCATTCTCCGCATTGATACCGCCTCCGATCTGCAGCCCGCCCGGCCACGCCGCCAGAGCCGCCTCCGCCTGTGCCAGGGTAGCCGGATAATATTCAGACGACGGTGGATTCAGCAGAATGATATGGCCATTCCGAAGTCCGCACCTCCGATATAAATCCGCATAGAAAGCGGCATCCTGCTCCGAGACAAAATTCTCCGCGGCAAAATCTCCCGCGTCCTTCAGCGTTCCCCCTACGATCTGCTTCACTTTTCCATTATGTATGTCTATGCACGGCCGAAATTCCATATCCATTCTCCCTTTCCTGCTGCAGTTACTGTTTATGCATAGTTGACCAGGAAAGGATTTCACAGCCAGTATGCGAAGGGCAACAGGGCTGTGAAAACCTTGCCTTTCAAATATTCCGTGAACAGCAACCTGCTGCGATATATTTGCATTATAAATCTCTGTTTTGCCTTGTCAAACCCCGTCCCTTCATAATATAATGCAGTCGTAATCGAAAAATATTCTTCGCTGGATTTCCCGGCGGGAATTTTTTACAAATCAACTTATTCTAATTGTTCTAATCACAGAAGGGATGGTAATTACTATGCAGAAGTATGAATGTGGTCCTTGCGGATATGTATATGATCCTGCAGAGGGAGATCCGGATAACGGAATCGCTCCCGGAACAGCATTTGAAGATCTCCCGGATGATTGGGTTTGCCCGATCTGCGGAGCCGGCAAGGAGGATTTCTCCCCGGTTGACTGATATCTTCTAAAAGAGTCAGCGTGATCCCTGCGCGATAGCGAGATAAAACACGAATACTTCGCATTCGGCTGCCGCTCACTGTTCGCGTAAAAAACCATTTCAGGCTTCCGACCGGATTCGTCCATGGAAACCTGAAATGGTTATTTTTTATATAGGTTCTTTAAAGGCGTAACTTCTGCAATTCATATTCTTAATCAGCGACATAGCTCAGGAACTGATACGCATTCTTCTTGAAGATCACATCCGCGTCATCTGTAGCCACTGCTTTTGCCGCTCCGCTCTTTTTGTCGTAGATCCAGATATTATACTCGTCATACCCGATCACATAATACACACTGCCCTCTGAAATCTTCGCGATAACCGGATATCCCTTTGCGATTTGGTAATACAGCTCCTCCCGGGAGCAGCCAGACAAATTCAACACGGTATAATCGGATCCAAGCAGATCACGGAGTCCCTTCGAATCAAAGGAGAGATTCAGGAATCCCTCCGGCAACGATGCGGTGTCAATCGTATAAGAGGATGGCCAGTCACCTCTGACCCACAGATACCTCTGCGCCCCATCCAGCACAAATCCCGACACAGCATCCGCCGCAACGATTGCCTGCCTTGCGCTTCTGTATATGCCTTGCAGCCCGCCGAATCCATAAACCGAATACCGTTTCTGATCCGATTCGGGCCACTCCAGAATCGTCTCGGATCCGGCCTTCGTATAGAGAATCTTCGCACTCTGCTGTGTGATATCCCTGGCTGAGACGGTTCCAAGACTAAGCACCATCTCCTGACCGGTCCTGGTATCCGTTGTTGTACTGAGACTTACTCCTTCATCTTCCTCGTCATTCTTCACGATGCGGTCCGTTCCGGCATTCTGATAAGTGCCGTTTGACAATGTTGCCAGCGTAAGTGCAAGTCCGTCCTGCTCCTCTGTCACTGCGGTGACATACTCATTCTCTTTCTGATAGTCTTTCTTTACTTTTCCGTCGCTGTTCTCAATCACCAGTCGATACATTCCACAGGTAACCGTTCCGTCGCTGCCGGCAAGCACATTGTCGCCTTTGACCAGCCCGTAGACATAATCATTGTTTACAAAACCACAGGAAACAATGGCCTCTCCGTCCGGCGCCGGAATCTGCAGCGACTTTCCGCTTTCCAGATCAAGCATTGTTGCTGTCTTCGACCCGCCTTCATTATCGCTGTCCAGCCACGCGACCACCTGCTGTGTTTCCGATGATGCAAATCCGCTGCTGTCGATCGTATCCTGCACCACATCATAGGACCCGTCCGCCAGATTAATCTTGCACAATTCCGTCCCGAGAAACAGATACAGCTCATCCTTACTGCTCACATAGGAAAGACGGGAAATATTCCGTTTCAAAACATCATAGCTCTGATTCAGGGGAATGAACATTCTCTCTTCTGAAATATCCGTATCCGATGAATACGTAAAGACAGCAGCACCCATCTGCCCTTCATGAGCTCCGGACGGCATATACCCGTACAGCACGAAGGTTATGTCCCCATTTTCCGACACATTCTCGATTGCAAAATCATGCTGCTCATTTTCCGTACGATCATCAAAAGCATATGTGCCGTTTGCTTTTTCACGGAAGGAAAAGAGACAAGACAGCACCCCGGTTTCGGTATTATATGACCAAAGATCACCATTTTCCGCAAAAGCCACAATATTTCCGGTCTGACTGGCCGCATAAGAGAGGTTGCTCTTCTGTACGCCGAGCAGCAGTCCGCTGTCCGTCTGCACCGGCAGACTGCTGTCAAAGATCAGGGTCGCCGTCCTCTTGAAGTTCAAAAGGGATATATTCTCCGTGCCATCCGCATACTTCATGCGAAAAAAATCACGAACCTTATAATACTCCGTATGATCCTCGCTGTCCTTTGCGCTGATAATGTAATCCGCCTTCATGCTGACCGTCGTTGTATTGCATTCACAGATCACCGGCACTGCCTCCGTGACCATAGACGGCGCGAGGTCTCCCCAGGTAACCGTATCCGTATCGGACGTGATGTCAACATTCGTGAAATTACCGGTCGGCGCGGTGCCACTCGTCTCCAGATAGCCCGCCAGCGCGTCCTGATTCTTCTTGTCCAGACACATGATTCCGAAATCACGGACGAACTTCAGGTAGCCGCTGAAATCAATGCCACTCCCCTGTACAAGTCTCGTATAATAGCGGACATCGCCTCCCTCCTTCAGGTTCAGGTCGATGCAAAGCATGTATTCCTGGCCTGCCCGGAGATTTGAATTTGCTGTAAAGGAGGCGGTTATCGACCCGTCATCTCCTGTCTTCTTCTCCGTGATTTCTCCGTTTTCCACAAGGTTCTCATCCGCAATGGAGGAAATCTCATAGCTCACTCCTGTTATTGCCGATTCCTTCGGGTCAATCCGAACGGAAAGCTTCTTCGACGACGGAAGCGGCGTAACGGAATCCCTCTCCCACGTTTCCTGCAGGTTTCCCCGCACACCGACCATTTCATTTACATCCGTCCCGTCGATCTCCATGAAAACGACCGGAAGCGTCGGCCCCGTCGCCGCCTCCGTATTCTCCGGCTCCTGTCTGCGGTTAATCCGCAGTGTAAACAGAATGACCCCTGCCGCAAAAATCGCCAGCAGTATAAAAAAAACACGAATTGCCTTCTTCATAAATTCTTTATTGCTCCCCTGAATTATCTTTTTCCCTTTTTCCGGGCTCCTTCCGGTATCAGATTCTCCCCTTTACCCCGACCGCTTTCGGGATCAGATCTCCGCCATCCGGATCTCCCCGATGCTCGCAAAGTTCTTTCCTTCCGGCAAGTTCCGGATTTCTACCCGCTCTCTGCTCCACGGATCTGTGAAGATCAGACGGAATGCGCACAGAGCCGGGAAATCTCCATGCTCTCCCCTTCTTTTTTCCGCAAAATCCGTCCCTCTTCCACTCTCTATACCGTATTTCCGGTCTCCGACGATCGGCATCCCCGCATGCGAAAGCTGCAGCCGGATCTGATGATGTCTGCCCGTGTCCAGATCGACGAGAAGCAGAGCCCTTTTCATACCGGTCTGTTCCGCTCCGGACATCTTAAGCATCCTGTATTGCAGAATTGCCTTCTGCGCACCCGGCGTGCCTTCATGGACAATCCTCGATGTGTTTCCTCTGCCGTCACGCGCCATAAAATCCGAAAGCTCATGCCATTTCCCATCCTCCGGATTCATGTCGCGTGCCATTTCCATCTCATTGCCCGGTTCTATTCTGCCTGTCATTTCAATCCCGTCGCCCGGTTCTATTCTGCCTGTCATTTCGTTGCCGGCGTCCGGTTCTATTCTGCCTGTCATTTTGATGTCATTACCGGACGGCCCCTTCTTTTCGATCAGGCATACCACAGCCAGATACTCCTTGCGGATTTCATGATTTCTCAGCATCTCGGAAAGCTTTGCCGCCGCCTTCGGATTCTTCGCGAAGAGAACAATGCCTTCCACAGGCTGATCGAGGCGGTTGATCACCGCCAGATACGGAGCCTCGGGCAGCCCTGTCTTTCCCTGTAACCGTCTCTCCCTGCGCTGCCGCGCCGCAAGCTCATTCAGAACCTGATTCACCAGATCCATCTGTCCCAGCTTCCCCGACTGCGTCGCCATGCCCGCCGGTTTCCTTACGGCTATATAGTTTTCCGTTTCCTTGAGAATTCTGATCATCCGCCCTATCTGTCTGCTCCTTTCTCTTACTATAACTGCATATTCCCATTCCATACAGCTTCCATGAGCAGAAATTTCTCGTTTCTTTCAGCTTCTATAAGCAGAAATTTCTTGTTTCTTTCAGCTTCTATAAGCAGAAATCTCTCGTTCCATTCCGTTACCATAATTTCACATCATGTTTTGAATTATACACCAAGATATCCCGCCTTATCTACAACAAAAGCCGCCGCTTTACGGAATTCCCCAAAAGCGGTTGCTTCTTAAACACTACTCAAACGTCAAGTATTTTATATCACCTTTGCCCTTTGCCATACAAGTACCATCCAGACAGCCCACTGTCGTTACGGATGGTACTTCCATCACTACTTTGATATTTCTCGCCAACGAGATAAAACGCGCCGCGCGAGTTTTATCCCGCTATCGCGACGCTTGCCGCACACGAATACTTCGCATTCGGCTGCGGCTCACTGTTCACGTAAAAAAGCGGCGACAAAGCCGAAACTTTGTCGCCACTTCACACTATAACGCACTTATAGGATCAAAACTGACCGTTTCAGTAGTTCTCCTCATGAACCTCGAAGAAGGACTGCGGATGATTGCATACCGGACAAACCTCCGGAGCCTCCATGCCGACTACGATATGGCCGCAGTTTCTGCACTCCCATACCTTGACCTCACTCTTCTTGAAGACCTCTTTCATCTCCACATTGTGAAGCAGCTTGCGGTAGCGCTCCTCATGCGTCTTCTCGATTGCCGCGACACCGCGGAATCTCTCTGCCAGCTCATGGAAGCCTTCCTGATCCGCCTCTCTTGCCATGCGGGCGTACATATCGGTCCATTCATAATTCTCTCCGAGAGCGCCCTCCAGCAGATTCTTCTCGGTATCTCCCAGCATGCCAAGTTCCTTGAACCACAGCTTTGCATGCTCCTTCTCGTTATCCGCTGTCTTCAGGAACAGAGCGGCAATCTGCTCAAATCCCTGTTTCTTGGCAACCGATGCGAAATATGTGTATTTGTTGCGGGCCTGTGACTCACCGGCAAAAGCCTCGAGAAGATTCTTCTCTGTTTTCGTTCCCGCGTACGGATTCTTCTTCTCCTCTGTAACCGGTTCAAAAACTCCCTTCTGATGGCACTTCGGGCACTCCTCCGGAGCCTTGTCGCCTTCATACACATAACCGCAGACCTTACATTTGAACTTCATACGTAAACCCTCCTTTTTTCGAATAGATATGCCTGTTTTGCTGATTATTCTCATTATTTCGAGAATTCCTTGCAGTTTTTTCCCTGCATCTCTATTATATGGGATTCTCATGAAAAATAGCAACTGTTAATTCTGCCAATGAATCTGCTGTCCCTTCACAAGCTCATAGGAAGTAAGGGAGCTTCCGTCAAGATCCGTACGATTCATGTCCACCGCGTTGATCTGACTGTTCTCATAGGTCGTGTAGTAGTAAATCCCCTTGTCCATATTGCAGCAGGAGCTATAAATGGTATATTCGCAGACCGGCTTTCCCTCCTTATCCGTTCCAAGGCGGCAGCAGCCCTTCTGCTGCTCAACCGATCCGAGAATCTTGAAGAACTGGCTGATGCTGGAGGATTCATCCTCCGCCTTCAGAGAGTTCATTTTTGTGAAAGCAACCTTCACAAACCTGGAAGCGGACGATAGATCACCCGGGATTCCCATCCCGCCCATTCCGCGGCTGTAGGTGTTCAGCTCCACACCCGGAATCAGCTTCTGCTCCGGAAGTCCCGCGGAAGCATTCATATAATCAGCCAGATGCGTCATCTGGTAATCAAAGGTGGGATTATTCGTCATCACACCCACCGGGTTCGGGTAAACCACAGCTCCCCTCACCGTCTGCTCAAATACCACGCACTCCTTCTGATCCGCAATCATCCAGTGCAGCGGTGACGGCGGAAGCTCCGGTGCAAACGCATCATCCGTCAGGTTGATACGTCCCAGATATTTCTTCGCCTCTTCTACAGTGGCACACTGCCCCAGAATCCAGGAGATGAACTCAAAGGATGCTACGTTATCCTTGCCTTCCTCCGGCTTTCTGTAATCCGCATTCCCCGGGAAATTCAGACCCGCCATCGACAGTCCCTTCTCATTCATTGCGTCATAATAAAGCGGATAATCTCCCACCACATAGGCCATCCCGATCATGGCAAAATGATGCGGAACCGGAGCCAGATGCCGAAATACCAGCTCCTTGTTTCTTGGAGTCACCGTCACCGATTCATGATAGGAATACTCCAGATCCAGGTTCCTTCCGAAATAATGATCCTTTCCTGCATAGGTTGCTGCTGTACACATATTTTTTTGTCCTTCCCGCGGTTTTTGCCGCACAAAACAATCAGATATTTCTTATAATATAACTCATTTCGCCGGAACTGTCTTGCCTTTTTGAGAATGGCAACAGAACTGTAAAATCCTTGCCGTACATAGTTGTGACTGGACAGCAACAAACGGCTAAAATTTTATCTCTGCATCCCTACCCGTCTTCTCTGCCGGCGCCTGTTCCCTCCACCTTCAGCATCCGGTAACCGATTCCGATATGTGTCTGAATAAACTTCTGGGATCCCTCCTTATCCTCCAGCTTTTTTCGAAGCGTCGCCATGAAGACACGCAGGGACGCCATTTCGCTCTCGGCGGATTCTCCCCAGATCGCCTTCGTGATATACGGATAGGTCAGAACCTTCCCCTCATTTTTCGCGAGCAGGCTGATCAGCTTATATTCGATCGGCGTCAGATGCAGTTCCCGCCCGTCCAGCGTTACAGTCTCCGCCGGAAAATCGATGACCAGCCCTCCATTTATGAAGGTCGGACACGGTTCCCCCGCCTTCTTCAGCAGCGCCAGCCGCCGCAGCGAAACCCGAAGCCTCGCCAGAAGCTCCTCGACGGAAAAGGGCTTTGTCAGATAATCATCCGCCCCTGCGTCGAGCGCTTCTATTTTATCTGTCTCCTCACTTCTCGCACTGATGACGATGATCGGAAGCTCGGACCATTCGCGCACCCTGCGGATTACATCCACGCCGTCCATATCCGGCAGGCCCAGATCCAGAAAGATCACATCCGGATTATGACTCGCAGCCTGCATGATGGCACTCTGTCCGTTTCCGGCCGTCAGGAAACCGTAGCCATACATTTTCAGCGTGGTAGTGATCAGATTTCGAACCGATGGATCATCCTCCACCACCAGAATCGTTGCTTTAGACATCCACCTTCACCTCCTCTGCCGGTATCGTAAAACGAAAAATACTCCCGTGCGGAACATTCTCTTCATACCAGATCTCGCCCCCATGCGCCTGTACAATCTCCTTGCAGAGGGCAAGCCCCAGTCCGAGGCTTCTGCTGCTGTCCGCCACGGTCTTTTTTCCGCTGTAAAACATATCAAAGATATGCGGCCTGTCCTTTTCTTCGACGCCCGGCCCATTATCCTTAACGGAAATCCGTATCATGTTTCCCGCCTTCTCCGAATAAACAGCAATCGAAGACCCGGGCGGCGTATATTTCACCGCATTGTTCACCAGATTTACCAGAACCTGTATGATCAGATGCGCATCCATCTTCGCCAGAAGAATATCTGAGGATTGATCCACCGTAAAGGCATGCTCCTCCAGTCTGCGGCTGCAGTGCCGCACCGCCTCCTCTACGACCTCACTCACAAATTCCGCAGACGTATGAATCTTTGTCTGTCCTTCCTTAAGCCGGGTAATTGACAGAAGATTCTCAACCAGATCCTCCAGCCACATGGAGTCTTCATAAATGTTCGAATACAGCTTCCTTCTGGATGCATCATCCAGCTTCCCCTCCTCCGCCATCAACAGGCTGGCTGTTCCGGAAATCGACGTCAGAGGAGTTCGCAGATCATGTGAGATGGAACGAAGCAGATTCGCCCGGAGCTGCTCGTTTTTTGCCAGGAGTCTCGCCTGCTCCTTTTCTGTCTCATTGCGCTTATTCTCCAGAGCAATTCCCGCCTCTCCGAGGATAGACACCACAATGCTCTCCTCATACGGATCAAGACGACTCTCCTGCACATCAATTCCGGTGACGCCGTACACCACGTCGTTGCATCGTATGGCAAAATAGAGTGCATTCGCATCCCGATACTGTTCCGTTCCCCTTCCGCATTTCACACCGTTTTCAAAGGTCCAGGCAGCCGCATCCGCCTCTTCTCCCGGCGAAAAACGAATCCTCCCGGAGGAATCCGCCAAAAAAATCTCCGGATTCTCCGGGTCCCTGTACAGCAGCACATTTCTGTGAAGAAGACGGACAAGCTGCTTTGCCGTTATCTCCATGATTTCCTCCTGCGTCCGGCACTTCTCAATCTGTTGGTTCATGTCATACAGAACCTGTATCCGAAATGCCATCCGGGACGAATTCTGTGCCTGTATCCTCATTCTGGCTGCCATGACACCGGTCACAAGCGCGATGAGGAACATAACCGCAAATGAAACCGTATATCGGTTGTCGTAGGCATGCAGGGTAAATTCCGGTTTCGTAAACAGAAAATTATAGATGACAACACTCAATCCGGACGCGCACAGACTATAGATCCAGTTCGCCGTGCGCACAGAAACCAGAAATACAAAAAAAATGTAAAACACAACAATATTGGATTCCGCACCGTTTGTCAGCTTGAAGCACCAGCCGATCAGGGAACAGAGACCCAGCATGGCTGTCATAAAGAGAAGATCCGACACCTTATTGTCGGTATTCAACAGCAGGCGGGTACGAAACCTGCGCCGGATCGGGTGCTGCTTGTCCGGAATAATGTAGATATCCACGTCCGGGGCAAAGGTGATCAGTGTGTCTACCAGTTTTCCATTCCCATGCCCCGGGCTCCTTCCCTCCAGCGACCTCCCGATTACGATCTTAGTTACATCCGATACCCGGGCATACTCCGCGATCTGATAGGCGACATTTTCCCCCTGAATAATTTCAAGCCTTGCCCCAAGCTTCCGGGCAAGGCGTTCGTTTCCCTCCAGTCGCCTCCGGTCGTCCTCCGACTGCTTCCCGCTGTCGGGCGTTTCAATATACAGGGCCGTAAAATACCCGCCATACACCCCGGATAGCTCCGCCGCCTTTCGGATCAGTCTTTCGTTTGTCGGAGAAGAGGAAAGGCATACCAGAACATGCTCCTGTTTTTTTTTGTCAGTGTCTGCCGTCTGTACATCCTTCATCATCTTTTCGTATCCTGCCTGTTCTTGCGCCCGGGGAGCCCCGCAGCGCCTTCTCTTTCTTACCTTTTTCTATGGTAATATTTCTCCAGCAGTTCGTCAAATGAAGACATCAGACGGTCTCCGAACAATGCCAGTACGATTAAAAAAGCCAGTATCAACAATGCCTTCATAGGATCACTCCCTTTCCATCAGAGCCGGAAGCATTTCTGCATATCCTTGTTTTTTCCGAGGACGAGCAGGTTCTCGTCATCCGTCAGGACCGTATCCGGCGTGATATTCATATTGATTTTCTCATCCGCCTTCGTCGCCAGGATATTGATCCGGAATCTTCTCCGAATGTCCAGTTCCCCCACACTTTTCCCGATCCAGCTCTCTGGAACCGACACCTCGAAGATCGCACAGTCATCATCCATCGCAAAATAGTCAAACACATGATCCGAGCTGTAACGGATCGCTGCCCATCTCGCGATCTGCTGCTCCGGGAAGACGACCTCATCCGCCCCGTTCCGTTTCAGGAATTTCGCCTGCACCTCACTCGCTGCCCTTGCGACCACGAGCTTTGCGCCCAGTTCCTTCACCAGAGACGTCGTCTCCAGAGAATCCTGAAAGCAGTCACCGATCGCGACAAAGCAGAGATCGTAATTCCGGATTCCCAGCGATTTCAGAAATTCCTCATCCGTGCTGTCACCGATGATCGCGTTTGTCACATAGGGCATGATCTCGTTGACTCTCTTCTCATTCCGATCCACCGCCATAACCTCATGGTTCATTTCCCTGAGCTTCATCGCGATATTTTTTCCAAACCGTCCCAGTCCAATCAACAATACGGATTTCATAGTTTTTCCTCCTCACCAGAAAATCATCCTGCATCACCCGACCGTGATGCGCTCCTCCGGAAGCCTTCCGCTTCCCATTCCCCTCTCCGATACCGTCGCAAAAATTAGCGTCAGTCCTCCGACTCTTCCGAAGTACATTAAGAACACCAGAATCCCCCTTGATAAAAGAGTCAGTCCAGGCGTAATCCCCATGGTCAGTCCCACCGTTCCGATGGCCGAGGCCGTCTCAAAAAGGCACTCCAGAAGAGGAAGTCCTTCGGTCCGGCTGATGATCAGGCCTCCAACGGAAAAAAATGTAATGTATAACAGTAGAATGGCGCCCGCATTCCGGATGCAGTCCATTGAGATTCTTCTGCCGAAAACCTCCGCATCCTTTCTCTGACGAAACACGGCCCAGGCCGATGCCAGCAGGACTGCCGCCGTGGTGGTCTTCATGCCTCCCGCCGTCGATGCCGGGGATCCTCCGATCAGCATCAGGACAATCAGGATATAGATCCCTGTTTCACTCATCTTGGTGAGATCTGCCGTATTGAACCCGGCGGTTCTTGGCGTGACCGCCTGAAAGAAGGAAAGCAGAATCCTCTCCCCCTCAGGTCCCTCTGTAAATTCGCCAAAATAGAAATACACCGCCGGAACCAGAACCAGAATCACCGTCACCAGAAGAACAATTTTGCTCTGAAGCCGGAACCTCTTCACATGAATTCCGTGAATCACCACATCCATCCAGGTCAGAAATCCGATTCCTCCCACAACAATCAGCGACATGATCGTGATATTGATGACCGGATTCGCCGCAAAGGAAGTAAGCGAGGAGTACTTGTGTCCTCTTCCCATCAGATCGAAGCCGGCATTGCAGAATGCAGAAACCGAGTGGAAGACCGCGTACCAGATTCCCCTCCCGGCTCCGAACCTGCGAATAAAGACCGGCATCATCACAACCGCACCGACACCTTCCAGTGAGAGGGTTGTCAGCAGGATAAATCTCGTAAATTTTACAATTCCACTCAGCTGGGGCGCCGAGATCGACTCCTGCATAATGCTCCGCTGGATGAGTCCGATTTTTCTTCCCGAGATTAGTGCAATGGCAACCGCGACCGTAATCACGCCCAGGCCGCCGATCTGAATCAGTCCCAGAATCACCGCCTGTCCGAACGGACTCCAGAACGAAGCCGTGTCCTGTACGACCAGTCCCGTCACGCACACCGCCGAGGTCGCCGTAAATAAAGAGTCGGCAAATCCGGCCGATCCTGCCTTCCTGCAGGAAACCGGAAGCATCAGCAATAAAGTTCCCAGAATGATCACACCCAAAAACCCGAGAATAATCACCTGCGCCGGTTTCAGGTGTTCCAGCTTGTCAGCGATTTTTCTCATAGTACCTGTCCCGAAGTCCTTTCTTCAAAAATACTCTTTTCGACACATTCTGCCGTTTGTGTCAACCGTGTATTCAAAGAGCTGCTTTATTAATTTTATTATCGTTCAGTCGGCCTAAAGAGGGTATTAATATTCCGGAGATGATATTAAGGTTGTATAAAGAAAGCTGTGAATCGAATAAAAAAAGAACCGCATGGAGCGGATGTCTGTCATGGGTCTGTCATGGAATGGAAAGCCTGTCGTCTTACGCTGTACTTTCTTTTGCAAATGATTATAATAGGAAATGTGAATTTATAGAATTTTTATATCTGGATTAGGAGTGAGTGTATGGATACGCTAAGCATTTTGAAGAGTCTTGCTATTATTATTATCTGTGCCAAATTTTTCGGGCTGCTTGCACGCAAGCTGAAGGCACCGCAGGTCGCCGGAGAAATCGTGGCCGGCCTGCTGATCGGCCCCAGCGTTTTTAATATTGTACAAACCAACGATTTCCTCTCCGGAATGGCAGAAATCGGCGTTATTCTTCTGATGTTCAATGCCGGTCTTGAAACAGATATGGATCAGCTGAAAAAATCCGGTCTAAAGGCAACGCTGATTGCCTGTGCCGGCGTCGCTGTTCCTCTGATACTCGGAACCATTCTGTTTATGTGCTTCTACGGATTTTCCGCTCCCGGTACGGAGAACTTCAATCACGGTCTCTTTATCGGAACGATTCTGACCGCGACCTCCGTCAGCATTACCGTTCAGGCTCTCCGTGAGCTTGGGAAACTTTCCACCGAGGTAGGAACCACGATTATGAGCGCGGCGATCATCGACGATGTCATCGGAATCCTTGTACTCACCGCCGTCATCAGTCTCAAAAACCCTGATGCCAACATCGGCCTCGTCGCGCTGAAGACTGCTTTGTTCTTCGCCTTCGCTCTCGTGATCGGATACCTTGTCTTCCAGCTTATGAAAAAGATCGACAGCAGATATCCGCACACCCGCCGAATCCCGATCATCGGAATGGCCCTGGCATTTGCCCTTTCTTACATCGCGGACAAATACTTCGGCGTCGCTGATATCACCGGTGCCTACTGTGCCGGCGTCATCCTCTGCTCCCTCAAGGACGCGGATTATATCGGAAGAAAGATGGACATCAACTCCTATATGATCTTCGGGCCGGTCTTCTTTGCCAGCATCGGACTGCAGACCAATCTCCGGCAGATTGATACCACGATTCTTCTCTTCTCGCTTGCCTTTGTTGCCGTCGGTCTCATAGGAAAAATCATCGGCTGCGGCCTTGTCGCGCGACTCTGCGGTTTTAACGGCGGCGACAGCCTGAAGATCGGCGTCGGCATGATGACCCGCGGTGAGGTCGCCCTGATTGTCGCACAGCGCGGCCTGAAAGCCGGAATGCTGGACAGCAGATATTTCACCTCGGTTATTCTGCTGATCATCATCAGCTCCATCGTGACACCGGTTGCACTCAAAGCCTTGTACGCCAGGTCCGGGAAGGATGCGGGCGGAAAAACAGAAAACGCTTCCGCTGCGGTCAAGGCTTAAGTCATACCTCCTCTGCAGCATACATGCAGGCCATCGCAGATGCGCATATTCGGAGATACACCTATTCGGAAATGCGCATATTCGGAGGTGCGCGTATTCGGAGGTGCATCTATTCGGATTTCGCACGTTCGCGCTTCATCCTCATACAGAAAGGGGCGTGTAAAAAATGACCGGTCATTTTTTACACGCCCCTTCTGTTACTCTTATGCTTCCTGTGGATGCTCTTCCAGCCACTGAATGATATCCAGGCTTTCATACAGCGGTTTGCCGTCAATGAACAGACACGGCACCTGATCCATCCCGCCGTCCCGGAGAAGACGGGTATAGTTTACGGAATCCTCCAGAATATCGCGGTAGATCACATCTGTCCTGCCGTTTCCCTCAATCCACCGCATCACTCTCTGACAATAGGGGCAGGTGTTCTTCTTATAAAGTTCCAATACCATGTGCAGCTCTCCTTTCCCTTCATACATAATAAACGTACGCGCGCCCGTCTGCCTGTGCCCGGGTTTACCATCTCAATCAGCTTCTTCTGCGTGCAACCACAGATACCATCTCATGTTCGTCTCCTTCAACTGAAATAATATTCAGAGGCGACAGACGGGAATAAATGCCTGCCAGATGTCCGCCGTACAGATACATCCCTGTCATATTCGCAAAGCTGTGTATCCTCGGGCTCTTCTGTCCCTTCGCCTGCTCCTGCCATGGATTATCCCTGTAATCCGTATCCGTATAATCCGCATTCAAGGTTCGATACGGGCTGACATACTCCTGGATCACATACCCCTTCCCCGCACGCTCCTTCAGCAGTTCCTGCCACTTCTCATCCGTAAGATCCCCGCTGTAGTAAATGCCGTGCGCACCGTAGGAATCCTCCGGCTTCAGAATCCACCTGCAGATCTTCCCGGACCTGCAGACCCATTCCGTATGCATAAATTTTTCTTTTGTCAAAAGATCCGGCGTGAGATCCGCCGTATAAGGTACATGCTCCTCAATATACCGGTTCTCCTCATCCGACAGAAACGCTTTTGTGCGGTCGAGATGAAGAATCTTGAATAAAATCTTGTCATGAACAACCTGCGTGCAGAAGTCGCCGATCAGGCAGACCTTCCGATCCCTCACAGCCGACAGGAACGGCTCGATTTCCCCGCGGTGATCTAGAATATCACCCGTTACCGCTCTCCGGTAGATCGCATCAATCCGAAAACCTTCCGGTGTGTACAGATGTTCCCCGTCATATGTCAAACCGCGGATCTCGGCCACACAGGCATCACTTCCCTGCCTTCGAAAGGCCTCTGCGAATGCCTCCAGCTCTGCAGATGTGATGCTTTTCTCAAGAAAGTCGACCACTGCCACCTGCGGGTGCTCCGGATAATGACCGGCCTGCCTTACCAGGTTCAGGAACACACGGACCCACGAATCAAACAGCTCAAAAGGCTCCTGCTCATATCGTTCCGCAAAATCCCGGTACATCTCCGTCTTCCGGTACGCCTCCGTCATGATTCGGTTCTCGTTCATGGCGCTGCTTCCGTCGGCGTTAAATTCACAGAACTTAAAATCACCGGTTTCTTCATTCAAAAACATGTCCAGGCGACACAACGGAAGAAGCATCGAATACTCCGGTCTTCTGCAGATCATCTCCTCGAGCTCCGCGGGAAAACCGAACAGCTTCCGATAATCCGGATGATCCAGATACTCCCGGATCACCTTCACCAGAATCTTCCAGGCCGTCTCTCCCGCCTCGCGGACCCTTGAAAAGCCCTGCTCTGTAAAAACCTTTGGAAAATAGAGCATCTTCACGGGGCTTCCCATATACTTTGCGTCGGAACGCAGGATCTCCTGGTTTTCCTCCTCTCCCGACTTGTCATGTCCTTCCACATCGCTGTAATAGAAGCGCTCCGCCAGATTCTGGAGCGTAAGACCATTCTCTTCTGTCGTGTCTGATTCCGCAGGCATAGCTTTCTCATTCTCTCCCTTGCACACATACAGACGGCACGGTTCAGGTACCGCTTCCCGTAAACATGATACGATTTGAGGATAATACAAACATGATCAAAATGCAAACGCTCCCCCGCGGCATACCTTCTATTCTGTACTATTCATTACTGTTCACACGCCACCTGAAACGGCTAAGATTTTACAGTACCTTTCACGCCCAGTCAGCCAAACCTCTGCTCTGCTTTTCCTTGGCTTCCTCCAAACTGATCTGCTCAACAGGCAGGCTTAAATATTCCCTGAGCTCCTTCAGCCCCTCGCCGTTCATGTTGTTGATGCAGAAGATTTTTTCACAGCAGCAATTCTCCAGCCACTGCCTGATCATAGGCACATTCGCGTACGGGGAATCTATCTTTGTGATGATCCCGATCAGCGGCCGGTTCAGAAACGCGTTGCAGTTCGGCGTAAAGAGCGAGAAGGGTTCATCCGCGGCCACAACAACCGCGACGACATCCGCCTCAAACGAAAAGCAGGCCAGACCCACCCCGACTTCCTTCGACTCCGCGTATTCTCCCGGTGTATCGATCACAGAATCCCCGGCATAGGTGTACTGTGTCTTCTTATATACAATTTCCTCTCCCTTCAGAACCTGGGAGAGTGTCGTCTTCCCGGCCTCACTGCGGCCCATCAGAAACAGTTTTCTCATTGCTTCAGCTTTCCTCTATATCGCAGACATGAAAATGCAGGTCATCCTTAAAAAAAGAGCGTACTCCCTCAAGCGCTGACCGGACCTCTTCCCGCTTTCCGAGGATGATCACCGTGCCGTTAAACCGGTCCAGAAAACCGATTTCCACATTCGCCGATTTCAGTGAGATATCCGCGGCCGGAACCGTGCACTCCCAGGGCGTGAACTTCATGATGCCGATCGCCTCGCCTGTGTGATCCTCACCGGCATGTACCCCGATATGCAGTCCCAGATTCTGATAGATCTCCCGCCCGGAAGTGCCGATCAGGTGCGCCATCGTCATATCCCTCCCGGGAGTACGAACGCGAACGATCCTCAGCTTCTCCTTTTTATCCCTGTTTTTCCAGCTGCTGATCCATTTCAACAGTTCTTCATATGTCATTCTGTCAGCCATAGGCACTCCTATCGTTTCGTGACCGGGCAGACAACATAATTCAGCTCATCCCGAAAATAGTCAACCACTGCCGTAATCGCGGCTGTGACATCTGCGATTTCGCCGGAGACGATCAGCGTTCCCGTGAAACGGTCTGCAAAGCCCAGATAGATATCGCCGCTCTTGACAGCAATATCAGACGCAATGACCGCCGATTCCGGGGGCGTCATATTCATGATGCCGATCGCCGACGATCCGTAATTTATAGCCGGATTCATGCCAAGCTTCTGATATATGATCGGAGACGGTCCGCCCATGATATGTGCAAGGGTGATCTCCTTGCCGGCCACCGTCTCCTGTACGATTCGAATCTGTTCATCCCGTTTGTCCATCTGTTCCCTCCGATACGAATACTGAAGCTTTGCTCCGAAGGTCCGTCCGGTCCATTCAACCATCAGGAAAGCACCGCTTCGAAACAGCCTCTGCTTTTCCTGTCAATTATAACAAGTGAAACCGGAATTGTGAATATGAATGTCGGTCTCATCATGGTATCCGGAATTTTAACCGTTACTGTTCACGCATCACGAAAACGGCTTAGATTTTACAGTACCTTTGTCTGAGCATTACTGGATGTTAAAAGTTTTATCCGTGACTTTTTCATAAAGTGGATAGCCAGGACTGTCTGACGAAGGCGCTTGTGCCTGAGGAGTTCCGCAGCTTCATAAAATCAGGATAAAACTTTGTTACAGCCGGTTTGCGAATGGAAACAGGACTGTAAAATCCTTGCCGTACTTAGTTGGAGGCGAACAGTAACTTTTAACCAAACAGGACTGGCTAATCGCTCCCTTCCCTGCTAAGATAGGACGTGCGGAAAAAAACCTATGAATACAACGCCAGCACTCCCGCACAAATACTATAAAAAAGTTAATGAGGTTATAGCATAAATGTCAGCATCCGATTCAGCAACAATTCGAAGAAACAAAAAAACGCAGAAGAACGAGGTCGACATGATCCACGGCGGCCTGGCAGGAAAGATCCTGCTCTTCGCCCTTCCGATTGCCGCTGCCAGCATTCTGCAGCAGCTCTTCAATTCCGCCGATTCCGCCGTCATCGGTCAGTTTTCCTCCCCGGAGGCTCTGGCTGCCGTCGGTCTCAACGCGGAACCCATCGGCATCATCCTCGGGCTCATCACCGGTCTCTCTGTCGGTGTAAACGTCCTGATCGCACGATACATCGGCATGAATAAACGGACGGAGATACCGGCGGCCGTTCACACCTCGATGCTCTTCAGCCTGATTGTCGGAGTCGTCCTGATGATCTGCGGACTGGTGTCTGCCCGACCACTCCTGATCCTGATCTCTACGCCGGAAAATATTCTCGATCTCGGCGTACAGTATCTTCAGATCTACATGCTCGGCAGCCCGTTCATTGTCATTTACAACTTTGCCAGCGCTATCCTTCGCGCAAAGGGTGACACCAGAAGACCGCTGAACGCGCTGATCGCCGCAGGAATTCTGAACGTCATCCTGAACCTTTTCTTTGTGATTGTATGCCGCTTAAGTGTTGCCGGCGTAGCGCTCGCTACGGACATCTCCAATGTCCTCAGCGCCGTTCTTACCGTTTCATTTCTGATGAAGGAAACCGATGAATTTCATTTTTCCCTGCGCAGCCTCCGTCTGAAAGGAGACGATGTGAAACGACTGATGGCCATCGGTCTGCCGGCAGGTATACAGGAGGCCGTATTCTGTGTCTCTAATGTATTCATCCAGGCTGCCATCAACAGCTTCGGCTCCGATGCCATCGCAGGAAGCGCCGCAGCCCTTAATTTCGAATACTTCGGCTATTTTGCTGTAGCCGCCTTCTCGCAGGCTGCCACTACCTTTATCAGCCAGAATCACGCCGCAGGAGAGAAATTGCGCTGCCGCAGGATCTTTCTGTACTGCATGATCTTCGGCGCTCTTGCGGGCGCCGTACTCAGCGTTCCGTTCGCACTCTCCGGCACCTTCTTCATGCGGATCTTCTCCTCCAAGGAAGCCGTCCTTATGTACGCCATCCGTCGTAACCGCCTGGTTCTCCTGTGGGAGTACCTCGTCACCTTATACGAGGTTCCGGCCGCCGTACTCCGGGGAAGAGGTCACTCTCTCCTGCCCTCCGTCGAGATTCTCTGCGGCACCATCGTCTTCCGACTGATCTGGCTGTTTACCGTCTTTGCACGCCACCCGGTCTACGAGATCCTCTGTCTCGTCTGGCCGGTATCCTGGCTGCTCACGGCCGCCGCCCTGTATATCTCGATTCTGATCATGAAGAAGAGGAATCTCTACGACTGATTACTTTTCAGAATATACCTGTCACAAGCATGCCTGCGTATCCCGGAGGTACTGCTCACGAAGGATTTCCGCGGCTCTCCTGTCCGGGAAACGAAACCTTCCAAGAGACTGCACCGGCATGATTCCCATCAGCGAATTGGTGATGAACATGCCGGTGTATTTTTCCAGATCTTCCGTCCGCACTACCTCTTCCCGGAATTCCAGCCGGGTCTTTTCCTTTGAATGTACCGTCCATTTTTTCTCCGGATCAAGCAGATAACTCCGGATCGTTCCCCTCAGAAGCCCGCTTGTCGCCGGCGGAGTCACCACCTCATTCCCCTTCGTAAAAAAAACATTACTGACGGATCCTTCGCAGATCTCGCCCTTTGTATTCACAAAGACGGCCTCGTCGTAGCCCATCTCCCGGGTTTTACGGTGCACTACAATATTGTCTCCGCAATTCAGTGTCTTGTAGTAAGTAAACGGCGAGGTTTCATTCCGGTAAACCGGACTGAAGCACAGCCGGAGCCCCTCGCGGAACTGCTCGTCAGTATAGGGGTTCTCCCGTGTGCCGAACAGCAGATTTTCCTCTGTCACCGTGATTTTCAGCACGCCCTTTTCCCAAACCGGTCTTCCCTCAAGTTCCGACAGAAAAGCGGCAGCAGACTCTTTCAGCCAGGATTCCAGATCACATTTTTCCCGTACACCTCTTCCTTCTGTCCATTTCAGATAGTCTCTGTTTTCAATGTGCAGATCACGCAGTCCCGCCGCCAGCCTCCGGATATGCAGATCCGCCAACACCGCAGCCCCATGATTTATCGCAATTGTCTCGAACAGACCAATTCCAAAGAAAAATCCGTCGTCTGCCTTACATCTGATTTCTTCCATTCCACACCTCTTCCAAGCCTCTGTACCGGCTTCATCCTGGCTGAACTGTGCCATATCCCGACCAAGCCGCTCTATCACGCTTACCCCCACTTTCTTATTCCTTTGTCATGCGAATCGCTTCGATCAGCGCTGCAGCTTTCTGGTTCGTTTCCTCATATTCGAATTCCGGGTCTGAATCCACAGTGATTCCACCGCCGGCTCCAATCGTACAGCTTCCGTTCCGACAGACCGCCGTCCGTATTACGATATTGAAATCGCAGTTCCCATCCAGCCCCAGATAGCCTATGGTTCCCGTGTACAGCCCCCGCGCACTGTTTTCCTGTTCCTCTATGATCTCCATCGCGCGATATTTTGGCGCTCCCGTGATCGATCCTCCCGGGAAAGCCGCGTCCAGCAGATCTACCGCGCTGCACTCCGGTCTCAGCTCTCCTGTCACATCGGAAATCAAATGATGAACCGTAGCGAAGCTCTCAATGTAGTACATTCGCGGAACCTTCACCGATCCCGGTACGCATACCCGGTTCAGGTCATTCCGCTCCAGATCTACGATCATCAAAAGCTCACTTTTGTCCTTCTCCGAGTCCGCCAGCTCCTGCTTCAACTTCTGATCTTCCTCTTCCGTAATGCCCCTTTTCCGGGTCCCCTTGATCGGACTGGTTTCCACGACACCGTTCCGGACACGCAGAAACCGCTCAGGAGACGCGCACACAATCTGATACTCCCCAAAGGACAGAAACGCACCAAACGGTGAAGGATTGTGTTTCCTAAGATACCGGAACATCTGATACGGATCGCCGATATGATCCGCAGTGATTCTCCGCGTCATGTTCATGACATAGATATCTCCGGCTCTCATATACTCGATCACGCGTCGGATCGTATTTTCATAAGCCTCCCTGTCGTAGTCTGAGGAGAAAACGACATTCCCGTCCTTTACTTTGTCTTTTTTCCTGTCCTTCTCCGCCCATGTTCGTACTTTTTCCCGGTAATCCGATATCTCGGCCAGTTTCTCCTGTGTACACATCCAGATCCGGCTCTCCTGCAGATCCTCAACCAGGTACAGATCATAGAAGACAAATCTCCCGTCGGGCAAACCGCCGTCAACGGACAAAGCGCCGCTTTCATGATGTCCCGCGATCCCCGCTCTTTTTCTACCATAATCGTAGCTCAGCCAACCTATGGCTCCTCCGGTCATAACCGGCCCCTCATTCTCCCGATTCCGACCTTGCGCACAGCCGACGCTCTGCAGATCCTTGCCTTTCAAAGCATCGCGACCCCGTCCGTCCCTATCTTGCTCGAGAACGTTTTCCTGTTGCTCCCGATTATCTTCGATATAATGCTTCAAAAAATTCAGAAGATCGCCCGATCGCTTCTCTCCGTTCACAAGCAGCTCCCCATCTCTTTCCTCGGCCCGAAGATATGGATACAGACCGAGAATCGAGTATCTTCCGTCCCGTCCCTTCAGAGAGGAATCAAGGAAAGCCCAGTCCCTTTGGCTGATGCCATCCCTGCGGATGATATCCGCCAGCTTTTCCAGACTCAGTGCTTTTCCCCTCCACTCTTCCGTTTTCGTCTTCGTCATTCCCATCTTATTCTCCATTTTTTGCCCGGCAGATTCGCATAAAATTTTCCAGCAGCTCATGCCCGTATTCCGTCAGAACCGCCTCCGGATGAAACTGTACGCCGTAGACCGGACAATCTCTGTGGTGCATCGCCATGATCGTTCCTTCTTTATCAACCGCATCGATCTCTAACGCTGACGGTAGATTTTCCCCCGACACAATCAGAGAATGGTACCGTGTGACCACGAATTCCCGCGGAAGACCCGCAAACAGACCCGTCCCGTTATTGTATGCCGGCAGAACCTTGCCGTGCATCGGACATCTGCCTCTCCGAATCTCTGCCCCATACGTAAATCCGATGATCTGATGTCCCAGGCACACCCCGAGGATCGGCACTCTGTCCTGAAACGCCCGGATAATTGCCACAGAAGGATCATCGGAAGACGGGGCCTTCGGTCCCGGTGAAATAACAATTCCCTCCAGATCCTTTATCCTCCCGATACGCTCCGCAGAAGCCTGATCTCTCCGGATCACGGCAACCTGCTCTCCGAACTCCCGGAAATAACTTACCAGATTATAGGTATACGAATCAAAGTTATCAATCATCGCCAGCATTTTTTATCCCTCACAAATCCTGTGCCCGGTTATCTCAGGCACACGTCCCCGGCTCTAATCTACTATTCCAATCCATGCGCACTTCTCCGGTTCCGATTTGCCACTGCCGCGTTCACATAGCGAGAAAAAAACTCGCGCAGCGTGTTTTATCTCGCTATCACGACGCTCGCCGCACACGAATCCTTCGCATTCGGCTGCGGCTCACTGTTCTCGTAAAAAAAACCGGAACAGAACAGGAGCATCATAACGACACTCCGTATTCTGTTCCGGCAGTATTCTTAAGTCAGAAGAACCCTCAAGGCACACCGATTAATTACAAAAATATTACCACAGCTTTTCCCGTCAGCCAAGACCTGATTCTATCAGTCCCAGCCGAGTTTCTTTCTCTTTTCTTTCATATCCGCGACAATCTGCTCGCCAAGCTTAACCGGATCTGCATTTACCACCATATGAGATCCCAGTGTTTCCTCCGTTCCCTGCTTCAGGAATTCAATGACGTTCTTCGATCCGAAGATCTGCGCTTCTACGCAGTGGTAGGAGGTAATTCCGAGAAGCCGGAAGGCAAGCGCCGCGTCTATGCCTTTTTCGTTGCTCCACTCCGGTGAGGTAAACGCGTACGGCATATCCGGAAGCTTCTGGCCGAGTGCGCCTGCAATTCCGGCCATGATTCCGCTCGACCTGGTATTGTCAATGCATTCGCCCACATGCCATACCGGCGGAAGATCCGGCTCCAGGAAGCCGCGCAGCTTCTCTCCGGCCAGCTGACTGGCGTCTTTCGCACAGTAACCAAGCTTCATCAGCGGATAGGACGCGCACCCGTTGGTAAGCACCAGAACATTGTTCTGAATCAATACCTTTGCGACATCTGCGATGCAGCGCTCATATGGAACCTTCGGATTGTTGCAGCCTACCATGTTTACAATACCCAGAATTCGTCCGTCCTTCAGCGCCTCTGCGATCGGCCCGAATCCGCCGAAGCGGCGGCCGATATACTCTGCCGAGAATCCGACCTCCGCCGTGATCTCATACGGCGGGATGTATACCGGGATTCCTTTTCTGTCCTCAAAGCTCTCGATTCCGCGCAGAACAATCTTCCGCGCCAGCTCCTTTGCCTCACCGATATTCGAATGATGACGATCGAACTCCATTCTCTCCGCGCCTGGCAGACGGGCAGACGAGCTGGTCGTCACCACCGTCGTGCGGTAGCATTTTGCCACATCCATGATAGCCGGGAAGACATCCTGTACATCCGCCACCCAGAGATCCAGCGCACCTGTCATCAGAACGAGCTCCGCCGAAACCGCGTTGGAAAGCGGAATAACCCCGTCGTAACGGTACATTGCGGAAAGCCCGCTGCAGCAGATTCCGTAGAAACGAATGCCCTTAGCGCCCTTTGCCTTTGCGAGGTTGATCATCTCCTCCGTCTGTCCGCATTTCACAATTTCCTTAACCAGGAGCGGCAGATGGCCGTGAACGGCGATATTGACATAGCCCTTTTTCAGAGCGCCGATGTTTACCTTGGATGTTACGCGGTCTCCTACACCAAACAGAGAATCCGTGGCAATGGATGCTCCGGCTACGCCGGTAAAGCAGAACGCAAGCCCGCAGCGGAGAAAATGCTCCATGATGCTTCTCCAGTCGCTGTCTGTTCCAACCGCAGTCTTGTGATAAGCCTCGAAAACCTCGTGATAAGCACTGATCGGCATGAGGTCCAGATCCTTCCACAGCTTCACACGGTCCGGCGGAGCGCAGACCTCCGCCGTCTTATATACATGAGAGGGATCCGGACTGGAAAGATCGTCCAGCAGTGCCTTCGCCAGATCATAGGCAACATCCTTCACCTCACGCCCGTCTGTGGCAATTCCGAAATTCTTCGCCGTCGCGAGAATCTTCTGCTCACCCAGAAGGGGAGCATCCAGCTTGCCCTCGGCTGCCCACATCAGCTCCAGCATCAGCTCTCTTGCGTGCATGCCGTGCTGAGCGGCGCCGGCAGCCGCCGCGCGCAGGAGATTTCTCGCAACAATCAGATCCGCGTCCGCTCCGCAGACACCCTTCTTTCCTTTCTGCGTAATCCGGCAGGGTCCCATGTTACAAATCTTGCAGCAGATACCTGCCAGACCGAAATTACACTGCGGCTGCTGCTTGTCAAAGCGGTCAAACGTCGTATCGATACCCAGCTGCTCCGAACGGATCAGCATCTCACGGATTGCGGGATCCGGTGTCTTGTCGATCTGTTCCTGCTTAGACGGGAATGTCTTGCGGTACGCCGTTACGGCATTCATGTAATCGCGAATGAACGCATCGTCGTCCTCTTCCTGACTTGCTCCGTTATCTTTTCCTGTATGAGCCTGCCCGCTGCCTTCTCCGGCACAGGCTCCCTGTGTGCATCCCTTCTGCTCATGAGAGTGAGCCGCCTCCGGATTCTGTCCCTCCTCAACGGCACGGTATTCTGCGTCAATCTTCTCTGGATCATGCACCGACGCCTTCTGAATCGCTACCGGAATTCCGTTTTCATCAAATCCGATCAGATTTCGGTGTGTATGAATATGCTCTAACATCCTGTCTCCTCCTCTATTCTTCTGTATCCTCAGTTCTTCTGCATCCTCAGCTTTGTCAATTTCTGTTACAAGTATGGTTCTGTTTTGTCTTTGCTGTCACTTTCTGTTCCACTTTTGCTTCTGTTTTTGGTTCTGTTTTTCTTCGCTGTCACCTTCTGCTGCAATTCGGCTCCTGTTTCCTTCTGCTCCATGCAGCTCCGGTCTCCTGATTTTTCCGACGATCAGCGGCCTGCTGAGAACAATAACTTATCTAACGACTGCGTCCGCCTTTCTTCCGGCCGCCTTTCTCTTCAAAACGCCCTGTCTCTCTCTTCCAAAAAGGAAGAAGACATATCTGAGAAAAACAACGACCAGCAGGAGGCTCGCAATTACACATTGTACATCAGCCACCGCAGAAAGCAAGGCTTCCGGTCCGCCACCCAATCCTGTCTTGCGTAATGCATGAAGCGTCAGACTGGTCCCGATCGCCGTATTGATGAACGGAAAGGTAAAACCGGAAAACGAAGGAAAAAAGGGCCCTCTGATATACCGGAAAACCTGAATCAGCCCGAGTACATAGAAAATATTGGCGACACAGAACACTGCCAGCAGAACCACCGGACTCAACTCCGGAAAGGACTGATTTAATCCTACCAGACACAGGCTGAAGGGAGCCGCACAGATCGCGCCTAGCGGCTGAAACGGCTTCTCGACAGGAAGACGGCGGTATCGCAGGCCAATCCCTATCATCAGAACTACGGTCGCAATCAGTCCATAGACTGTCAATACCCTTCCCAGGCGCTGCATACCGAAAGCCGGACTTGTCGCGGCTGCCGCCACAATTCCCACATAAACCAGAAACCAGCTCATATAAACGTTTTTCAGCTCAAAACGTCTGACAAAGGCAGCTGTGAAACAGATGATCAGAACCATATGGAGCAGAAGGCCCGCCCACCAGAAGCCGATCCCGATCGGTGCGCTCACGGTCTTCACACTTACCGCAATAAACATCAGCCCCATGGAAAATGTACCCGAAGCCCCGGCAACCGCAGGCTTTCGCAATTCCCCGCGAACCCCCTCCGGATCCATCAAAACCCTCAGGAGCAGAAGAATCAGCAACAGCCCGGCGACGCCCTCCATGAAAACCCATAAACTGCCGGAAAAGTTCTTCAGAAAATTTCCAAAAGCTGCGAATCCCAGCATCACTCCCGCCAAAGGAACCGGCACTCTTCTGATTGCTTCTTTCATAGCATAGCCTCCGGAGATCATAGATCAAAAATTTATTATGACATTTCATATCGACTAACTATGTTTTGAAGTGTACAATATTCACCCACAAGCTGTCAATGCATTTTTCTGTCTAAAATAAATATTCCATCCACTCATGGTAATTGTCTGGAAGAACTACCATCCAAATTTTATTTCTAACAGAGACATGGTAAAAGCAACAATTTCAAAATAAAAAGAGACCGCCGAAACAGTCTCTTCTTTATACTCACATTTATATTCTTGTCTATTCAGCATTCCACTCAAGATGGATGCACCAAACGGCATAAACTGCGAATCACTTCGTTCCCCACACGTTCACGATCACGCACCCGATGATGATCAGGATAATTCCGAAGACACCGACTCCTGTCAGCTTCTGCCGGAACAGAAGATACCCGATCACATTCGTGGCAATCAGACCGACACCGCACCAGATGGCGTAAGCGACGCCTACATTCATCCGGTCCATCACATAGGAAAACGTATAATAGCACACACAGTAGGAGGCAATACAGATAATCGACGGGAGCGGACGCGTAAAATGATGCGTATACTTCAGCAAGGATGTCGCCGCAACCTCCGACGCGATCAATACAGTCAATAACAATGCGGTCATCTCATCCCTCCTAACCTCACAGCCTTCCCTCGTACTCAGCCTTCTTCAGTCCCAGCTTTCCTCAACTATCGGCTTTTCTCCGCTCCCGGCCTTTCTCAGCCCCGACTTTTCTCAGCTCTGTTTTAACGCACGGCCATGTCCCGGTCCTTCCACCGCCATATTTTTCACCTTGGTCATTGCCTTATTGACCGCCGGAATCAGCAAAAGCACAATCGTGAGGCCGCACTCCGTGAAGATATAAATACCATTGTACGCCAGAGAATATGCCATCGCGGACATTCCGTATTCGCTGCTATAGCTTCCGAAGAAGATATAGCCGGAAAGAACGGCGAAGAAGTATCTTCCGACGACTCCGAGCAGATACCCCTTGATCAGACCGTGCTTTGCTCCCGAGAACACCCCCGAAAGGCCAAGCGCGGTAAAGGCAAAGACATAATCCACAAGCATCTGCGGAAGTGAAATGATATACGGGTCAATGATCAGCTGCAGAAGGCCATAGGCCAATCCGGCAAACAGTCCTGTCCCGAGTCCGTACCAATACCCCACAAGCGATACCAGCAGCATGGAGAAGAAGGTGATGCTTCCTCCCATCGGCAGATGAAAGAGCTTTATCATAGACGCCACGGTCGCGAGAGCAATCGCCATCGCGGAAAAAACAAGCTTTCTTGTTCCAAGCGTTCCTCTCTGATCGGGCTTGCGGATCACACAGATCAGCAGCAGAGCCGCAATGATAACGGCAATAATCAGAACATATCCGGCCTGTGTCAGCTGATAGGATCCGTCACTTCCGGCTACAGCAAAAATAGACATATAAAATCCTCCTCACATTTGATCTGCGGGAGGATCTCTCATTTCATTCTTTAAAGGTCCTTGAAAGACACTTGAAAAGCTGCCTTAAAAACAGGATATCCCGGAAAATCTGTTTCCCGGATACCACAGTCGGCTTTCAGACTCAGCTTCCCTTCGCCGGCATTATCCGGATCAGGTCATCAGGGTCAGCCGCGTCCGCGGCACTCTCAGCTCTCGCTCCCCCAGCAGGTTATTTTGTACAGTTACAGTATACCAGATAAAGAAAAACCGTCAATTCATTTTCCGGTTCTTCCGGCGCATCGTTCATTTATCGGTTCTTCCGGTACATCGTTCATTTACCGGTTCTTCGGGCCCATTATGAATCGTAGCTGCCTTCTTTATGAAAGACCCGCAAAGTGCTCTTTCGCGAATTCCATATCCTGCACCAGCTCCACGGCTCCCAGATAATGGTGATCTCTGTCTCTGACCGCCATATAATTCACCAGCATCGTTCTGCCGTTTTTCTCCATCCAGACCGGAACGCTGTCCTTGCTCCCGTCCCGGAAGCTCTCCAGTATATTGCGCACCATCGGTTCGATTTTCGGCGGATGGCAGGAAAATACCTCGCGGTCAATCGCCATCCCGGCTCTCTTAAACACCTTCGGTCCCTCGTTGAAGAAGCGGTTGATGTTGTCCGCATCAATGAAGCTGATTTCCATCGGAATCGTATTGAGCAGTGCGGTCAGCTGCGGGACGGTCATATGGCCGCCAGGCATGACAACCTCGCCGTCCGCCATCTTCGCCGCTGCGCTCTCTGTCTTCGCCGCGAGAGCCTTCTCGGCATCTTCCCATCTCGGGAATGAGATGCCGAGAACCTCCGCGTAGTCCTTGGAGTCCCGATATACGGCATACCAGTCATCCTGTGAGAAATTCACCGCGCAGATCGGGAACAGGATATTCTTCTCCTTGTAGATCATCTCCTCCGCACGATCCAGGACCTTCGAAAGTCTGTCATACCAGTCGTCGTCCTGCTCCTCGGCTCTTGCCAGCGCGCTGATCTCATCCCGAATCTCATCATCCACCGTCCACATGACGTCGGACGGTCCGGAAACATCATACTGTGTCTTGAGATGCGGATACAGAAGATCGCCCTTCTTCGCGTAATGCACGGAAATCTCCCGAAGCTCTGATAAAAGCTCCTTCTCCACATCCCTGCCGGCAATCGCTTCTCTGACTTTTCCAAACAGTGTCTCAAGAGCTTCGTTTTCTTTTTCGAAAAGATTCAGCGGATGTCCGGAAATCGCCGTAAGTGCTCCGGCGATTTCCTTCTTGTTTCCCTCGATTTTTTTGTCGGCAAGGGACTCCTGCACGGCCTTCTCCGCGTTCGCGATTTTCTCCTCACGGGTTGCTCCGTGGAACAGCGCCGAATGGACATCGCACAGCTTCTGCACCTCCTGAAGCGGAGTTCCCTCCTTCAGAAGATCCTGCTCAGCCTTCATGATCTCAGAAGCTTCCACATCACGGAAGTTCTTGACGAAATCCGCTCTGACAGCTTCCAGATCCTCTCCCTTTCCGAGTCTTCTCAGATAGTCCTTGAGCATCTCCGTGCGCTCATCCGTCATCCCCTTCGGACTTTCCTTCTTCTCCTCTTCCCAGGGCATCTTCAGCTGCGGCATTTCTCCTTCTATCTCAAATCCGTTCGTCATGAGTGCCATCACCACATCCATCATGGAGATGTTTTCATCTTCGCCCCTTTGGGGATGGTCATCACTCTTCCCACGGAATTCAGCATTGCCTTCTTTGTGATCTCGGTAAACCCGAGTTTTGAAAGAATCCCGGTCAGCTCCGGATATTCCTGCACCAGCTCATATACCGATTTCTTAAAGTCTATCTTCTTGGCCATTTCTTTCTCCTCTTTCCTTATGTATGCTCACAATATCTCTGACAGACAGATCCTTCACCTCTGCCTGTTTCCCGTCTTTCCGGTTTGAGTAGAGCATACACAAAACGGAGAACAAAATCCGTATCCCAGGATACAGAACTAAAAGAATCTTCGCGAGCCTCCCATCAATCGAGGGTCAGCAGCAATGCCATCTTGAATCTCTCAGATGCCTTTACAAAATGAAGGCCGCCCTTCGCGAAATGGAAGTTTTCTCCGGCTTTGATCGGGTGCTCTTTTCCCTCGTACCCGATCACGCCCTCACCGTCAAGCGCAAAAATGATCGCTTCGCCGGGCGCCGCATGCTCGGAAAGACCTGTTCCCTTATCAAACGCCATGATCACAAATTTCATTTTTTCATTGTGCATCACGTCCATATTTATAATCTTCCCCTCCTGGTAGGGAACCAGTTCTGCCAGTTTAAATACCTCTCCTGCTTTTACCGCACTATTCATAATATCCTCCTTCTGAACGGAAATCTCCGTATAAACCGCGCCGTTCCTTGTCCGCATTCCCACCGGTGTATCTGTGAGCGTCAGAATCGCGTCTCCGGCGCCCGCCTCTCTTTGATAATCGTCTTTTCCATAAACTTCCAGATCACCTTCCGCCACCACAATCAGCTTATGATACGGATAAATCTCCGCGCTGATATCTGTTCCGGCCGCCAGAGAAAAATAGCTGATGGTATTCCTGCCGCTGTGCACCTCTCTGGAAATTGTGCATCCCGGAACCGGCGCATTGTCTCTGGCAATGGAAAAAATCTCGCCTGTCTTTTCTTTCATATCGAACCCCCTTCCCTCGGGTTTGTTGTTCTGTCTGCTCTCCCGGGCAATCGCTCCGGTATTTATAACTTTCGCTTCCTACCGTGACCGTTTCCCCGGTATTTATGATTCTGTCTGCCCTCCCGGGCAATCGCTCCGGTATTTATAACTTTCGCTCTCCCCGGGAGGCATCCTTTCTATTATCTGAATGATTTCTTCCCGATTATTTCCGGAAGTTAAACGCGTTCTTTCCCGGATATACCGCGGAATCGCCCAGTTCCTCTTCGATGCGGAGAAGCTGATTGTACTTTGCCACACGCTCTGATCTCGAGGGCGCGCCTGTCTTGATCTCGCCCGCATTTAACGCAACGGCAAGATCGGCAATGGTGGTATCCTCTGTCTCTCCGGATCGGTGAGAAACGATCGCGCGCATCCCGACATTCTGCGCCATGCGGATCGCATCCAGCGTCTCACTGACCGAACCGATCTGATTGAGCTTGATCAAAATCGCGTTGCCCGCGCCAAGCTCAATTCCCTTCTTCAGCCTCTCTGTGTTGGTCACGAAGAGATCGTCCCCCACAAGCTGCACCTTATCGCCCAGCTCACGGGTCATCTTCTGCCAGCCTTCCCAGTCCTCCTCATCCAGGCCGTCCTCGATGGAATAGATCGGATATTTCTCAATCAGGCTCTTCCAGTGTGCAATCAGCTCGTCCGAGGTGAAATCTCTGCCGGACTTCGGCTGATGATAGAACCCCTTGCCCTTTTCGCTCTTCCACTCGGAAGATGCCGCATCCATCGCCAGAACAAAATCCCTGCCCGGCTCATAACCGGCATTGCGGATCGCCTGAAGAATATGCTCGATGGTATCTTCGTCGCTGGAAAGATCCGGTGCGAAGCCGCCCTCATCTCCAACCGCGGTGGTCTTTCCCTCCTCCTTCAGAAGCTTCTGCAAAGCGTGAAAGACCTCTGTGGACCAGCGCAGTCCCTCCCGGAAGCTCGGAGCACCGGCGGGCATGATCATGAACTCCTGTGTATCCACGGAATTCGCCGCATGAACGCCGCCGTTCAGAATATTCATCATCGGAACCGGAAGGGTGTTCGCGTTAACTCCGCCAAAGAACCGATACAGCGGGATATCCAGAGATTTCGCCGCCGCGTTTGCCGCCGCGATGGACACCGCGAGAATCGCATTCGCTCCGAGATTTGATTTGTCCTTCGTCCCATCCAGCTCAATCATGATCCGGTCTACCGCATAGGTATCCGAAGCGTCCGCTCCAACCAGCGCCGGAGCAATTTTTTCATTGATATTGGCAACCGCGCGGGAGACTCCCTTGCCTCCGAATTTCGATTTGTCTCCGTCCCGGAGTTCAAGTGCCTCAAATTCACCGGTAGAGGCTCCGGACGGAGATGCTCCCCTTCCGACCGTACCGTCCGCAAGCGTTACCTCTGCCTCCACTGTCGGATTTCCTCTGGAATCAATAATTTCTCTTCCATACACCTTTTCAATCTGTAAATATTCTCTGCTCATAAAGAAGTCCTCCTCTCTGTCTTACAATCTATGTTCTATGTCCCATCGTCCGCCGAACCTCTGTCTGATCTGTTTCGATGTCTGATCCGGTTTGCTTCCCGGTCCCATCTGCTTCCTGGTCCGATTTGCTTCCTGATCCGGTTCCATGTGCCTGATCCGTCGGGCGATGCTCTGTTTTCGTGGTACAAGTATAAAATACACGATCTTTCGTCAGAAAACCGTATCTCAGGATACATTTAATAAAAAATTTATGTGTATACTAATAGGTATGCGTATGAAATGGTGCGGCAGCGCCAGGAAAATGTGAAGTAAGAGGAGGTTGCAGATGGATTATTTTATATTGGAAAAGAGCCCGCTTTTTTGCGGACTTTCGGCTTCAGAGCTCCGCAAAGCGCTGGAAGAGACTTCTCATCATATTCAGTGTTATGAGAAGGAGGAAATTATTTTTCACCTGATGGATCCGGCTGACCGGATCGGTATCGTACTGGAAGGAAAGGTTCAGGCACAGAAGACGTTCCCGAACGGCAGTCAGGTAAATGTCTCAACCCGGCTGCCCGGTGATATGTTCGGCCAGGCAGCGGTCTTCTCCTCAACCGGAAAATATCCCTGCGATGTCATAGCGCTCCAGCCCTCTACCATCATGATGTTCCGCAAGGAGGATCTTCTTCATCTGATGCAGAGAGATCTCCGGATCCTCGAGAATTTCACCCGGGAGCTTTCCTCCGCTACCTATCTGCTCCAGCTGCGGATTGAGCTGTTCTCCTACAGCGCGATCTCGCAGAAGACCGCCTTCTGGCTATTGATGCGCCATCGTCAGAGCGGAAAAACGGTGATCCCGATCCCGGATTCCGTGACGCGCTGGGCGTTGCTGATGAATGTCTCCCGCCCCTCGCTTCACAGAGAGCTCCGGAAAATGGAAGCGGGCGGATACATCCGCTACGCGTCCCATCAGATCGAGATTCTGGACATCGACGGGCTGCAGGATCTGCTCAGCGAGTCACACTGATATCATCAATTTCATCTATGATGTCACACATGCTACAAATCGCATCGATGTCACACATGCCACGAATCACATCGACTCTTTGCTCCGACTCCTTGGGCCTCCTGTAATTCTGACGCTGTCAGATATTTCTCAGACAAGTCTCGAGCATATTTCCAACCGTATCCGCAAACAGGTCCAGCTCGCGGATTCTGGCGAACTGCCTTCCGTATATTCTCTGCACGGCCGGAAGGCTCTTTTCGTCTCCGGTAAAAACGCAGAGCACTGTGATCCCCTGCATCCGTGCGCGATGGACCTCCGCCGCTGTGTCCTCCACGGCGTCAGAAGCGGCATAATCCTTGTATACGCCCGACGACGCCCGCATCTTGATCGCATCGTTTGGCTTTCCATCTGACAGGACGATCAGGATCCGGTGCTCGGCGCTGTTATTTTTCATCATGCCCGCCGCCAGCCGGATGGCAAGGCCGTCCCGGTTGGCCCCGGTTGTAAAATAGCGGAAGATATTCCGGTTCTTCCCGCCTTCGTCATAATCCCGGAACAGGTTCATCACCGTATACCCGTTCATCGAACAGAAGGAATAGACCCTGACCGGGATTCCGCACCGCGTGAGGCTTTCTGCAATCATGTATCCCTGTGCCGCCACGACCGGCTGCCTGTGCACCTGCGATGTGGAAGCGTCCAGAAGGAGATCCACCGTCAGGTTTCCGCTGTCCCCCGGAAGAATCTTGCGGAAGACACGGTCATCCTGAACCTCCAGTCCTCTCCACAGCAGCGACGCATCCAGCCGGCCGGAATTTGATTTCACCTGCTGCCGGTCCATCCGCATCAGCCTGGAATTCCGGATCTTATTCGTCAGCCGGAGAATCGACAGATTATATTTTGCGATGTGATCCTGAAACGCCTTCTCATTCTCCGCCGTCTGCGCAACCGCCTCCTTGCGCATTTTTCCGGCAAAGCCCTGCTTCAGCATCTCCTCATCATACGCGCCGTCCGTAAAGTGAAGCCGCACATCCCTGTGATTTCCGGTGCAGTAATCCTTCTGCATCTGCTCGATCGTTTTTGCATCGTACAGCGGTTTCCCGAAGTAATTCGTAATATACTCCTGCAACCCCTCATCTGTCTGCGCCGTATACTTCGCAAAGGAGACACGCAGATGACTCTGGTCCAGAACCGCTCCTCCGTATTCGGACAAATGCTCTCCGTATCCAAACGCCAGACGCCGGACGGGCCCCGCATTCCCGGCTTCGCCTTTCTTCCTTCTCCGGATAAACCAAGCCCGCAGAGGATTTCTCTCCTGCCGTTTCGGTTCCGGCAGCTTCGATCCGGGACGCCGGTATGTAAAAAATGTCTCCAGCGTATCCGCGATCTTTTCGATCGCCTGATCCGTATCCAGCTCACCGCCAAGCTCAATCGCGTCCAGCAGCTTTACATCCACAACGTCAGGGAGACCCTCGTTTTCTCCCAGCGCTCTGCGGAAGTGGCCGTGCATCACGGCGAGAACCCGCTGCCCCGCGGAATCCTCCAGCGCAAAGCTGCCCTCCAGAGACTTCAGCTTGTTCCTTGCATATTCCCTCCGAAGATAAGGGAAAACCGGACGGACATCCTTTTCCCGGAGATAGGTGCAATTCTCCATCGCCAGCCAGAACAGACTTTCATAAGCGGTCTGGTCAACCTTCTCATGAAACGTACGGTAAAACTTTTCCAGCTTCTCCCAGTCATAATGCTTGTGAATCGCTCCCACGATGCTGTTCCAATACAGATCCGCCCGGCCGTCGCTGTCGAATACACGGAATCCGGGCTCAATCTCATAGTTTTCGGCACCGTTCCAGATCAGATTCGCGGCGCGCTTCTTCTCAAATTCAGATATTTCCATGCTTCCACCCTCCCCGTCTTCTCGGAGAGATCATGCTGTAAAGACCTCGTCCCTCCCAAGGTTACCGGGAAAACGTACGGTAATCAGGTCCTTCACCAGCTGCCGTTCATATTCATCAAAGCACTTGTTCACGATTCCCAGCTCAATGGCGTCTACCGCCTTCAGGCCGTGGCCGATCAGGTTGATGGATGCCATGAGCCCCCGGAGATCCAGAGCCTTCGTGGAGATCTCTCCGCCTTCACATTTTCTGCGGATGTCATGGAACAGCTGCGAGAACTGTGCTGCGTATTCCTCACGAATATCCGGGTACTTGTCCCGGATCAGTTTCTTCAGGTTTTCCTCACTGATCACCGGCATCTGGATAATCAGAAAACGGGAGGCCAGCGCCTCGTTGATTTCTCTTGTTCCGGCATAGCCGTAATTCATGGTTGCGATAAAACGGGACGCCTCGTGCAGGCTGATGCGGTCATAGCCCGGAACATCGATGATCCGGCGGAAGTCAAGAACCGCGTGAAGAACCGCCAGAGACTCATTTCTCGCCATGTTGATTTCATCCAGGACACCGAAGCCGCCCTCCTCCGCAACCCGCAGAATCGGACCCTTCCGGAGCCGGACCGCCCCGTTTTCAAAGGTATCCGCCCCGATCAGAGAGGCCGCGTCCGTATTGATATACAGGGAAATGTCCCACTCCGGTCTGTGAAATACCGCCGCGAGATCCTGGGCGAGCACATTTTTTCCGGTCGCCTTCGGCCCGGCCAGAAGCAGATGCTCGCCGACCAGCAGAGAAGACAGCGCCTTTTCCCAGACATCCGTGCCATAATAATGATACATCGGATCCGGAACCCGGCGCTCCATATCCGGATTCAGTTTATACCAGTTCCGGTAATAGCTTACCTCCGAAAGGATTTTGTCGGAAACGCCTTCCTTTTTCAAAAAATCCATCATCGTCGTTGTTTCAGTCATTTTTTTCTCCCTTATCATGCCAAAAGGGGACAGTCCGCCCATTAAGCCTGTCGACTGTCCCCCAACTCATCCTATTCAGTTATTGATGCATTGCTATGAAGACCCTTACAATTTTCAGTGCTTCAGTCAGCTTTCAGAAATTACGCTTCTGCAAAAATTACGCAGCTGCCCTTGCAGCCGCCTTCTTCTTGCCATTGAACAGAATGACAACAATATAGGCGATGGTAAATGCGGCACCAACTCCATACGCCGCCGGCCACGGAAGGTTGAATCCGATCTTTGCGTTCATGATGAAGGAGCAGGTTACAAACGCATAGAATGCAGCCGGAATCAGCGGCATCCAGACAAACTTTGTCTTTTTCTGAACGACAAGCCAGGTTCCGATGCCCGCAAGCGCGAACAGGGAAATCATCTGGTTGGACCATGCGAAGTATCTCCACAGGATGTTGAAGCCATTTGCGTCAAACTTCGCCCATACAAGGATCACCGCAACGAGTGCAAATACCGGAATCGCAAGTCCGATACGCTTTGCATTGCTGTCCTGCTTCAGATGGAAGGTATCCGAAAGGGTCAGACGAAGGGCACGAAGCGCCGTGTCACCGGATGTGATCGGAAGCACGATGACGCCAATCAGGGCGATCACGCCGCCAACCGGTCCGAGTGCGTTCTTGCACAGAACACCGACGACGGAGGTTGCGCTGATCTTGGTCAGCTCGCCGTTGACCATTCCGAAGAAGGACCATACGCCGTCCACCTGCTGCATGGTGACACCGCCGTTTGCCGCTCCGAGATTGATCATGGCCATGGCACCTGCCGCCCAGCACATCGCGATAAAGCCTTCCACGATCATCATGTTGTAGAAGGTCATGCGGCCTTCCTTCTCACTCTCAATGGTACGGGAAATCAGGGCCGTCTGTGTGGAATGAAATCCGGACAAAATTCCGCAGGCAACCGTCACGAAGAAAATCGGAATGAAATGACCGGCGTTGAAATATGCGCCATAGTCAAATCCGGCTCCGTTAGCCGCCGTGTTCCAGCTTCCCCACAGCTCCGTCAGCGGATAACCCTTCGCAAAGATCGCGATGAAAATACCAAGCGCCGAGAACACAAGGATCATTCCGAAAATCGGATATACCCGTCCGATAATCTTATCAATCGGGAATACCGTTGCAATCAGGTAGTATACAAAAATAATCGCATATACAATCCATGTCGTCGGATCGGTCGGTGCTCCGCTCCAGCCGAATACCTGTGTCGTCGCAATATCACCAGGCGTATAGATGAACACCGCGCCGACCAGCAGCAGAAGAATGCAGATAAAAATGTCGTACAGCCAAAAAACTGCCTTATTCGTATAATTCTTTACAAAATCAGGCATCTGGGTGCCGCCGTCACGGGTGCAGATCATGCCGGAAAAATAGTCATGCATCGATCCGCCGATGACGTTTCCGATCGGGATTACCAGGAAGGCGATCGGTCCGAAGAGAATACCCTGGATCGGTCCGAGAATCGGTCCGGTTCCGGCGATATTCAAAAGGTTGATGAGGGAGTTCCTCCACGTCTTCATTGGTACATAATCGACACCGTCCTGCTTTGCATATGCCGGCGTCTCCCGGTCGTCCGGGCCAAAGACTGTCTCACAGAGCTTTCCGTAGAGTGCACCTCCCACGAAAAGGATCACGAGACCGATGATAAAAGTGACCATAATGCTTCTCCTTATCCTTCCACCGCGCGCCGGTCTTCTTTAGCGCACTAACGTGGAAAATCTAGTTGATTTTCATTATATCAGATTTTATCAAATAGTAATTATTTTTTTATAAGTTTTTTATTCTTTTTAATTATTATTCCAAACGGCCCGTTTTCCGATATTTTTTCGGCTATGTCCAGAAAAATGGTATTATTTCCGTATTTTTTCAGTCCTACTTATAGAAAATGATTCCTATGGATTGATTCAAAGGCCCGTCGGTTCGTGTCAAGCAGGCGGGACAGCACAACAGGCATCGTTCTCTCATCGATAATCTTCGACCAGGAAAAGAGGCTTGATCCGTATCACTTCCTCATAATCCCTTTGTTCCAGCTGTACCGTGTGATCCATCTTCCTCAGATCCTCCTTCAGCACCTGAAGCGCACCATCCAGATCGGAGGCTCTCTGCTCCTTCAGGATGCGGATCATCCGGTCACAGACGATCGGATGAGAGTAACACGCCGGAAGCGGATAGCCCGGGTAACTGTTGATATGATGCTGCATGTTGCTCAGAGCCTTTTCCCATTCCTTTTTTGCCGTCCTCCGGTTCCTTCCGGGCGTGGGAAGGATCCTGCTGTTCAGCATCAGAAAGACCGCCGCGGCTCCGATAAGGATCAGCATAATCGTCGTCATTTTGGAAAGGCCGAACCGAAGACCCGCAACGGCTCCGACAATACACCCGAGTCCGGCGATCAGAATCACACCAGCCAGAATCTGCCACATCGGCCGGATCAGATCACAGCTCCTCTTTATCCTCGCTCTCGCGATCAGCTCCTGCGCGAGTGCCGGTCTCTTGTCCAGAATCTCCTTCGCCTCTTCCAGCTTCCGCACCGCGCGGGCGGCATCTCCCTCCAAAACGACAGCGTCCAGCTTGCGCCGCTTTTCCTCATTTTGTCTCTCCGCCTCCTCGCTCCCCGGTTTTTTCAGAGAAATCTCCGGATGGGTGTGCTCCAGCTCGGTCAGCATCTCATCCGCCTCATTCAGATACCGGAAGCTGCACTGCTTCTCCTTCCCCTTATCATAACGAACGACCAGATATAAGATCGGAGTAAGGAAGGCCTTGCCGCTTCCCTTGCTCACCGCGACCCTTTTATAGACATGCGTCACCTGCGAATACGGCACATAATATCTACGCGGCGTCAGCGCGCCTCCGACATAGATCGCCTTTGCTCCCAGTCCGCACTGGTCATATTTTTTACATTTTCTGCGGTCTTCCCGAAGCTCCTCCGGAGCCAGCGTGACCTCACTCAACGCCTGTGGTGCACCCATCTTCTTCTCCCTCTTCCATACACATACAACGAACTGTCATGCCCTCTTCAGATCGAGATACTCCATCTCTTCCCGGGAAAGCCTTATATGCAGGGCATCTATATTTTCCTGCATTCTGGACAGCTTGCTCGTGCTGACGACCGCAAACGTGTTGATGTTCTGCTGAAAAATCCACGCCATGGCAATCTGCGGTACCGTGCAGTGTTTTTGGGCTGCCAGCTTTTCACATCTGCGCAGACGCTCAAAGTTTTCCGGACACTCGTATCCCTTTAATGCAAAAGAGTCCATGAAAAGGCCCGCCTTCTCCGGTTCATCCGCATGAACCTTTCCGGAAAAAAGTCCTCTTCCGAGACTGGAATAAGCGATCACCGGCATCTTCGTCGCTCGGTACCACTCCCGCGCCTCCTCATGCGCCGGCCCCGAAATCGTAACACAGCCGCCTCCCCAGGGATCCCTCACCTGATCCGCCAGACCGAAGTTCGGACTGGACACCGTAAACGGAATCAGATCATGTTCTTTGGCATATGCATTCACCTCGTCAATTCTCTGATGCGACCAGTTCGAACCGCCAAACGCACCAATCTTCCCCTCCGCCTTCAGTGCATTCATAATTTCCGCAATCTCACCGGCCTCCACCTCAGGATCGTCCCGGTGCAGCAGATAAATATCAATATAATCCGTGCCCAGACACTCCGCCGATTTCTCAAAATCCTCCCGGATCTCTCTCTCATTCACCCGCTTTCTTCCGTCCGGCGCCGGATGCCCGCACTTGCTCAGCAGCACAAGCTGATCACGGTTTCCTCTGTCACGAATCCATTTCCCCAGAGAATTTTCAGAGCCCTGATACACCCGCGCCGTATCAAAGGCATTGACACCAGCTGAGAAAACAGCATCCAGCAGTTCATTGTTGTCTTCTCCTTTCAGAAAAGAAGCCCCGGCTGTACCCATAAACAGCCTGGACACCTTCTTACCTACATAAGGTATTTCCCCGTACACCATATCCGACATGCCATTCCCCTCCCATTTCATAATGATATCTTTTCAAGCCATCTTCTCTGTCCGCTTCATGAATGTGTATTTCATATGTTCTTATGCATCCGCATTCCTATAAACATCATTATACCAGTCCCATTGCCATTCGCAAACTCGCCGGTGCAGAAGCACTGCATTATCTTTTCCTTTTCTGTCTCCGTATAACATCAACAGCTGCTTCCCCACACCACAAAGAAGTCCCCTGCAGGGCGGGAAGGGAATCACCCTTGCTCTCTGCAGAGGACATTTTTTCGAAAAATCTGTTCTGCCGGCAACTCGTAGCTTATCCAGTTTGTCGCACACGGTATCAAATGCGTGCTTACTGGGAAGCTTGAAAATGGACCGGCTGTTTCCCTACGAAATTCTCGGAAGGTCCCACCGATAATGCGCCGCCAGATACCGGATCAGCAGAATGATGCCAAAGCTGATCATCATGGCCGGGCTCGCTCCCACAAACCGGGGGAGTATATAAGCCGCCACTGCCCCGGCGATCGACGCCAGTGCATAGACATGCCGCACAAACACATAAGGCTTCTTCCCCGCGAAGAGATCCCGGAGAATACCGCCTCCGATTCCGGTAATGACCCCCAGAAAAACCGACAGATAAATATTCGTATCCGCCAGAGCATGGCCGGCAGACACTCCGTCTATCGTGAATGCCGCAAGACCCAGGGAATCTGAAATCAACAGCGCCTTCTCATAGATCACCTTCAGCCGTTCCAGATGCAGCCGTCGGCTCTGAAACTTCAACACAACGAAGACGACGCCTGCCGTTGCAAAGGAGAGAATGATGTAGACCGGATCCCGGAACACCACCGGCGGGAGATTTCCGATCGTAAGATCACGGATAAAGCCCCCTCCGGTCGCTGTCGTAAGAGCCAGAATCATTATGCCGAAGAGATCCAGTCCCTGCTGAATCGCCGTCATCGCACCCGAAATCGCAAAGGCGCACGTTCCCAGCAGATCCATGACGTAGATGAAATCCCTTGCCATCTGTCATGGAAATCAGAACGTTACCGTTACCGGATCTTCTGTAAAGCTGCAGATCGACGCGGTTGCATTCTTCAGATAAAAAACAGCGGTATTGCCGTCTCCGGCCGCATACATATCCTTTAGCTCCGGATTTGCGTCCAGCATCGCCTGCTGCGCCTCAATCCTCTCGTCATAAACCGCCTCCGCATTCAGACGGATCCACTTGCCCTTGGCCATCCCGCTGATCGCGATGTGCGGATGCGCCAAAAGCTGCTTCGCCACGTTCTTCTTCAGTCCGGTCTGAATATACAGCTTTCCCTCAAAGACATTCTGCGCGCCGAACGGACGCACCTGAGGATTTCCCTCATCATCCACGGTCGCCAGATACCAGGTTCCGGCGTTCTTTAAGAATTCAAATACTTCTTCCATTCGGTACCTCTCTTTTATTCTGTACTTCTCTTTAATTCTGTACTTCTGTTTAATTCTGTACTTCTCTTTTGCTCGAAATCAGTCTGTGACCTTTCTGTCCCCATCGTCCGATCTGTGATTTTCCTGTACGGATTATTCGATTTATCCGATCGGCACAAAGTCCGCCACTCCGTGCTTGCAGATCGGGCAGATGAAGTCCGGCGGAAGCTCCTCTCCCTCATAGACATAACCGCAGACCGTACATACCCAGCCCTTCTTGCCTTCTGTCTTCGGCTTCGGCTTTACGTTCTTCTGATAGTAGGTATAGGTCATGGTATCCTTGTCTGACATCACGCGCGCTTCCGAAACGGTGCAGATGAACATTCCGTGCGTATCCAGGTCTACATAGGACTCCACCTCCAGGGACATAACCGCATTGATATAGCGCGGCAGGATCCGCAGTCCGTTGTCGGAACGGAACTCCTCGATACCCTCGAACTTGTCAGCGGCGCGTCCGCTCTGGAATCCGTACCGCTCAAAGACGGAGAACGGTGCCTCCACGGACAGGCAGTTTACATTCAGCTTTCCGGTCTGCTTGATCACATGATAGGTGTAGTTCCTCTTGTTGATATTCACGGCAATCCGGTTCGGCGTATCCGTCAGCTGCGTCACCGTATTGCAGATCATTCCGTTGTCCTTCTTGCCGTCATTGGTGGTGATGACATACAGGCCATAGCCGATCCGGAACAGCGCGGTCATATCGTTCTTCGCCGCTTTTTCCGCCGACAGAGCCTTGTAATCCATCGTCAGCTCATCCGCCATCTTCTTCAGCGCATCCTTGCTGTCCGCCTTCAGTGCGGAATGGATTGTGACACTGGTGTTCACATAGGTCAGCTTCCTGCAGCTATCCAGCTTCTCCTTCATCAGCTTAAGAGCAAGCGGAGACCAGGTTCCGTTCTCGATAAAGGCAACCGTGCGGTTCTGGAAATTTCTCTCGGTCAGATGGTCGATGAACTGACGCATGAACGGGAAAAGCTCCGCATTGTAGGTCGTCGTCGCCAGGACCAGCTTGCTGTAGCGGAATGCATCCGCAACGGCAAGAGACATATCTGTTCTCGCCAGATCATGAACCACGACCTTCGGCGCGCCACCTTCACGCAGCATCTCCGCCAGCTGCTCCACCGCAGCTCTCGTGTGACCGTAGACCGAGGTGAATGCAACCACGATTCCCTCTTCCTCCGGTGTATAGGAAGACCATTTATCATACAGATCGATGTAATGTCCGAGATTCTCTGACAGCACCGGTCCGTGAAGCGGGCAGATCTTCTGGATATCCAGTGTCGCCGCAACCTTCAGGAGCTTCTGAACCTGCGCGCCATACTTTCCGACGATGCCGATGTAATAACGGCGGCTCTCATCATCCCACGGCTCCTCCACATCATTGGCGCCGAATTTTCCGAAGCCGTCCGCAGAGAACAGAACCTTGTCCGTGCTGTCATAGGTAACCATTACCTCCGGCCAGTGAACCATCGGCGCGAATACAAACGTCAGCGTGTGTTTCCCCAGGCAGAGGGTTCCGCCGTCTTCCACCTCTTCCGTACGGATCGAATCATCCATGTCAAAGAACTGATTCATCATGGCGAACGTCTTCTTGTTTGCGACAATAACGGTATCCGGATAGATTTTCATGAAATTCATGATGTTCGCGGAATGATCCGGCTCCATGTGCTGAACCACCAGATAATCCGGCTTGCGGTCTCCCAGCACCTCCGCGAGATTGTCGAGCCACTCATGTGTGAACCTGATATCCACGGTATCCATGACCGCAATCTTCTCATCCATGATGACATACGAATTGTACGACATGCCGTTCGGAACCTTATACTGTCCCTCGAAAAGGTCAATCTTGTGGTCATTCACGCCGATATAGCGGATGTCCTCTGTTACCTTCATTTCTGTGAGCCTCCTTTATGCAGAATGTAAAATTTCAGTACATATGAAAACTTCGTTCATTTTTTATCATACTATAGATAGTAACGTTTTTCCACCGGAAGAATGAATTTCAGTACCGTGCTGTCAATATCATTCTCCCATTTCCAGCTTCCGGAACCATGTCTCAACCAGATACAGCGGAATATTGATCATTCTGCTTTCTTTCCGATATCCTGACATGGAGATTCTCAGTCCGACGACCTCCGGATGCTTATCCAGTATGGTCTTCAGACTTTTCGCTTTTAGGTTTTCTTCCGCATGGAATACAATTTTTGCAATGTTCATTCAACCGCCCATCACATTTTTTACACGAGTTTTCTTCACGATCTGCCATTTTTTTACACGAGTTTTCTTCACGATCTGCCACTTTTTTACACGAGTTTTCTTCGCGATCTGCCACTTTTTTACACGACTTTTTCATAAAAACTGCACCGCCACATTCTGTATAACCTGCGGATTTCTCCCTGCCGCACTTTTACGCAAGCACGGCGCCACAACATATCTCCGGTTGATGGGGAAAAACAGATAGCGCGAAAATTTACGAGATGCTATAGTAGGGAAGAACTAACTGGGAATGATAAGAAAAAGATAAGATAAAGAAATGGAGAGATTATATATGAATCATCAGAGCGCGCGCACCCGGGAAATCCTCCGGGTCGGCCGTACCGCGATCCTTGTCAGTGTCGTTCTCGCACTTCTCGAGGCCCTGGAGGGTGTTTTTTCCGGATCCGTTTCCATGATCCTGGACGGCCTGAGTCACATCACCGAAGCGAGCAATGCCGTGATCACCGTTCTCGGCGTCAGGCTTGCCGGAAAACCGGCTGACCGCAAACACCCCTTCGGATACGGAAGAGTGGAATATCTCAGCGGACTTCTCATTGCCGGGCTGACGGCCTATGCGGGAATCACCGGTATCCTGGGAGGCATCCAGTCTGCCCTTCATCCGTCCCGACCTCATTTCACCGTCTATTCCTTCTCGATTATTATCATCAGCATGATCGCTCGGATTGTCGTGGGACGGCATGACGTTCACACCGGTCAGCACATGGATTCCAGAGCTCTCACGCAGACCGGAAAATCCGAGCTCAAGCATTCTCTGCTGTCTCTGGTGACCATTGCCGGAATGCTGGTATACACCGTTTTCCATGTGTCCATCGAGTCCTGGCTTGCCATCGCCATTTCCGCGGACATTCTGTTCGGCGGCCTGATTATGGTGCGCGATATGCTCTCTTCCATGCTCGGCGAAAGGATGGAGGAAGAACTGGCGCAGGACGTGGAAAGGACGATTCTCGAAGAGGAACAGGTCCTTGGCGCATACGATATGTCCCTCAACAACTACGGTCCCGGACGGCACACCGGATCTGTTCACATCGCGATTCCGGATACTCTGTCGGTCGTCGAGCTGGACAAGATCACCCGCAGGATTACACGCTGCGTATATGAAAAGCACGGCGTATTCCTCACCGGTATCGGCATCTACACGGAAAACACAAAAGATCCGGAAATCATCCGGATTCGCAAAGAAATCTCCGTTCTTGCCCTTGCCCACCCTTACGTGGAACAGGTGCACGGCTTCTATCTGGATCCCGAGGAGAAGAAAATCCGCTTTGACACCGTCGTAGGTTTTGACGCCCCTGATCGGATGCAGGTCAGAGATGCCATCCAAAGCGAAGCTGCCGCAAAATATCCTGCCTATTCCATTCAGGTATCTTTGGACACGGATTTTGGCATGCTGCATGCGCCACAGCCGAAGTAAAAATCGTAAATTTCCATGATTATCTGCACTTCCATCTGGCAACGGATTCCCGAGATGCAGAAAAGAAAAAAGAGACTTCGCCGATCAGATTCTGAACGGGAAGTCTTTTTTTATTTACGCGAACAGTGAGCCGCAGCCGAATGCGCAGGATTCGTGTGCGGCGAGCATCGCGATACCGAGATAAAACTCGCGCCGCGTGTTTTATCTCGGTTAAATTTAAATGCTTTTTGTCAATATTCTTAAGATTCGTTTTGAAATCATGCGGAGATCCGAAGGCGTCGCGCTTAGATGATCCAGTTGTCCTTATCGATCGTCAGCCCCGCGGTTGTCAGCTCAAAGATCCTGGTATAGATCTCCTCAGGTTTTGTGCCGCCGCTGATTGCGCTCCATGTCTTATAGTGTTCATCGGATGCAAGGGCATCATCTGTCTTCGCGCCGCTTCCAAGTACCAGAAGCACGATCAATCCCGCGTCATAGAGATGCGAAACCACCTTCACATAATCTTCTCCGGCTGCAGGCTCATAGAGGTAGGTGTGTCTGCCGTTTCTGACAAGCATATATTCTGCCTCGGCGATTGCATCGCGATCTGTTCCGTCATTTTCCGGATCAAATTCGATGACGGCGGGTGTCTGCCAGTTCAGCGCACTCCGCGACGCACGATCGGCATGTAAGGTTCTCTTCTTTTTCCCTCCCAGCGCCCGGATTACGCCGCACGCAGAGGTCATATTGCTGATCCGGTCGATCAGGATCAGTTCTCCCATCGTCCGATAGCTGCCAAAGGGAGCGGCAATCACCGGCTCCGTAACCGCTATGTTCACAAGCGCGATTTCATTCTTGTGGAGGACGGACGCTTCCTTTTTCTCCCCGGTATTTACATCAATCGCATAGGCAATGGAGGTCACAATTCCGGGAATCAGCTTCGTTGCAAGCTTTACAAGGAAGTTCTTGCCGACCGTCAGCTCCTCGTCGTCCATCCACAGGATCTCTGTCTCAAAGGAATCCGCCGTTTGCAGGCTGGTTCCGGATTCAATGACGCAGCCCCTTGATACGTCTACCTCGCGGTCAAGCTGAATGGTGACCGGCTGGCCGGCCTCCGCATGGTCCACCGCTCTGTCTGCCCAGAGAATGCTCTTCACATGCGCCTCTTCCCCGCTCGGAAGCGAGCGGACGGCGTCTCCCACGCTCACCGTTCCACGCTCAATCTGTCCCTCAAATCCTCTGAATTCGTGATTCGGACGGCAGACTCTCTGCACGGGCATATAGAATCCCTTTCCGCTTTCCTCCTCATCGCCGGTATCCACGGTCTCGAGATAGTCAAGAAGCACCGGTCCCTTGTACCAGTCCATGTTTTCTGACCGCTTCGTAATATTGTCTCCCTCTGTCGCGGAGACCGGAATACTCACAATGTTGTACAGCCCCAGCTCGCTTCGCAGCTGCTCGATCTCCCGTTCGATCTCGCGGAACCGTTCCTCTGAATATCCGGCCAGATCCATTTTATTCACCGCAAATACAAAGTAGCGGATGCCCATCAGCGCACAGATCCGCGCATGCCTCCTCGTCTGTACGAGCACTCCCTTTGTAGCATCCAGGAGAATGATCGCAAGCTCCGCAAAGGAAGCGCCGCAGGCCATGTTTCTCGTATACTCCTCATGCCCCGGTGTATCGGCGCAGATAAAGCTTCTTCTGTCTGTGGTAAAATACCGGTACGCGACGTCAATGGTGATTCCCTGTTCCCGCTCAGCCATAAGTCCGTCAAGCAGCAGGGAGTAGTCGATCTCGCCGCCCCTGGATCCGACACGGGAGTCCAGCTTCAAAGCCTCCTCCTGATCCGCGTAAATCAGCTTCGCATCATAGAGCAGATGACCGATCAGAGTTGATTTTCCATCATCCACGCTTCCGCAGGTAATAAATTTCAGTAATCCGCTCATCCTAGAAATACCCCTCTCTCTTACGTCTTTCCATGCTGGCTGCTCCATCATGGTCAATCACACGGCTGGTTCTCTCCGATTCCACCGCGCCAAGAGTCTCCTCGACAATGGCGTCGAGTGTATCCGCATCCGACTCAAATCCGCCGGTAAGCGGGTAGCATCCGAGCGTCCGGAACCGGATCTTCTTGTGCATAATGTCCGAAGGCTGAAGATTCAGCTTCTGAATGATACGATCATCATCGACCATGATCAGATTTCCATCCCGTTCGATGCAGGGGCGTTCCTTCGCGTAGTAAAGGGAAACGATCTCCAGCTTCTCCCGCTGAATGTACTGCCAGATATCCTTTTCCGTCCAGTTCGACAGAGGAAATACCCGCATGCTCTCTCCCTGATTCATCCTTGTGTTGTAAAGCTTCCACATCTCCGGCCGCTGATTCTTCGGATCCCATGCCTGCGCTGAATTCCGGAACGAGAAGATCCTCTCTTTGGCCCGGGATTTTTCTTCGTCTCTTCTGCCTCCTCCGAAGGCCGCTGTAAAGCCGTAGGTCGTCAGGGCCTGCTTTAACGCCTGTGTCTTCATGATGTCCGTATACGAAGCGCCATTGTCAAAGGGATTGATCCCGGCTTTGACGCCCTCCTGATTGATCCATTCAATCATGTCAATTCCGTATTTTTCTGCCTGTGCATCCCGGAACTCTATCATCTCATGAAACTTCCAGGTCGTATTGACATGAAGGAAGGGAAACGGCGGCTTCTCCGGATAGAACGCCTTCAGCGCCAGGTGCAGCATCACGGTGCTGTCCTTTCCGATGGAGTAAAGCATCACCGGCTTTTCACACTCCGCGGCCACCTCTCGTATGATATAGATTGCTTCTGCTTCCAGTTTGTCCAGATGTGATAATTGACTCATAACATACCTTTCTGATTCTTTTATGACTCTAATATTGATTCGAGCTCCTGTCGTCCACCCGTATCGTCCGCGTCTCGCCACTTTTCGACGTGATCGTCCATTCACTGATATGGTCCTTCTTCCGATACGTCATGCAGGATCCCATACCGCCGATATCCGCTCCCAGAAAAAAACGGATGGCTCCCGTCGGACACGCCTTCATACACGATGTGCATCCCCAGCAGTCCTCGGGGATCCGGATCAAAGCCTTTTCTCCCTTCTTCCAGATGAGATTTCCGGGGCATACCTCCGCGCATCGCATACAGCCGATGCATCTTTCCTGATCGATTCGGATGCTCATACCCCGCCTCCTCTCTCCTGCCTGCCGTATGGGAGTTCAACGGCATCCTTGTGTGAAAAAACATTTCCCTTGACCAGCGGCCGCAGAACGATTTCCAATCTTCCGTCCCGGTATCTGGAATTGACATAGCAGTCGAAACGCTCATCCAGCTCCGGGTAACTGGCATTCTCCCCAAAGACATGCCATCTTGTCTCTTTTCTTGCCTTCATGTGCGCAAGAAGATCCCGGCAAACCGTCAGCCTGTCCCGGATTTCGTAGATATGAAGCAAATCAAACATATCCTCCGCCCGCAGCGTGTCCGTCAGCGCCTCGATCCCGGCGATCCGTTCCTCCGCGATCGAAAGGCTGCTCTCGCTGTACTGATAATCCTGCCGGATTCCGCCGGCATACTCATCCATGACCTTCTGCATCGCTTCTTCCGCCTGCCCGATCGTAATGACACCTTCCGGACGGTTAAGGAACGCCTCATACTGCTGAATCTCGCCTGTATCAGCTTCTTCCGGTCTCCATGTACTGTTTTTCTCCCGGGAATCCAGATCCTTCAAAATGCTTTCCGCGGCAATCTCTCCCTCGGCCAGGGCCCCGGTCACATACTTCTGCGGAGCGCCGCCCGCACAGTCTCCAGCCGCGTACAATCCAGATATCGTGGTTCTTCGCCCGGTGTCCACCCAGAATCCTCCTGCGGTGTGTCCTCCGGTCACATACGGTTCGGTTCCCTCGATCTCCGTATCCTCATGCGACGGACCGCGTCCGGATTCCAGCCATTTCAGCGTCTGCGAGGGCGCCATATTGAGATACGCCTTGTACAGATCCTGTTCCGTTTCCCCGGAAATCCCTCTGGTCTTCAAAAAACAGGGGCCCCTGCCGGCCCGGTTCTCCGAGACCGTTCCGTAAATTCTCTCCGGAGTGGTCAGACCGTATTTTTCCTCATACACCTCGCCTTCTGCATTGACCTGCCTCGCATGAACGCCCTGTGCGATGGTCCCCGTCGGGGCGATCGTATCCTTGCAGCGAAGAGCAACAAACCGGTTTTCCATCGTCGTCATTTCGGCACCGGCACGGATTCCCATCGCGTAACCCGCGCCCGTATTAAACGGCGGATACCACATCTTATGGCGGGAGAATCCGGGATTGTTCGGGCGGTACAGTCCGGCCGCTCCTCCCGTCGCGATCAGAACCGCTTTTGCGTCGATCTCCACCGCCGTCTCTTCGCGAATCATAAATCCCGTGGCGCCTGTTACCCTGGTCCCGTTGCCATCGTTCACCGTTCTGAGGGACGTGATATTGACATGTTCCAGCACAGAAACATTCTTCTGCGCAAGAGCGGCTTCCGCGAGGATCGGCTTGATATTTTCACCGTTAATCTTGATATTTCTCCATCCGCGCGCCGCGTACGCTCCGTTTTCATCCCGCAGAATTACAAGTCCCCGCTGTTCCAGCTCATGCGTGATCGCGTTGACCCTTTCCGCAAACGTACGGATTAAATCCTCCCGGATAATCCCGTTTCCGTCCCGCCTCGCATACTCCACGTATTCCTCCGGCGTATGTCCGTCCGTAATATAGCAGTTCAGCGCATTGACACCTGCGGCAAGGCAGCCGCTCCTCCGGATCCCTGCCTTCTCGGCGATCAGAATCTTCCGGGAACTTCTCGCCCCGAGAACCGAAGCGGCCCAGCATCCGGCGGTCCCGCCGCCGATGATCAGGACGTCTGTATAAAAATGTGTGATCTTGAGTTTTTTTTCTGACATTTGCTTTCCTCTCGAGCTCAAAACAGCAGAAGTAATGCACCGGCCGATCCCGGACCAACTCAAAACAGCAGCAGTATGGCACCGGCCGCTGCCGATCCGACAAGCAGAAGGGTGTGATCTGCCTTTCTCCCTGAAAGCACAAGATTTGCCGCAGCGATCGCCAAAGTGAGAAGGATTGCGGCCATGCTGCCGTGTCCGAGTGCAGCTGCCGCTGCCGCAGACGTTTTCAGCATCGTTACAATGACTCCGATGAGCAGTCCGCTGATGATCGGGCGGATCCACTTGCTCACCATCTTGAAAAAGGATACATTCTCAAAGGTGCGGAAGATCCAGTACACAATTCCGAATACCATGCCCGACGCAGCCGTACTGACCGCAAATCCGGCGACGGCTCCCGCAATACCCGGCACAAACCCGCCCTTCGCTCCGATCAGATAACCGGTTCCTGTCAGGATCTTGCACAAAATAGACCCCGGCAAAACATTCGCTACAGGGACCAGCAGTCCATAGAAATCACTGCCGGATACCATCTTTGTATTTACAAATAATCCGTCCGCCACGGACAGATAGGCGTCACCGCCTCCGAAGGACATCAGGGAAGAAAGAAATCCCCGGAATATATATACCGGTCCCCCGGCGAGGATGAAAAAAGCCGGAATGGCAAGGAGTGCGGCAAAAGTCACCCACGCGAATGTCTCCTTCAAAATCGAAACTACCGCTTTTCTGTCTGCTCTCTTCTCGTTTGCAGATACATGGCCCGAACGGTACCCCGCTTTTGCAAGATGTCTCAGTTTTTTTCCTATGTAAAGTACACTCATGATCAGGAAGGATAACATCAGTACCTGAAATGTCGAGAAGTGGATGAAATGGTCCGCGCCCTTGATATGGAACAACTGAAGCAGACTCTTGCCGCCTGTAACGAGAAATACGCCTGCCATGATCAGAAGAGAAGCCGTATACGTTCTGCGTCCGCAGTTCCTGGCCTCTCCGGCGCTTTTGATCGCATAGGAAGCAAGAAGACTGGAGATAAATCCTCCGAGGCCGATGGAAATGTATTGAATGAAATTGAGCGCTGCTCCCTCGAATTTTGAGGCTGCCACAAGAATAAAAACGGTGAGGAACGCACCCGGAAGCGCCATGGCAAGCGCCGCCAGAATCATTCCCTTTATCCCGGCTTTTTTTCTCCCGACGCCTGCAGCGATCTCAACCGGGAGCGCACCCGGTGTCACGCAGGCGGAGACGACCGCCTCGTTGTACTCCTCCCGGCTCAGGATCCCCTGACGATCGACAACCTCTTCCTCAATGACAGGAATCAGAGCGCTGCCTCCGCCGAACCCGATCACACCGATCTTCAGCATGGACCGCAGCAAAACCGCCAGCCCTGTTCTCTTTTTCTGCTCCGGCAGAACCGCCGCTCCCGGCTGCCTGCGATAATCTGTAATGTCTCCGGATAAAAAATTAACGCCTGTCTGATCCATTCTGATTCCTCTTCCGATTGTTTGAATATGCGCAAGCAGTGAGCCACATCCGCACACACATCGTGTGACGCGGATACTTTTCCCATCTGTCGCACAACATATCCTGCTGCATTACAATTCTTTTATGGAACGGATTATAGAATAGATCAGGAGCGGGCGCTAATATCGGCTACTAATCGCCAGTTCCCATATTTTTTTATAGCTAAATGCCGCTATCCGGGTTCCTGTTGACGTGTGCCGGTTTCGGAATCCCGGCCTCAGTCTCCGACTTTTTTGACAATCAGGTCATAGGTGCCGTCTTCATTGTCGATCAGCTTCAGAATCTGGTGGCCTTCCTCCTTGACGCTTCTCGGCACATTCTGCACCGGCTCCCCGTCCTTCATATGAACAGAAAGAATTTGTCCGTCATCCAGTTCCTCCAGCGCCACCTTCGTCTTCACAAAGGTAACCGGGCATACGACATTTGTAATGTCCACCGTCTCATCAATCTTATATGCATCTGCCATTTCACTCTTCCTCCTGAAAGACATCCTGAATCATGCGGTTGAATTTTTCCTGTCCGTACCGTTCAATGGCAAACTGAAGCCGGTCTCCCGGCTGTCCATTCTCCGCAAAGAAATCGATCGTTGCGTCGCACAGACGGAAAAGTCTCTCTTCTCCTTCAAAGAAGGGAACGATCGCATTGCCTCTGTGAATATGGTTGCCGAACAGTCCGCCCCAGGATACCAGATACCCCGGGTGTGTCTCCCAGGCATCCGCCGGACAGGACTTTGCGCAGCGTCCGCAGTATGTGCACTTATCCTGATCCAGCTCAATCCTTCCATCCTTCATGGAAAGCGCATTTTCCCGGCATGCCTTGACACAGACACCGCAGGAGATGCACTTATCCTCGAGCCATTTCACGCACAGGCCGCCCTTGATACCGATGTCATTCTCCTCCGTTTTCAGGCAGTTGTTCTGGCATCCTGTAATTCCGAACTTGAATTTTCCCGGGAGCTCTCTCGCGAAATACCTCTCATCAATCTTTTTCGCAAGCTCCTGTGTATCGATGCAGCCCGACGGACAGGTCGCGCTTCCCTGGCAGGCCGTCGTTGTTCTGACCCTCGGCCCGCAGACAGAGGGATAGACGCCATATTCCGCCAGATCCTTCTTGATGTCTTCAATGTCCTTCTCATCCATCCACGGAATCTCCAGCGACTGTCTGGCTGTCAGGTGGACATAGCCTTTGCCGTATTTCGCCGCTACCCGATATATTCCGTCGAGCTGCTCGGAGGTCAGCGTCCCTCCGACCACATGCACCCGGAGCGCAAACTTGCCTTTCTGTTTCTGTCTCATCCATCCGCCCTTTTTCAGGGCCGCGTAATCTACTGCCATACAAACTTCCTTTCCTGCAGGTCAGCCCTGCACAATCTCCAGTTCCTCTGCTTCCGACACGCCCTTCTCCACATGAAACGAATGAAGAACCGGATGTGCGTCATCCATCAGGGACAGAATCAGATAACTTGCCGTGTGGTCAAAGGCAAGACGGATATCCTCCTCAGACGATCTCGACGGAGAAGCCGGATGCGAATGCCAGTTGCCAAGCGGCTTTAATCCGGCCTTCCGCATATCCATGACTGCCGCAAGCTGCTCTCCGGGATCCAGGGAAAAATGCTCGCTTGTGTGATCGATATTGGTAAGGATGTACACCTTCCGGATTTCTCTGATTCCATCGTGATCCTGCCCCGCAATGAGGCCACAAGCCTCCAGCGGAGCCTCCCTTCTCGCGTGTTCCAGAATTCTCTCATAATCGGATTTTCGAATTGTAACCTTCATAACTGTCCTTTATCTCTTCCTGACCTGTTCGTTTCTTATTCAGACACACCGACAGCTTATCACCCGGCATCTGCATCTATTCTTCTATTATTTCAGTGCGCACGCCGGCTGCTCGTAGTCGATCAGCTCCGTGATTTTCGGGTGATCCGAACATACATCGCACCCGTTTCCTCTCGGCGGAAGCGCAATCGTATGAAACTTATTGTGAAGTGCGTCGAACGTCAGCAGCTTCCCGGTCAGCAGATCGCCCGCTCCCGTAAGGTATTTCACGGCCTCCAGTGCCTGAAGCGATCCGATCACGCCGGCCATGGCGCCGACGACGCCCGCTTCCTTACAGGAGGGAATCGCGTCCTTCGGCGGCATTGTCTTAAATACGCAGCGATAGCAGGGCGTCTCATGCGGAATAATCGTCATCAGCTGTCCCTTGAACCGGAGAATACCGGCATGGGAGAACGGCTTATCGGCCATCACACAGGCGTCGTTGATCAGAAACTTTGCCGGAAAATTATCCGTCCCGTCGAGCACAAAATCATAGTCTTTGACAATATCCAGAATATTGGAGCTGGTCAGGAACTTGTGATAGGTTTCCACCTCTACCTCCGGATTGATCGCCTTCATGGTTTCCGCCGCAGATTCAACCTTCGGCTTTCCCAGATCCGCTGTCGTGTGAATGATCTGCCGCTGCAGATTCGAAAGGTCTACGCTGTCTGCATCCGCGATGCCGATTTTTCCCACCCCGGCAGCCGCAAGATACATAGCTGCAGGCGCTCCGAGTCCGCCGGCACCGATGATCAGCACGGAACCGTTCATCAGTTTTTTCTGTCCCTTTACACCGATTTCCTTCAAAATAATATGTCTGGAATAGCGCTCCAGCTGCTCATCCGTAAACGGCATCAGCATCCACCTCCCATAAAGTACAGAAACTCTACCCGGTCGCCTTCCTTCAGCTGGAAGGTATCAAAATCCGCCTTCTGGGCAAACTCTTCATTGACAGACACCGATACGTACTCAGGCGTCTCCACATTTTCCTCCTGGATCAGCTCACGGATGGTGATTCCATCCTTTACTTCCCTTGTCTCTCCGCCTACTGTAATTTTCATGATGTTTCCTCTCTCTCAAAATATATTATTGACCTTGATGGACTGCTATTTCATAACTTCTGCCATTTCAAAACTGCTGCTATTTCAGAACTGCCGCTGTCTCCGATCTGACGCCGCTTCTATCCGGCCGCCACAATCGACTCCGTCAGATCTTCAATCAGATCCTCTGCATCCTCAATCCCGGTGCTGATCCGGATTGTATCCTCATAGACGCCAGCCGCATGCCGTCTCTCCTCATCGCTGTTGATATACAGCGTTGACGCCGGATGAATTGCGAGCGTCCGGACATCACCGATATTGCTGGCTTTCACGATATATTTCAAATGATTCAAAACCCGAAAAGCTTTCTCTCTGGACCCGGCCCGGAACGTCAGGATTCCTCCGCCCCTTCCTCCAAACTGCTTCATTGCAAGCTCCCGATAGGGATTATCCGGAAGCAGCGGATAATTCACCTGAATTCCCGGCAGCTCCGAAAGCGCGCCGGCAATTTTTTCCGCATTCGAGCAGATCCGCTCCATCCTCAGTCCAAGCGTCTCCAGACCGTTGACATTCATAAAGGCATGAAACGGAGACAGGCAGCAGCCCATGTTCTCCCACGTATCTGTCCGAAGCCGGATCGTATACGCAAGCGGTCCGTATCTGGAAAAATCAGACAGCGCCGGATATCTCCGAAAGTCCCATTTAAAGGAGGCTCCGTCCACAATCACCCCGCTGATCGAATTTCCCCCGCCATTGATATACTTGGAGCTCGAATGGATCACAATGTCCGCGCCGAGACGCAGCGGCTGCACCAGGTAAGGTGTCGCCGTCGTCGCGTCAACCATCAGCGGAATGCCTCTGGAATGAGCCAGTTCCGATACCGCACGGATATCCAGAACATCAAGGCCCGGATTTCCAATCACCTCGGCATAGATCAGCTTTGTCCGCTCATTAATGAGGGGTTCCATCTCCTCAGGCGTTACATGCCGAACGAATTTCACACCGATCCCGAAATTTCGCAGATCGCGAAACAGATCAATCGTCCCTCCGTACAGTCCGGAGCCAGCAATGACCTCATCTCCGGATACAAGCATATTCAGCATCGCAAGGGCGATCGCCGACATCCCCGAGGAACAGGCGATCGCGGCGTTGCCTCCCTCCAGCTCATTGATCCGCTGCTCAAAAGCAGCCACCGTCGGATTTCCTACCCTTGAATAGGCATATCCCGAGGCCCGGTGCGTGAAAACCTTTTCCTGCTCCTCTGCGGAATCAAACTGAAAGGCCGTCACCTGACTGATCGGCGGTATCGTCGCATGATATGGATATTGTTTTACGGACTCCCCGTGAAGAAGCTTTGTATTAAATCTCATCTTTGTCATCTCAACTATCCATGTATGGTTCCCGTTTCGTAATACTGGGAATATAACATCACCTGCGGAAATAATGAATTACTTATACGTGATTGCCAGTAATCAACTTATTTTATAAACGCTCGCACGATGCCTTGTGCCGCAAACTATATCAGCTACGAATTGCGAGGGTGTGCGTGAACAGAAATCCGATGAACCTTTCTGCGTTTTCGAAGGTCTTATTCGAAGGTCTTACACCAATTAAAGTGTTATTACTTTATCGCCCGTTATCACCTCCATTTATAGCTGATCATAAATTTTCTATACTGGTGCAGACCCCTGGCGATGCTATAATCATTTCTGATAGCAAAGAAGCCGGATGCGCACACACTTTGTGTGATGCGGTGGGGCGAACGCCGCGACAGACCGACGAAGTCGGTCCCTGTAGGATTGCGGCAGTGCGAAGCACGGAGCAATCCGCAGCTTATACAGTTTACTGGAAAAGCTTATAGAAAAAAGAGATAGAAAAAAGAGAAATGAGGGATCGAAATGACGCTTCAGCAAATAAAATATGTGATTACCGTAGCCGAGAAGGGATCCATGAATAAAGCGGCCGAGGAACTCTTTGTCGCGCAGCCGACCCTTACAGCGGCGATCCACGAGCTGGAGAAGGAAGTGGGAATCACGATTTTCATCCGCACAAGCCGGGGCGTCTTCCTGACAAGCGAGGGCCAGGAATTCCTAAATGACGCAAGACAGCTCTATCAGGAATACGAATGGATCAGCGATAAATACTCCGATATCAGTACCATGAAGCAGAAATTTTCGGTCTCATCCCAACACTACTCTTTTGTAGACAAGGCCTTTGTAGAAACCGTGAAACAGTTTGGCACGCAATCCTTCGACTTTTCCATCCGCGAAGAAGAAACCTCGCGCGTCATAGAAAATGTCAAAGAAATGAGAAGTCAGGTCGGCATTATCTTTCTTTCCGATTTCAACAGGAAGATTCTGACCAAGCTGCTCCATGACGGCGGACTCGAATTCAACCATATCATCGATACCTCTGCGTATGTATATCTATGGAAGAAACATCCGCTTGCGTCAAATGCCTTCATCACTGTGAACTTCCAGTCTTTTTACAACTCGAACAGCCCCAACAGCACTTGCTTAAGCATGGAGAGATCAGCTGATTTACTCAAAAGGTAATTCTTCTGATCTCTCCTTTTTCTGATTTATATACTTAT
>Ga0256406_1000549_pt1 | contig 67710 bp, 60 predicted proteins | sample RumenRJG_03DNA_FD_185986 | JGI IMG/M metagenome (GOLD analysis project Ga0256406, IMG submission 185986) | Bovine rumen microbial communities from Lethbridge, Alberta, Canada - RJG_03 | ecosystem: Host-associated > Mammals > Digestive system > Stomach > Rumen | place: Canada: Alberta | collected... | reverse complement strand
CTACGATTTCGCTATTGCTTCTTCTCTCCCATCTATCACTAGATGAGACTTGCAAGTCGCTATAGGGTTGCTCGACAACTAGCCCCCAAAGGAATTTCACCTTAGAAACAATACATGCCCGTCATACCGAAAAAAAGGAGACGCGCGGTCCCCTTTATACTCCCCGGAACAGAATCGGCAGTTTTTTGGTCCGGATATATTTCCTGTTTTTTTCCATCAGCAGTTTATCCTGTTCGCGTTCCTTATCGACTTCCTCGCGGACGCGCCTCTCGACTTCTTCGGCAACCTCGACAGTGGAGTGAATGGAGAACTCGGACGGATCGACCGGCTTCAGGAAATGGATCTGGACCGGATAGTGCGTCATGCGGAACTTCTTGTCGAGCGTGCGGAACGAGCCGAACACGGCGACCGGGACGATCGGGCAGTCGGCGCGGAACGCCGGCTTCAACGAGCCCGGCTTGAACGGGGCGACCCGGTGCTCTGAATCGCGCGAGCGCGTTCCTTCCGGATAGATCGCGAACGTCGCTTCCGGATCCGACTGGAGTATCTTCTCGACCTGCATGATGGCCTTGACTTCCTGCTTCAGGTTCTCCCTGTCGAGCGGGACGGAACCGAGGGCCTCGATAATCGGAGGAATCAGAGGGAGATTCATGTTCTCCTTCTTGGTCACGAACGAAATCGGACGCGGCATCAGTCCGCAGAGGATGATCGGGTCGAGGTTGGACTGGTGGTTGCTCACGAGCAGAAAATTCCCTTTCTTGGGAATGTTCTCCATGCCCTGAATGTCGAAATCGATCGAGAGGCCGCGCTTAAAGGCCTGCCGGATCCTTTTTTGGCAGATGAAATAGAATTCCTTTTTGTCCGGCGTTCCTTTCTTCAGGCACTTCTTGGCGGCCCTGCGGCACGCCATGAACGGATGGGCGACCTGCACCCCGAGCTTGATGTATTTCCACATAATGTTCTTCTCCCCTCCTTATTATTCACCGACGGCGATCAGAACGGAAATCGGCGGCAGGGAAATGTACTGCGCGTAGGTCTCCGGCGGCATCTTTCCCTGCAGCCCGAAGATCAGGCGGTAGTAACTGCCCAAATCATAATGCACGAGTCCCGGACCGGGATTGAAGATCACGCAGAGCGACGGGCAGTCTTCGGTCTTCTTGAAGCGCGCCATGAACGCGCCCTGGCCCAGATTGACGTAATCAAGCGTCTTATCGATCTTCTCGGCGGAGCGGAGACGGAGGGAGCTATATTCCTTCTTGATGGAGATCAGTTCCGTTAAATACGTCACCATGTCCTTCCGTTTATCGCGGAGATCGTAGCGGAAACCGTTCAAAGCGTCCCCGAGATTGTACGTGTTGGTCTTCCCTTCCTTGCTCTGGCCGATTTCCTGGCCGGCGTGCAGGAGCGGGATGCCCTGGGAAAGAATCACGGCCGTATTCATCAGCTTCACCCGATCCAGCCTGGTCTTCTCGTCCTCGTCGGGCAGGCACACCGCGAGCTTGTCCCAGATCGTCTCGTTGTCGTGGCACTCAACGTAGTTGATTGACTGCTGCGGCGAAGAGAAGAGCGGCGGAATCGAATAGAGGCAGCACGAGCCGGCAAACCCGAACTTGAAGAGGTCCGAATAGTTCGCGTCCCCGGAAAGATACCCTCTTTTTCCGAGGGAGTCCCCGTAGGATTCGCCCTTGACCGCGTTGCGGAACGTGTCGTTGAAGAACGCGATGTCCGGGAGCAGATGCGCGTTGTTCATCGAGGCGCGCTCCCTCTCGCTCATCGCCGTTGGCATGTTCCATCCTTCCCCGTAAAGCAGGATGTCCTTCTTCATCGCCTTCAGCTTCTTTTCGGCCGCGCGGATCGTATCGATGTCGATTAGGCCCATCAGATCGAAACGGAACCCGTCGACCCCGTAGTACTTTACGAAGAACGTCAGCGAATCCAGAATGAGCTTCCGCATCATGAAACGGCGCGACTCGGTGTCGTTGCCGCAGCCGGAAGCTTCCGAGAGGTATCCTTCCGCGTTGAAGCGGTAATAATAATCCGGCAAAGAAAGATTCAAAAACGAATCGAGGTACTGGAACGTGTGGTTGTAGACCACGTCGAGGACGACCCGGATTCCTTTCTTATGGAATGCCGAGACCAGTTCCCGTAACTCGAAAAGCCGCTCGTACGGATTGGAAGGGTTTGTCGAATACGAGCCTTCCGGCACGAAATAGAGCAAAGGGTCGTATCCCCAGTTGTAGGAAGTGTCCGGCGCGTCGTCGCGGATGGTTGCGAAATCCATCACCGGCATCAGCTGCACGTGGCTCACCCCGAGGGAAGCGATGTAGTCGATTCCGACCGGTTCCCCGTTCTTATCGACGAGTCCGGACGTCGAAAGGGCCTTATACGTCCTCTTGTCCTTAAGATCGGTCAATGACGTCATGTCGCGCACGTTGCATTCGTAAATGATCGCGTCCGTCGGGTCGGCGAATTCCGGCAGGAATTCCTCGTTCAGAGGAATCTTCCCGAGTTTTTCCGGGTTCACCACGTACCCGAAACGGGACTGCAGACCGACCGACTTCGCGTAGGGATCCACGAGTACCTGGAACTCTCCGTTGTTCTTGACCATATACGTGTAGCGGTACGAATCCAGATCCCCTTCGATGGTCTTCTCGAAGACGCCGTTTTCGTTCCGCTTCATGATGTAGATCTCGCTCTCGCCGTTCTCTCCGCAGCGGACGTAGGCTTCCGTCGCCAGCGGCGCGAAAAGACGGAATGTCGTGCGTTCCTTCGTGTAGATTGCCCCGAGTTCCCCTTCGAAGCGGTACTTTCTCTCGAACTCGTCGGTGTGGGTCAAACAGGTCAGGTCGAGCGGGGAAAATTCGTTCTTCCCGTCCGCGAGCAGATACGTCTTCCCGAGGACGATCGGTTCCTTATAAGAGAAGACGTAGATGTACGTCGACTTGGACTCCGAGCGCGAGACGAACGAAAGTTCCTCGATCAGGGCGTCCCCACGGTAGAGGCGCATCTTCCTAATCAGAGGGGAGTCGTACGATTTCTTGACCGCGACCTCGATGCGGCTGTCCGTGCGGAGACGGGCGAAGAAATTCAACGGATACTGCTGAGCCATATGCTTACTGTTCTCCTTTCGTTCCGGGGAGGAAGACGACCGCGACGGCGTACCCGTCGTGGGCGATGCTGACTTCCCCGATTTCCTTTCCCCGGTAATAGAGGTGCGGACGGCCGTTCATGTCGTCGAGCGTCTCCACTTCCCGGTATGTGACGCTTTTATTTCCGCTGGCCTTGACGTAGGCTTCCTTGCTGGCGAAGCGGCCCGCCAGATATTCGTATTGCCCTCTTAAGGGCCTTGTCTTCATCTGTTCGAGTTCCCTTTTCGAGAGAATCCTCTTCGAAAGCAAATCGAAGTCGCTTTCGACGCGTTCGATCCGCACGATGTCGATCCCGATCATGCTTCCTGATCTCCTAACGAGAACGAGAGGACCGGAACGAATCCGTTCAGGAACGCCCTGAACTCGTCCAGTCCGATTCCTCCAATCAGTTCCTTATAGACTTCTGGCTCGCCTCTTAAACCGTTCAGAATCGGCGGGAAGAAGAGCTCGAACGCCTCTTCGCACGTCATCTTCTCCGGATCAATCCGGTCGAGGGCGTCTTTCTTCAGCGCGCCGAATTCCTCGTAGGTCAGATCTTCCCCGGCTTTTTTTAAAGCGTTCTGGAACGCGTCCGTGTCCCCTCGGTAAGAGAAGCGGTAGAATCCGAGGACCGGATCCGTCCTTAAAGCGATACCGAACGCATCTTTTTCTTTTTTTTCGAAAGCCGAGAAGAAGGACAGGGACAGGAATACGAACGCGAAATGGCGCTCACTGTGTCCGTTCTTCAGGATGTAGAACGTCGAATCGAGGGATTCCGGATACTCCTTTTTCAAAGTCCGGTTCTTTCCGAGAGGATAATCCTCGAGTTCGAGCGGGAAGACGTCCCGTCCCGGCTTCAAAGCCTTCTCGGCGCTTAATACCACTTCGGCGTCCGCGTTTCCGATATAGATCAGCCGGCGCGGGGAGTTCAAAAGGACGTCCTTAGTCTGACGGAGCAACTTCCGGTTCAAAGAAGCGATTTTCGTAAGATCCCCGTACGGTCCGTACGCGAATTCCCCTTTGAAGAGGAGATTCGAACCGATGTACGAATCGAGCACGGAAGATAAATCCTCCTTTTCTTTTTCCTGTTCGAGAGCCGCTTTCATCTGAAACTTCTTAAAGTCCGCATCGGTCTCGCTCCAGGAGGACTTCAGGATCGATCGAAGGTCCTTCCCCATCGAGAGATTCTCTTCTCTTCTTTTCGGATCGTTCAAAAAATCCTTCCTTTTCAGAAAGCACGTGGCGAGGTAGGTCTTCTGCCTCTTCTCGACGCGGAAGGAGAAGCCTGGGTTCGGATTCCCGTCTTCTTTCTTACGGAAGGCAAATCCCCGCGGAGGGAAATCCTTCGTGAGGCCGAGATACGTCACGAGGTTTTCGTACGGCGCAGCGGAAGAAGGAACGTAAAAGGTCAGAGCCAAAAGATCTTCCCCGGCGTAAGGAAGATGAAGCGCGTTCAGCGCTTCTTCCCTCTTTTCCTTCTCGACTTCCTTTCTTCTCATAGAACCGGAACGGAAATCAGTCGACGATGACTTTCGGGAAGGAAGCGAAGGACAGAAGGAAATTCTGCAGCTTTCTTCTCTTCAGATGCGTCACCTGCTCGCTGACCGCTTCGTCGATGAAATCGTTCGCGAGGGCCTCGACGAGCCTGTCGCAGTATTTCGAGGAGTCTTTCAGATAGACTTCCTTGACGAGTTTATTCATATAGGCGCGGGTGAGCGAACGGAAATCGAAGAACTTCAGGGACTTCGGATCGCTTAGGAACGCGGAGATCCTGTCCTCGAGTTCCTCTTTCTTTCCGGTCTCGACGACCTGGTAGAAGAAAGCGTCTTCCCCGCCCTGCTTCACTCCGCCTTCCCCTAAGGAAAGGACGTCTTCCCTGATCGCGGCGTTCGCCTTGAAGTCTTGGGAGAAAAGAAGGGCGCTCAGGATCTCGTAATAGGAGAAGATATCTTCCCCGCAGCTCTCGACGAGCGACTTTCTTAAAGGCAGCTTCACCGCGTAGATGAATTCGCCGGGCTTAGACGAACGGACGTAGGTCTGGACGACCTGGGCGTAGTTTTCCTTGAACGGCTTCACCTCGACCTTTCCGGTCGGGGCGTTGTTCTTGAAGAAATGCGACGAAGCGGCCTTCTCGAAGGCATTGACGTCGACGTTCCCGACTAAGCACAAGGTCATGTCGGTCGGGACGTACGCTTCCTGGAAGAACTTCTTCAGCGTGGAGAAATGGATGGCCTTCAGGCTCTTCTCGTTCCCGTACGGATTGAGCTTCATCGGGGAGGAGATATACAGGTACGGACGGACCCGGTTCGCCGGTTTTTCTTCCTCTTCCCGGATTTTCTTCAGATACGCCGGTTTCAGGTTCTCAACGTCATCGGAGGAAAAAGCGAGCTCGTCGGTCAAGGCCAATAGCGGTTCGACGCAGTCGAGGATTTTCGAAGCGGGGGCGTCCACCTTGAGGACGCAGTAGCTCTCTTCGACCCTCGTCGAGAAAACGATGTCTTCGGAAGTAAAGAGGACGTCGCTCTTCTGCGGGTGTTTCGCGCGGATGGCCTCCAAGAGCAGGCCCGGGGTTCCGCTGGGAATATTCACCTTGTCAATCGTAAAGGTCCTTCCGTATCCGCCTACGCCGATCGTAAGGGCGAGGGAAGCGGAAGAAACCGACGGGGCCATCTGCCCGAACAGGACGCGGAGGCCGCTTTTAACGGTCCCGTGGAAAACGACTTTGTCCGAACGGCCGAAACGAACTTTCTGAAGCATATCTGCAATTTCCTTTCTTTCATCTATTCACCGGTGTTGATCCCGGTTCCGTCATCGTCTTCGAATTTGACCACTTCGCGCTTGTTCCCGTTCACGGTCCGCACGATTCCCTCGGATTCGAGGGCGTCCAAGACCGAAGCGGCGCGGGAATACCCGATGCCGAAGTTTCTCTGCAGGGCCGACGTGGAGGCGATTCTCGTCGACATGACCCAGGCCTTGATGTCCGGGTAAAGCTCGTCGTCGAGGCCGGGGAGGTGCTTGCCCGTCTCCCCTTCGTCTCCGGAATCGTTGTCCGGAGCCTCGGTGATGTTCATGAACGCCGGGCTGTAATGCGGTTCGCCTTTCGAGCGCAGGTAGGACGCCACGCGCGAGATCTCCTCGTTCGAGACGTAGGAGGACTGCAGACGCAGCGTGGTCTTCAAAGACGGGATGCGGGCGAGCAAATCGCCTTTGCCGAGTAGCTTCTCGGCTCCGCCTTCGTCAAGAATCGTCCGCGAATCGAATACCGACGGAAGGGACAGGGCGATACGGGCCGGAATGTTGGCCTTGATCGTGCCTGTGATGACCTTGACGGACGGACGCTGGGTCGAAATCAGGAGGTAGATGCCGGCGGCGCGAGCCTTCTGGGCGAGGCGCTGCGTGAGCATGTCGACGTCCTTCGGGTTCTGCCCCATCATGTCGGCGAACTCGTCGATGACGACAAGGATGTTCGGCAGGTTCTCGGAGTCCTTCTTCTCCTTGTGGATCTTGTTGTAATCGTGGATGTTTGAGCACTCGAAGCGCGAGAGGATCGTGTAGCGGCGTTCCATCTCCTCGACGAGCCGCTTCAGCATCGCGACCGCGTATCCGATGTCCGTGATAATCGGGCAGAGCAGATGCGGGATCGAGGCATATCGGTTGAACTCGACCTTCTTCGGATCGACCAGGATCAGTTTCAGATCCGACGGATAGTTCCGCATGATGAGCGTCATGATAATCTGATGGATGAAGACCGATTTGCCGGATCCGGTCGTGCCGGAGACCAGTAAGTGCGGCAAGGAATCGAACGAGACGCAGACGACGCGCCGGTCGATGTCCATGCCGAGCGGGACGAGCATCGGATCCTGGTTCGGATTCTCGAGAACCGCTCCGAAAGCGTCGTGAAAGGAGACGGGCATCGGAGCGGCGTTGCCGACTTCGACTCCGGAAGTGTTCCTTCCGGGGACGACCGCCTCGAGACGGACGGACATGTCTCCGCGCAGGTCAATCTGCATTTCCTGTTCGACGTCGCTCGAGATGATTGCGGAGACTCTCGTCCCCGGTTCGCGGGTGATGTTGAAACGCGTGACGGACGGCCCAATCGTGTAGTCCTGGACGGACGCGGCGATCCCGAGTTTCTCGTAGACCCCGTTGATGACCGGAATCTCGCTTTCGGCCGCGGCGCGGTTGGCTTCAAGCTTCGAATAATCCTTCCTGTCTTCGAGAAGGTCGATCGAAGGTTTGACGTAATCGTAGGTCTCGTTGATGCCCTGAGCGCGGTCGTAGAGGTTGTCCGGATCCGGGGCACGCAGCGTCACAGGAGGCTTATCGGTGGCCGGGGAGGAAGGGGCTTCCGTATCCGGCACACTCGCGTGAGCCGGTTCTTCCCGCTTCGGGACGAAGCCCGGGGCGGAGCTATTTCCTTCGTCGGGAACGTCCGGGACGGCGTTCAAATCGTCTTCGTTCTCCTCGTCCTTATAGAGGGTCTTGTTGATGACGCGGGCGGAACGGGAAAGTTCCTCCTCGTCTTTTTCTTCCGTGTCCGGGACAGACGTTTCCGTATGAACCGGCACGGGCGGCTCCGTCTTAAAAGGCGCGGGCGGTTCCGCTTTCGGGGCGGATTCGTGAGGGACTTCCGAAGCGGAAGAAGATCCGTCATTCGTACCGGTCACCGTGAACGGAGACAGGCCGATAAGCGATTTCTTCGCCTTCTCCTGCTCGTCGGGCGTAACGATGTTCGACTCGAAGACGACCGTCTTCTCTTTCCGGTCTTTCGGGGCGGCCGAATAGGCTTTCCCGAGCGGGCTCACCATCTCGGAAGCGTCCGGCTTGATTTCTTCTTTCAGAGGCTCGTCCGGATTCTCGTCCGCTTCCGGATCGTCTTTAGGCGTAAAAGTCGTCTGCTGGAACGGGGAGAAATCGTTCACCGGCTCGCGCACCGGCGGAACGGGGGCCTTCTTCTCCTTCTCGGGCGCTTCGGCGCTCTTTTCCTCGAGCCCGATCTCGCGCCTTCTCGCCGATCTCCGCGCGCTGTAGTCGCGCATGTCCTCGTAGATCGACATCGCCGGGATGCGGAAAATCAGGAAGACCGCCGCGATTAAGAACAGGTAGCAGAACACCGCGGTCCCGATGTTCCCGAGTCCCGATAAAAAGACCGCCGCGAAGAAATAGCCCACGAATCCTCCCCCGACCTTTCCGATGTCGAGCAAAGATGTGAGGGCGAAAGGCGAAGCGGTGATCGAATCCATCGCCCCGCTGAACAGCTTGGCGAACGTCGAGATCTTCAGGCCGTCGACCCACATCGACGAGGCGAGCGTCCCGAAGATCAGGGCCAGCAGATACCCGAGTCCGGTGAAATTGATGCGGAAGCGCGGGAACCGCCCTTCGAAAATCATGAAGAGTCCCAGAAGGATGATCCCGACCAGGATCGGATAAAGGAAGACCCCGAACGCGTAGGCGAGGCAGTACGCTAGGAAGCTTCCGACGGGTCCTTTCCCGACGAAGGCGATCAAGGCGAGCAAAACGAAAATCAGTCCTTCGAGCGAGCGCACGAGGCGTTTAGAAAAAACGAAGGAATCCTTCCTGCTGTCAAGCGGTTCAACGTCTTTTTCTTCCTGATTCTGTCCGGCCATAAATCTGTATGAACTTCCTAACGTTCATTATACAGATTTCTCTATTTATACGTTAGTAAGGAGCGCGAAAAATACGCCTTTTCAGGGTCGGTAAAAGGAAAGAAAACCCGCTTGGAAAAACGGGGACCTTTTGAAGAAGAATTTCCGTGTGAAAAAGGCGCGGAGCCCGGACGAGCGGGGTCTTTCCGCGCCAGGAAAGTAAATTGGAATCGCGGAGGACGGATTACTTCGTCCGCATGAACGCTTTCCCGTTTAAGAACGGCAGGCGCTGGGAGAATTCCCCGACGTTCACGTTCGCAAGGGCGCTCTGCAGGATGTTCAGCTTCGCGTCGAGATCGTCGAGCACGTGCAGGACGAAGGCTTCGGGAGTCTGCGGCAGAACCGGGGAACCGAAATCCGGTTCGCCGTGGTGCGCGAGGATCATGTGGACAAGGACCGTCAGCTTCGCCGGATCCGTCCCGAGCTTTTCCCCTTCTTCCATGACCATCTCCGCCCCGAGGCTGATGTGTCCGATCAGGTTGCCTTCGAGCGTATAGGAAGTGGCGAGAATCCCGTTCATTTCCTTCGTCTTTCCGATATCGTGGAGCAGGGCTCCGCTCAGAAGATAATCGAGGTTCAGCTGCGGATAATGCTCCTGGACGGCCAGAGCCATTTTGGCGATCGAGAGCGAATGGTAGACGATGCCGGCGCGGTAGGCGTGGTGCACGGTCACCGCCGCGGGATAGGTGAAATAGCGGTCTTCGTTCTTCTTAATCAGGGACACAGTCAATTTCTTCAAGTCGGCGTCCTGAATCTTGTCGATCATCTCCCCGACTTCCTTGAAGAGTTCCTCGTCGTTAATCGGGCAAGACAGGTAGAAGTCCGCGGAATCGTACGACCCTTTCTCGAGGCGGATCGCCTTCTCGACCTTGAGCTGGGGAGCGCCCTTGTATTTAAGCATCGAGCCTTCGACGCGGACGACGTTGCCCGGAGCGAAGACGGTCTCGTCCCCTTCCTCGACCGTCCACTTCTTCCCGTTCACGGACGCGGTGACGTCCTGCAGGGTGATGTTGAGATAGGGCTTGCCGGCGTTGGAAACGCAGCGGTCGCAGGATTTGACCAGCAATTCCCCGTCAAACGGCCCTTCTTCGTTCAAGACATCCTTTAAATAGATTTTCATACCAGTTTCTCCATCGCTTCTACTATATCATTTTCGTCATATCCGTGGCCTTCCAGGCGCTTGCGGATTTTCGAGAGGATTCCGTCCTTTTCTTCCCCGTTTCTTCCTAAAGTCCTATAGAGCTGCAGCGCTTCGAGCTCACAGTTGTTCTTCCCCGCTTCGAGGAAGTTCTCTTCGGTCTCTTCGTGGTTCCTCAGATACTCCTTCACGGCTTTTTGAGCCGAAGAAGGCGAATAGCCTTTCAGGACGAGCTTCGACACCGCGTTCCGGATGTGGGCCTCCAGATTTCTTCCCCCGGAAGACTCCACGGCCTTTCCGACCGTCTCGTCTCCGTCCTGTTCCTCGAATTCCTCCCCGATTCTTTCGACCAGCTCGGGGGAGCAGCGTTCTTTCACCAATAAATCGGAGACGATCTGTTTCTTCCTGAATCCTTTGGCGAGCTTCTCAGAAAAATAGATCCAGATATATTCCTTCTCGTCGAAAAAGCCTTCTTCCTCGGCCTTTCTGATCAGTTCGTTGGCGTGAGGATAAGTTTCCTTCTTCGTCCTCGTCAGTTTGTCGACGAGCTTCTGTCTCGAATAAGCACGGCCAGACGAAAGGAGAGAGACGAGATACGCGTAATCCGAGATTTCCTTCTTTTCGAAAGAAAGTGAACGGATTTCCGAAGCGGTCAGTTCCTTCCCCGGATAGAGATAGACCTTCCCGGAGACGTAATCGGCCTGCGTCAGATAGATGGACGTCCCGTCCGTGAAGCGGACCTGGACGCTCGCCCTGAGCGGGAGGACTTCCGAAACGGTCTTCGTCCTACCAGTATTTCCGGACGGCCTTGAGATAGACATTATGAATCCTCTTGTAATACAGGTCCAGGCTGTACTGGTCGACGTCTTCTTCGTACGCGCAGTCCTCGATTTGCTTCTTCTCTTCTTCGCTCAAATGCATGATCTTATCGAATTTATCGACAAAACTCGCCTGATCCGTAAAGAAGAACCCGGTCCTTCCATCGTGGATTACGTCCTTGAGGTTCAGATCGTACCGCGCGAAGACGAGCGTGTGGGACGCCATGGCCTCGATGTAGGTCAGGCCCTGGGTCTCCGTGACCGAGGCGGAGATGTAGACGTCCGCGGCGTAATAGAAATACGGCGTCAGGGAATGGTCCTGCGCGCCCAAAAACTCAACGTACGGCGAAAGGTTCAGCTTTTCAGCGTACTTTTCCAAGCTCTTCTTGTCCGGCCCGTCCCCGACGACGAGGACTTTTAACGGGAAGTCCGGATGGAGATCGAGATACGCGCGGAGGTTTTCAAGGACGACGTCCACCGACTTCTCCTTGGCGAGGCGTCCCAAAACGAGGACGGTCTTCTTTCCTTCGAGCCCGTATTTTTCCCTTACTTCCTTCACTTTCGAAAGGTCGACGTTCTGCGGAAAGAAACTCGACAGGTCGATCCCGTTCGGAACGACGTTGATGTACTTGTTGACCCCGTAGCGGATCAAGGCTTCCTTCGTCTTTTCGGAAGTCGTTACGAACTCGGTCGTCGAATCCCCTAAGAAGCTCGAAAGGGACGCGACCCCTTTCTTCAAGAGGTTGTCGACCGGCTGGAACGATTTCGAGACGTAGTACGTGTAATCCGCGTACATGGTGTGGTACGTGTAAACGAGCGGAACGTTCAGTCTCCCGGCGCAGAGGCGCCCGAAGATGCCCATGCCGACCTCGGTTTGGACGTGGATCACGTCCGGACGGAATTCCTTGACCTTGTCGAAGGCCTTCTGGGAATAGAAGCCCGTGATCTTGTACGAGTAAAGGCTCTTCATGGTCATGCCCGGAATGCAGATCATGTGGTCGTAGAAGGTCTCGCGTTCCTCCCCGTGGACGTTCGGGCAAACGACCAGGACTTCTTCTCCGTTCTGGCGGAGCGCCTTGGCTAAGGCCGCCGAAGCGGTGGCCACCCCGTTGATTTGGGGCAGATAGGTATCGGTAAAGATTGCAATTTTCATCAGGACGCATCTCCTCCCTTATCGTCTATAGAGTTTTTCGAAGCGGGTTTATCGGAAGAATTTTCCGCGTTCTCGCGTTCCCTTCTGCGCGCCGCCCGACGCTCCTGGGCGAGACGGAGCTGCTCGAGGTCCTTCTGGATGGCTTCCTCGATCTCCTGATCCTTGCGTTCGTCTTCTTCCCGCTCGGCCTGGCGTCTCGAGAGATCCTCATAGACGTCCGCGAGTCCTTTTTTCGTCTCTTCGGCGAGCGAGGAGGAATCCGACTGGAGTTCCTTCGGGGTCGCGGCCAGGGACTTCCTTATGTTTGCGAAAGATTTTTCGACTTCTTCCGGGGACAATAACTGCGCGTCCTCTTCTTCGATCGCCTCGCTCGCGCGTTTACGGTGCGCGCGGCGCTTCTTTCCCGGCTTCACGACCGGGTTCTCGCTCGCCTCCAAATCGGCGGACGTCCCCCCGTTCTTTCTTCTCCGCACGCTCCGCGAGTCGATGCGGATCGTGTTCTCGGAATGGACTTCCTCGTCCGGACCGACGAGACGCACCTTCCTTAAAGAAGGTGTATTCTCCGAATCGGACAGGAACGAATCGCTTCCGTCGCCCTGCGACCGGCTCGTGCGGATGATCTGCAGATCGACGAGAGTCTTTCCCGAATCATTCTTGAAAGCTTCCAACTTCGGGGACGAACGGTAGAAGATGAAGATGAGGAATCCGACGGCCAGCGGCAGATAGAACGTGATGATGCGGTTCAGCATGTTCGCGGCGGACGTGATGGAAGGATTCTTGAAAATGTTCGTGAAAATCAGATAGAACGCGTACTCCGCACCGCCGGAACCGCCCGGAATCGGGACGACCGCGGTGATCATGTTGACGTAGGCGTTCCCGAACATGCAGTCGAGGAAACGCGGGGCCAAGGCGGAAATGGCTTCTGCGTCGGTCATCAGGGCCAGTCCGCAGAGATACGGGATGAAATTGAAAAGGCAGGTCTTGCCGAATTCGAGGAGCAGCGTTGCGATCAGCACTGGGAAGTTCTGGAGCAGCCGATGCATTTCGATGCGGAACGTCGTCGTCTGGGCGACGAACTCGGTCTTTTTGCGGACCGGATCCTTGACCAGATGGATTTTCGCGCCGAAATCGACGAGGAAATTCAGGACCAGATGGTGGAAATGCTTGGAATAGGACATGAAGACCATCGACCCGAGCGTCCAGACGTTGAGGCCGAAACCGAGCCAGGAGACGATGACCGGGGACAGGGAAACGTTTCCGATCACGATCGGCTGCATGATTGAGACCGTCTGCTGGTATCCAAAGATCATCGCGACGGCGCCGCAGAAGATGACGTTGAACTGGCTGACGATGAAAAGCATGACGAGAATAGACGCCGAATCCGTCGGACGCACGCCCTGACGGGAGAACGTGTAGATTTGGGCGAACTGGCCGCCGGTCGAGAACGGGGTGATGGCCGAGAAGAAACCGCCGATGTGGGCGTTCAGGACGCCCTGGTAAAATTGGTAGGACTTCCGGTACAGGTGGGTCATCAGCATCAGGACGAGGCCTTCAATCAGCCAGCAGACGGCCGTGATTGCGATGATCAAAGCGACGTAGCCGGTCTTGGCGTTATTGAGCGTCGTGACGATTTCCGAAAAATTGCCCTGCGAAAGCAGGGTATAAGCGGTCAGAACCGTCGTCAAAACAAGCAGACCGATGGACAGAATGTATTTCCACTGCTGTTTGTTGAGCTTTTTCTTTTTCCGAGCGACCTCTGCCATGTGAAACTACCCTTTTGAATTCATTCTATTTTACAATGAAACCGAGATAAGGAGAATTAAAAAAGAATGGGGCGGACAGAGAACAGGACGAACCGGAGCAAAGCCGTCGCGGTTGCCGCCCTCGGCAGCGGGCTGGGAATCGTTTTTCTTTCCCTCGGTTACGCCGTTCCGGGCATCGAACTGACGATTTCCCTGTTCATTCCTCTTTTATCCGCGCTCGTGGTCTTAGAAGGCGGGAAGAAGGCGGCGTGGCTGTTCTTAGCGGTCTCCGTCCCCATTTCCTTCATCGATTTCCCGACCGGGCTTTTCGAATATCTCCCGAACGTGGTCATCGGTCTCAGCTACGGTGCGGCGTTCTCCGCCTCGTCCTCCCTGTTCCTCTCGTTCTTCGTTCTGCTATCGGTCTCCTTCGGCGTAAACTACGCGATGATTTATCCGATCGATTTTTTCTACGCGGTCAGCATGGAGAAGATTTTCGCTACCCTCTTCCATATCGAACAGGAAAGGTTTTCCCCGCTGTTCCCGTTATTCGTCTTCTTTCTGAATCTGGTTCAGTCGACGGCGACATTCTATCTCTGCAGCAAAGAGTTGGAACATCTGAAAAAGCTGAAACAGGAACGGCTGGACATCACTTTTTATTCCGCGCTCGCGTACTCGGAAGTAGCCCTGAGTCTCATTGTAATCGGCGCCTTCTTTTCCTTTGAAACCGAGACCGTCGGAATCGCCCTTTACATCGCCGTCACGCTGGCCTGCGCTTTCCTCTCGTTCCGGTTCGATCAAAAGAACATCCTCGTCTGGGAAATCGCCGTCCTTCTTTTCTCCCTAACGGCGTTTGTTCTTTCCGCCGTCTTCCTCCCTTCCGGACAGCGCATCCTCTCTCTTCCAATCGGGTTATTCTCGACCGATATCTTCTCTCTTGTTATGTTAAAATATAACCAGATTCATCTCTCTAGAACCCCGAAGAAGAAAGTGGATTTAATCGAGATGATGAATCGGGATAAAAAAGACTGAATTTCGGTTACATACATATGGGTGAATTCTTCAAGCGCTGCGGCATCGGAATCGTCGTCATCGTCACGTCCCCTCTGTGGCTCGCTTTTTACGCGCTCTACATCGTCTACGGCTTGCTGCTTTTGATTTTCTCGCCTCTGAAGGCTCTGATTTATCTCATCCGCCACAAGAAATTCACGATTCGCGACGAATACGACGAAGCGGCCGAAAAGGCAGATCAGGAAATGATTCAGCGGAACCAGCAACAGGCCCAGGTCCAGGTGCAGCCGCAGTTCGTCTACGCCCAGCCTCCTGTCGCACCGTATCCTGCTCCAACCCCGTATCCGACTTATCCTGCCGCATCGCCGGCCGCTCCCCAGGCACCGGTCTATCCGCAGAGCGCTCCGGTCTACCCGGCCCAACCCGCTTCCCCGGTCTATCCTTCCCAGCCTTCTCCTTATGGAACGCCGGTGAATCCGGCCCCGGCTCCTTATAGAGGACAGAAGATCCCGAATCTGCCGACGACCCCGAGCCCTTACGACCAGCCGGCCGCCCAGAGCCCGTTCGCGGCGAATCCGCAGCCGAACCCTGCTAATCCCAACCCTTACCAGGGCATTCCGGAAATCGGAAATCCCGACGGAAGAAACGGAGGAACTGGAAATGTCTGATTTAATCTTGATGACTCCTTTCTTCGCGGCGAAATTATCCGAAAAAGATTCCAAGGTCCTAATCGCCCTCTTGATCGTCATCTTGCTCGTAGTCATGATCTTCGGCTTCCTGCAGAAGCTCGTCGCGAAAGTCATGTACTACCAGGGTCTCCGCATCGACACGATGATGGTCGACATCATCCGTACCGGCGTCATCAAGGACACCGATAGGAAAACCTTCCGGAAAGTCGCCACGAGAAAATCGAAGATGCTCTTCCTGAAGCAGTCCTGGATTCCCTTCACCGTCTTACTCGCCTGCGCCCTGGCCATCGTGCTCTACGCGGCGTTCACCAAGGACATGGACTTCACGTTCTTCACGACAGCTTTGAAGGACATGTCCCTCGAGCTCTCTTGGCCGACCGAGAAGTTCTTCGGCCTGACTCTTATCAGCGACTGGCCGACGGTCGTGAAGGAGATGGATTTCTCCCCTTCCCTTCCGAAGTACTACACGCTCGTGGTCCTGATCATCGCCTTCGTCGCCCTGGTCTTCTTCTTAGTCGACTGCCAGGCGCTCTGCGCCCGCTCGATGCGCATCGTGCAGCTTGAACGCGTCCGCTTCAGCAAGGATCTGACCAAGCCGGGCAATTCCGTCACGGGAAACGTCCAGTCCGAACCGAATCCGACCAATCAGAACCAGCTGAAATAACGACATACAAAATTCTGGAGGAAATGAACAATGTCTGAAATCAAAACCGTCTTAGTCACCGGAGGCATGGGATACATCGGTTCCCACACGGTCATCAGCCTCGTCGAACACGGGTACGTCCCGATCATCATCGATAATCTCGCCAATTCCTCTTTGAAGGTTCTGCCGAGACTCGAAAAGATCACCGGAACGAAGATCCGTTTCTACAAGGGAGACGTCTGCTCCAGAGAAGACGTCGACAGAGTCTTCTCGGAGAACAAAATCGACGCGATCATCCATTTCGCCGGGCTCAAGGCCGTCGGCGAATCCGTCCAAAAGCCGGTCGAATATTACCGCAACAACCTCGATTCGACTCTGACCCTTCTTGAGGAAGCGCCGAAATACGGTGTGCGCAATATCATCTTCTCTTCTTCGGCGACCGTCTACGGGACGCCGAAGAACGTACCGCTGACCGAGGACGACCCGGTCGGCAAGGCCACGAACCCGTACGGCACGACCAAGATCATCCAGGAAGGCATCTTCCAGGATTTCGCCAAGGTCCATCCGGAATTCAACCTCGCCCTTCTCCGTTACTTCAATCCGATCGGAGCGCATCCGTCGGGTCTCATCGGCGAAGCGCCGAACGGCATTCCGAACAACCTCATGCCGTACATCACGCAGGTCGCGGTCGGAAAACGCGACCACCTGAACATCTTCGGGGACGACTACCCGACCCCGGACGGCACTTGCATCCGTGACTATATCCACGTATGCGACCTCGCCGAAGGGCACGTCCTGACGCTGAAGAAGCTCGCCACGGATCCGGGGCTCGTCATCTACAACCTCGGAACGGGCAAAGGAACGTCCGTCTTCGAACTCGTCCACGCCTACGAGGAGGCGACCGGGGTGAAGATCCCCTACGTCGTCGCTCCCCGCCGCGCCGGAGACGTCCCGGAGAATTACGCCTCGACCGCGAAGGCCGAACGCGAACTCGGGTTCAAGGCGAAATACACGATCGTCGATTCCTGCCGCGACTCCAACCGCTGGCAGCAAAAGAATCCGAACGGATACGACGACTGATTGTCCGTCCAAAAGAAAAGTCCGGGCCTGTTGCGCTCCGGACTTTTTTCTCGGATTCTATTCGAGATTCCACTGGTTTTCTTTGCGGTTCACGATGGCGTACCCGTCGTGGTTATAAACGTCCTTCCGGTTGTACGTCATGACGTTTCCCTTCGTATCGGTGTAGATTCCGCCGGCTTCGAGGACGATGATCTGCGGGGCGCAGGTATCCCATTCCTTCGTGCCGTCCCCGTACGTGAAGGCGCAGTCGTTTTCGCCCCGGGCGATTGTGCAGGCCTTCAGGGCCGCCCCCATCGGAATGACGCTGTCGATGAGATCCTTGTGTTTGTCGAATAAGTCGAGCGCCCTCTGCGAGACGTGCTTCACCGAGTGCAGAACCTTCAGACGGTTCAGGCGGGAACTGACGCGGTTTCGTTTCAGAACGTGGCCGGGTTCGGCGTAATACGAACCCTGTCCCTTCACGGCGAAATAGATTTCCCCGGTCAGAGGGACCGCGACAACCCCGACGACCGGGACGTGGTCCTCGACCAGACCGAGGTTGATCGCGAACTGACCGTCGTGCGCGACGAAATCGGATGTTCCGTCGAGCGGATCGATGATGAAGACGCGCTTCTTCTCAAGCCGGACGAAATCGTCCTTGTCCTCCTCCGTCAGGATTCCGTACTCTGGGAACTTTTCTTTCAGAGTGTCGCGGATCAGATGGTCGGACGCCTTGTCCGCGTCCGTGACCGGAGACTGATCGCTCTTGATTTCGACCTTGAATCCTTTTTCGTAATATCCGTAGATAATCTCGGATGCTTTCTTCGCGAGATCGATCAGGGTCTTCAGTTCTTCCTTATAGTCTCCGCAGAACTGGTTCAGCGCCTCGTCCTCGCAGGCTTTGATGACTTCGGGGATGAGTTCCTTCGAGGCGAGGATGCAACCGGAAGCGTTGAAATGTCCGCCCCCTCCGAACGCCTTGGCGATCTTCTGGACGTTCACTTTGTCTCCGTACGAACGGAATTCCCCGTAGACCTTCCCGTCCTCGTCTTCGCCGAACGCCGCCCATAACGGGGACGCCTCGATGCGGGAGAGATTGTTCACGCCCAAAGCCGCCGAATGCCCGGAGATTCCGAACTTCCTGCAGTCGTCCTTATCTAAGAAGATCCAGTTCACGCCGTTCTCCCCGGCGCGGTAATTCCCGCCGTAGTACGCCGTGCGGGCCAGACGGCTCTCGCGGACCGTATAGAGCTGGGTATAGATCGAGGCGATGTCCGCCCCGTCCTCGACGAGCTTCTTCATGATTTCGTAGATGCGCGGATAAAAAACGTAGAGGAACCTTCCCGTATCCGAAACGATGCCCAGAGCGAAGCAGGAAGCCGCGACCGGATTCAGGTGTTCGACCCTTCCGTACAGCATGTCCGCGATCATGTCGCAGCAGGATCCGCGCGAGGAATCGATGACTTCCGAGTCCCCGAACGCCCCGGCCTTGATGTGGTGGTCCAAAATGATCGTCCCGGTTCCTTTGACCGTCACCGCCCTCTGATCCCCGACGCGGTGCTCGTCCGCGACGTCGCAGATGATGTGCAGGGAGGAAGCGATGACTTCATCCGAAACAACGTCCGCGCGCGGGAACGAATACGGAGCCACCGCGCAGTCGGTCGAAGACACATAGATCTTCTTATCCGGATAAAGCTGTTTCAAAGCGTATTTCAGCCCTTCGCTCGATCCGTAGCAGTCCCCGTCCGGGAAAACGTGCCCGAACAGAACGATTGAATCGTTCTTCTCGATCAGCGAGAAGATCTGTTCTTCTTCCTTGGCGTATTTCTCGTGAAATGTTTCCATCTTGGCCTTCCCTCCTTCAGCCGGACTAATCAGTATATCAGAATTATTTATTGTCCTTCGCGGTAATCCTTCACCGTAAGCGAAATCAGGCCCTTCAGCCTTTCCCCTTTGCGCAAAGAATCCCCGAGTTCGAAGACTCTTTCCTGAAGAGCGGAATACTCTTCTTCGCTCAAGGAAGAAATCAGGCCTTCCGCCTCTTCGAGCGAATCCACTCCGAACCCGATCCCGCGTTCTTTTACGAACGGATAGATCGCCGCCTTCTTCGAAACAATCAGAGGCAGTCCGCTCACGACGTAGAGTCCCGCCTTGTGCGGGCAGTTATATTCCTGGTACGTTCCCACCGGGCCTTTTAAATCCGTCGCGGACGTCCCGTCCCAGACCAGTCCGAACGAACCATCCAGATGGTCCTGTACTTCGTCCCCTTTGAAGCTTCCGCGGTAAAAGACGTTGTCGCTTTTTTTGAACCAGTCCCTGTTTCCGAGATATCCGTAAAGATTCAGGACCGGACGGAGGTTCCTCTTCTGATAATCCTCGATGAGGCGGACCGACTTCGTCAGATTCCCCGCGAAAACCAGCCCGTTTCCTTTCGTCCTCTTATTCCTGTTCGTCTTCGGGACGAGATAGTCCCAGAACCCGTACGAAAGGATTTTCTCTTCGGGAATCCCGAACTTCCGAACGAGATACGCCGTCATTTTCTCGTTCAGGGAAAGAATCCTCCACGCGTTTTTCAAAACCTTTTTATCCGACGCGTTCACCCACGGGGTCCCATAACGGATTCCGTTCAGATCGTGGATGAAATAGACGCAGCGGTACTTCTTCGAGAATGAAGCGAAGCCTTCCGGGAACAGGAACGTGTCCCCGAGGTAGGTCGGATACTGGATGAAGACGTAACTCCCCTCTTTTCCTTCGAGGTTCTTTTTGATTTCCGCGATGGTCTTCCTTTTTTTCGAAAGCTCCTGCAGCACTTCCGTCGGATAGACCGTGCCGCAGAGGCGTTTCATCGCAAAAGAATCGACGATGCTCTGGACATCGTTGTACGCCTTGGTCGCGACGTGCTTCTCATCTTTCGTCCCCAAAGGAATGCAGAACAGTTCCTTATCCATTCTTCGTCTCCTTCAGAACCTTCTCCATCGCGCTTAGGAAGTTCTTCCCTGAAACGAGGCCGTCCTGCAAAGCAAAGACGTTTTCCTGCATCTTTCCGTATTCTTCGTCCGTGATTCCGCTTAGAAGGGCGGGGAGTTCCTCGAGCGAATTGACCGCGATTCCGATTCCATTCTCCAGGACATACGGGGCGATCGCCGCGTCTTTCGAAACGACTAAAGGCAGACCCGCGGCGAGATACTGGCTCGCCTTGTGCGGGGAATTGATTTTCTGATATTCCCCCAAGGCTCCGTGCAGGGACGAAACGGAATCCCCGTCCCAGACCAGTCCGAACGAGCCGTCAAGATGATTTTGGACCTCGTCCCCTTTGAAGCAGCCTCCGTAGGTGACCTGTTCTGTCTCCTTCAAGTCTTCCCTCTTCCCGAGATACCCGTATAAATGCAAAGGGAGCTTGATTCCTTTCTTCTCGTAATCGTCAACAAGAGGGAGGGATTTCGTGAGATTTCCCGCTAAAACCAGACCGTTTCCCTTCGCGCGGATCTTCTTATTCGCCTTCGGAACAAGATAATCGAAGATTCCGAGGGCGACGATCTTCTCGGGCGGGATGCCGAACTTCTCGGTCAGATACCGGCTCATCGTCTTATTCGAAGAGACGATTCTCCAGGCGTATTTCAAGCACTTCTTCGTCGGAAGATTCAGCCACGGGCTCGAAAAGCGCAACGCGTCCAGATCGTGGACGATATAGACCGTTTTAAATTTCTTCGTGAACCGGGCGAACGTATACGGATAAAGGAACACGTCCTCAAGATTGACCGGGAACTGGGCGAAAAGGACGGAACCTTCCTTCCCTTTGAGATTTTTCTTCAATTCCTTTAGGATTTTCCGCTTCTTTTTCAGATCCGCGAAGTTCTTCGTCACGCGGACCGGGGAGCAGGCCGGCACGAAAGGATAGGGAAGCTTCCGAATCAAGGCGTTCACGTCGTCGCGCGCCTTCGATCCGGTGTTCTTTCCGTCTGCGGTCGTATAGGGAATGTAAAAATAACGGGTGGACATCGACTTTATTTTAACAGAAAAAGGACGGGCGCGCGCCCGTCCCCGTTAAGATTGGTCCCGTAAAACAAAGGTTTATTCGGCTTTTCCTTCGGAACCGAAGAGCTTGATCTTCTCTTCGACCTTGGCGCGGATGGCTTCATAGCCCGGCTTCAGGAGCTTGCGCGGATCGTATCCCTTCTCGAGGTTCGCGGAAGTCGGATCGGCTTTGCCGGCCTTGACGTATTCGATCGTGGCCGCGGCGAAGACGAGCTGGCAGTCGGTATTGACATTGATCTTCGAGACGCCTTCGCGGATCGCGTGGCGGATCTGATCGTCCGGAATGCCCGTGCCGCCGTGAAGAACGAGCGGAATGTGGTTCGTGGCTTCGTTGATCTTGGCCAGCGCGTCGAAATGGAGGCCTTTCCAGTCGGCCGGATAGATGCCGTGGATATTACCGATACCGGCGGCCAGGAAATCGATTCCCAGTGCGACGATCTTCTTGCATTCTTCCGGATTGGCGACTTCGCCATCGGCGGTCACGCCGTCTTCGGTTCCGCCGATCGCGCCGACTTCGGCTTCAACCGAGATGCCTTTCGCGTGGGCGAGCTGGACGAGTTCGCGAGTCTTGGCGATGTTCTCTTCAATCGGCAGGGAGGAGCCGTCGAACATGATGGAAGTGAATCCCGCGTCGATGCAGGCCTTCGCGCCTTCGTAGGTGCCGTGGTCGAGATGGAGGGCGACCGGAACGGTGATTCCGAGGCTTTCGTCCATCGCGCGAACCATCGCGGCGACGGTCTTGAAACCGGTCATGTACTTGCCCGCGCCCATCGAAACACCGAGGATGACCGGAGACTTCATCTCCTGAGCCTTGGTCAGAATGGCCTTGGTCCATTCGAGATTGTTGATATTGAACTGCCCGACGGCATAATGTCCGTCGCGGGCATCCAAGAGCATCTTCTTCGCACTAACTAACATTTCTGTAACCTCCTGTTGGTTCTAAGCATATTTTAGTATCTTTTTCTCCGACTTACTAGCAAGACGGCTCGGATTCGGCAAGAAGGATTCCCCGAGGAAAGAAAATAAGAAAAAAAAGAAAATCCGGAGATTACTCTCCGGAAAGTTCCTTCTTGAATTCGTCGGCCTTGCGGTCTTCTTCCGCGTCGGCGTTATCGAAGTCTTCGCCGTTCTCGTCTTCGCTTTCTTCACCGAATTCCTCGGTCTTTTCGTCGGAAGCGGCGCTGTCGTCTTCTTCGACTTCGTTATAGGCCTCGTTCATATCGATGTGGGCCATCTCGTAGGAGACGCGTTCGCGTAAGTCCCACTTGTTGTCGGTCAGGACGACGAAGCGGCCGTCGATGGTGAGGTTCGTATAGAACTGGGCCATCTTGGCGTCCTTCTCCTGCTTGGAGTAACCGAGTTCGCCGGCGACCTTTTCGACGAGGTCGGCGAACGCGACCGGTTCGGAAGATTCCTTCAGGATACGGTACGCGACATCTAACATGGATTCTTGCATAATGGTTTGTTTTTCCTTCCTTAGTAATAGGCTACATGTGCTTCGGAGCGCTGACGCCGATAAGGTTCAGAGCGTTCTCCAGGACCAGAGACGAGGCCTTGCACAGACCGAGACGGGAGGCGGACAATTCCGGATTTTCCGAGTCAAGGACACGGCATTTCGTATAGAAATCGTTGACCAGAGCCGCCAAATCTCTCGTATAAATAGTAATTTTATAAGGGCTCAAAGTCAAGGCGGAATCCTCGATGGTCTTCGGGTATTCGCTGAGCTTCTTCATGAGCGCGAGCTCGGCTTCCGAAGTCAGTCCCTTGCCAGAATAATCGACTCCGTATTTGCCCTCGGCCATCTCGAGCATGTTGCAGAGACGGGCGTTGGCGTACTGGACGTAATAGACCGGGTTCACGGTCCCCATCGTCTTCGCAAGGTCGATATCGAAATCGAGGTGCTGGGAAGCCGCGCGGGAAACGAAGTAGAAGCGGACGGCGTCGACGCCGGCCTCTTCGCAGAGTTCCTTCAAGGACACCGCGTTGCCGGTGCGCTTCGACATCTTATATTCCTGTCCGTCCTTAAACAGACGCACCATCTGAACCAGCTCGACGTCGAGCTTGTCCGGATCGTATCCGAGCGATTTCATCGAGGACTTGATGCGAGAGATGTACCCGTGGTGGTCCGCGCCGAACAGATCGATCAGATAGGTGTATCCGCGGTCGTATTTGTTCTTGTGATAGGCGATGTCCGGGAGCAGATAGGTGTAGGTGCCGTCGGACTTGATGATGACGCGATCCTTGTCGTCTCCGTCCTTGGTTGTATTGAGGAAGAGAGCCCCGTCCTTCTCGTAGCAGTACGGTTTCAGGAGCCCGATGACCTCTTCGACCTTGCCGGCCTGACGGATGGCCTTTTCGGAAGTGAAGACGTCGAATTCCACGCGGAATTCCTTCAGATCCTTCTTGATGTTCCCGAGCGCCATTTCACTGCCGCGCTGTTTGAAGAACTCAATCGGGGCGGTCTTGTACGAATCCCCGCCTTCCTTCACGAGAGCCTTCGCGAATTCGACGATGTCCTCCCCGTGGTAACCGTCATCGGGAACCTGCAGCGAGTTGTCGCCGAGTTCCTGATAGTAACGGGCCTTGAGCGATTCGGCCAGATGGTCGATCTGGACGCCCGCGTCGTTGACGTAGTATTCGCGCGTCACGTCGTACCCGGCCTTCTTCAGGATGCGGGCCAAAGAATCTCCGACCGCCGCGCCGCGCGCGTGGCCGAGATGCAGCGCCCCGGTCGGGTTGGCCGAGACGTATTCGAGCAGGGTCTTCTCATTCTTGCCGACCTTGGAATCCCCGTAATGCTCGCCTTCGTTCACGATCTTCGACACGATCGAAGCGATTTCGTCCTGCTGCAGGAAGAAGTTGATGAAGCCCGGACCGGCCGTCTCGATCTTCTCGACGCCTTCGATCTTCATCCCTTCGATCAGGGTCTGCGCCAAAACGCGCGGAGCCTGGTGGCAGACTTTCGCTAAGCGCAAAGCCAATGACGAGGAAAGGTCGCCCTGTCCGGCGAACTTCGGCGTCTCGAGGATCAGCATGCCGTCCGCGACGTCCTGCCCGAGTTTATTTTTGGCCGCTTCCTTCAAAGCGGACTGAATGTTTTCTTCAATGCTCATAAAATCTTCACCCCCGTATTATTTGAAATACATCTTCAGGATCTTCGTCAGCTTCGAACTCACTAACAGCAGCGTGCAGAAGCATCCGATCCCTTCACCCTGTCCTAAGGAATCCAGCCCTTCGTTCGTACCGGCCTTGACGGAAATGTCCTTCTCGTCCATGGACAGGTACTTCGCCAGATTCGCGCGGATCGCGGGAATGTAGCTCTTGACCTTCGGGCGTTCGAGGATCAGGGACAAATCGGCGTTATAGACTTCGAAGCCCATCTCCTTCGCTTTATTTAACGCCAGGTCGAGGATCCTTTTCGAATCCATACCCGCCGTCTTTTCGTCTTCCGGCGGGAAGAACGTCCCTAAGTCCCCCAAGGCCAGCGCCCCGAGAATCGCTTCGCTGAGCGCGTGGAGAAGGACGTCGCCGTCGCTGTGGGCGACCGTCCTGTATTCGCAGGGAATCTTCACTCCGCCCAGGAGAATCCCGTCTCCTTTTTCGAGGCGGTGGACATCGTAGGCGGAACCGGTGCGGATGGCGGAATTCATACGTTATTTCGTGACGTTGAAGCGGATGAAGAGGATATCCCCATCGCAGACAACGTAATCCTTTCCTTCGGTCTGGATCTTGCCGGCGGCGCGCAGGGCCTGCTCGGTTTCGAGCTTATCGATATCTTCGAATTTGTAGACTTCGGCCTTGACGAATCCCTTCTGGAAATCCGTGTGGATCAGTCCGGCGCATTCCGGAGCGGTCATACCCTGCCGGAACGTCCAGGCGCGGACCTCGTCGGGTCCGACCGTGAAGAACGTGCGTAAGCCGAGCAGATGGTAGGCGGCGGAAGCGACCTTCTCGAGGCCGGATTCCTTCGCGCCGAGCATGGCAAGGTAGTCGTTGCGGTCCTGCTCGGAAAGCGGAGCGAGGTCTTCCTCGACCTTGGCGCAGACCGGAATCGAAATGCAGCCGTGCGCTTCGGCGAAGGCCTTGACCTTGCTGTAATATTTGTCCGCATCCGGATTCGCATAGGCGTCTTCGGAGACGTTGCCGACGTAGATGGTCGGCTTGATGGTGAGCAGGTTCAGCGGAGCGAGGAGCTTCTTTTCCTCGTCGGTCAGTGGAATGTCGCGGACCATGGTTCCGTTTTCCATCTGAGGACGGAGCTTGTCGAGCAGAGCGAGCTCGGCGAGAGCTTCCTTGTCCTTCTGCAGATGGGCGGCCTTGGCGGTTCTTTCGCGGCGCTTGGCCATGACGTCGAGGTCCGAGATGATGAGCTCGAGGTCGATTTCGTCGATGTCGCGCAGCGGATCGACGGTGCCTTCGACGTGGACGATTTCGGTCGAATCGAAGCAGCGGACGACGTGGATAATCGCGTCGACGTTGCGGATGTCTCCTAAGAACTGGTTGCCCAGACCTTCGCCCTTGGACGCGCCCTTGACGAGTCCGGCGATGTCCGTGAACTCGAAGGTCGCGCGGACCTGGGACTTCGGCTGGAACAGCTGGACGAGGCGGTCGAACCGCGGATCCTTGACCTGGACAATCCCAACGTTCGGCTTGATCGTGGCGAACGGATAGTTTTCGGCGATAACGTGGGAATTCGTAATCGCATTAAACAGAGTCGATTTCCCGACGTTCGGAAGACCGACGATACCGGCTTTCAGTGACATATTCTGACAAATGCTCCAAATCTATAAGAACTTATTTGGGTTCTTTTGCGTTCCCATTCTAGCATAGAGGCTCCTATTTTACTACCGGAAATAAGGGATTTCTTCCTAAAGGAAGAACCCCGGGCAGGGCGGAAAGAAATGCTTTTTCCACCTCCGTTCCGGTCCGTTCTGTTATAGTGAAGGGGAAATCGGGATAAGCCATGGATACGGAAATCGAAGAAGAATACCGGAAGAACATCCTCAAAGCGGAACAGGGCGACGTCGACGCGATGGTCGAGCTCGGAAACTGCCTCTCCTCGGGGGAAGGCGTCGAAATCAACGCGCGGAAAGCTTTCGAGTGGTATAAGAAAGCCGCCGAAAAAGGAAGCGCGACCGGAATGGTCCGCCTCTCCTACTGCTACCTCAACGGAGAGGGCGTGGAGAAAGACGGAAAGACCGGCCTGTACTGGGCCGAAAAAGCAGCTTCGCTCCGCAATCTTTTAGGCATGATGTCGGCCGCCTACTGCTACCAAAACGGGACCGGCTGCGAAAAAAATCCCGCTAAATCCGCTTCCTATTTTCAGATGGCCGCCAATCTGGGCGAGCCGGACGCCGAGCGCGAAATCGCCCTCTGCTACCTTGAAGGAAGAGGCGTCGAGTACGATTTGGAAAAAGGCGTCTATTATATGAAAAAAGCCGCGGAAGACTGCGACTGCTCCTCGGCCAAAGTCTACATGGGGAAACTGTACGAAGAAGGAAAAGGCGTTCAAAAGGACACGATGGCAGCGGCGGATTACTACAAAGAAGCAATCGAGTTCGACGAGGACGCCGAAGCCCAATACCGCCTCGGCCTGCTCTATCTCCGCGGAGACGGGGTCATCACGAACAGGGCCAAGGGCCAGCAGCTCCTCTTCCGCGCCGCGATGCAGGGGAACCAGGACGCCGTAAAAGCGCTGATGGCGAACCAGAAGAAACGCTGACGGACGGATTCCTTTCGGTAAAACGGAATTATTCTTTCGAAGATTCCGGACCTTCCGGTTCGTCTTTTAACAATCCGTACGAATCCGTGATCGGTAAGGAGAAAAGGATGCCCATGCCCTTCGTCCCCATGCCCGCGTCTTCGTAGATTTTCTTCATGATCTTGTCGCGGTCTTTCTTTTCGACGACCATGTAGACCATTTCCTTTTCCGGAGAAATCGAGATGCCGTAGAACTTAGCCATATCCGGATCCGCGGTTCCGCGAGCCCCGGCGATGGTGCCGCCTCTCGCCCCTGCCGCGCGGGCGGCGTTCATGACGAGGTCGGTATTCCCTTTGTCCACGATGGCGATGATGAGGCTCAGCTCTTTCTTTTCCGCGCTGTTTACCGCGCTCTTATTTTCTTCCATTGTTCTTTTCCTCCAATCTCAGTTCCCGGTTCTGATCCGCCAGGAAACGGTAGACCGATATGCCGCTGACCGAATCAATCGGACAGACGAACACGATTCCCTTGGCTTGGCGCGAGATCGCAAACCTCTGTTTAGCGATCTGCATCAGTTCCGGAACGAGGTCTTCGCGGCAGACGGTCATCACGATATCCTTCCGCAAACTGCTCTCCCCGAACAGGGAAACGATGTTTTCCGGCGGCAGAGAATGCGCGTAGAGGACCATCGAGAGGCTAGCGCCTTTCTTCGCGTACGCGTCGGTATAGAAGCGGGACTGCCCGCGGTTCACGATCGTGAAATACGCGACCAAAGGATAGACCTTCTCGCGCTTCTCGAACGGTTCCCGTTCGACGGTCCGTTCCTCCTTCTTCCGTTTCTTCAAAGAAAACAAACCCATAAGCGTTTCCCCTTTCAAATTCCGACCGGAAGGTGGATGACCTGGTTGTCGTCCGGCTCCATGGCTTTCTTGAGGGCCTGGCTCCTTCTCAGACTGACTTTCACGACGGAGAAGATACCGAGGACTTCGACGGCGATGATCGGGATGACCGACATGATTCCGACGATGCCAAACCCGTTCGCCATGACGTCTTTTCCGAAATCGGAACTGCCGTCGTAACGGTACGAGACGTAGGTCACGAACATCGGCAAGAAGAAGCACGCAGCCATCGTCCCGGTCGCGACACCCGCCGCGTCAACGGCGATGCCGACGTAGATTTCAGGTGTGAGGAAGGCGAGGACCAGTGCGATTAAAAACAGCGGGACAATGAAATACAGAATCGAAATCCCGTATTCGACGCGGTAGATGTTTAACACGATTGCGACGGAGGTGGATAAGCACAGAGCCGCGTAGATCATCGCTTTGGAAATGACGCCGCGGGAAACTTCCGAGACGTTTTCGGCCAAGACCTTGACGGAAGGTTCGGCGAGCATCGAGATCGCGCCGAGGAGGAACCCGATGCCGAAGAAGAGACCGAGGTTTCCGCTCCGGGCGAACCATCTCCCGTAGCCGGAAGCCATCGGGATAAACCCGGATTCGGCTCCCATAAGGAACAGAATCAGGCCGAAGAACGTGTAAAGCAGACCGAAGAGAATCGTCGTCAGATCGCGGCGGTTCAGCTTTAAAAACAGGTTATAGATGAGGAAGAAGACCACGATCGGGAGCATCGAGATTGCGACGTCTTTCAAAGAAGAAAGGAAATTCGAGAGATACATGCTCCCGATTTCCGCGTACGTCTCGACTTCGGGGAACATCCGGATCGCCGGATCGGTCGAATGGACCTTCGCCGAGAGGATGTCCTGGATGGCGTCGATCCTTCCCGCGTTCTTCAGAACGATTGAGAAGACCATGACCGAAAGGACCGTCCCGAGCGAGCAGAGTCCGGAATAGCCGAAGGAATCGTCTTCCGCGTTGTCTCCGCCGAGCACGCGCGCGACCGAGACAGAAATGCCAAGGATGAACGGAACCGTCACGACCCCGGTCGTCACGCCTCCCGCGTCGAAGACGATGGAGAAAAAGGTCGGGTCGGCGAAGAGTCCGAGCGTGAAGACGAGCCCGTATCCGATGGCGAGCCAGTATTTCAGAGGCTTGTTGTAGATGACGCGGAGAATCGACATAACCAGGAAAATCCCGACCCCGACCGCCGCGATTGCGATGAGCGACCAGTCCGGCCCGTTCTTGGAAATGCGGGAAGCGAGGACGCTGAGATCCGGCTCGGCGAGGGTCGTTAAAATCCCCATGAGTAAAGCGATGAACAGGAGCAGGAAGATGGAGCGGCGTTTGGTCAACGTCGTCCCGACAATCGAGCCGATGCGTCCGATGGACATTTCGACGCCCATGTTGAAGAGGGTCGTGCCCAAAACGAGCGGAATCACCGAGATCAGCAAGGACACCATGATCGGTCCGAATTTGCTTCCGTCCGACTGCAAGGACATGTCCGGAATCAGAAAAGGAACGACGACCATCAGAAGACTCATCGGAAGAATCGCGAAAAGGGCTTCTTTGAACTTCGGCAGGATTCCGGAATAGAGAGTTTTCAGCGTTTCTTTTTTCATAGGTTCGAACGGTTGGATTCAGATGGAATTCGTAAGTTTCATTATACCATAGAGGCCTATCGGATTAGGGCGGGAAAAGGAAATAAAAAAACTCCCGCACGCGCTTACAGCATACGGGAGAAAGATGCAATCTTTCGCAGCAATCAGTGAATCTTGAAATTCAATGAACTTACTTCGCGCTAGCATCGGTGGCCGGAGCCGCGCCAATCTTCTTGACGTTAGAAGCTCTGAGACCTCTTTCGGAATTCTCGACGTCGAATTCGACCTTCTCGCCTTCCGAAGCAGTCTTGTAGCCATCCATAACTAAGGCAGAGTAGTGGAAGAAGACATCGGTGCCATCCTCAGCGCGGATGAAGCCGTAGCCTTTTTCCTTGTTGAACATCTTAACAGTACCCTTCATGGAAAAAGCCTTTCATAGTACCGACGGGTGAAACCCCATCAGCACGTATTTATATTATCACTTTTGTTTCGGATTCTGCACTATTTTTTTAAAAGGGAGCGCTTTTTCTGAAAAAGACGTCTTTCCTTCTTACAGGGAAAAGCGGTAAGAGGCTCGGTCTAAATAAATAAAGAGGCAGAAAAGTAAAGGGAAATAGCCTTGTTTTCGCAAATGTCTGGCATAAACCCGGCCGTCCAAAGGCTTTTCAGGCGAAAGGAGAAAGCAAAGCCGGAATTTCTCTATTTTACTTCGTCAGATCGAATTCGACGGCCTTGTTCTCCGTGTAGATGTCTTCGTTGTCGTTCGGCTCGGGGATGGTCAGGGAGAACGTCTTGCCGTCCTTATCGGTGAACCCGTCTTCCTTGTCCGAATGGAAATAGCGGTACTCCGTCTCTTCATGGACGACGTCCGAGGACGGGACGACGGACAGGTTGCGCTCTCCGACGAACACGTTCTTCTCGGCCGCCTTGACCGGATAGAGCTCTTCGTCGAAAGTAAACGTCAGGGTCGAGGATTCGTAACGGACCGAACCTTCTGCGAAGGCTTCGTCGGCCGCTTTCCTCGCCTTCTCGTAATAGAACGCCTCGTCCGCCCGAAGCGTACAGGTCAGAACGTAACCGGACTTGCTCTTTTCAAGCGAAACGTCCGAAAGGGTTGAACGGTCGACCGACGGGGAGAAGAGCCCGTCCACGGTACGGAAAGTATGTTCCTGATAATTCATCACGTATTCCTCGTACGAATCGGAGAAATACCCGTCGTGGACGCGTGAAGAAGTATCTTTCACAAAATACTGGTCGAAGAAGAGCTTGCCGTATTTCTGGATATAGTCGTCTTCCGTCCACGTGTTCTTATCTTCTTCCGTAAACTTCTTCCATTCGGAAGGGTCCTTAGCGAGATACGCCTCGATCTTTCCGCCTTCGGCGTAGAACCGGTTCGCGACCGAAGAGGTGGAATGGGTCAATAGGACCGCGGAACTGGTCAAATCGTAATTCTGGTAGAAGCGGCGGGATCCGTTCTTGATGCGGGTCAGATAGCGGGTCCCCGAAGATGTCTTCTGGGTCGCCTTGCTCACCGATTTCGAGAAGCCTTCGGTCAGCGCGTACTCGGAAAGGTTTTGCAGATAGGAAGAATACAGAAGAAGTCCGGTCGGGTCGCCCGAAAACGCCTCGACGACGCGGTCTTCCTTCAAAGCCGCCTGGGCCTGTTCCTTGGCCAGGACGAGACTGCTCCTGCCTTCGAAAACTTCCCTGACCGAACTTGCTTCCGAGCTCGCGGAAGAAGAAGTCTGCCCGCACGAGAGGATGGCGGGGACCGTGGCGGCGATCAGAAGAAAGGTAAAAACATTCTTTTTCATAGAGGATGCGTACGGAGATATTCTATAACAAATCCATTTATTTTTTATTCCGTTCGTTTTTCTTCAAGAAAAAGAACGGATCTTCGTACTCTTTTAAAAGGCTTGAAAGGGCTCCGTTCACAAAGAAGGCGCTGAAAGAAGCGATGAAGAAAGAAAGCAGGAACGTCTCGAGGTACATCCTCGGATAAAACGCGCCCATGGACATCCCAATCTCCTGTTCGAGTTCCTTCCGGAAGAAGACTTGGAAGATGGTCAGGAACGCGGAAGACTCCAGAAAGCTCAAAAAGGAAAGGACGTAACAGAAGAGGGAGTAGTACGTCCGGATTTCGTCCGCGCTGAAGCCGAGGAGCAGATCCGTCCGGACTTTTTTCAGATCTTCCTTGATCAGCAACAGCAGCACGAACGTCATCAGCGTCACCGCGATGAACGAGGAAATGACGGAAAATACGCGTAATCCGTCGGAGATCTTCGAAGCGATTTCCTCGATTCCTTCCTTGATCTTCTTTACCGGCAGGGAGAAGCGGTACTCCGGGTAACGATCGCTTAAATCGTTCAGGATTCCGTCCATCGGGCTTCCCTCCCGGAAACGGAAATGGACGTTCTCGATTCTTAATTCCTCCTGCGTGAACCCGAACTGGTCTTCGGCCAGGGCCGAGAGGAAGAACGGATCCTGATAGAGGAAATTCTCCTCGTCCCGGATCACGCCCCGGACCGTCGCTTCCCCGTCGGCGAAGATGTTCTTGTAACTTCCTTCTAGATTTTTCGTCTCTTTGAGACAGGTGAAATAGAGTTTCCGGTTCAGGCTGCTTTCGGCCGAACCGAACAAGGAGACCGCCGCGTTTGAAGAAAGGACGACTTCCGAAGAGTCCTTCGGAGCCCGGCCGAGGATTAGGTCCTCTTCGTGAAAAAGAGAAAAACGCAGGGGATGCTTCACGCTCTGGGACAAGTCCCCCATCAGCACCCCGTCCTGATAGACGATCGTCGCGCCCTGGAACCCGTCGAGGTCAAACTGCGCCTCGTACTGGTAATCCGCAATCTGGTTCAAAAGGGTCTTGTCCTTGGAGGCATAGACCGGTTTCAAAAAACCCGAGGCGGATAAGGACGGGGCCGAGTAATAGAACGAATCGGTCTCTTCCGCGCTCAGAATCAGAGGCGCGTATTCCTGATAGATCTGAAAGATTCTGGAGAACTTCATCGAATCCTCGTACTCGTTCAATACCTCGATCGAACCGTAATTCCCGTCGGAGCATTTGTCCGGGAATTCCTCCTTGCCCAAAAGATGGAACGAATACGAGTCGTATTTCTCTTCCGATTTCAGAAGGTTCAGCACTTTCCTCTTCTTTCCCGGGCGGAGAAGAAGCGTGTACGACCCGTAGACCGTCCAGGGATTCTCGAAAGGCCCGTCCCTCGTATCAGTCTTTGAGAACTGCATCTCGTTCAACAGGACGTTCTCGAAGAACAGCGGAGACGAGTGGACGATCCGGCTCTTCTTCCCAATCCGGACTTCCTTGACCCTGAACAGGAGCTCGATTTCGTATCTGAACGAGGCGTTTGCGACCTTCAAATGAAGAACCGGCTCTTCTTTTATTAGATACGCGTCCATCCCCGCTTCCCCGTCCTCTTTCGGAATACCTAAAAACGAAGAGAACGAAGCGAAGTCGTTTAAGGAAAGCAGTAAAGAAACCTCGTCGTTCTGCAGCTTCCGTGTATAGAAGAGAGACGAAACATCGCCTTCAAGCTCTCCGAGCGTGACGAACTCCGCGAACGTCCGGATGGAGAAATGCGCGAAGGACAAACGGACGTTCCCGTCCATAAAATACGCCTCGTTCGCGTTCGGAAACTCCTCTTCGTAATTCAAGGCGAAATACGTCCCCACGCCGCAGATGTCCGAAGGATATTTCGCCGCTATAGACTTTACTTCCCCGTAGGAACAGGACGTATACGATGTCGAAGCGTACGCGGACGTCTTCTTGACCGCCTCGACCGTGTTTTCCTCCAAGGACGAAGAAAGATAATGCGCGATTCCTTCGCTCAGGGACGTCGAGAATAAGGAAATGAGTCCCAAAGAAATCAGGGCCAGGGACGAAGCGAACAGAGAAAAGAAGCTCCTCCTTTTCTTTCTAATAAGCGTCCGGATGACCGACGAGAAGAAATACGTAAAAGGCACGCCTTTCTTTTTCGGAACTTCCGCTTTCGGCCGTTCCGTTCCCTTTTTCTTCTTTCCTTTCAAGACGAACGAGCGGTCCCGATAGAGGAAGACCGAATCGTCCTTCCGGATTTCGTTCAGGGAATGCGTCACGATCAGAACGAGCCTGTGCTCGGATAATTTCTTGAAATATTCCGTTAAAACCTGTCTGGAGAGAGCGTCGAGCGGACCGAGCGGCTCGTCGAGGATGTAGAGAGGAACGTCCTTGACGAAAGCCCGCGCCAGAGAAACGCGCTTTTTCTCCCCGCCGCTCAGATCCCGGATTTTCTTGTCCAGAAGCCCGGAGATGCGCGCAATTTTCGAGACATAAGCGATCCGTTCGTCCAGGGAGGAAACGTCCGAAAAGAGGAGAGGGACTTTTAAAGCCTCGTAGACGCTCTGATCCTCCTCGGGCAAATCGTCCTGGTACGAGAAGGAACAGAGGAAGGCGCAGAACCGGCTCTTTTCTTTCGGACCTATCTCCTTCATTTCTTTCCCGTTCACTTTGAGTGAGCCCTGATAATCCGTCAATATTCCGCCGAGGATTTTTAAGAGGGTCGACTTTCCGCACCCGGACGGGCCGACGAAATAATAGAGTCCTTCCGAAGGCAAGGAAAAAGAGACGTCGCGAAGGACTTCTTCCCCTTTGAAGTACGAATACGAAAGATGGCTCGCCTCAATCATATCCCCTACTCCCCTTTCAGACAGAAGATCAGGTCCTTCGAACAGAACCGTTTCAGAGGAATCCGGTTCGTGAAGTAGCAGCTTAAAAACGAAAGCAGGACCAAAAGGGCATAGATTCCCTTTCCTTTTCCAAAGCTCAGAAAAGGCGTCAGTCCATTCTTCACGAGCACCCGGTTTCCTAAAGGCAGGACGAAGCGGAGAGAAATCAGCGTCAGTACGGTCAGACCGGCAAAGAGAATCCACATCGTCCCGTCCCCGAGAGAGAAGAAATCCTTCTTCCCGATCCGGTACGAAAGATAAAGGGCCATCTCTTCTTTTTTCTCTTCGTAGAGCGAAGTCAGAACCACCTCGAGTAATAGGAGGGAACAGAAGAACGACAGGATCAGAAAGAGACTCGCCGCTTTCGAAAGAGCTGAAAGCATGTCTTCCAAAGACGACGCAAGCGCGAGCGGGACGGATACGGCCGTATAGGAAGAGTCGTTTTCGATGCTCTTATAGAATCCGTACGCGTTTTCCGTATGAACGAGCGTCTTGAAGGACGTTAACGGATCGTCCTGATCCGAGAAGGAAGGGGAGAAGCGTTCTTTCAGGGTCAGCTTCTTCCCGGCCCGTTCGGAGAGGTTCTTCAGAGGGTAACTCATCACGTCCTCCATCATCTTCGGATAGTCGTAATAGACCGCCTTCCTCGAAAGGATGTCCTTTTCCTTGGCAATCCCCACGACCGTGAATTCGTATTTCCTTTCGAACACGTCCTTTACGGTCTTCCCGTTATAAGAAGTCTCCATCAGGGAACTGAATCCGATGGAAAGGACCGATCCGAGGGAGACTCCTTCTCCGCATAAGGACGGGGAGATGACGATTTCCCGAAAAGAAGCCGGAATCCGTCCTTCCTTCAGGCGCCCTTCCGAAGGGAACGACGGGGTGAAGAAGATCGGTTCGGACAAAGTCTTTCCATTCTTTTCCGCTTCGGAAGAAGAAGGAAGCAAAGCTTCGAGGCAAGGATAGAACGAAAGATCCTTTTCTTTCGCCAGGAACAACTCCTCGGTCCTTTTGGAAAGGGAGACTTTCTTAAAAAGGCTCATCTCCTTCCCCTGTATGGGATATTCCTTCTTTTCCGAGACGTCCAGGACCGAATAGGAAAAGCAGTCCCGGCTGAGAAGGTCGATTTCTTCCTTTCCTCCTTGAAGGACGAGGCACAGGGTCAAAAACAGAGAGAGGCAGAGGGAACAGAAGACTAAGGAAAGAACGACGCGGAACAGGCGTTTCTTCAGAAACGAAAGGGCGAGATAGAGGGAGGAAAAGAAGGAGACGCCTTTATTTTTCGAATCAAATCCCGGTTCTTTTTTCTTCTTCCGTTCCTTCTTGGAATCGACGACCAGTTTCCCGTTCTTCAAAAGATACACCTGATCCGAATACTCGTAAGCCAGTTCCTCGTTGTGCGTAACGATCACGATGAGGCGGTCCTCCCCGAGTTTCTGGAACAATTCCATGATGCTCTTCGCGTTCGCTGCGTCGAGCGAACCGGTCGGTTCGTCCGCCAGAAGGATCGGAGAAGAAAGGACGAGCGAACGGGCCAAGGCGACCCGCGCCTTCTGTCCGGAACTTAAAGAAGAGATTTCCCTTTTGGCCAGTTCCCCGACCGAACAGGACTCGAGGGCGGTCTTCGCCTTCTTCCTCGCTTCGTTCAGTTTCTCCCCTTTTAAAAGGAGAGGAAGAGACACGTTGTCCTCGGCGGAAAGATGGTCGAGGAGATAGAGGTTCTGGAACAGGAATCCCGTTCTTTCGACAGGGCAGGAAAGACGGATCCTTCCTTTCGTCGGGGAAAGATACCCGGCGAAAAGGAAAAGCAAGGAGGACTTCCCGCTTCCGGATTCCCCTAAGATCGAGACCAGTCCGGGCCCTTTAATCTCCGCGCTCAGATCGTTCAGGACGGGATGCGTCCCTTCCGCGTCCCGATACGAAAGAAAAATGTGCTCGGCTTTCACAAAACTCATAAAAAACTTTCTTCCCGTTTTCTATAAGGAAGAAAGTTCTATAAAATCCGAAGTTTTTTTAAGAGATTTTCTTAAAGACGAAATAGAGCGCGACGCCGAACGCAATCAGTAAGAGCACGACGAACACGGCTGCGGCGGCGGTCCTGCCGTTCGAAGTATCCCCGACCTTCTTCGGCGTGACGTCGACGACATGCGTCTCTTCTTCCTTCTTTTCTTCTTCGCGAACGACCGCCGGGCTCTTCTTCTCTCCCTGGTACGGTCCTACAGGAGAGTCTTTTCCGACTTCGGTCGAAAGATACGAAGGAATCTCTTTTACTTCTTTTTTCTTTTTCTTCTTGAACAGCATGTTCCTTTAATCTCCGTATTTCAGAAAGAACGCGTTTTCGATTAAAGCGGATACCGTGACCGGTCCGACTCCTCCGGGGACCGGCGTGTAGACGTTCTCCTCCGGGACGAATCCGAGGTCTCCTCCCCCGTCTTCCTGATAACCGCAGTCGATCAGAAGGGAAGAAGGAGAAAGGTCTTCTTTCCGGATCAGTCCCCGTTTTCCCGAGGCGAGGACGATGACGTCCGAACGTTTCGCCTCTTCCCGGATATCCCGGATGTCCGTCTTCGAATGCACGGTCGTGACGTACGCGTTCTTCTTTAATAAAAGCAGGGCGATCGGCAGCCCGACCGAGACGGAGCGTCCGACGACGAGGGCCTTCTTCGAACCGACGTCAATCTGATAGAAATCCAGCAGTTCCTTCACGGCGCGGGACGTGCCGGAAAGATAGCGCAAATCCCCTTTTGCGAGCTTTCCGAAGTTCGTTCCCGTCAGCATGTCCGCGTCTTTCTCGGGAGGGATTTCTTCGGTTAAGAGGCTTTCTTCCTTAAATAAAAGAGGGCGGGCGAGAAAGACGGAAGAGAGCGCATCCTGTTTCGCTTCCTTTAAGACCTTCTCTCCTTCCGAAAGGTTCCTTACCTCCTTCAGAAAGACTTCCTGACCGAATGTCCTTAAAAGGGACGCGACGAGCTTCGCGTAGCTCTCCGCTTCGAAAGAATTCGGGTTAACGAGGATATATCCGCGGATTTTCTGTCCTTTCTCAATCCGTTCCCGGATTTTCGAGCGGATTAGTTCCCGGACGGGTTTCCCTAAAAGCTCCTTCCCCACGGGCTCAGTCCTTTTCTTCTTCCATCTTCACCGCGGCCGGGACCTTCGGAAGTCCGGGCATGCGCAAGACCGCCCCGGTCAGAGGGATCACGAACTGCGCTCCGGTCGCGACTTCGACGGACTTCACGTGGAGCGTGAATCCGGTCGGCGCGTTCAGAAGTTTCGGATCGTCCGAGAAGGACATCGGTGTCTTCGCCATGCAGACATAGAATTTGTCGTATCCTTCTTTGTAGCAGAAATCGATGGTCTTCTGGGCCTCCTCGGAATATTCGACGCGGTCCGCGCGGTAGATTTCCTTCGCGATGCGCTCGATTTTTTCCTTCAGGTCTTCTTCTTTCTTATAGAGCGGATGATACTTCGACGGCACGTCGCTTAAAAGCATCAGAGCCTTGTTCGCGACGTCTAAAGCGCCTTTAGGGCCTTTGGCGAACGCGTCGTTCAGAGCGCAGTCGTACCCTTTTTGACGGCACCAGCTCTCGAGGGCTTCGATTTCCTTCGGCGTGTCGGAAGCGAAGCGGTTGATGTTGATTAAAACCGGCAGGCCGTACTTCTTCATGTTCTCGACGTGGCGCTCGAGATTCGCGAAACCCTTCTTCAGGGCTTCGACGTTTTCTTTTTCCAGTTCTTCGAAAGGCACTCCGCCGTGGAGCTTCAGCGCGCGGATGGTCGCGACGACGACGCAGAGATCCGGGGCAATCCCGGCTTCCGGGCACTTGATGTCCAGGAACTTCTCCGCGCCGAGATCCGAGCCGAATCCGGCCTCGGTCACGACGTAATCCCCTAAGGCCAAGGCGGTCTTCGTCGCGACGATGGAGTTGCACCCGTGGGCGATATTCGCAAAAGGTCCGCCGTGAATCAGAGCCGGCGTGCCGTTCGACGTCTGGACCAGGTTCGGCTTCAGGGCGTTCTTCATTAAAAGCATCACGGCGTTCGTCACCTTGAGGTCACGGACGGTCACCGGTTTCTTATCGTACGTGTAGGCGACGACCATGTCCCCGAGGCGCTTCTTGAAATCCGCTTCGTTCTTGGCGAGGCAGAGGATGGCCATCATCTCGTGGGCGACCGTGATGACGAACCCGTCCTTCCGTTCGACCCCGTTCAGAGGTTTACCGGTCTTCTTCGATATGCCGCCCTGTCCGATCGTGATTTCGCGCAGGGCGCGGTCGTTCATGTCCATCGCACGCCGCCAGGTGACGGTTTCCGGATCGATAGAAAGCTCGTTGCCCTGGAAGATGGAATTGTCGATGATGGCAGCGACGAGGTTGATCGAGGAAGTCAAGGCGTGGAAATCACCCGTGAAATGCAGGTTGATGTCCGTCGAGGGTTCGACGGTGACTTTTCCGCCTCCGGTCGCTCCGCCCTTTAATCCGAACACCGGCCCCAAGGAAGGCTCGCGCAGAGCCACGATGGCTTTCTTCCCGAGGTAGTTCAAAGCGTCGGCCAGCGCGATGGACGTGGTGGTCTTGCCTTCCCCGGCCTTGGTCGGAGTGATCGCCGTGACGAGAATCAGTTTCGCGCGGTGGTCCTTTTCGGGGACGCGCGGCTCGATCTTGGCCATGTACGGTCCGTACGGATATAAATCGTCAGGGGATAAGCCCAGTTTCTTTCCAATCTTGGTGATTTTCTGCAGTTTCATACCGTCTCTACCTCGTTTCTACTTCCGTTGCTGAAGATAGATTTATTATAAATCAGTCCGCTTATGAAAACCTATCCCACTTTCCGAGCGTGCACCCTTTCGAAAAAAGAAAAACACGATAAAATAAAGGACGGATGGAGAAAAAAGATGATGGAAGAATATAAAGATTACATGGTCGACGCCATCGCCGGGAACGAATCGATTAGGGCTTACGCGGTCACGAGCAGAAATTTAGTCGAATACGCGCGGAAAGCGCACAATCTCTCCCCGATCGCCACGGCGGCCCTCGGGCGTACGATGTCCGTCACGGTCCTGATGGGAAGCATGCTGAAGAACGAGTCGGACACCCTGACCGTCCAGATCAACGGGAACGGGCCTTTGAAGAACATCACGGCCGTCTCGGATAACGGTGGGAACGTCCGCGGATACGTCGCCAACCCTTACGTTATCCTCCCGCCGGAAGCCAACGGCCATCTCAACGTCGGCGGAGGCGTCGGACAGGGAACGCTGACGGTCATCCGCGACCTCGGGCTGAAGGAACCATACGTCTCGACGATTCCGTTACGGACCGGGGAAATCGGGGACGATTTCACGTATTATTTCGCCCAGTCGGAACAGACCCCGTCCTCGGTCGGCTTAGGCGTCTTACTCAATAAGGAAAACGTCATGGTCGCCCACGCCGGCGGATTCATCCTCCAGCTTCTTCCGAATTGCCCGGAGGAAATCATCGAAAAGCTCGAGGCGAACTTAAAGGAATTCAAAGGAGTCACGGAGACTCTTAAGGAAGAAGACACGCCGGAGCATCTTTTGAAGACCGTCTTAAAAGGATTCGACATCGACTTCCTTTCAAAAAAAGACGTACAGTTTAAGTGCAACTGCTCCTACGAGCGCGGGTTACGGGTCCTTTCTTCCTTAGGGGAAGAAGAACTGAAGAAAATCGTCGGCGAAGGAAAGCCGGTCGAAGTGTCCTGTTCCTTCTGCGGGAAGAAATACGACTATTCCCTGGACGTACTGAAGGATCTTCAGAAGAAAGCGCACGAAGAAGCCGGGAAGAAAGCCGAAAAGAAGTAAAAGAAAAGCGTCTCCCGAAGATTGTATTCCCGAAAGGAGGCGCTTTTTATGTTCTTTTTAGAATCTCGTCAAAGGATTTTCCTGCATCGCTTTCTCGACTTCCTTATAGGTCGGAAGGGCGGAAAGAGCTCCGCGCTTTTGAGTGGTCAAAGCTGCGGCGATGTTGCTGAAGCGCAGGGCGCTCTTCATCAGGGAAGAAATGGCACAGAGTTCTTCTAACCCGATCGAGTCGATTTGGCTTAAGAACATTCCGAAGAAGCAGTCTCCGGCTCCGGTCGTGTCGACGGGGTGAACGGAAACCGACGGAACAGGAAGAGTCTTCTCACGGAAATACGCGAGCGACCCGTCCTTGCCCAAAGTGACCAGGACCAGCTTCGGTCCTTTCTTTAAAAGAGGCAGGGCCTTGTCTACATCATTCTCCTTCGTGAACAGCGCCAGTTCGTCGGAACTGAATTTCACGATGTCCGCCTGCGGATAGAATTCTTCGTAGATGCGGAGCGCTTCGGCGGAATCTTTGAAGATATCCGAACGGAAGTTGATGTCGAAGGATAAAAGCTTATGCAGTTCCTTGGTCTTCTTCACGACCTTGCGTGCGAATTCACGTCCCTTTTCGGAAGAGAGCATCAGGGAACCGAGATGGACGATGTCCCCAGAGGCGATGTCGTTCAGGGAAGACTCGTCGAAGAAGACGTCCGCGCCCGGATCGCGCAGGAAACGGAAATCCCGTTCCCCGTCCTTCAGGGTGACCTGGGCGATTGTGGTCTTCTGATCAGGAACGATCCTTAATCCCGAAAGAGGGAGCTTTTCCTTCTTAAAATAGTCCTCAATGAGTTTCCCGGCCTCGTCGTTTCCAATCGCGCCGTGGAACGAAACGGACGCGCCGACTTTCTTAGCCGCCATGACCAGATTGAACGGAGCACCTCCGACGTGCTCTTCCTTTTTCTCTCCGTCCACGAACGAATCGATCAAAATTTCCCCGTAGCAGACAATCATGATGTATCCTCCCCTATTTATTCTACGAAACTTTTTTCATATCGCTCTCGATCTCTTCCCGGATTTCCTCTTTGGAAAGGAAACGGATGGAGGGAAACTGGTGGCGAAGGAACGTGCGCTGGCGCTTGGCGTAACGCCTCGTGTCGAGCTTAATTTTCTCCTTCATCTCTTCCTCGCTCTGTCCGGAACGCAGGCCTTCGATGATTTCCTTATATCCGATAGCCTGCAGAGAAGATAAGGAAGGATCGAACCGGCCGAGCAGGGATTTCACTTCCCCGATTAGCCCTTCCTCGAACATTTCGTCGACTCGGAGGTCGATCTTTTTATTCCCTTCGTCCTTATCGATTTCGATCGCATAGATTTTGCACGGATAGAGCGGCTCAGCTTGCTCCTTCGCCTTCTCGGAAGCCTTCTTCCCTTCGAGGGCGAGAACAAGCGCTCTACTTACTCTCCTAGGGTTGTTTCTATCCACTTTCTCAAATGTTTCCCTGTCTTTTTCTTCTAAAAGTTTCAGAGCTTCTTCCGGGGTTAAGGAATTCACGTACCCCGTGATTTCCGGGCGTTCCTCTTCGGGAGCGAACTCGTACGGATAGAGCGCGGCGCGCACGTATAGGAGCGTCCCTCCGGAAAGGATAACGTCCCTTTTTTCCTTCTGATATTGATCGAGTACCGCGCGACATTCCTTCTGATACGTCATGACGTTCAGAGGAGAAGACACGCTGCGGTCATCGATCAGGAAATACTCGAGCCCTTCGAGTTCTTCCTTATTGGGCTTCGCCGTGCCGATATTGAGTTCCTGATAGACCTGGTAGGCGTCCGCCCCAATCAGCGGCAAGTGAAAACGCCTTGCCAAGTCGCTGGCGAGCTTCGTCTTCCCGGATGCCGTCTGGCCCAAAATGACGTAGATCACGATCCGAACCCGGTCCGCTTAAAGAGCTTCTCAATGTCGTACTGGCTGATGCGGATGACCGTCGGCCGCCCGTGCGGGCAGTTCAGAGGATTCCTGCAGCCGGCCAGCGTCCTAATCAGATCGACCTGTTCCTGATGTGTCAGAATCCGGTGCGCCTTGATGGACATGTGGCAAGCCTTGGTCGCGATGGCCTTCCTTTCGATTTCCGTGACATCCACTTTCGAATCGGTCAGAATCTGCGTGACGATGTCGCGCAGGACCGCGTCGTCGCTCTTGTGGGAGAGAAAATCCGGAATCTCGTCGACCTTCACCGAATCCGGCCCGAAGGCGTTCATGGTGATGCCGAGCTGCTTCAGCGCTTCCTGATGCGCTTCGTCGAAGTTCGCCATCAGGGAATGCGAGAGATTCAAAACAATCGGGAACAGAGGCGCGACGAACGTCTTCTCCCCTTCGAACTGACGCTGGCACATCTCGAAATTGATTCGCTCGGCAGCGGCGTGCTGGTCGATCAGGTACATCCCGTCGGCCGCGTCGCAGACGATATAAGTCATCAGGACCTGTCCGATCGGAAACAGGGTCGGGAACGTGGAATTCTCTTTCGGCGGGGCGACCGGTTTGCGGTCGCTCGATGAATAATCGATGTATCCCTGGGAATCCTCCACGCGGAAAGCGGCCTTCCCCGCTTCTTCTTCCTCGTGGGCGAAAAGCGATTCGAGCTGGGCGGAGCCGTAATGTTCTTCCGTCCCTTCCTCCGTCTTTTGAGGTTCGGCGGGTGCGAACGGAACCGAGTTGAAATCCGAAGGATTCAGTTCCGGCCGGACGGGCGGATTCGTTGGGGCAGGAGTTTCTTCTCTCACTTCGGAAGGAGCCGTCTGCGGAACGAATCTCATAACGTCCCTGTCGGTGATTTCGGGAGACGCGAACGTGTCGCGGGTCGTCGCGAGGACTTTCCTCGTCATCTGATAGACGTCGTTGGCGAGAGCTTCCTCGCAGCTCAGACGGACTTCCTTCTTGGACGGATGGACGTTCACGTCGACCAGGGAATAATCGACCGTGAAAGCGATGACCGCCAGAGGATAGCGTTCCGGAGGAATATAGTCCTTATATCCGTTGATGATGGCGCGCTGGACTTTCGGAATGTAGACCGAGCGCGAATTCAAAAACGTCAGGATATCGTACCGCGTCGAGTAATTGACCGAAGGATGGCAGATGTACCCTTCCCCGGAATAGCCGTCCCCTTCGAGCTTGAAAGGCAGGCAGGACTTGGCAATCTGGTTTCCGAAGATGATCGAAATCGTCTCGAGGAGATTCCCTCTTCCGGTCGTGCGGAAGACTTCCTTCCCGTCGCTGATCATGCGGAAGGCGATGTTCGGGAAACCCAGGGCGAGATGCTCGACGACCTCGATGCAGGAATAGTTCTCCGTGCGATCGCCTTTGAGATACTTCAGACGGGCCGGCGTATTGAAGAACAGTTCCTTCACTTCAAAGGTCGTCCCTTTCCTTAACGCAGCGTCCTTGGCCATCAGGTCCTTTCCGGGGACCGATTCGACTTCGCTTCCGACCCCTTCCCCAGTCGAAGTGACCATGCGTACCTTGGAGACGGAGGCGATCGACGGAACGGCCTCCCCGCGGAAGCCGAGCGTCGTGATGCGCATCAGGTCGTATTCGGAATGGAGCTTCGAGGACGCGTGGCGCAAAAACGCCATCTTCGCGTCTTCCCGGTCCATGCCTTCCCCGTCGTCCTTAACCGAAATCAGGTCTTTTCCTCCGCGCAAAATCGAGACCTCGATGGTCTTCGCGTGCGCGTCAATCGAGTTCTCCACCAGTTCCTTGATGACGGAAGAGGGACGTTCGATCACTTCTCCGGCCGCGATCTGGTTCGCCAGCTCAGGAGACATCAGACGGATCTTGGACATAGGTACTCCTTCTGTTTCTTCTCTGTTACTTTACTTTCTTTTTGAGCTCGAAAAGGAAATTCATCGCTTCGAGCGGAGACATCGTCAGCGGGTCGCACGCCTTCAGGGCGTCCACGACCGGTTTATTGACGGAATCCTCTTTCTTCTCGTCGTGGGCGAGGATTTCCGTCTTCATCTTGGAATAATCGATCTTCCTGCTTTCGAGCTTGTTGAGAATCTCGTCCGCGCGGAGCAGGATCTCGTCCGGAAGACCGGCAAGTTTAGCGACATTGACGCCGTAGGACTTATCCATCGGTCCGTCCTGGATCTTGTAGAGGAACGTCACGTCGTGGCCTTCCTCCTTCACCGCGACATGGACGTTCTTGACGGTCTTCATGTCCTGCACGAGACCCGTGATCTCGTGGTAATGGGTCGAGAACAGCGTCTTCGCGTGGACCTTGTTCACGATGTATTCGATGATTGACTGGGCCAAGGCCATTCCGTCGTAAGTCGCCGTTCCGCGCCCGATTTCGTCGAAGATCAGCAGGGAATTCGCCGTCGCGTTCCGTAACGCCCTGTTCGTCTCGGCCATCTCGACCATGAAGGTCGATTCGCCTTTGATCAGATCGTCGGAAGCCCCGATGCGCGTATAGATCGAATCGAAGACGTAGAGATCCGCTTTCGAGGCCGGAACGAACGAACCGAGCTGGGCCATGATGACGATCAAAGCGAGTTCGCGCATGTACGTTGATTTGCCGCCCATGTTCGGACCGGTGATGACCAGCACCTCGAGGTCGGAATCCATCCTATAGTCGTTCGAGACGAACTCCTTCTCCGGCATCGCCTTTTCGATGACCGGATGGCGCGCGTCGCGGATGTCGATCCTGCGTTCAGAATTGAACGTCGGACGGACGTAGGACGAACCCGCCGCCACTTCGGCCAGGGAACAAGCCACGTCGAGGCGGGCCACCGCGTCGCTGAGCTTCTGGATCTTCTCCGTCCAGCCCTTCACGTATTTCCGTACTTCCTGGAACATCTGATATTCCATGTCGAGACGGACTTCCTGGGCGTGCAGGATCTCGTCCTCCGCCTTCTTCAGCTCGTCCGTGATGAAACGTTCCCCGGTCGTCATGGTCTGTTTCCGCACGTATCCGAATTCCGGCTTGACCATGCTTAACGAACCATTCGAGACTTCGATGTAGTATCCGAAAATCTTCGAATACCCGATCTTCAGGTTGTGGATGCCCGTGCGTTCCTTTTCACGCTGTTCGAGATCGACGAGGAACGCCTTCCCGTCGGTCGCCATTTTGATCACTTCGTCGAGCTTCGGATCGAATCCGAGTTTGAAAATCCCGCCGTCATGGATCGTCGGAGGGCAGTCGGGCGAAATCGCCTTTTCCAAAAGGTCCGTCAGTTCCTTGAAATCCCCGAGGTCGCCGTCGATGTCCTGAAAATGCGTGGAGTTCAGCTCTTTTAACGTCCTGTGCAGATCCGGAACGACGCTCAAGGACTGCTTCAGCTGCAGCATCTCCTTGCCCGAGCAGGAATCGAACCCGACACGGGCGATCAGGCGGTCCAGATCGTAGATGTCGTTCAGTTCCTTTTCCAGATCCCCGCGGATCAAGAAGGAATTCACGAGCGTTTCGACCTTGTCGAGACGGGCGTTGATGACGTTCACGTCGCTCGACGGCTCGTTGATGTACGTGCGTAAAAGACGCTCGCCCATGTGGGTCTTGCAGCGGTTCAGCAGCCAGTACAGGGAACCGAACGTCCCTTCTCCGTTCAAGGGCTTCGTCAGTTCGAGATTGACCCTGGACGAATGATCGAGAGAAAGGATCTTCGACGTGACGACCGCGCGGGCCGGCTTGAAATAATCGAGTTCGCGCTTCTGCGTCTCCCGCAAGTAGTTCATCAGCATCGCGACGCACTTCGTCTGGCGTTCGTCCTTGACGTACTCGTAGAGCGGCTGATAGGACAGAGAATCCTCGTCGTTATTGAAATACGTCACGCAGATCTTCGTTAAAGATTTGATCGAATGAATCAAAGAAGCGTCCGTCGAGGTCTTTAAGATGACTTCCTTGGCGTTGTAGTTCACGAGCTGGGCCACGACGTCCTGATACGAATGCGAAACGTTCAGAACATCGATTTCCCCGGTCGAAAGATCAGCGAAAGCGAGGACGTAGACGAACTGCGCGTCGATGAGACAGGCCAGATAGTTCGCCTGCTCGTCCTTCACCTCGATGTTCGCGCCCGGCGTGATGATCTGGATGACGTCGCGTTTCACGAGGCCCTTAGCGAGCTTCGGATCCTCCATCTGCTCGACGATTCCGACCTTGTGGCCGTGATCGAGCAGCTTCTGGACGTAGGCAAGATAGGCGTGGTGGGGAATGCCGCACATCGGGATCTTCTTCCCGTCGCCGGCGGCTTTCGAGGTCAGGTACAGCTGCAGTTCGCGGCTCGCCGTCTCCGCGTCGTCGAAAAACATCTCGTAAAAATCGCCGATGCGGAAAAGGATGATGAGATCCGGATGTTTTCCCTTCACCTCCAGGTACTGCTGCACCATCGGGGTAAAGGAAGATTCTTTGCTTTTCTTTGCTTTTTCTGCCATAGTTTTCTTCTCCCGGAATTCCACTGAAAATTATACCATCCCGCCGTGCGAGACGGCCGCCGGATTCTTCTCCGCCCAGTCTTGTTTCGTCAAGAGATACACCCATAAGTCCTTATTCGCGTCAATCGGAGCGAAATAGACGTTCTTCACGAGGCGGTAATACACGAACCCGCAACGCAGGATCACGCCTTTGGACTTTTCGTTCCCCGCGAAGTGGCTGACCGCGAGAATATCCGTTAAATCTTTGTTAAACACGCAGGAAATGACCGCTTTGACCGCTTCGGTCATGTAACCATGTTTTTCGTAAAAAGGCGAAAGGACGTATCCGATTTCCCAGACCCGCCGACCCGGGAAATCCGAGGAAATCCTCGAAGCGCTCTGCAGTCCGATGCTCCCGACGAGCTTATTTTCCTTTTTCAGAACGACCGCGTTCTCGAGCGGATCCTCGCTGAACATCTTGAGGATCTTCTTCGTCTCCGACAGGTTGGCGTGGTGTTTCCATCCGGCCGCTTCTCCGACGCCTTCGACGGAGGCGTATTCAAAAAAGTCGCGCAGATCCCTCTCCGCGAAAGGACGGACGATCAGGCGTTCCGTTTCCAGCGTTTCCATAGGAAGATTTTATCACGAAACGGGACTAAAACTGGAACAGCGAACGGATCGGGGCCAGTTCGGCTTCGACCCGATCCTTCAGAGCGTTATACGTGACGGTCAGGGAGTCTTCGTCGATTTCCTTCTGAATCTTCCGCAGGCGGACGAATTCTCTGTCCCGCTCTTCCGCGGAGAGGTTCCTCAAGTTCTTCTGCCCGTCCCACACTTCCTTTTTCAAGGCGTTCAGGTGCGGGTCGGACTCGTAAGCCTCTTTGACGGAAAGATACCGTCTCACGAGCGGGGAATTCATGAATTCCTCGATGAATTCGTCGGTCTTTTCCTCAAGTTCACTCATCGAGGAGTTCCCCTAAAAGCGAATACGTGTGGGATTCGACGATCTTCACCTTCCGGATCTGCCCGATCAAAGAGGAGTCGCCTTTGACGTGGACGAGGCGGTTGTGCCGCGAATATCCGGAAATCCGGTTCGGGTCTTTCTTGGAAACGGTGTCGAACAGGACTTCGACCGTCTTGCCGACTTCTTCCTGCGCCTTCTTCGAGGCAGAAGCATCGATGACTTCTAAAAGCCTGTTGAAACGGTCCATCTTCTCTTCCGGAGACGTGCGGTCGATAAACGTCGCCGCCGGCGTGCCTTCGCGCGGGGAATAGATGAACGTGTAGGCGTTGTCGTACTGGACTTCCTCGCAGACCTTTAAAGTCCCCAGAAAGTCGTTCTCGGTCTCCGAAGGGAAGCCGACGATGATGTCCGTCGTCAAGGTGATGTCCGGGATGTATTTCCGGACGGTCTTCACAAGATTGAGATAGGTCTCCGTGTCGTAATGCCGGTTCATCCTCTTTAAAATGACGTCCGAACCGGACTGCAGAGGAAGATGCAGCGAAGGCATGATGTTCGGGTAGGAAGCCATGACCTGGAAGACGTCCTCGGTGAAATAGCCGGGATGAGACGTCATGAAGCGGACGCGGGGAATCCCCGTGCCGGCCACTTCCTTTAGGAGCGAAGCGAACCCGATGCCCTTCTCCCCGGCGAAATCGAAGCCGTAGGCGTTGACGTTCTGACCGAGCAGGGTCACTTCCTTATATCCTTCTTCCTTCAGTTTCTCGACTTCGCGGACGATGTCCTGCATCGAGCGGGAACGGAAACGCCCGCGCGTGTACGGGACAATACAATAGGTGCAGAAATTATCGCAGCCGTACATGATGTTCACGAACGCCTTGTTTTTGTCCCGACGGTAGGAAGGCAGGCCTTCGACGAGGTCGCCCTGCGAGGAACGGACGTCGAAGACGCGCTCGTCCGAACGAATGCAGGCCGTTAAAAGCGAATAGAGCGAATCGATGTTGTGCGTTCCGAAGACCAGATTGACATACGGATAGCGGTCGCGGATGACCTTCATCGGCTTCTCCTCCTGCGCCATGCAGCCGCAGATGCCGATGATCTTCCCCGGGTTTTCCTCGGCGGACTTCTTCAGCGTCCCGAGTTCGCCGTAGATCTTCTTCTCCGCGTTCTCGCGGATCGCGCACGTGTTGAAAAGAACGACGTCCGCCTTCTCCGGATCTTCCTCGGACTTCATTCCGAGATTCGTAAAATACCCTTCGAGGATCTCCGAATCGCGGACGTTGGCCTGGCAGCCGGACGTGAAAAGGCAGTAGGTCTTTCCTTTCGCCCACTGTTTCAGTTCCTCGGGCGCGCTCATATCTGCCTCCCGCAGTTCGATTCCGGCCTTCGGATTTCGTCTTCCCGCCTGCCGGATATCCGGGAAAGAAATGACGTCCAATGCTTTCTTGCTCATTCGCTGTAATCCTCGAATTTCTGAACCGGTTCAATCTCCTCGGTCTTTCCGGTCCGTTCGTTCACGCTGAAGACGACCCCGTTCAGGAACGCCCTTCCCTTCTTGGGGCAGGTGAACTTTGCAGGCAGACCGTGCCAGGTCCGCCGGATGATCGGCTCGGGGTCGTCCCCGAGGATCGTGTCGTAGCCTCCGCACATGCCCGCGTCGCAGATGCACCCCGTCCCCAGAGGAAGGATGCGCGCGTCGTTCGTCTGCACGTGCGTGTGCGTTCCGACCATGCAGGAGATCCTGCCGTCGAACGCGTTCGCCAGCGCCAGCTTCTCGCCGGTCGCTTCCGCGTGGAAATCCACGAAGTCGATGTTGACCTTCTCGCCGTCGTTCAGGATCTTGTCGAGGCAGTCGAACGGATTCGAGTCCGCCCCGTCGATACCGACCCTGCCGATCAAGTTCGTCACGCGGATCTTGATTCCGGAATGTTCGAAGATCAGGCTTCCTCTTCCGGGAATCGAAGGATTGAAGTTCGCCGGGCGGATCATCTTGCCGTACTCGACGTTCTTGTCGAGGATCTCCTGGACGCGCATGTAATGGTTCCCCATCGTGACGCAGTCGACCCCGTCCTCGACGAGTTCGCGGTAATGGGCCAGGGAGAGTCCTTTCCCGTGCGTGGCGTTCTCGCCGTTGGCGATGGTGAAATCGATCGAATATTCTTCTTTCAATTCGGGCAAAAGGTCATGGACGATCTGCCGTCCGAGGGAAGCGACGATATCTCCTAGAAACAATATGCGTACCATGACCTTACTTGACTTTCTGATAAGAAACGGAATTCGGATATAAGACGGATGTTACTTGGCCAGTTCCGTCGCGCGGACTTCGCGGATGACGGAAATCTTGATCTGGCCCGGATAGGTGAGCTCCGCTTCGATCTTTTCGCGGATCTTGCGGGCCAAGGCGAACGAATCTTCGTCGCTGACCTTGTCCGGAACGACCATGACGCGGACCTCGCGTCCCGACTGCATCGCGTAGCAGTTGCTGACGCCGTCGAACGACTTGCAGAGCGTCTCGAGCTGTTCGATTCTCTGGATGTAGTTCTCGAGGGTTTCCGAACGGGCCCCCGGACGCGCGGCGGACAGAGTGTCGGCCGCCTGGACGAGATTCGAGATCAGATACTTGGCCGGCGTGTCTCCGTGGTGGGAAGCGATGGCGTTGATGACGACCTCGTTCTCGCCGTACTTGCGGGCGAGACGCGCGCCGACTTCGACGTGCGAACCTTCGAGTTCGAAATCGGCGGCCTTGCCGATGTCGTGCAGGAGACCCGCGCGCTTGGCGAGCGTCTGGTCTAGGCCGAGTTCGGCGGCCATCGTTCCGCACAAGATGGCGACCTGGACCGAGTGGTCAAGGGCGTTCTGGCCGTAGGAAGTACGGTAATGCAGGCGTCCGATGTAGGAGAGCATGTCCTTGGAGAAGTGGGTCAGGCCGAGATGGTTGACCGTGTCTTCGCCGATCTTGCGAACGTGGTCGTCCATCTGCGCCTTGGTCTTCGCGTAGATCTCTTCGATTCTTCCCGGCTGAATGCGGCCGTCGCGAATCAGAGCCTCGAGCGTGAGACGGGCGATTTCGCGGCGGATCGGATCGAAGCAGCTGACAGTGATGATCCCCGGGGTGTCGTCGATGATGACGTCGACTCCGAGCAGGGATTCGAGCGACTTGATGTTGCGTCCCTCGCGGCCAATGATTCTTCCTTTCATGTCGTCGGAAGGAAGGGCGACCGTCGAGATGGTCTGTTCGGTGACAATGTCCTGCGAATACTTCGCGATGGCCAGCGAGAGGATGTCCTTCGCCTTCGCATCGCAGTTCGCCTCGGCTTCGTCCATGCGGTTCTTCTCGTAGACCGTGATTTCCTTGGTCATCTTTTCCTCGACGCGCTTCAGGATCTCGTCGTGGGCTTCCTGAGTCGACATCTGGGCGACCGTGTGGAGCTGCTGGATGATTTCGTCGAGCTTGGCCTGGACCTCGGCCTGCTTGGCACTTAAGGCCTGGGACTTCGCTTCGTAATCCGCCTTGGCGGCGTCGAGCGCGCTCTCCTTATTGGTTAAGAGCTGGTCGCGGCGGTTGATCGCGACTTCGCGCTGGTCGAGCTTCTTCTCGGATTCGATGACGTCCGCCTTGCGTTCCTTGATGTCCTGTTCGGCGAGCTGCTTCAGTTCGGCGACCTGTGCCTTGGCGTCCAGCTTGGCGTTCATCTTGATCTTGTCGGCTTCCGTGTTGGCGTCCTTGATGATCTTCTTGGCGTCGTCTTCGGCTTTCCTGCGGTTCGATTTCGAACCCGGAAGGAAGAAGAGGACGGCTCCGCCGATCAGAAGACCGACGACAAAAGCTCCGACGAGGATTCCGACCCAACCCCCGACGGACAGTTCGAATAAGACAGGTTTCAGCATGTTGTTTTTCCCTTTTCTAAACGCGACGGAAAAAAGAGCTTTTCCGGCCGTGTTACATTGAATTCAGTTCTTAACTTGATTGTGTATCGCCTGTTTCAGGCTGACGCCTTCCCGGACGTCAGGAAAAAAGAGACGATCCGGACATATGGAGATTGCCGTAAACAGAGCCTGCCTACGGGCAAATCGAGTATTAAGACCTGTATATCAAACAGGGGAGAACCCCTGCACCATCATTATAAAGTCCGAGGGTGTCTTATTCAACCTGAAGAAAAGATAGGAAAAGAAGAATCCGGGGGTTCCGGATTCTCCGAACAGGCGTTTTGAAAGAAAAAAACTAAAGTTCCGGATCGTCGAGATACGAGCGGTCGATCACGATTCCGAACAGGCAGTCCCGTAAATCCACGTGCTTGGAGAAATCCTTCAGCGTCCGATAAGCCGATTTCACGACCGAGAGGTATTCCTTATCCGCCCCGTTCTTCTTGTCCATCTTCAGATCGTACTTCAAAGAAAGGCGGATTCTCCACATCTCCTTCTTCATGATCTTCAGAAGCTTCCCGTCGCACTTCTGCTCGTAGAAGAAGCGCAGCGCCATGAAGGAAGTGAGGTGCCAGAACGTCCGGTTCGTCCTTTTGACGCTGATCATCGAGGACGTGATTCTCTTGTCGTAAAAATAGAGGCAGTCGGGAATTGCAACGACTTTTTGGCAGTAAACGAATAAGGAACCGTTCCAGACGACGTCCTCAAACAGGTCTCCCATCCGGTTGAATATCAGAAGGGGTTTATTCGAGAAGACTTCCCGCCGGTAGAACTTGTTCCAGGCGAAATTGCGGATGTAAAGGTCCTGCAAAAAGGCCTTGTTCGCCGCGTAATGCCCGTAGGTCTTATGGTGGCGCAGCGGATATTTAACGATCCTCGTCTTTTTCCCGTTTCCTCCGTAGACGAGCTTGAAACCGAAGACGATGCAGTCAGCTTGCGTTTTCTCGGCGGTCTCGAAGCACTTCGAGAACATGTCAGGGGCGAGCGTGTCGTCCGCGTCCATGAAACAGACGTATTTCCCGCGGCTCGCCTTCAGGCCGGCGAGGCGGTTCCCGGCGAGATTGAACTCGGTCGGGACGTTCAGAAGACGGAGGTTTTTGATTCGGTCCTGAAAAGAAAGCACGGCCTTGTCCGCGCCGTCCCCCGACGGGGAAAGCGCGACGATCACTTCGGCGTTCCCCTTGAAATCCTGCTGGGCGACCGATTCGAGAGCGCGCACGAGAAAATCCCGGTAATTCACTGCCGGAATGATCAGGGTAAGGTCGAAATCATACTTCTTTTCCCGCATATCAGAGTTTCTTCAGGATTGCTTCGAGTTCCCGCTCATCCTTATACGGGAACTTCTGAAAAAAGGAGTCTCCGGAAATCATCGCGGAGAGTTTCCTGTCCCCGTTTTCCCTATACAAGATATAGCACGGGATTTTGCGCTTTTCGGCGTAGGCGAGCTCGTATCCGACCCCGATGGACGGGGTGGAGCATTCCGCGACGACCAGTTCCGCTTCGTCGAGGAAGCGTCTGTCCTGCAGATAGATCTGTTCGTCGGTCATCTTCTCCTCGAGCTTCTCGATGTGGTCGGCTCCGAGATGGAATGTCAGAATCTGATATTTCTCTTTGAGAACGGAGATGCAGAGCTGATAAACCGAAAGGTTCTCCCTTCCTCCGCGGACGGAGCACGAAAAATAAAGTTTCTTCATTTATTTCTTCTCCTCTTTTTTCTGACGGTTAAAGAAACGGAACCGTTTCTTCTTGGCAGCCGGATTTTCCGGGGCGTCCGGATTCTTATCGGAAGGTTTTGCACCTTTTTCGGGAGCCGGAACGGAGTTTCCTCCCGGCGTTTTAACCTGTTTCCGGCGTGCTTTCGCCTGCTCCTGCGCTTTTCTCCTGTTCTCTTCTTCCTTACGTTTCTTTTCCTCGAGCTCTCCCTTGGTCTGGGTCAGTTCGTTGGAAAGGGAAGTGATCTGTTTATCGGTATAGGCCCGTAACTTCACTTTCGACTCGTGGGCCTTCATGTTCATCAGAGCCTGGACGCACTGGTCGTCTTCCGAACGCAGGATCTGCTGACGCTTCTTGACGATTTCGAAGAACGTGTCCGAATCGAGCTGCCCGATGATCTTGCAGTCCTTCTTGAGGAACATGTAGATGTTGTTGCAGTAGCAGAACGAGTCTTTGTCGAGATACGGGTTCTTCGTCTTGGAGACGGGAACCTGGCGGGAATACTGCTTGTTGTTCGACGTGATCAGAAGGGCGAGGACGTTCGTCTCCCCCTGCACGTCCTGGTCGAGGACCTGGTCGTAGACGCATAAGAACGGATGCGAAAGGACCTTCTTCGTGAACGGATCGTAATTCCGCGCGGTGAAGACCGTCCCCGGATAGATCACGTTCGGGACGGGATTTTCTTCTTTTGCAGCCGGTTTTTCCTTCTGGACGGCCGGCACGGTTTCTTCGGGATTGGTGTTCATGTTTGGGCTCGGACGGAGTTCTTTTTTATTATACGGATTTAAGGGGGAAAAGAAAATCGGACGGGGTTTCTTTTCCTGAAACGGCGGAACGCAGTATACTGATTTGTAGAAAGTCGCGTAAAAACCTCTCTTAAATAGGGACGCAACCGAAAGTTGCCGAATTGAAAAGCAGAATTGGTGGTTAAAATCCGCTTTTCTTCCTATGGTAATGTCAGAAAGGAAGCCGACAAAATGAACATCGAAATCGCCAACCGCCTCGTCGAATTAAGAAAAAAGAACGGATACTCGCAGGAGGAGCTCGCCGCCAGGCTGGGCCTGTCCCGCCAGGCCGTCAGCAAATGGGAAAGGGCCGAAGCCTCGCCCGACACGGACAACCTCATCTGCCTCGCCAAGCTCTACAACGTCTCTCTGGACGACCTGCTCAATACGTCCGAACCGGTCGAGAACATCGTCCAGGACGTCAAGGACAAGGAAGCGGAAAAAGAGAAGGAAGCCGAAACGAAAGAAGAAAAGAAGCCGGAAGGGACCGAAGCGAAAAAGCGCGGGGTCACCATGGATAACGGCGGAATCCACATCTGCGGTTCCGGTTCCTCCATCGATATCGATAACAGCGGAATCCATATCAACGGTTCCACCAAGTCCGCTCACCCTTCGGAAGACGAATCGAAAGAAGGAACCACGACAGTCTCCGAAAACGGGGGAATCCACCTTTCCGATGGAGGGGACAGCGTCCGTTTCGACGATAACGGCATCACCGTCCACGAAAACGGAAAGACCGTCTACCGCTCAGGAAAGAAGAGATTCAACGCGGTCAAGGACGCTCTTTTCGGAGTGCTGGAGCTCGTCGCTTCGGCCGTCTACATCACGGTCTGCTCCTTCTTCCCGGCCTTCTGGTCTTCCTTATGGGTGGTTTTCCTCGCCCCGCTCGTGATCGTCTCCGTTCCGGAAGCGATTCATTACCGCCGCTTTGAGAAATTCAACATGGCCGTCGCGGTCGTCATCGTCTATATGTGCCTCGGGTTCTATCTGAACCTCTGGCATCCAGGCTGGGCCGTCTTCTTCCTCATCCCGATCTATTACATCATCGCCGAGAGCCTCGACCGTCTACGCAATCTGAAGAGAGAAGACTAGATTCCATATACCGGAATGGATAAGGCTGTCCGGAAACCTGTTCAAAGGATTCAGGTGGAAAGGCAGCCTTTTTCGTGTCCGATGGAAGCGCTCAAAGAAGAAAAATGTCCTGAAATCGCGACTTTCAGGACAAACCGTTCGTAAAAACCAATGATATCGGAAGGCTTTTACTATGCCTTCTTTTAGCACGTCGCCCTTCTTTTCCCATATCCCGCGGATAGAACGGACGAAGGAAGAAGGCGAGACTTTAACGGTGAATCGAATAGAGGTTCTTCACGGAAAAATCCGAATAGAGGGCGTATCCTTCCGAATCTTCTTTATCCGACAAAACGAAGAATCCGACGTGGAGACCGCTCCACTTTTCTTTCTCCGCCCGCAAAGTCCGTCCCTGTTCCCCGTACCGGATCCCGACTTCCGACGGATACGAGTACGTCAGGGACAAAACAACCGACGAACCGGCCTCCCCGAGATATTCGTACGACCTTTTCACGCCGTCGTCGTAGAGAGAATAGACTCTGTACAGTTCCTTTTCCTTCCGGAGGCAGATTCCCGACGAGATTGATCCGAAGAGCGCCAGACCGGCTTCTTCCCCTTCCTTCAGTTGAGAAGCGAGGATACGCACGGAATAGCTCTGGGAATATCCGGAGATCTTCTCCTGCAATAGATACGGGAAATACCGCAGGCTTTCTTCCTTCCCGATCTTTTTTGCGGAAATCTTCAGGCCTTCCTCTCCCATTTTCAAAAAGTCCGAGAACGGCCGGTCGCACGGAAGCTGGAACAAAGGGGAGAACGTCCCTCTGAACGAGCAGGAGAAATCGAGCGACTCGTCCGATTCCTTCAAAGGAAGGATCCCTTCCGAAACGGGTTTGCCTTCTTTCCCGAATTCGAACCAGCCGTCCTTATACTCCGCCGGCTCGATCATCGTGATTCTTCCGAGATTCGACTGGTCCCGGAAATGGACGAACGCGAAACGTGCATATGAGGAATCGAGCGAAACGAGAGCGCCCTGATGGGGTCCGTTATAGATGGTGTCTTTCTGAGAAAGGACCGTCCTCGTTTCAAAAGGGCCGTAAACGGAATGACCTCTTAAGAGTTCCTGCCAGCCGTCGGCGACGCCTCCCGCCGGGGCGGAAATGAAGACGTGTCCGTCAAAAACGAAGACCTTCGGTCCTTCGATGTCCGGATTCTGCTTTTCTCCTTCTTTCTCCCCGTCGTAAATCAAAGCATATTTTTCGGAGATTCTCTTAGATAAATCCGGCGTTACCTCGATGCAGCCGAGCCTGGAATGGAATCCGATCCGGGATTTCACGAACGCGAACACCACGTAGGCTTTCTTTTCGATCCAGACCGGGCAGGGATCCTCGTACCCCTTTCCTTCAAGCAGGCAGGAAAGATACTGGAAGCCTTTTTTCAAATCTTCCGAAACATAGACGAAAATCCCTTCGTCCGGCTGAGGGACGAGGCAGTAGAACTTCCCGTCATGATACCGTAACGAAGGAGCCCATGCCCCTTCGCCCGGACGAACGGAAGAAAAGTCTCCCTGCAGATGTTCCGTGACGTACGTCACGAATTCCCAGTGGACTAGGTCCTTCGAATGCAGGACGGGGACGGACGGGAAATAATGGAACGAGGAAGAGACCATATAAAAATCCTCCCCGACCCGAATCACGTCCGGATCTGACCAGTCGCAGGTCAGAACCGGATTCTTATATTCCGTCCCCGCCATCTTACTTCCCGGTCGAACCGGTCCCGCCTTTCCGTTCGGAGACAGCCGCATCGTCGGCGACAATCCCGTATTTTACGAAGATTCCCTGGGCGACGCGTTCGCCTTTTTCAAAAACCGCCGTCCTGTCCGACGTGTTTTTCAAAGCGAGCATAATGTGTCCGTCGTTCTTTGGATTCTCGAAATAATCCGCGTCGATCACCCCGACGGTATTCGCGAGGACGACGCCTTTTTTGATGCCGACGGACGAACGCGGGACGATGAGCAGGACATCGTCTTTCTCCATCTCGGCCTTGACCCCGGTCGGAATCACCTTCGTCTCCCCGGGGAGAATCTCGACTCTTTCGAGCGTCTTGAAATCGTAACCGGCGGAGAACTTCGTCCCGCGCGAAGGGAGTTCGACTCCCCTGTCCTCGTATCCTTTAACAGCGTGAAATGCCCTCATGTTTCTGTTCCTTATCCTTACGTGTCTCCATTATACCAAAAAGAAATGACGCAAAAACGGCGCGTCCTCCCTGGACAGCGCCGTCAAAACATCGAATTTCTGTTTTATTCCCCGTCGGAATCGTCATCCCAGCCGCGGCACATCTTGACGGCCTTGTGCCACTTGGAGAGATACTTCTTCCGTAAGGAATCTTCCATCTTCGGGGAGAACGAGCATTCGCGGACGTAGTGCGCGTCGATGTCTTTATAGGAAGAGAAGACGCCCACCGCCAGTCCGGCGAGATAGGCCGCGCCGAGCGCGGTGTATTCGTTCGTGTTCCCGCGGATGCAGCGCACCTTGGAGATATCGCTCTGGAACTGCATCAGGAAATTGTTCTTGGAAGCTCCTCCGTCGACCTTCATGTTCTTGATGACCGTGCCGGTGTCTTCCTCCATCGCGGTAATCAGATCGTTCACCTGATAGGCAATCGACTCGAGGGCCGCGCGGATGATCTGCATACGGTTCGTGCCGCGGGTGATGCCGAACATCGTTCCGCGGGCGTACATGTCCCAGTACGGGGCGCCTAAACCCGTGAAGGCCGGAACGAGGTAGACCCCGCCGTTATCCTTGCACTTGGTCGCGAAGTATTCCGAATCGGCGGAATCCACGATGAAACGCAGCTGATCGCGCACCCACTGGATGACCGCCCCACCCACGAAGACCGAGCCTTCGAGGACGTACTGCGGCTTGCCTTTGTGGTCGCAAGAAGCAGCTAAGGTCGTGACGAGCCCGTTCTTGGAACGGATGTTGTTCGAGCCGGCGTTCATCAGCAAGAAGCAGCCGGTCCCGTACGTTGTCTTCAGTTCGCCCTTGCGGAAGCAGGTCTGGCCGAAGAGGGCGGCCTGCTGGTCGCCGGCGACGCCCGCGATCGGAATCTCGTAATCGAAGAGGTTGACGAATCCGAAGACGGAGGAGGAAGGTTTGACTTCCGGAAGCATGCTCATCGGGATGCCGAAATAATCGCAGAGCTTCTTGTCCCAGCAGAGCTTGTTGATGTCGAAGAGCATCGTTCTCGACGCGTTGGTGTAATCCGTCGCGAAGACTTTCCCGTTCGTCAGCTTCCACATCAGCCACGTGTCGACCGTGCCGAAGAGGAGTTCGCCTCTCTGCGCCTTTTCCCTTGCGCCCTCGACGTTATCGAGGATCCATTTGATTTTGGTCGCGGAGAAGTAGGCGTCGAGGACGAGGCCGGTCGTCTCGCGGATATACTCTTCTAAGCCGTCTTTACGGACCTGTTCGACGATCGGAGCCGTGCGACGGCACTGCCAGACGATGGCGTTGTAGATCGGTTTCCCGGTGTTCTTATCCCAGACGATCGTAGTCTCGCGCTGGTTCGTAATGCCGATGGCCTTGATGTGGTACGGGCGGATGCCGAGCTGGGCGATGGCCTCTGTCAGAACCGAATACTGGCTCGACCAGATTTCCATCGGGTCGTGCTCGACCCATCCCGGATGCGGGAAGATCTGCTTGAATTCCTTCTGGGCGATCGTCATGACCTTCCCTTCGTTATCAAAGATGACGACGCGGGAAGAAGTCGTCCCCTGGTCGAGGGCGACGATATAGCGGCGTTTCTTGCCGGCGGGCTGTTCCTTTTCTTCCGGCATGGGACTAAACCCTCTCCATCTTCTTGGTGATGATGACGTTCGCATCCGTGCCCAGGACGTGCGGAATCACGATGTCGCCGATATTGACCGGGGCTTTCACCTCGGCTTTGTTGATTTCCTTCATGACCTCGAACATCTTGGCCTTCGGAATCGGCTTATCCGTGCGGACAGAAACGCGCGGGAACTCCCCGCCGACGATCTTCACGGTCGAAGTGACCGTCCGTACGGGGTTCGTTACTTCCGCCTTGCCGTAGGCTTCGCCCCTCGGGCAGGAGTTTCCCTTGACTTCGAGCGTCTCCGTATCGACCGTAAGCATGCAGCCGCGGGGGCAGTTGATGCAGACAAATTCTTTTTTCATTATCTCATTCCCTCCACAATCTCGACGCTGACCTGTTTCGCGTCGCCGAAATCCTTCTTGTTCAGGCGGATGCTCTGCATTTCGCTCGGAGCGACCTTGAACTTCGGGATGGATTTAATGACCTTGTCGCCGGCTTTCGCCACGATGCGGATGTTTTCGACCGGCGTGCGGACGCGGAAGAACAGATCGACGGCGTCGCCGTCTTTAGCGATCTTCTGCGGGCAGAGATAACCGATTCCGTTGCCCGGAACCGAATCGAGGACTTCGCCTTTCTTTTCGCCTTCCTTCAGGTAAATGGCGGCGTTCTTGCCGGCCTTTTCGCCTTCGGCGGAAACGTTATCGACCAGGTCGTGGACCTGCAAGACGTTGCCGCAGGCGAAGATGCCTTCGACCGAGGTCTCGAGGTTGTCCTTGACGATTGCGCCCTTGGTGCGGCGGTCAAGCTGCACGCCGGCGCGCTTGGAGAGTTCGTTCTCCGGAATCAGGCCGACCGAAAGAAGCAGTGTATCGCAATCGAAACTGATCTCGGTTCCCGGAATCGGGCGTCTCTTCTCGTCGACTTTGGAAATGATGACCTTCTGCACCCTCTTGTTCTCCGGGTCGGCGACGATGTCGCTCACCGTGTAGGAGAGGTACAGCGGAATATTGAAATCGTTCAGACACTGCGCGATGTTGCGGTTCAGACCGTTGGAATACGGGCACAGCTCGACGTCGGCGAGGACCTTCGCCCCTTCGAGGGTCATGCGTCTCGCCATGATGAGGCCGATGTCGCCCGAACCGAGGATGACGATTCTCTTTCCGACGAGATATCCGTCGATATTGCAGTATTTCTGCGCGGCGCCCGCCGTGTAGATGCCCGCGACGCGGTCTCCCGGAGTGGAGATGGCACCTCTGGAACGTTCGCGGCAGCCCATCGCGAGGACGACCGCCTTCGCGTGAATCTTCATGATTCCTTCTTCGCTCGAGGTCACGGTCGCGACCTTGTCGGAAGTAAGATCGAGCACCATCGTGTCCGAGAGGACCTTCACGGACGTGTCTTTCACCATGTCGATGTATCTCTGGGCGTATTCGGGCCCGGCGAGCTCTTCCTTGAAGCGGTGCAGACCGAATCCGTTATGGATGCACTGGTTGAGGATGCCGCCGAGACGGTGGTCCCTCTCGACGATCAGAATGTCCTTCACGCCTTCCTGATAAGCCCCGTACGCCGCGGCGAGTCCGGCCGGACCGCCGCCGATAATCAAGAGGCTGACGTTCATTTCCTTCATACTTACTTTTCCTCCTTCGTCTTCTCGACAACGACCTGCGATCCTTCGCGGTCCTGATAGACCTCGTCGAACTTCAGGTGCAGTTCCTTCATCAGCAGATCGAAGACCTTCGGTCCGCAGAAACCGCCCTGGCATCTTCCCATGCCCGCGTTGGTCCTTCTCTTGATTCCGTCGATCGTATGCGCCGGAATCGGGGAATGCATCGCCGCGACAATTTCGCCTTCGGTGATCGTCTCGCAGCGGCAGATGACCTGTCCGTATCTCTTGTCTTCCTTGATCTTCGCGTCCTTCTCCTCGTCGGAAAGCTCCTTGAAGTACTTCGGAAGCGCGACCGTCTTGTATTCCTTCTTTTCAACGAACTTCACGCCATCCTTCTCGAGAATCGACTTCGCCTCGAGCCCGAACGCCGGTCCACAGGAAAGTCCCGGGGACTTGATGCCCGCGAAATTGATGAAGCCTTTCACGACATCCGATTCCCCGATCAGGAAATCGTCGTACCCCTTGATATTCGCGCGGACGCCCGCGAAATTGCGGATGTTCGAACCGAAATTGATGCCCGGGACCGATTCGACGGCCATCGTGCGGACGAACGCCATCGAAGAAGCCGTGTTGCCCACGTCGTCCTTGGCCGAATGATCGAAATCCGCGTCCGGCCCGACGATCAGATTCCCGTGCACGGTCTGGGAGACCAGAACGCCTTTTCCTTTTTCGGACGGCGTCTGGAAAATCACGTGGTGCACCAGTTCTCCCTGGTCCTTGTCGAGCAGATAATATTCGCCGCGGACCGGCAGGATCTCGAATCCCTTCTTACCGGTTCCTTCCAGAACCATGTTGTAGATTTCGTCCGCGTGAGTTCCCGCCGCATTGATTACGTACTTCGCTTCGAAGTCGCCTTTATCCGTCACGACGCGGAAGAAATCGCCTTCCTTATGAATCTCTCTGACCGCCGTCTGCAGATGCAGGTCGACTCCGTTCACCACCGCGTTTTCCGCGAAGGCCAGGCACATCTCCCACGGGGAAACGATCGCCGCGCTCGGGGCGTACAGGGCGTAATCGATGTCTTCCTTCAGATTCGTCTCGCCGAGTTCCTCGATCTCTTTTCTCGAGCGCAGGACCTTCATCCCTTTGACGCCGTTCTTGACGCCGCGCTCGTAGAGTTCGTCGATCAGACGGTGGTCCTTTTCGTTCCTTCCCACGACCAGCGATCCGATCGGCTTGTAGTGGAAATTCAGTTTCGGAGCCAGTTCGCGCACCAGGTTCGATCCGAGCACGTTCAGCCTCGCCATCACCGTCCCCGGTTTGGGATCGTAACCGGCATGGATGATCGCGGAGTTCGCCTTGGTGGTCTTCATGGCCACGTCGTTCTCTTTTTCAATCAGGGCGACCTTCAGATTGTATTTCGACAGTTCGAAAGCGATCGAGCTGCCGCAGATACCGCCGCCGATGATCAGAACATCGTATTTCATAGAAATCCTCCTAACATTAATCTACATTCGAACATTCCTATTATAGGAAGATGAAAGCGCTTTTACAACGGAAAAAGCGGGAGTTTCCCATGAGGGAAAAGCGTTCAAAAAAAGAAACGGAATTTGACAGAAAAAGCCGGAGTCGGGGAAGCATTGAATACGGAAGAATCTTTTCCGGTTTCCGCCGAGCGGATTTTCGAGAATCGGAAGGATTCCAAGGGTACGAAGCAGCGTTTCGGATTGGGAATTCTGAAATTTCTAAAAATATTTTTTCTTGAAATGTCTAATATTTTCGCTATATTTCTCTATTTTTCGAACTCATAAAAATATTTTTAAGATTTTTTAGCACTCAGCACTTGACAGTGCTAAAAAGCGAATTATAATGAAGTTAGCAATCGGGAAGCGAGAGTGCTAACCGGTTGACCGATAGGAGGATTTGAAACTATGGAAAACAACGAAAAGAGAAACGATCTGGCCAGGAGAGAAGGCCGGCACTACGGATTCTTCGATCCGTGGTTCGACGATTTCTTCCCGTTAGACAACAGGAGCGCACAGGTCATGAAGACCGACATCAAGGAAGGAGATAAGGACTATGTCTTATCCGTCGAAGTCCCCGGCATCGAGAAGGATCAGATCCATCTCGCTCTGGAGGACGGCTATCTTAACATCTCCGCTAGCGAGAATCGGAACGACGACGAGAAGGATAAGAACGGAAAGTACATCCGCCGCGAACGTTACACCGGCTCTTACGAAAGAAGCTTCTATGTCGGCGATGTCAAGGAAAACGACATCCACGCGAAGCTCAACAACGGAGTATTGACCGTCACAATCCCGAAGGAATCCCCTAAATCCGAGAACCGCACCATCGCCATCGAATAAAGATACCCCCCCTTTCAATCTTGCCCGAAGGCGATGCGGTTTGAATAGAAAGGCCCCGGCAAAACCGGGGCCTTTCGCTTTTTTTAAATTCGTTTCAGAGACGGATTCAGGCAATCTCTCCGGCCTTTTCTTCCTTCTTCTGGGCGAAATACACGTAGAGCAGAGGAGGGAGAAACCCGAAGAGCATTCCGAAGGCCACGTCGCTGAGGAAGTGGTGTCCGTCGAGCATCCTCGAAAGCATCGTCAGGACGTTCCAGAGCAAGGCGCCTAAGAAGAAATACAATTCCTTTCCCGCGGTCTTCTTGTTGCACGGGGCGAGGATGACGCATAAGCTCAGTCCCGCCGTGAAGGACGCGTGCCCGGAAGGCCAGCTCTGGTACATGTAGCTCTCGACGCCGTCGAGCCCGGTCTTATCGTGGTTGAACTGGTACCAGTTCCGGTACATTTCATCCTGTTCCGCTTCGCTGAGCGTGAAGAGATACATCGGACGCGGACGGACCATCAGGAACTTGATTCCGAACGTCAGGAACATCAGGAGGACGCCGACGACGATGATCATGACCGCCTTCTTCCTATAGAGGGCCGTGTCTCCGTTCCGTAAGAAGAAATACATCGGGATTTCCAGAACGGCGATCGCCGGGATGCCGATGAGGAACCAGGACCACGCCTTATGGACGATGTGGCGGTGGAACGTGTCGAAGCCCCAGAAACCTCCGCTGATCAAAACGCACACAATCAATCCGATCCAGGCGTAGAGCGCATCGTGTTTTCCGTTCCGCTTCTTGAAGAACAGATAGAACAGGACGCCCGAAGAACCCAGCAAGACCGAAATCGGGAGCGTCCCGACGTATTCGAACAGATCCGAGAATCCGTTCGGCCCGATATAGATGCCTTGGGCGATTGGCCGATCTAAGAACGTTCCGACCAAGGCCATGACCGCGAAAAGACCGAGATAGACGTACAGCATGTATCCGCGGAATCCGTAACTCTTTTCTTTCATTTTTCTTCCCCTTCCGTTTCTTCCATTCTACACGAAAGCCCTTACAGCGGACAGGCTTTCCTGGAAAAGGAGGTAAACTCTCCGAAAAAATTTTGTAAAAAAGGGTATGCTATTCCTGAAAGAAGAGAAAGACAAACATGGAAGAAAAGAAATACAGGGGCCTCCTGCTGCTCGCGGACGGAGTCGAGGAGACCGAAGCGGTCTCGACCCACGACATCCTGACCCGCGCGGGGATTCTTGTCGACGCGGTCTCGATCAAGGACTGCCACCGCGTCCATACCTCGATGGGCCTGACGATCCGGACGGATAAGAACCTGAAGCAGATCGAAGACTTTTCGGTCTACGATTTCCTCGTCCTTCCGGGCGGGAAGAAAGGCGTCGAGAACCTCGAAAAGAACCGGAGGGTCCAGAAAGTAATCGAGGAATTCAAAAAGAAAGACAAGCTCTTATGCGCCATCTGCGCCGCGCCTTCGATCTACGGGAACAAAGGCTACCTGGACGGGAAGAAGTTCACCTGCTTCCCGGGCTTTGAGCGCGGGAAAGGGACCAAGGTCGAAGGGGCCGGAGCCGTGACCGACGGTAAGCTCATCACCGGGCGTGCCATGTACTGGACCATTCCTTTCGCCCAGCAGATCGTCTCTTACTTCTACGGCCAGGAAGGGCTCGACAGAATCTACCACGGCTGCTACGGCATGGATTTGAAGAAGTAACCGGGGTCTGGGAAAAATCCTTCCGTTTTCACGAAGAAAGCAAAGAAAAAGAACGTCCGGTTCGGCGCCAGGCGTTCTTTCATTTTGGGTTAATTCTTGTCCTTCAGAAGGGCGTCCATCCGCTTGATGTCGTCCGCGGAAGGGACGTAGACGTACGGGACGTTGCGGTCGAGTTCGTTGTAGTCGAGCCCGTATCCGACGAGGAACTTGTTCTCCTCGAGGACCTTCCCGACGTAGTCGATCTTAACGTCGGCTTTCCGCATCGCTTCCTTCGAGAAGAGGCAGCAGACCAGAATCCTGGACGGATAATGCTTCTCGGCGATGAAGCGTTTCAGATACTGCATAGAGTAGCCGGTATCGACGACGTCCTCGACGATGACGACCGTGCGGCCGTGGACGTCCAAGGCCATGTCCTTCTTCATGGAGATGATGCCGGTGGATTCGGTTCCCGAATAGGAAGAGATCTGGATGTAGTCCGTGAGGATCGGAATCTTCACGTACTTGATCAGATCCATCATGAAGTTCAGTCCGCCTTTCATGACGCCGACGAACACCGGGAGCTTCTTCTCGTCCTTCAGTTCCTCGCTGAGCTCGCCTCCGATCTTTTTGCAGATCGCGCGGATGTCTTCTTCGGATAGAACCAGTTCACACATACGATACCTCCTTTGGAAATGCGTCCTTGTTTTTGAATCACGTTGGAATTTACCTTTATTATACATATTTCAAAACAGGCGAAAGGGAAACTCCATTCTAAAACGCTTACATTTCCAAAATCCGTGGGATTTCCGTTTCTTTCCCGCCTTCTTTCAAATCCGGCCCTTCTTTTTCCTTCGCGGATGAATTGCTTTTCATTTCTTTCACGTCCTCAGAATTTTTAAAGATTTTTTAATAAAATATTTCTCCGGAATTTCAAATCCCGCTCTTTCGCAAGACGTCCGTTCTTTCTTTTAAAAGGAAGAGGAAGCAACTTTCCCAATCCGGGAAAACGGCTTATCCGGGGAAAACTTTCCACGCGATTTACATCCGCGGAAGGCTTTCCCGCCTTGTTATAATCGGTCTGAAGAAGGAAGGGAAACATGGAAAGCGGAGAGAAGAAAAGGACCGTGCTGGCGATCGATCTGAAATCTTTCTACGCCTCGGTCGAATGCGTCGACCGGGGGCTCGATCCTTTTACGACCCCCCTCGTCGTCTGCGACAAGTCCCGCGGAGAAGGAACGCTGATCCTCGCGGTCTCGCCCTATCTCAAAACGCTCGGGATCCCCGGGAGGCTCCGCCTCTTCGATCTCCCGAAGATCGACGGGATGATCTACGCGATGCCGCGGATGGAACGCTACATCCGCAAGTCGGTCGAGGTCCTCTCGATCTATCTCGAGTACGTCGACGTTTCGGACATGCACGTCTATTCCCAGGACGAGGCCTTCCTCGACATCACGGACTACCTCGGGGCGGCCGGATGCTCTCCGATCACGTTCGCCAAGCGCATCATCCGCGAGATCTATCAGAAGACCGGCCTGACCGTCACGGCCGGAATCGGAGAGAACCTCTTCTTGGCCAAGGTCGCTATGGACGTCGAAGCGAAGCATAAGAAGGACAACATCGCTTTCTGGACCAAGGAGGACGTCCCGGCCAAGCTCTGGCCTTTAACCCCTCTCAGCAAGATGTGGAGCATCGGGAAGAGGACGGAGAAGAAACTGAACGATCTTGGGTTCTATACCATCGGGGACATCGCCGCGGCGGATCCGTTCTTCTTAAAAAGCAAATTCGGCGTGCTCGGGGAAGAACTCTACGAACACGCCAACGGGGTGGACGACGCGCGGATCCAGCGGCCGTACGAACCGCTGAACCGCTCGCTCGGATCCGGGCAGGTCCTGATGCGAGACTATAGCGGAAGCGAGGCCTTCACGGCCGTCAAGGACACGCTCGACGAGCTCGAGAGAAGGATTCACAAGGAACACGTCCTGGCCGGAGGGATTTCTCTCTACATCGGTTATAAGGACGAAGGGAAAGGCTTCGCCTGCGGGATGCAGTTCGAAGCCCCGACGTCCGACCACCATCTGTTCTTAGACGCCCTGAGGGAAATCTATTTCTCCTGTTACGACGGTAAGAGCAAGGTCAGGAACGTCTGCATCCAGGCGTTCGGGACCGTTCCGGACGAAGGAAGGCAGCTTTCCTTATTCGAAGAAGACGAGAAACGTCGGGAAAAAGAAGAAAAGATCCTCGAGACCGAAGAAAAGATCCGGGGAATCTACGGGGATAAGAGCGTGTTCCGCGCTTCGTATCTCCTGCCGGAATCGACCGCCCTGAAGCGGTTTAAGCAGATCGGAGGACATAACAAGCTATGAAAAAAGAAGGAAGCGGACGGGGAATGATGAAATGGAGGCCTTTCGCCTCCCTTGTCCAGTACAGGGATTATTACGAAGAGATGCTTGAAAACAGGAAGAAACGGGAAAAGCCGGAACTTTCCGAAGACCAGGTCGAGGAAATCAACGGCCTCCTCTGTTCTCTGAAGAAAGGGGAAGAGGTGCGCGTAACGTATTTCCTGGACGGAAACGTGCGGAAAAAGGAAGGGGTCTTCCTCCGTTCGGACGACTGCTCGGACGATCTGATCCTCGACGATCTGGTCGTCCCGTTCGCCAATCTTTTATCTCTGAGCCGGATTTAAAAGCTTAAGAAAAATCCGAAGGATTCCCGTTCGGGACGAAATCGACCGATTCGGAGAAGGCGTAGAAGACCGCCGCGTCCATCAGGCCGGAAAAAAGGCAGGACGAGAATTCGCAGAGCTCGACCGTGGTGTATTTCTTTGTGGCCAGGGAAAGGAACTCGAAAGCGAAGGCGAACGCCGTGTTGACCGCGAGCATGATCGAAGCGCTGTGCAGGACTTTTTTCATGTTCAGTTCGTCGTATCCCCGTAAAAGGAGGACGAACGCGACGAGCATCACGGCCAGAGACAATAAGGTCAGGGCGAAAAAGACCCAGCAGACGACGAGCATTCCAAAGTCGAGGCCGTTGATATGGTCGTAGAACGTGTTCGCCGTCCCGGCCGTCTTGGCGCTGATCATGATGAAGAGGACCAGCTGTAAAAAGAATCCGTAGGTTTTCTCGAGGAAATTGTTCTTCTTGTTCTTATACGGGTAGCATTCCCCTAAAAGGAAGAAGAGGACAGAAAGCAGCTGCGGCCAGATGTAAAGGTGCAGGGAAGAGTCCGTAAAAGACTTTCCCAGGACCGTCTGGGAAATCTTCCCGAGCAAGAGGAACAGGTAGCTTAAGAAGCCGAACAGCGTGCACAGGAAGCTTTTCTTGTAGACGACGTGCATATCTTTTTCCTTCCTTGTTCCGTACCCCTAATATTGGACCTGCTATAACAATACGATATCAAAGAGTAGCGGAAGTAGAAAGCGCCTGAATAGGTGATTTCCACTGTAGATACTCTTTGATGCGCTCCTGGTTGTACCAGAGCATGTATTCCTCAAGCGCCTTCCTGAAGTCTTCGTAGTTCCTGAACGTCTTCTCCTCGCCGTAGAACATCTCGACCTTGAGTCTTCCGAAG
>Ga0256406_1000548_pt1 | contig 67739 bp, 56 predicted proteins | sample RumenRJG_03DNA_FD_185986 | JGI IMG/M metagenome (GOLD analysis project Ga0256406, IMG submission 185986) | Bovine rumen microbial communities from Lethbridge, Alberta, Canada - RJG_03 | ecosystem: Host-associated > Mammals > Digestive system > Stomach > Rumen | place: Canada: Alberta | collected... | reverse complement strand
TAAATGAATTCCCACCACTATTGATGGTTATCATCAGTATAGGAGAATGGCTTTTAGATCATAAGGTTAATGTGTCCGCTCGCTCCGCTCCGCGTCCGTTTTGCTTCGCAAAACCGTCCGGTTTGTATCGCAGTTTGCAGGCCATCCTTGCACTGGACCTTGACCTTGTCCCCGGCGTTGATGCCGAGCTCATTCAGCCATTTGCCAGTCAGGTTGATCTGCGGATACTCATGGTGTCTGGTCTGCCATCCACGATAATCGGTCTTGGATCGTGTGCCGACAGTAACGGTGCGTTCGTCTTTCATTGTAGTCCTCCTTGGGATGATCGTGTACCGAGCGGTACAAAGATGTGAGAAATGTGTCCGGCATGGATTACCGGAAGATGTGTCTACCGTACCAAAGGATGAGAGTGAGCGCAAGCACTATTTCTGTCCGGTACTTTTATATATGCCGGAAAGAGATGATCTCCTCAGAAAAATAAAGAAGACAGGCGTCATACCCCGGTGGATGTTCCGAAGCGTGATGCCTGTCGTGATTATGTGTGAAAATTGATGCATAAGCACCGATATTGGGATAACGCATTCATCATGTTTCTATTCAACCGCAATAAAAATAGGCTATAACCGAATTGCTACTTGGATAGATGAATACAGCAATTGCCTTCCCCTTTACATCTTCTTTCGGGTCGTAAAGCATTCCTTTGCTTCCGGCTGAATAAAAATTATCTTTCTGGCCGGGATCCGGCTTTGGAATTTTATTATAATCCGTGTATTCCGTCCCACTCCATGTTATTGATTGGGTATTATCTTCACTCCCATCTATTGAAGTCCCTTTACCACATAAGAGCGCATTGCTGTTCGTTACCTTGTTTGCCTCCGCAAAAGTCAACAGTTTCCCATCAGTCGGATCATAGATATAAGTCTGATCCTTAGATTTTGAATCAAAGTCAGTATCCATCAGCTTATAACATCCCGCTGCATAAGCAGATCTGAGATTAGCAAGATCTACTGCCTCCCTGCTCTTCTCCAGCTGCGAGGTAAAGATCGGAATGGATATTGCAACGAGCACTCCGATTATGGCGACCACGATGAGAAGCTCTGCCAGTGTGAAGTCCTTGTAGCTCTTCTTCATCTGTGATCGCCTGCATTTCATTACCACAAGCACACAATTGCAAGGAATGTTCCATCTCCCTGCATGGCAACATCCCAATAGCGGTAAACACGGTCGGTGAGAACGGTATAAGACATTGTCCCAGTACTAAATAGCTTACCGCCCATGTTCATCTTCCACTTAGATATATCAGTTTCTCCTTTTCCTCCGCTTTTCGAGTAACCAATATTGGCAAAATTCTCATAAGTAAATCCGTTCTTACCTTGCGGACTTTTATTGCCCCAGTCCACATATGTGCACTGTCCCGTTTTTGTATCATATCTGAAATACATATGCTGATCACGATCCGTCGTTGTCGTTTCCTTGACATCATCCGGTGTTTCCAGAAAACAGGTGATCGCTGCAGATAAAGCAGATCTCGCGTTTGCCTTGTTTGTAGCAAGTCTAGCTTTCTTGAGCTGGGCGGTAAAGATCGGGATGGATATTGCCACGAGCACTCCAATGAAGGCGACCACGATCAGGAGCTCCGCGAGAGTGAAGCCTTTCTTATTCTGTTTTCTCTTCATTGAATTCATCACTCCCCTCGTGTAACAGCTTTATAGAGCACGATAAAGTTCCATCACGCGGGATTTATACCTGCGAATAATAAATAACGTTGATACTGCCGTCATTATTAAATACAAACGTCCATCTCTTCATAATTTGACGGTAAAAGGATCCTATAAATATGGTATTACTCGGATAATCCGGCCAGCTTTCAATACCAGGTGTTTTCCCATCAACCTTCAGCATGGCACCAAATCCTACTCCTGATGGAATATGCCTTTTCTGATAGGTGACCACCGTACCTTTAGATACTTCATAGGTAAAATACCAGGCATCTGCAGGCTGTGGCTCACCCATAGAGATATATTCCGCGACTGCAGCCGCATAAGCAGCTCTCGCATTAGCCTGATTGGTAGCCATACGAGCTTTCCTTAGCTGATTATTGAAGATCGGTATACTGATAGCAACAAGTACTCCGATTATGGCGACCACGATCAGGAGCTCCGCTAAGGTAAAACCCTTCTTATTCTTTTTCATTAGGCATCACTCTCCCTCTCATGATTACGCCCACAGGTTCTTAAAATTGCGGAGAACGACCTCATTCTGCGCAAATGTGCACGTTGAAAATTGCAGGTCAGGTGGTCCATCCCGGTCGTCTCCCTATGAGCTGATGAACCATCATCGCAGGTAAACTTATATTACGCCCGTAGGTTCCGAAATCTGCGGAAAGTGGCCTCATTCTGCGCAATAGTCTAGGGTCATTACAAGCGATGGACAGACGCGCGTAATAGTACAGAGCAGGTCACGAATACATGTCTCAAGGGTGTTCTGGTGGCCATCTCGATTCCGATCTCCATCTCACAGTTGGAGAAGAGCCATGATGCGGTTCTTCGTGCTGCTTATTCAGAAGCGCAATCAACATTTATAACAGAGGATACAATAAGTAACAAGGCAAAATACACCCAGCTTCAGGGTCTGTTGCCACTGCAGCAGTCGCAACAGTCGTTGTATCTAATGTTGAATCAATCAAAAGGACAGAAAGCGCCCCTTGATAACATTACGCAGTTTCCTTTTGAAGTTCTGGATTAAGTCTGGCGCTACAAATGATTTTACTGCTGCGAATAGTCTCGGCGGTAAAGCTCAGTAATGGGATATCACTTTCACCCATGACGATGATGGGAAAATTACTGCTGTCTCAGCAATAGAGCACAAGACAGCCTAATAATAAGCAACTACATATCAAAAATCAGCAATGTCCTCCGGAGCAATCTGGAGGGTTTTATCATATGGAAAATCCCGCATCACGAGGAAAATGTCATTTGCTTATAAAAAACTCCTCCCCACAGTGGAGAGGAGTCAGGGATTAGTTTTTTAGGTGTTAATTAGGATTACTGGTATGCACAGGTGATGCCCTTAACATCTCCTGTAGAATCGATCGTGTAGGTCCATGAGATAGCAACCTTATCACCCATTTTGCTACCATTGATATTAGTATCAACTGACCATTTAGCAATATCTACATTTGAAGCATCTGTTGCTGCAGTATCGGATTTTGCTGCTTTGGCTGAACTAACAGTATAAGTATAGGTGTACGTCTTATTGTAAACATGACCATATGAATCTTTAATTGAAGCGGTATCAGTATCTGCATCAAGAATTTCAACTACGATTGCAGCTTTTGCAGCTCTAGCATTAGCCTGATTAGTGGCAAGTCTTGCCTTCCGGAGCTGTGCTGTGAAGATCGGGATACTAATAGCGACTAAAACGCCGATGATTGCTACAACAATCAGCAGCTCAGCAAGTGTGAAGCCCTTTTTATTTTTTTTCAGTTTTTTGAGCATGGATGAAACCCTCCCTTGGATTTTGTTTTTCGGCCCGCGCAGCCTGTTCATTCGCACCTGATTGCGATGCTGCAGCGTCTTTGTTCCGGGCCTTGATAATTGTTTACCAATTTCATGTAATACATCGACCATCTACATATGTTATATTAGCATAAATCATAAAAAATGGCTGAAAAAAATATTTCGGCATTTTTCATCAATTTTACCAAGATTTATCATCTCTGATTGTTTTCTTATAAAAAACTCATTGTTCAGGGAGGCAGCATCATGCAGATTGTACATTCAGTTTTTTCCTGGTTTGTGAATTTCTGTGGTTCGATTTTTGTTTACGGAGCGATTATCGCTGCGATTCTGATCCTTATCGAGCGCATTCTGTACAGCGCCCGGCGACGTGACGACGCCGACAAAACTGCAAGTCAAGCCGCCTCTCCTGCCTCTTCCCGCCGCATTGCGCTGATCACAGGTGCTTCGAGTGGTCTCGGACGGAATCTGGCACTGGAGATGGATAAAAACGAGAAGAGCATCGATGAATTCTGGCTGATTGCCAGACGGAAGGAGAAGCTGGAGGCGCTCGCGGCAGAGCTGCATCATCCTTCGCACATCCTCTCTCTCGATCTCACGCTCATGGAAAGTTCTGCTGCATTGGCGAAAGAACTGCAGGAAGCCAACGTAGAAGTCGGCGTACTGGTGAACTGCGCCGGTCTCGGCAAGATCGGCAATTACCGGACGCTGACGGTTGAGGAGAATAACCAGATGATCGATCTGAACGACCGGGCGGCCGTGGATGTGACGATGGTGTCGCTACCGTACATGAAGCAAGGCGACCGCATCATCGAGATCTGCTCAACGGCTGCCTTCCAGCCGCTGCAGCACTTCTCCGTCTATGCGGCGAGCAAGCGTTTTCTGTATAACTACAGCCGTGCTTTACGTCTGGAACTGTTTCCGAGAAGGATCCCCGTTCTTGCGGTCTGCCCTTACTGGATGAAGGATACGGAATTTATCTCCACTGCCCAGCACGTGAAGAGTCGCAGCGGGTCAGCGGATCCGGCGGCAGACAGCCCGATCCGGAACTTCGCGTTGGCCATCAACTCCGACAAAGCTGCCGCGCGCATCATGCGTCACAGCCGCCGCGGCTACGCAGTTTCCACGCCGGGACTTCTCTGCACATTGCACCGTTTCTTCGGAAAGCTCATTCCCACGGAGACTATGCTGTATATCTGGGAGGGCTTCCGCAAGCTGTAAATTGCCGGACAGCATGACAGACGCCAGCAAGCTGTTAACTCCCGGGAAATCATCTCTCTGGCGTTCCCGCCTGCGCATCCCCATGTCCGTTGAAATCCGCAATATACCGCAGAAACTTCTCCCCCGGCAGCGGCTTCGAGAAGTAATACCCCTGCACGAGGTTGCACCCGTTGGCGGTGACGAAGTCCATCACATCCTCCGGCGTGTCGAAATCCACGGGGATGTGGATCGGCATGATATTCGCCTTCAGATGAACCTCCCTGTTGCCCACGTACCACGGTCTTTTCATCCTGGCGGCCAGTTTATCCACGATCGCACAATCCGCAACGGATGACAATTTTTTCATGTCGCGGGCATATCCGTCAGGTGGTATAATGTGATGGATTATAGGATTTTTCATCATCAGAGCAGGCAGTTTCCGGCGCGGCAGGGCGTCGGAGATTTTCATCATGCCGATTTTCAGCAGACAGGCCGTGTAAAGCGGGTGATTATTATGAAAGATCAGAACGACGCCAGCATACATATCTCGATCAGAAAGATCTCCATCGAACTGGCACTTTCTCTCATTATTTTTTTTACGGTTCTGGGAGTCGTCTGCTCTTTTACAGGCGTGGATAACTCTTACCAGCACATTGCATTGTCAGAAGACCCGCATATTACATGTCAGATCACGCGGACGAACGGCCGGGTGGAGACATATCATCAGATGACTTTCCCCGCGATGTACAAGGGTGACCGTCTCACGGTCACGATTCCCCCGATGGGCAAATACGGCTTTGACGGAGCCGCTCTGATCTTTGATATTTATCACTGCCGGGTAAGCGTTTTTTCCGGATCCGAGGTCGTTTACCGTCAGGAAGATCCCGCTGAGGGCAGGCTGATCGGACGGCGGATCTACACGGTATCTCTTCCTGACAATTACCAGGATCGACCGATCACCATTCATGCCGTCATGGATGAAGGCGGTTCCGTAAGCATCATCCACGATCTCCGTATCGTGAGGGATACGCAGAGTGTATATGCCCTGCAGGTTGGCAAGACACCCGTTGTCTTTCTCCTCCTGTCTCTGCTCATCGGAGATCTGTTTCTCATCTGTCTCTCGATCACAGTTTCTGTCCGTAACCGGCACATATCATCCCTGTTTTTCATCACGCTCTTCTGTGCCAGTGTGATCTGCTGGTTTATGGGATATAAAAATCTGTATATGGCTTTTCTGAACAACAGTGATTTTGCCGCCAATATCGAATACGCCGGTCTCTGCCTCGCGGCCGCTCCTCTGCAGGCATATATGGCTTTGGAAATCAGCGGGAAGCACTTCCGCATCATTTCTGCGGCGATGTCGATCTTCTCGTTCATCATCTTCGGCGCAGCCACCGGGCTGAATTATGCGGACAACCATATCACCTACGTTGATTTCACGCCCCTGGTACGGACATTTCTGATCTTCTGCTACATTTTCAATATCGCCGGCGTCATCCTCGACACCAGAAGCAGAAGGACAGACCGCCATATTCTCCACATTGGGTTCGGTCTGGCGATGAGCATCGGCCTTGCAGAACTTCTGCGCTTCTATCTGGCCGACCGATGGGGCGCACAGTATGCGTTCCTCTATAACTCACTGACACCGATTGCGCTGATTGTGCTGATGGTATCCATTCTTCTGTATTATGGCACCCGGCTGGCGAGCAACTCACTGATCCGGATCGAACGGACCAGTCTCGAACGCCTCGCATATATCGACCAGCTCACGGGCGCACCCAACCGCAGCTCCTGCTACCGTGAGATTGATCTCATGAAGAGCAGAAAAATAAAAGACTTCGTCTTCGTCTTTATCGACATCAACTTTCTCAAGCTGACAAATGACACCTGGGGACACGAAAAGGGTGATGAACTGATCCGCACAGCGAGCAGTCTGCTGAAAAAATATTTTTCCGACGACGGTTTCTACGGCCGCTGGGGCGGCGATGAATTCATCGCCTGTCATTTCGGCTCGGCAGACGAGACCCGTGCCATCATGGACCAGATCTCAGAGGATATCAAAGCGGTGAACGCTTCCGGTAAATTCGATTTCAGCATGTCGGAATCCTGGGGCTTCGGCGTGAGCACCTCAGCCGAACCGCTGACACCTGAAGAAGCGATCAACCGTGCGGATGAAGAGATGTATACCGTCAAGGCCATGGTACATGCCAGACGGGAAGACGCTGAGGCTATGACCGCACAGAACGGAAAATCACGCCCGTCCAATCCGACCAGGCCCGGTCTGGGAACAATCAACGGATGAACCGCATGCCGACAAAGAGCATCAGTTCAGGGATGATACAGTATGAACAAACGGAGGCAGATGGCAATGGCAAAACAACAGAATGTATCAGCTGCAAAAAGAACGATACAGGACATCATCGCCGTTGCAGTGATTTCCATCTGTATTTTTCTTCTTATCATAACTGTTGTCTGTTCCCGGTATGGTGTAGAAGCCAACTGGGACAGGGTTGATCTGTCCTCTTCTGATGACATCATTTACCATGTGCACCGGACCGACGGAAGCATAGAGTATTACACCACCCCCAATTTTTCTCCGCTTCACGCGGGTGATATCCTCACAGTGACAATTCCTCCGATCGGTATTAAGGCTTTTTCTGATGCAGCCCTGGTTTTTACCCTGTATCACAGCAAGGTGAATGTCTACAACGACAATCAGTGCCTGTATGCCGAAAACTACTACCATCGTCCGCGGCTGATCGGTCAGCGCAACTATGTGATATCTCTTCCCGATGACTATATGCGGACGACGATCGTGATCACTGCCAGAGTGTCGGAAAATGACACCGTCGATCAGATCGCCAACTTTCAGATCATCCCTGATACGGTGACCACGTACGCCTTCATGGCAAACAAGACACATACTCTGATCCTGTATACTGCGATCTTTACCATGTCACTGCTGTTTTTCTGTTATGCCATCGTTCACTCGATGGCGACGCGTCATGTGTCCAACCTTCTGTATATGACGTCGTTCGGCATGAGCATCACCGTGTGGCTGATCGGCTACAATGATCTTCTCTCGGTTTTCATCCCGAATCAGGATCTGAGCAGTACGATCGAATATACGATGTTTTTCCTGGCTCCGACACCGCTCGCTCTGTTCATGCAGGATATGATCCGGCGAAAGCCGTGGCATTTACTCTGTATAATCTTTGCCGTTATCATGCCGGTAGAATTCACCATTGCCACGATCTGCAATTTCCTGATCACCGACATCACCTATATAGATCTGATGCGTTTTCACAGGGTACTTTTTCTGGGCGAACTGGTTGTTTTTCTGCTGTGTCTGATCAGTGAGCAAAGGCACCGGAAAGACACTGCTCTCCGCACCGTAGATATCGGTTTTCTTCTGTCGGCTCTCTTTGCCATTCTGGATATCATTCGGTTCGCTCTGGAGAACCGATTCGGCTTCCGGTATGATTTTCTGTATTATTCTTTCGCCCCTGTCTCCGTTCTCCTCATGATGGGCTCGCTGCTGATCTACAGCGATATCACCACGGCGGAAGCTTCTCTCTGGAAGGTTGAGCAGGCAAATCTGAGAAGGCTCGCCTTCGTCGACCAGATGACGGGCGTGCCCAACCGAAGCAGCTGCTACCGCCAGATCGACGCACTGAAGAAATCCGGCCGGACGGAGTTTGTCATGATCTTTGTGGATATCAATTTCCTGAAGCTCACGAATGATACCTGGGGACATGAGAAGGGCGATGAGCTGATCCGCACGGTCGGCGAACTGCTGAAGAAGCGCTTTTCCGACAACGGATTTTACGGCCGCTGGGGCGGCGATGAATTTATCGCCTGCCACTTCGGCACGCTGGAGGAGACGAAAAAGCTCATGGGTGACCTCGAGCAGGAGATGGAACAGCTGAACGCATCCGGCCGTTTCGATTTCCGGATGTCTCTGTCATGGGGATACGGTGAGAGTACAGAAAAAGCGCCGCTGACGCCTGAGCAGGCGATCAACAGCGCGGATGAAGCGATGTATGTGGCTAAGAAAGTGGCGCATGCGGCACGGGCATAAAAATAAAACCATTATAGAAAACAGATCACCGGCGTCTGCGGTCTTGCGGGTTGGAGGTACCTGTATCTCTGAACATCCTGTAATAATGATAATGTTTTAATTATGCCGATTCTTCTCTGCCGGCATGCTGCATATCCTCGATGTTCAGGGAACGCACGTGCCGGATGGGCTCCCATCTGTACTTCTTCGCGCCGCCGAACATCCACATCAGGCTGACAGGAATCCATACGTTCATGAATACAGGGAACATCAGTGCTCCCGGCAGGCTTTGTGCTGCTGTCTGACCGCAGAAGTGCCGCAGCACAAATACGAGTGCCAGGGTTACGGCGAGATAGATCACTGCTGCTGCCAGAGCAAGCACTGCGGCCGGAATTACCGCGAGGATTACATTGATGCCCGGCGCGCCGGTGACGGCGCATAAGATCTGGACGCCCAGCGATACCATGGATACGATCTGCATGATAAAGAACAGGAACTTGTCCAGACACGCAAAGCTCTTCTTCTGAAACGCATTCTTCAGCAGTGTACCGCCGAACCGCCGCAGACATTCCATCTGTCCGGTGTACCAGCGCAGCAGCTGTTTCAGTGCCGTGCCCGCCGTCAGCGGGTATTCGTCATAGGTCACTGCCTCGTGCACATAGGCGATATTGACACCGCTCAGGGCGAGGTTGGCCTCCAGCTCCATATCTTCCGTAACCGAACGACCCAGGAAGAGATCCCTGTCGACGATATCCTTGGAGATCATGACGCCCGTACCATTCAGGTAACTGCTCTTTCCCACACAGAAACGCGCGTGATTCAGGAAATTATTCTGGATGATGAAAAACAGCTCGTAGCAGGTGCTCACCCAGCTGTCGCCGATATTTTTGCCCACGCGGCGTCCCTGTGCGACGCGGTATCCCTCGCCGTAGGCATCGTTCATGCGTGACAGGTAATCCGGATCCACCAGATTGTCGGCATCAAAAATTATATAGGCGTCCGTCCGGATCCGTTTCTTCGTCAGATGAAAGACGCGCCGAAGCACTTCTCCCTTGGAATGGGTATCCGCCTCATTGATGATGATCTGCGCGCCATGCTTTCTGGCGATCTCCGCCGTGCGGTCGGTACAGTGGTCGCAGATGACGTTGATCGTGTAGCAGTTCTTCGGGTAATGCTGCTTCTTCAGACTGTCGACACATTCACCGATCACCGCTTCCTCGTTTCTCGCGGGAACCAGCACGGTGAAGTGATGCTTTTTCTCACAATGTGCAAAGTTATGGTAACGGTGCAGCAGGCCGATGATGCCGAATACCACGTAATACGCACCGTACACGCCCATGATCGCCGTCAGAATGATACAAAGAATCTCAACACCAGTCATAGCAGTCCCCTCAGCGGTTCCCCTGTCCCGTGATCCGGTCAGGCAGCAGCCGTCTTCCTGTTCGTTTTCTGTCTCTCATCCCCCTGTTCGATTCTTTTATTATACATCCTCACGGTTTGAATGATTCTTAACAATACCTTAACAGGCTTGGAACTGCCTTAACATTAACTGAAAATACGCGTGCAATGTAAATTATATCTGAAAAACTGCGGAAGCTGTTTTATGGCCTGTGCGGTTTATCAATGATAGACTGTATTCAGAACAGCCCAGTAATCCTGCCTGTGCTGTCGACGTCGATGTTCTCGGCTGCCGGCACCTTCGGAAGTCCCGGCATCGTCATGATGTCGCCGGCGTAGGCCACGATGAAGCCGGCGCCCGCGCTCACCTTGAGATCGCGGATCTTGATACGGAAGCCCTTCGGCGCGCCGATCAGCTTTGCGTTGTCGGAGAAGCTGTACTGTGTCTTCGCGATGCAGATCGGCAGTTTGTCATAACCGTTTTCTGCCAGCTGCTTCATTGATCTCTTCGCTGCCGGTGCGAAGTCTGCTCCATCCGCGTGATAGATGCGGACGGCGATGTCGTTTATTTTTTTCTCGATGCTGTCATTGACGTCATAGGAGAAGGAAAAATCATCATTGGATTCACCGCAGAGTCTCACAACTTCTTTGGCGAGCTCGATGCCTCCCTCGCCGCCTTTCGCCCATACCTCGGAGAGGGCCACATTCACGCCCTGCTCGCGGCACTTTTCTTCCACGAGGTCGAGTTCGGCCTTCGTATCTGTCGGAAAAGCATTGATGGCGACGACAACAGGCAGATGATATACGTTCTGAATATTGGACAGATGCTGCAGAAGGTTCGGCATGCCTTTTTCCAGTGCTTCCAGATTCTCCTCATTCAGCTCGTTCTTCGGCACACCGCCGTGATACTTCAGCGCGCGAACCGTTGCCACGATGACGACAGCAGACGGCTTCAGTCCGTTGACGCGGCACTTGATATCGAGGAATTTCTCGGCACCGAGGTCCGCGGCAAAGCCTGCCTCTGTCACACAGTAATCGCCGAACTTCATGGCCATTCTGGTCGCCATAATCGAGTTGCAGCCGTGCGCGATATTGGCAAAGGGGCCGCCGTGAATGAAGACCGGATTGTGCTCCAGTGTCTGGACCAGGTTCGGTTTCAGCGCGTCCTTCAGCAGTGCCGCCATGGCACCCTGTGCCTTCAGATCCGCTGCCGTCACCGGCTTGTTGTCATAGGTATAACCGACAACGATCCGGGCCAGCCGTGCCTTCAGATCATCGATATCCGACGCCAGGCAGAGTACGGCCATGACCTCACTGGCCACGGTGATATCAAAACCGTCCTCACGCGGAACGCCCTGCATCCTTCCGCCGAGGCCGTCCACGATATGACGGAGCTGGCGGTCATTCATGTCCACGCATCTCTTCCACGTGATGCTCTTCGGGTCGATGCCGAGCGCATTGCCCTGCTGGATGTGATTGTCAAGCATGGCGGCGAGCAGGTTGTTGGCCGCGCCGATGGCGTGAATATCACCGGTGAAATGCAGGTTGATGTCTTCCATCGGGATGACCTGTGCGTAACCACCGCCGGCTGCACCGCCCTTGATACCGAATACCGGACCGAGTGACGGCTCGCGGAGCGCTGCGATCGTCTTATATTCGAGACGGTTCATGGCATCAGCAAGTCCTACGGAGGTCGTCGTCTTGCCTTCGCCCGCGGGTGTAGGTGTGATCGCCGTCACGAGGATCAGCTTGCCGTCCGGCTTATCTGCCATGTCTTTCAGAATATTGTAATCGACCTTTGCCTTGTACTTTCCGTACAGATCCACGCTGTCTTCCGGAATCCCAAGTTTGTCGGCGATCTCTGCGATCCGCACCGGCACGGTTTCCTGCGCGATCTCAATATCTGATTTGTATGCCATTGCTTTTCCCTCCCGGAGCTTTGCTCCCGCTGCATTCCTGTTTCCGCTTTCGCGGCTTCATCTCTTATTCTATGCCGGCACAAGCGACATTTACATGATTTAAATCAAGATTCTACATCTTCTGAATCATGCACAAGTCTGTGCCGTAATCCGGCTATTAATCTCTAATCCGTTTCCGAATATACTTCAGATATCTCGTCATATGTCAGAACTCTGATATTATTATTCGTCAGTAAGTCCTCCCTGGAATTCGCGCAGCAGTTTATCCTGATCCTGAAGGCTATGACCTATCCCGATCACAATAATATGAGTGTCTCCGTCACGATGTGCACGGTCTGCTGTGCTGCCCGGAGACCGCTGTTCAGGATCTTGCCGGCCTCCATGTTCATATGACCCGCACGTTCACGGTTCTTCATCAGTCGTGTATTCGCAAGGACATTCAGGTAGCCTGCCTGCATAGCCGCCTCCGCCATCGCCGCCGCACATCCGGCATCTGAAAGCATCAGCCGGGAGCCGATGTCCGCATATTCCGCTGCAAGCTCCGCTGCCTCCGCACTCAGCTTAAGGATCATGAAGGGCGGCTGCGCAGCTTCATAAAGACATTTCTCCAGCGTTTCGTCCCGCGTCGGATCATCCTTCGGAATCGCGTAGGCTCTGGAGAGCGGCTCAAACGCCTGCGCATCGGCATCAATCTGCGCCAGCAGCCCCCTGCGAAGCTCTTCCTCTCGCTGTCCCATCTGAATCAGGCGCGGCTCGTTGTCCCTGTATTTCTTCTTTCCAATCGTGAAGTTGCCGGTCATGGCACCGAGCGCCGCAGCCAGTGCACCCGCCAGCGCTGCTGCCCCGCCGCCACCCGGAACGGAAGTCTTTGCAGACAATTCCCGGGTAAATGCATCCAGAGAACTTTCAGCCATGGAAAGATCAGCGGCTGTCGAAACGCTGTCAGTCTTATGAGAATCTTCTACCATAATTTCATTCTCCTGTCTTACACATGGTGGTTTTCCGGAAACACCAGACAGTCATAGCGAACCGTCTTTCCCATCAGAGAATAGGAAGGCTTCCTGCCTGCCAGATACGGTCCTTTCGCCGGTCGCTTGATGATGATCTTCGCAGGTTCCGCTGCAAGTGCCGCCTGCATCAGTTCTTCCTCGTCCGCACACGGGCTCTCCAGTTGCTGCAACAGTTGAAATTTCTTTCCGACAAGGCCGCTTTTATGCCGGCCGGGAAACATCGGATCCAAATAGATGATGTCGATTGCTGTGAGCTCCGCATCTGCTGTTTCGTCTCCGTTCATTCCTGCCTGATCTGAATCACGCTTTTGGGTCTCAGCGCATTTTTCTTCAGCTTTAACATCTTCTTTGTTTTGCAGACATATTTCCGATTTCTTAGTGGTTTCGCGATGCATGCGCCGTGCGTATTCTCTCATGGCTGCTTCGCTGTCCCCGCTGTGCAGATGCATCCGTCCGGCTGCCTCCGCCAGTGCCGGGTCTTCTGCTGCCCTGCGGAGCGCATCCGCAAGCAGTGCAGCGATCACGGGATCTCTTTCATACAGCTCCACCTGATGACCGGCCGCGGCCAGGAGCATGGAATCCTCACCCAATCCCGCCGTTGCATCCAGAATCACGGGCTTTCGGTCATCCTGCAGTGACTTTATCCGGGCTGCCTTTACGAGAAGCTCCTGCCGCAGATTTGCTTCGCGGAGACGTTTCTTCATCCTTGTAAAATCTCCGCAAAGCGTATTTGTCCCGTCCGTGAGCGTCAGCGCATCGCCATCCATGAAAAGCGACAGTCCGGCCGCTTCCATCTCCGGGGGCAGAAGTGCCCTCTCTGCAGATGATTGCTCCTGCTTCCCTGCCTCAGGAAGCGGCCGTATGGAATCCATGATTTTCTGCGATGAAATGTCAGATGCCTTCATCTGTGATGAAATGTCAGATGCCTTCATCTGCGATTATCTTTCCGAGAGTAGCTGCCGATTTGAGAAGCTGTTCCTGCTCGTCCTTTGACAGCGGGATCGGTACGTGCTGTTCAAAGCCGTCTGCGCCGACAATCGAAGGCATGGAAAGCGCAACATTTTCAACGCCGTACTCGCCGTGCATGACAACGGAGATCGGCAGGATGGATTTTTCATCATGAACAATGGCCTCGCAGATCCGGCGCACGGACATCGCTATGCCGTAATAGGTGGCATGCTTTTTCGAGATGATCTCATAGGCGCTGTTCTTGACCTGCTCCTCGATACTCTCCTGTGACTCCTCGTGATGATAATGGCCACGCATCTCGCAGAACGCTGAGAGCGGCACACCGGATACATTAGCGCTGTTGAAAGCAGCGATCTCGCTGTCGCCATGCTCACCGATGATAAAAGCATGAACGCTTCGGCTGTCGACCTGCAGATGCTCTCCGAGACGGGAACGGAGGCGTGCGGAATCGAGCACGGTACCCGAACCGATGACGCGGTTTTCCGGCAGTCCGCTCAGCTTCACGGCTGTGTAGGTCAGGATGTCTACCGGATTAGATACAATAAGAAGGATTCCCTCATAATTTCTCTTTGCGATCTCCGGGATAATGGAGCGGTATATGCCCACGTTCTTGTGTACAAGGTCAAGCCTTGTCTCTCCGGGCTTCTGCGCCGCACCGGCGGTCACGACGATGATGCCGGCATCGGCGGCGTCATCATAATCGCCCGCGTATATTTTTGTCGGGCTGACAAAGGGAACGCCGTCGCTGATGTCGAGCGCCTCACCCTCAGCCTTCTGGTGATCCATATCGATCAGGACCATCTCGTTGAACATGCCGCTCTGCATCAGCGCGAATGCCGATGAAGAGCCGACGAAACCACATCCTACGATTGCTACCTTGCGTAAATTCATTTACAGCCTCCCTGTTCATAGTGATGATAACGTTCATACCATCATGTTTATCATGTTCATTCCATCATGTTTATGCTGCCTGCCCGTACTGTAACTCAGCCGAAACCTGTATCAGTCCTCTGTCAGTTTCTGCAAGCGGATGAAACAGTCGAAACAGTCTGCTTACAGCTTCCATTCTACCCATTTGATTCTGTGCATGCAATTCTGTTCTTTCTTAATTACTGTTCTTTTGTTACAGTTCAGACCACGGAACACATGGAGACTGGAAGTCTCCATGTGTGACAGTGGCTGGCATAGAGTGAAAGCACCGTCCTCTTGTCGATCATAATCGACAAAAAGCCCGATTTATAACAGGGAATGATCAACGCAAAAATACTTTCAGCTTCACATTAAATTGACACTCATGTATTTCCGTGATAGGCTTGTTTCAGTCATTAATATATAAAATTCGGAGATTTTTTCCCATATTTCCTGTCAGAACGAACAATTCCATTTGACCCGGCAGGATGCATAACACAGGATACATACTTCCGTTCTGCATGGCAGGATACATACATCAGTTCTGCACGGACGCAGGATACATGCATCAATGCATCAGTTCTGCACGGACAGAACCGCATCCGATCATAAAACGAATGAAAACAGAATTTGAAAAAATACAGCTTCGGACAAATTTACTCTTTTTCGCTCTGATTCTTCTGGTCTCCGCGTACATAACGGTTCTTCTCTCCGGAAGAGCCAATATCATGCTGCGGGAAAATGCTGCCAGTCTCGTCAATGCCAGCAACCGCCAGATGGAGCTGAACATCGACTCCTATCTCACCAAGGTGGAAAAATCCGCCACACTGCTTTTCTCCGATGATACCTGTCGCAACTACGACCCGACAGATGAAAACGCCGACGCGTACGCTAAGCTTCAGGCCGCCAACAAAATCAACGACACCATCACCAATCTGAGCATCCTCGACAACTATGCCGATTTTGCCGTCATCTACAGCAATGACGACATCCTCGGTTCGCTCTCGAAGATCACCAGGGACATGTATGCAGACGGCGGCATGTACGATGACTTCGGTCAGATCACAGGGCAGGAGGAAGCCAGCGCAGCCTGGGTCTTCGGTCTGAACGGCGATACGGATCACATCTATTACTTCCAGCGTTATAATCCGCAGTCCATCATTCTTGTGTCTTTCTACTCCCGCGAGCTGAAGAACGTCTTTCAGATCCCGGAGCAGCTGGACGGCATGATCGTATCTCTGGTTAACGACAGCAATACCGTGCTGTATTCAAACGTTGATGAAAAAATAGGTGCGAAGGTTCCTGCACGGATTGTTTCTCTTCTCGGTGACCTGAAGAACGGCAGCGTGATGTCGAAGGACATTCTGATCACGACGGGTGAATGCAGCAACGGCTGGCGCGTCATCTGCACGCTTCCGACAGATCTGATCATTCACGACAATAACAGTTTCATGTTCAGAACGCTGCTCGTCATCATGATCGTTGTCGCCATCTTCCTCATCTACGGCATGTTTGAGAGCCGACGGATGAACAGATCGGCCAATACCCTGGTGGATTCTCTGCAGGAAGAGGCGCAGCACGACCGCATGACCGGTCTCTACAACAATCAGTATTTCCGCAATCTGGCAGCAGAGCTTCTCACGCAGAAAGCAGCCGGCAGGACTATGAGCTTTACGATTCTGGATATGGATAATTTCAAGTCGATCAACGACCGACACGGCCATCTGACAGGCGACCAGGTTCTCAAGCGTTTTTCCACCCTCCTCTCCGGCACATTTGGTTCAGAGTTCCGGCTGGGACGACTGGGTGGTGATGAATTCGGCGTCTTCGGCTGTATGGACAATACCACGGAAGAAAGCGCGCGTAAGGAACTCGCTCATTATTTACACGCCATGCGCAGCAGTTTTCACGAAGGGCTGGGGAAGGAATTCGCTGATGACAACCTTTCGTTCTGCAGCGGCACGGCCTTCATACAGGCAGATGACAATGATTTTGAAATTGTTTTCAAGCGGGCCGACAACCTCCTCTACGAAGGTAAAAAGTCCGGAAAAGGCCAGGATCACTTTGACGAACCGGTCAGGCAGTCTTCTGGTGACAGAGGAAGTGGGACGCTATGAAAAAAGACAGAAAAAATGGTAATGCCAGCCGTCTCATCTGGGGCATTCTCTTTTTTATTTTTATCAGTATTTTAATCTATTATGCAGTCGTCTATCAGCCGTCTCACAAGACTACCGTTACTGACCTGAAGCAGAACACACACGTTTCCTTCGGATGGTGGGGCAACGATGACCGGCATCTCTATACCCTGAAGGGCGTCGACATGTTCGAGCAGAAATACCCCGGTATCGATGTGAACTGCACCTACAGCGTGTGGAATGGCTATGAACGTCGCAACCGCGTATATATGCTCTCCGGCAACGAACCGGATGTCATGCAGATCAATTTTAACTGGCTTCAGGAGTACTCCGCTGACGGAAAGGGTTACTATGATCTGAATAAGCTGACTGATTTTCTGGATCTCAGCGCTTATACAGACAAGGATCTGGCCTACGGCACCTCCAACGGCGTTCTGAACGCCATCCCGATCGCTTATAATGCTGTGGTGTTTTACTACAATGAAGACCTGCTGGAACAATACGGGCTTTCCATCCCGCAGACCTGGGATGATCTGTTTCACGCTGCCGAAGTCATGCAGCAAGACGACCGCTACCCGCTCATGATGAGCGAAAAGCATACATTTCTCGCCGTTGCTGCACACTATGAGCAGACGACCGGCCAGACGCTGTTCAATGCTGACGGCACCTATACCGGCGGCACCGAGGCTGCGGGCGAGCTTCTTACCTTCTATAAACAGCTCTACGATGCGCAGGTCATCGGCATCAACGGCAAAAGCACCAACACCGATTTCAGCAACGGAACCGCCGCTGGTGTGGCTATCTGGGCCAGTGACGCCGAAAATTACTGCCAGCAGCTGGAAGACAATGAGGATACGCCGGTCCTCGCTGATCCGCCCCGCTCCTCAGACAGCGAATCGCGGTACGGATGGTATGTCAAACCCGCTACCATGTATGCGATCAGCAAAAATACAGAACATCCGAAGGAGTCAGCCGAACTTCTGAATTTCCTGATCAATAACCGGCAGATGATCCTTCTTCAGGGCACGGAAAAGGGCATCCCCGTCAGCTCCAGAGCGCGTCAGACGCTGAGCGTCAACGGCAGGCTGAACGGATATGATGCGGAGGCAGGTAACTTCGTGTTGTCCAATCTGGACACCTTCGAGACCATGGTGCCGTCCCTGGAAAATTCCGATGTGATTGATGCTTTTCAGGACCAGGCTACACAATACGCCTATGGCGTGGCAGATCTGGACACCTGTGCGCAGGCACTCAGCGACAGCTGGACGGCCACGCTCGCACAGCAGGATACAGATTAACGCACAGACGTAACATCATGCTGACTGCAGAAAGACGCGATGATGACACACAAAATCCGACTGTGACGCAGCAGGATGCACATTTGACGATCATACAGCAGATTAAAACAGGCGGCGCGAGTCCATAAAGGATTCGCGCCGCCCGCTCTGTTATCATTCTTCACTATTTTTCACATCGGCCCCATCATGATTCTTCGTCACATATAACCGATCACAGAACCATCCGCTGTCACATAAGGATATGATGCGTCAGGCGAAGACATTTCTGAAGAAATTGGTCACCCACGGAGTCTTATCTCCCGGATGGATGTCCATATCGCTTCCGCTGGACATGGCCTCCCGAATGGCACAGTACTTGTCGGCAAAGCTGACGAGCCATGCCTCCCTGTACATGGGCATTCTGTTGACCGGAAGCGGAAACATATGCGACCGGATAATATTTTTCTCCCTGTCATTCAGTTCCCAGATCTGCTCAGCGTTGGCAAGTGCCGTCACCGGATGCTTCACGGCATGTCTGCCCTTATTCACCCCGGGATCCGTGGCACAGTACAGGTAATAATCATGGAGCATGGCCCCCGTGGCCAGCGACACCTCATCCACATGCCAGTGAAGCTTCTGTGCCAGATAGAAGCTGCATCGTGCCACATTCACACAGTGCTGAAAGGTATTGTTTCCTCTGTGCTGGCTGTACTGCTTCATGATCTGCACATTCGGATCATTCTCAAGCGCTGTCAGGGTCCTGTGAAAAGTTTCTGAAGAATTTACTTCATTGTCAGATCTTCTCAAGGATATCACCTTCCTGTAAAAATACATATGATCCCGTCTCACTGTCATCACCTGTTGCAGTTCTCAGCTGAGGTGTGTCAGGAGCGTCATCTGATCCTCATCGCCGCCGGTGAACATCAGGTGAAAATCCGTCAGCAGATTTCCCACGTGATCTGTCGCCTGATACCAGGTGTTGTCCACCTGCCATACATTTCCGTTCTGCACTGCTTTGAAATCGCTGAAGAGTTTGCTCTTGCTCTCGAGATCCTTCACCCCGGTCAGCGGCGCCTCAATCGTTGCATTATAGATCAGATAGTCCGCGTCTTTCGCGTCATTGTAAAACTCTTCCATTGTCATGTTGACAATGGAACTGTCCCCCGCCGGATTTTTCAGGTCGGAAAATACATAGCTGCCGCCGGCCATTTTCATCAGGTTCGGTATGAAATCATCCGACTTTTGCGCCATAATCTCTCCCGCCGAATTGACGGAGAAAAAGGCAGCTGTTTTTCCCGTATCCTTATAGCTCTTATAATCGCCGAGGGAAGTGATCTCCCTGCTGAAATAGTCATCTGCCTCCTGCTCTTTTCCCATGAGGGCGCCGTAGAATTTCACCCACTCCATGCGGCCGAACGGGTCCTGCTCATAGCTGCACCGGTCGATGATCACCGGAATGCCCAGATCCTGCAGCATTTCCTGCGTTTCCGGCGAATGCAGGATCATCGTCGACTCGATCGCAGCGTCACAGCCGTCATTCAGCAGAAGCTCATAGTCCGGCTCGCTGTACTTGCCGGCGTACTTCATCCGCCCGTCGTCAAGTGCATCGATCGGTTCCTGGATCTTCCATCCGTCCCTGTCAATGGCCGTCGTCGTCACATCATCCAGACAGCCGAGCGCCGGGAAAAAGCACATGGATCCGCTCGCCGCCATATAGATATGATCCAGCGGTGCCTGCACGGTGATGATGTCATCGGAAAGCCCCGCAGGCACATCTTTTCCCTCCGGAATCAGCAGATAATCGGTCATATTGCCCTCGGTATCTGAAACAGCAAACAGCTTGTACCCGTCATTATAATAATAGACGTTGAACCGCTCCGCATAATCCAGCCGGAGTTTGCCGTTGCAGGTGAGTCCCTGGATATCCGGCGCATCGTTGATACCGTCAGTGGTCAAAAAAACTGCGGCATCTGTATCTGTTGCGGTATCTGTCCCGGTCTCTTTCACTGCAGCAGATGCGGTGGAAACTGTTTCTGTCCCGGCTGACATTCCGTCTCCCAATGCATTTTCCGCACCGCTGCCCGTCTGCACTGCTCCGGTTACATCACCCGCACCGCTGCCCGTCTGCACTGCTCCCGTATTTCCCTGCGCACCGGCACAGCCTGTGAGAAGCATAGTGGCTGCAAGGACCAGCGGCAATACTTTTTTACTCAGTTTCCGATTCAGCATGTTTTATTACACCTTCCATATCATCTGCGTAAGTACAGTTAATTGTCACCCGCAGTCTCATGACTGAGCGGCTCACCTATATCCTCTGCGTCAAAAAGTACGCCGTAGACGCGATACCAGTCCGCCTTTGCCAGTGTGTCCATCTCATCCGCGCTCCGGTCCACGAACAGCGGCATATCCATCTGCTCCGCATGAGAAACCATCTTCTCAAATGCCTGCATATCCTGATCCGCCGTATCCTCTTTGCGCGGAAGGATCTTCGAAGATTCTACGGCAAGATTTGCTTTTTTCAGGATCAGCGTCTTCAGATCCCAGTCACTGAAGGTGCCGGCCTGATAGATTTTTCCGTCCTCGCCATCCTTTTTGTTAAGAGCTGCCTTCACGTCGCTGTCATCGATGTCTTTTGCATCAATCCCGACAGCGATGATATCCTCTGTCCTGCCAAGCGCCGAGATGATCTTCAGCGCTTCCGGAGATGTGACGAACGTTCGGTCCGCCGGCCGGCGGATGATCACCATCTGCTTATCGAGACCGGCCGGAACATCAAAGTCCTCAGGCACAACCAGATACTTCACGATTTTCTTCGTATACACGGAAGATGTGCTTCCCACGTCCGTTGCAGCATCTCCCGCCGATTCTTCCATATCCCCGAATGCGTCACTCATCTCCGCACTGTCGGACGCCTCATTTGCTTCTCCCGCAGACGAAGTTTTCTTTTCATCCGCATTTTCGCGTGCTGTATCCTTCACCATATCCACCTCGATCAGCCAGACATCATCCTCATAGGGGAAAAGCCTGACCAGATCGGAATGTACGTTATTTTCGCCTTCAGCAGGTAACGCCGTCAGGCCGGTGATTGCCGGCGCGCTGTCATCCAGCGTATCATCTGCGGCGCTCTTGCCATTTGTCCCGTCCGAACCATCGCTTTTTGCGATGTAAAGGACATAATCGATCCAGTGCGGCTGTGACATGGCCGTCGTGAGCGCCTGAATCGGCGTATTCTCACCGATATTCACCGGAATGCTGAAGGTATTATCACCGGTAACCGTCTGTCCCAGTGCCTTCACCTGCGTGTAGGCGCTGGTCCCGCCGTTTGACCGCGCGAAATGGATCGTCGCATACATCTGCCCGTCCTGTTCGAAAACCTGCTGACAGGTGATGACCGCTCTGCCCGACCCGCCGGACCACTGAAAAATATACCCGTCCACTTCCTCAGCATCAGACATGTCTGCCTCCGCGGTATCCGCTGAACCGGCAGACGTCGTTACACTCTCTCCCACCCCGGAAGAGGACGATGATTCAGTCCTCACCGCCTCTGTCGCATCCGATACAGCCCTTGAAGACGAAGAATCCGCAGCAGCTGCAGAACTTTCCACAACGTCAGAACCGGCGGATACCGCTTCTGAGGTTTGTTCAGTTCCTGTGCTTCCGCAGCCAGAAACAGCCGCAGCCGCAATCATAAGGATGCATATCAGTACAGCAGAAATTTTCTTTGTACGTTTCACCTGTATTCCCTTTCCGGCGTGAATATCACATAATTCGCCTGCTCGTACCGTTCATTCACGCATCACTGGTTTCTCACACTTACCACCGCTGCGTCGAGAACGAGCGAAAGCGTGTTGCGGGTGGAGGTATCTGTATTCTGTAATATTATGATAACAGTGTCAAAAGTCATCACCCACGTTGCACTTGTGCAAAAGGGGGTGAATGACTTTTGACACTGTTATCATACTTATGACACCTACATCATATTATGTCAAAACCGTATATAAAGAGACGTGTGTTCCGGTAAAACACACGTCTGATCAGACATTATTTATTTGCGCGATTTTTTCTTCGGCGCAGCCGCTTCCTCCTCTTCCGCCTCCTCAATCTGGTGAATCAGGAAGTGGACAAAATCGTTTTCCACGGCGACCCGCCGCATGTTCATCTGCACCTGATTGATCACGTCTCTGGGCGTTCTGTGATGCTGGATCACCTTGCGGAGATCATCCGAGAAGGCATTGATCTCCTCGATGGCGATGCCGATATTATCCTGAATCGACTCGTCATCAGGCACGGCATTGCAGTAGACGCAGTTTCTGTAGCGGATGTCGCCCGTATCCTCGTTCAGGTCAAAATGCCCCGGCGTGCAGTACCAGTTCGCGCGCACGACCAGCTCGGACACATCCCGGATGGCGCCCATGACAGCGTCTGAATCACTCAGATCCGACGATGTCGTGTACACCGTATACATAGAATCCTCAATGGCTATAATGCAGTAGACGACAGGCGACGCATCGCTCAGATCTTCCTCTTCCGTGCGAAAAAGCAGCATGGCATCCTTCTCCAGAATCTGGAATTCGATATCCATGTTGTCCAGGTACTCCATGATCGCGCGGGCGATTTTTTTTGCGTCCATCCATCCTCCTTACCGGATTCCGTCATTCGGAATAGCGCGCTTCGGTCTCCTTCAGCATATCATCGTTGGCAAAATAGTCGATGCGCATCGCATGGCGCACATCCTCGAGCGTCTCTGCGGCGCGCGCGCGGGCAACTTCGGAACCCTTTTTCAGAATATCATATACTTCGTCGAGATGCTTCTCGTAATAATGGCGGCGCTCACGGATCGGGGAAAGTTCTTCTTCGAGAACGTTCAGCAGGAATTTTTTCACCTTGACATCGCCGAGTCCGCCGCGCTGGTAATGCTCCTTCACCTCATCCAGATTCTTATACTCCGTCCAGAAGCGCTCAAAGTGCTCCGGACGACAGAAGGCATCCAGATAGGTAAATACCGTGTTACCCTCGATGTGACCCGGATCTGACACTTTCAGGTGCAGCGGATCCGTGTACATATTCATGACTTTCTGCTTCACGGTCTGCGGATCGTCCGCCAGATAGATGCAGTTGCCGAGGGACTTGGACATCTTCGCCTTGCCGTCGGTGCCAGGCAGGCGCATGGCCGCCTTGTTTGAGGGCAGCATAATCTCCGGCATGGTCAGTGTCTCACCGTAAACGCTGTTGAACTTATGAACGATCTCGCGGCACTGCTCGAGCATCGGTTCCTGATCCTCGCCGACCGGCACCACCGTCGCCCGGAAAGCCGTGATATCCGATGCCTGGCTGATCGGATAGCAGAAAAATCCGACCGGTATGCTGGCCTCGAAGTTTCTCATCTGGATCTCTGATTTTACCGTGGGATTTCTCTGCACACGCGCCACGGTGACGAGATTCATATAGTAAAATGTCAGCTCTGTCAGCTCAGGTACCTGTGACTGGACAAAAAGCGTTGACTTCGCCGGATCGAGTCCGACGGACAGATAATCCAGCGCCACCTCCAGAATGTTCTGGCGAACTTTCTCCGGATGTTCAAAGTTATCCGTCAGTGCCTGTGCGTCAGCGATCATGATAAAAATTTTATCGTACTCACCGGAATTCTGCAGTTCCACACGGCGGCGCAGCGAACCTACATAGTGACCGATGTGAAGACGTCCGGTCGGGCGGTCGCCGGTAAGAATGACTTTTTCCTGTTTTTCCAATGTCTTATCCTCCATTCCTTTTCCGGTTCTGCCTCCTGTGACAGAACCAGAGACCATTATAACACGACACACCGGAACATTCGACCCCGTCCCGGCTTCTTATGTGCGTCTCCGCGGCGACTGCTTCCAATTTTCACTGTACGTCTCCGCGACGACTGCTCTCAGTTTCCACTGTGCGTCTCCGCGGCGGACTCTGCTCCTCTCACTGCATGATTCCTGTGAAAGGGCACCAGCCCGGCTCTGTTCAGCGCATACATGCAGGCGGGGATCAGGATCAGCTGAAGAATAATGCCCGGAACAGCCTGCAGAAACGCCCCCGCCAGGAACATCTGCAGCGTAAACTGCGATCCGATGGCAGCCATCAGCGCATACATCACGACGCCCCAGACGATCCTGCCGGCGATCATCGCGGCGATCAGACATTTTTCCACGGCGAGAACGCACTGCCATCGTGATCTGCTGTACAGAAAGCCCGATACAAAGCCATATGTGGCGAGCTCAAAGGCCATCGCAACCGCCTGCGGAAAAAGAGCCGGCATGCCGAAGAGCACTGACCGAAGCAGCGGACAGATAAAACCGACGATCAGCCCGTACCCGCTGCCGCAGACCATGCCGCACAGAAGCACCGGAATATGCATGGGCAGCAGCATCTTGCCGATCTGCGGAATCTGGCCGATAAAGAACGGAAGCACAAGACCGAGTGCCAGAAATAGTGCCGCCTGGACCATCTGACGCACCAGATGGCCGGATCTTTCCGCCAGTTTTTCACCGGTGTTCTTATGTTCATGCTTTTCTCTGCTGGTAAACATCATACCTGTTCTTCTTTCCCTGCAGCCATCACAGACTGTTCCTGCACTGCAACTATCACAAACTGTTCCCGCACTGCAACTATCGCAGACTGTTCCCGCACTGCAACTATCGCAGACTGTTCCTGCACTGCAACGGTCATAAACTGTTCTTCTGTCCTGGCAGCCGTATCACGCCTCTGTCACTCACCCGTTCTTAACCATGATATCCGCATACTCTTCCGGATACATGGTCTGAAAATAGAGTTTTTCCATCGGAATCCACTTGGTCAGGAAATTCCGGTAATTACTGCCTTCGCGCTCGCGAAGTCTTATCATCTGCTCCCGTTCGGACACGGTCATGAAAATCCTGAGATCATAGTAGGACCGAAGCTGCGGATGAAGGCTGTAGGTTCCCTCTATCACGGCGAAATCCGCCGGCTCCTCGTCATGCGGCTCTCTCCGGTCCTCGCGGCAGATATAGCGGTAACTGTGCACCGTCTCTCCGGCGGAAAGCTGTCTCAGGACCTCCGATTCCATGCGCTGCAGATCCATATTCCCCGCGCAGATATGCAGCCAGTCTTCCGGACGCCGGTCAAACGGCAGGTAATAATCATCCATATGGAACACCGGAATGCCGAGCATCTCTCCGATCTCTCTGGCAAGGAACGACTTTCCGCTGCCGCACATGCCGTCGATCGCAATGATACCTCTTCTGCGCTGTTCCGTCCAGCGCATGACATCCGCCAGAATCTCCTTATGCTTTCTCACCGCGCCACGGCCACCAGTATTGATATTTCTCATCCTGAACGTCTCCCATTTATTTCTGTGCGGCACACAGGGCACACCGACTTGATATTGTCATCCACTGCACTGAAATGAACCGACGCAGTGTACTTCTGCTTCAAATGTATCATTTACAGGCGATAATAACAATACTGGCAGTATCTCATCTTTTCTTCGTCACCGCTGCCGGGTTCTCCTGTCCTCCCTGAATTTCCTTTGTGACGCGCAGATAAAGGACAATCGCAATAAAGGTGGAGATCACCTCCGCCAAGGGTGTCGCCAGGACGACGCCGAATGCGCCGAGAAAGCTTCCGAAAATAAACATGCCCGGAATATCGAGAAATCCCTTGCGCATGGTGGACAGAACGAAGGCTTCCTTCTTCCGTCCGGTCGCCTGGAACACCGTATTGTACAGATAACAGAACGACGCGAGCGGCGCGGCAAAGGCGATCGTTCGGAGGAACATGCTTCCGTACGCCACGGACGCATCCTCATCAATGAAGAAACGGCATAACGGCGAAGCAAAAATGCGGAAAAGAACCGTGCACATACATCCGAAGACCAGCCCGATGATGCCTGTCTTCCGCACCGTCTCCTTCAGCCTCGCGTAATTTTTCGCGCCGTAGCTGTAGCCGATCAGCGGAAGCACACCCTGGGTGAGGCCCATCGTCGTGTTGAAGGCGATCATGTTTATTTTTTTCGCCACGCCCATGCCGGCCACGGCCTCACTGCCGTAGGGCTTGACCAGCGCATTGGCAAAAATATTGGACACCATCGCCAGCGTAGTCTGCAGCGCCGCCGGCAGCCCGACCGCGAACACCTCCGACGGGATGTGATCTTTGAACGAGATATCCGAAGGGCTTACCGTAAAGACCGGATTGTCACGGTGCCGCACCAGAAACACGATGAAGTATACAAGCGAAGCCGTATTGGAGAGCATTGTCGCGATGGCCGCGCCGGTCACCTCCATGCCCGGCGGCAGGATAACAAACATGAACAGCGGATCGAGAAAAATATTCAGCACGCCGCCCATCGACATGCCGAATCCCGCTTCCTTCGCCGCGCCGATCGAGCGGATCAGATGTCCGCAGAGCACGTTTCCTACCGTCGGGATTGCACCGACGACCATGGTCCAGAAGATATAGCTGTAGGCATAGGCATAGGAATTGCTGTCGCCGCCGATCAGCGGGATCAGCCATGACCGGCTCAGCGCCATGAAGACCGCATAGATCACCGCCGATGCCAGTCCGCCATACAGACAGAAGGCGAAGACGTGACGCGCATGCTCCGGCTTCTTCTGCCCGAGGCTCCGGCTGATCACACTCGAACCGCCGATGCCGAACAGATTGGCCAGCGCCGCCATGATCACGAAGACCGGCATCGTGACAGACATACTCGCCACCATCGCCGGATTTCCCGTCCGTCCCACGAACCACGTGTCCGCGTAATTATAGATGATATTGATGAGCTGTGTGATGACTGTCGGAACCGCCAGGACGGTAATGGCTTTCATCACAGGTGCTTCTTCAAAAATATAGGCTTCCGAATACTGTTTCTTCATGTCTGCTCCTGTATTGTGGATATTCTGCCATAATCATAAAAAGGGCACTCCCGCCTGTACAGGAATGCCCCTTACGCCCGTTTCTCCTATGATGTTCAAAACATTTTTATCTTATTATTTTTCGTCCGAAGTCGCAAGCTACTAATTGTATAAGCGGCAGGCAAGCGTTACAGTTTACTTGTAGCCAGCCACTGTGCTGAGTCTTACAGAATGTACTCCATCTGCCGCTCCTTCGTCTTCATGCCCATTTTTTCATAGAACTTCTCAGCCGGCGTATTGCCCGCCCACACATTGAGCGTCACCTCATAGCAGCCCATTTTTTTCGCTTCCTGCTTCACATAGTCAAAGAGCGCCTCACCCACATGTTTACCTCTCATGCTCTGGTCCACGCACAGATCATCGATGAAAAGCGAGGTGAAGGGAACCATATTATTGGAAAACGGCTGCTTCCGCTTCTGGCAGAAAGCGTAACCCATGCACGCATCCTGCTCATCCGTCGCCACGTAGATCGGCTTATCGTCGTCCTTCAGCATCTCCTTCAGTTCGTCGACTGTGTACTTCGTCGTCCCGGAGATAAAAATATCCGGCCGGATCCCCGCATGGATCTCCAGCACCTCATTCAGCAGCTTCATCATATTCGGAATGTCTTTTTCCTGTGCTCTTCTGATGTTCATTGTTTTATAACCCTTCAAACCCCGAAGATTTCTCTCCGGGGCTATACCTTTCCCTGCAAACTATAGCGAGAGCGCGCAGCGCATAGCTATCTGGTTATCATACTTATAACACCCACATTATAATATCAGTTCATGATTTACAGATTCCACCATCTGTTCTTCTGTCATGATTAACCTGAACAGTTACGCATGGTGCCTGCCGACCCACTGATTCGCCGGATCCCAGAGCTTGTCATAGGCGATGCCGGTCACTCTCTCGCAGATTTCGATCTCCTCCTGCGTTGCCTTCGACTGATCCTCCCCTTTGCGTCTCTGGATATCCTTCTTGATCACGTTGAACTCCTTCTCCGTCATGGGGAAGCGGCAGCCGAAGATGAAAAGAAGTACGCAGAGCACGACCGGCATGAGAATAAAGATCAGAGCAATGCCCCGCTGCGTAAACAGAGACTGTCTTGCTCCTTCATTCGCCAGCTTTTCACTGTAGCCGACGGCTGCAAGCAGAACGCCGATCAGCCACGCAGAAAGTCCCGACGATATTTTTCTCGCAAAGGTAGACATGCCGGAAACAACACCCGGGCGGTGAACCGATGTGACCAGCTCATCGACATCCGGCATATCCGCCATGATGGCAAAAATACTGGTAAGGGTTGCCGCATTGCCGATGCCGATACCGACAGCGAGGATCAGAATCGGGATGATACTTGCGCCCTCATGAGAAAACGGAATCAGAAGAATGGTGCTGACAATACGGATCGGCGCACCGATCAGAATCGTCGTGCGCTTGGAGGTCTTCGTCATCACGGGACCCCAGATCAGCATACCGATCAGCTGGGCGATGATCAGCGCCGCCATCAGATACGTCACATAGTGATTCTTGTACCCGTTGATGACATCATCCACATAATAGACCGCCATGCCGGAAACGAAATCCATGCCGCACTGACCGGTCAGATAGATGCCGACAAAAAGCCGGAAAGAACGGCTCCTGAAGGCGCTGGCTGCGTGATTGAAGCTGTCAGACAGCTTTGATTTCATCGCCGGGTGCTGCTTTTCCCAGGTGCCGGCAACGGTAATGAGACAGGTGATCAGAAACAGCAGTCCGAACAGAACACCGCAGCGGAAATACACCGTTTTCCGGGTTGTATCCGTGATCAGAAGCGTCGGCACGACACCGCAGACCATGGCACCCAGCGTCGACCAGATCATCCGCACATTGGAAAATTTGGAACGGGTTTCGTAATCGTCGAGCATGTCCGACAGCAGGCCGTTATAGGGCACCATGAGAATCGTCGAACCCGTGGAAAACAGGCAGTACATCAGGACAAAAAAGATGAACATCGTCACCGGACTGTCTGCCTGGAAGGGAATCCAGAGCGTGGCAAACGTCACCGCCGTCGCAAAGGACCCGATCAGCATGTAAAAGCGCTTGGCTCCCATCTTCGAAGTCGTCCGGTCGGTGATATTACCCATGATGGGATCCGTGACAGCATCCCAGATATGCCCGATCAGCGGCACCGTTCCAGCCAGCGCAGCGGGCATTCCCATCGCCTTGATCAGAAATACCGTAAAAAATGAGTTGATAATGACAAAGGCTCCGCCATTGAAAAACTCTCCGGCTCCGTACATTAACCGGGATCCAACGCCCGTACTGTGTTTTCCACCCTGCATATTCTTCAAACCTCCCAGTAAATCTGTGACAAATTATTTTTATTATACCATTTTGAGGGAGCTTTCCGCTGAATATTTACACAGTATTTAAACAGCTTTGACCCGGAGTTGCCATTCAAATGCTGTCAGAGCCACGGAACACATGGAGCTCCCAAGCCGAGACCTCCGCAGGCGTTGGTGGTCGCGCAGATAATAGCACGCTATTGAAAAATATCAATAGCGTGCCGTCGCAGACTGTCATATTAAATTTAATGAAAAATCAGTCCCCAGAAGCCCGTCGACTGAAGAAAAAGAACCGCCATCACAAACGGTGCTATGTATTTGATCATGAATACATAGAGCTTCTTCCGCGGGAATTTTTCCCCGTTCCTCTGCACTTCATCGGTGACCCAGCGGGGTCCGACTACCCAGCCGATCAGAATACTGGAAAACATGGCGATAAAGGGCATCATGAAGCTGTTGCTGATATAGTCCATGATGTCCAGCAGCTGTCCCGTGGAGCCGGTCGGAAGCTTGACTTCCAGGTAAAAAATACTGTAGCCCAGGGCGATCACAGCTGTTGCCACGGCATAGATCACCGTCAGAACCAGTGTCGTCTTCTTCCGCGACGTATGGAAGATCTCCATGCAGTTTGCCACGATTGCTTCCAGGACGGAAATACAGGAGGTGAGCGTCGCAAAAATCGCCATAATAAAGAAAGCCGCTCCAACGAAAATGCCGGCAGTTCCCATGTTGGCAAACACCTTGGGGAGCGAGACAAACATCAGACCGGGACCTGCTCCCATGCCATCTGTCCCGGAAAAGACATAGATGGAAGGAATGATCATCATGCCGGCAAGAAAAGCCACCAGCGTATCAAAAAACTCAATCTGACTGACCGACTTGCTGAGATTGACCTCCGGTTTTACATAGGAACCGTACGTGATCATGATGCCCATCGAAACGGACAGGGAGAAGAAAATCTGGCTCATCGCATCCAGAAGTACATTTAAAAACCTGCCGGCAGTCAGTCCGCTGACATCCGGCGTCAGGTAAACGAGAAGCCCCTGCAGACCTGTGCGGACCATGCCGTTTTCATCCGTATGCTTCAGCGTCAGCGCAAAAATGGAAATGGCAACAATCAGCACCAGAAGAAAAGGCATCAGCCACCTGGATACCCGCTCAATACCGCCCTGCACACCTTTGTATACAATAATACCGGTCACGACCATGAAAATTAGTCCGTAAACGACCGGTGAAACCGGTGACGAAATAAACGAGGTGAAAAAATCATCTCCGGCAGCAGCTTCTGCCTGACCGGTAAAATAGACCACCGCATAACGGGTAATCCATCCGCCGATGACCGCGTAGTACGTCATGATCAGCACCGGTACAAAAAATGTCAGAATGCCGAGGAATTTCCACTTCGGGCGCATGGCTGTATAAGCTCCGATCGCGCTCTGCCTGGTCTTACGCCCGATCGCGATATCGGAAGTCAGAAGCGTAAAACCAAACGTCAGCACCAGAACCAGATAGACAATCAGAAACAGCCCTCCGCCGTCCTTTGCCGCAAGGTAGGGGAACCGCCACAGATTACCAACTCCTACCGCACTTCCTGCCGCTGCCATCACAAAGCCCAGCTGCCCGCTGAAGCTTCCCTTTTTCTCAGCCATTATATTTTCCTCTCTTTTCTGCATATTTCCTGACCAGACCTGTATTCCGTTCAGGCCTGCGGTGATCTTCTGTAATTCCTCCGTGATCGGATGTGGCTCACTGTTCGCGTAAAAACGCGCCTGGTGTACCAGGCGCGTTGAGCAAAGATTCCTCTGGCAAATTATTCAACTTGAATGTTTTTCAATCAGGATCTGGAAGCCGCCCTGTACAGGAAGGTAACCGCCTCCGCTCTGGTGCAGACCTCATCCGGTGAAAAGGTATTTGCCGTCGTAGAAGTTCCGCTCGTGATTCCATTCTGTACAGCCCAACCGACGGCATTATAATAATAGGCATCCGGTGATACATCACTGAAACTGCTAGTGTAGCTTCCGGTTCCGGACGCATAACAGCGGTACAGCATCGTGATGATCTGCGCTCTCGTGCAGTTCACATCGCTTCCGAATACTCCGTCTGACACACCGACGGTGATTCCGCTCTGTTTCGCCCAGTTCACCGCCTGATAATAATAAGAGGTCGCCGGTACATCTGTAAATCCGGCATCAGCGCTCACCGCTCCGTTTCCAATCAGACGATACAGCCAGGTGATGATCTGCGCCCTTGTGGTCGTGTTCGACGGACTGAATGTCGTATCGGAGGTTCCGGCCGTCACACCGTTCTCATGCGCCCAGTATACCGGCGCAAAGTAATAGGACGAGTTATTCTGTACATCGGTGAACACACCGTTCGCCTGAGGATCGACGGTATTCACATACTCATTGATCCACTGATAAAAAAGCCGGTGCCTGGTATTATAGACAGCGCCGCTCACCGCATGCGGATTTCCACTTTCCCTCTGGTCATCAGACAGCGCGGACATGATGTTATCCAGGCTGAAATCTGATGCATAATTCCTGACGACACGGTTGAAGATCCGGTTCGCCGCAGCCTCACCGCCCAGCATGCCGATCTCCGCATACATCATGGTGGCACGCACGTCATCCGTATAGGCATCCTGACAGTCCTCGACGAAAATCTTCGTAACCTCCTTGAACGCCTCGTCCTGGCATTTCTTGCCGACATCTGTCGTAATCAGCCGGACGATCACATCTCTCTGAGCGGACGTCGGCTCCCATCTGAGGGCCTCCCAGTCCTGATTCAGCATACTCTGGATCGAGCCGTCTGTGTCAATGCTCTGGAATAACGCGGGATCCGCATTGTAGATCCGCTGCAGAAGATTCCGTCCGGCATTTCCATAAGCGGACCACCATCCGATGGTAATCGTCTGCTCTGCTCCCCAGCTGTCTGCCAGCGAGACGTATGTCGAATAATCCCGCTGCCCGTACACCAGTCCGCCGGACTCACAGGCGCCAATCATGTTTATGAAAACATTAAAATCATCGTCCGTGAAATTCCCGACGGATACATCAGCGTACACCGGAATCGCGGAGGAAACGACAGATGCAGCCGGCGCGGCAAATGCGAGCACGCCTGTCAGGCTCAGACACAACAACTTCCTGCCAATCTTGTTCATATAACTTCTCCGTTCCTTATTTTTCTAAATTTGTTTTGAAATTTTAAAGGTATTGTAACATTTCCTTTCTTATTTTTGCAACCATGGCGCAAATGTCACGCGGATACAGGCTCTGAGCACTTATACATGATGTTATCTGCGCCTGTTTCCACTATCCCCTCGGCTTCGCATTATTGTTGCTCAGGCAGACAACAGTCTCAACATTCCTCGTAAAAGGGAACATGTCCAGCGGACAGATATCCCCGGCCCTGTACCCGAGCTTTCTGAAAAACGTGAGATCTCTTCCCAGCGTCTCCGGCTCACAGGAGACGTAGACAATCCGGGACGGCCGGATAGCGGCCGCTGCCCGCATGAATTTCTCCGTGCTTCCGGTGCGCGGCGGATCCATAAAGATCACATCCGCTTTTTCTCCGGAAGCCGCCATCTGCTCCAGAAAATCCCCGGCATCCGCCTGATAAAACTGAATATTTTCCACTTTGTTCATGGACGCATTGATCACGGCATCTCTGACGGCATCTTTGTTCAGTTCCACGGAGATGACCTGACGCGCACGTGAGGCCGCAATGATGCCGATCGTACCGATGCCGGAATACGCATCAAAGACCGTTTCCTCCCCTGTCAGCCCAGCCAGCTCGATAGCTTTTGCATACAGAGCCTCCGTCTGTACCGGATTCACCTGAAAAAATGATGTCGGCGATATCCGGAACGTCTTCCCGCAGAGCGTATCCTCGATGTATCCCTTGCCGTAAATCGTGATGTTCCGGGTTCCAAGGACCATGCTTGTCCTGCGGTCGTTGATATTCAGCACCACAGAGGTGATCTCCGGATGCTTCTGTCTCAGTGCCCTGACAAAGTTATTTTTGGAAGGAAAAACCGGGGAAGCCACGACGAGCACGACAAGGATCTGACCGCTCTGCCTGCCCGCGCGGATCAGCACGTGGCGCAGCAGCCCGAAGCCCGTATCCTCGTCGTACACGCGGATGCGGAAGGAAGGAATCAGATGGCGGATCGTGCCGATGATCTCGTCCGCCTTCTCATCCTCAATCAGGCATGAAGTGACCGGAACAACGTGGTGCGTTCCCTCCTCATAGATGCCGGATACGATCCTTCCGTCCCTGTGTTGCTGGAAAGTGGCCGTCACCTTGCAGCGGTAATGGTATGGATCCTGCATACCCGCTACCGGATGCACCTTCCGGCTGCCGCCTGTCATGCGGCGCACGTAATCTTCCTTCTTCTTCAGCTGTTCCTCATAGGGGATATCCAGATACGCACAGCCGCCGCACCTTTTGCTCACAGGGCATTTGCTTTTCTTCTTTACATTCTCTGCCGCAGCCGTCTGATCTGCATGAACCCGATGATCCTTTGAATAACCATGATCAGCGCGGTCCATATTTTTTGTTTTATGTACGCCATTCACGCGATCCGTTTTACGCTTATTGTATCCGTCATTCGTGCGATCCGTTTTATGCTTATTGTATCCGTCATTCGGGCGATCCGTTTTATGCTTATTGTATCCGTCCTTCGTACGATCCGTATATCCGTTGCTGACAGATTTACCATTTCTGGCTTTTCTTCCGCCTGCGGTTGTTCTGCTCTCTTCATTTCTGCGATAAGAACTCTTGTCTCCTCTTTCCATGTTTTCCCCTTATAGACACACAGCGAAGTTCTTTGCAAAATGCAGAGAACTCCGCTGAAAACGCTGATACTCACTTCCGTCACCAGGCAGTTTACTTGAAATCCGGCGTTCCGTACATATCGTAAGGTGTCGTCTGGTAAATATAATAGTTGATCCAGTTCGCGTACAGTGCTGCCGATGTGGCGCGCCATGTGAGAATCGGCTTCTTATCCGGGTCATCATCCGGGAAGTAATTCACAGGCACCGCGATCTTCAGTCCCTTATCAACATCCCTCTTATACTCTTTCGCCAGCGTCAGGCGGTCATATTCCGGATGGCCCTGCACGAAGATTTTTCTTCCCTCATCGGCCATGCCGAGGAAAAATCCGGCCTCCTCGGAATCTGTAAGAACCGTGATCTCGCTGCACTTCTGAATCTCCTCCAGCGGAACCTCCGTGTGGCGTGAATGCGGGCACCAGAACTCATCGTCGAAGCCGCGGACAAGCGGGATCTTGCGGTTGTGCACGCGATGGCGGTACAGGCCGAACATTTTTTCAGGGAGCATACGCTTCTGAATGCCGTAGAAATGGTAGATCGCGGCCTGCGCGCCCCAGCACTGATACATCGTCGATGTCACGTGGCGCTCCGTCCAGTCCATAATCTCGACGAGCTCCTTCCAGTAATCCACCTCTTCGAAGGGGATCTGTTCAATCGGCGCACCGGTGACGATCATACCATCAAAAAAGCGATCGCGGACGTCGTCGAATGTCACATAAAATTTATTGATATGGCTGACCGCCTTCTGATTTTTGATGTGATGCGTAGCAGGGATCATGAACGTAATATCCAGCTGCATCGGAGAATTGGAAAGGCAGCGAAGCAGTTGGAGCTCAGTGTCCTCCTTGAGCGGCATCAGATTCAGTATGAGAATCTGCAGGGGACGGATGTCCTGATGCATGGCACGGTTTTCATCCATCACAAAGATATTCTCGTTTTCAAGCACTTCCTTTACCGGAAGATCATTCTGGACTTTAATCGGCATTCTGCATTCCTCCCCGTTTCTTTTTTATATAAGCTGCCGGTCTGCTGTCTGACTGCATGGGCGGCCGGTCCACTTCTCTGTACATGATCTGACTGACTTCACAGACTTCCGCTTTCGGCAATCCGTCCCGGAAACAGAAATCTCTGTCAGGTTTCTAATTATAGCAAATGTTCCGTCGCAAGAAACGGCTGTCCCACCAACATGTCCCATTTTTGTAACACTTTTCCCGTTTTGTCCATCAGTTTCAGCAAAGGGCAGTCGTCTGTTGCTCTGTTACGGGTGGAGGTATCTGTATTCTGGTGGGTGTCAAAATCTCTGCATACTCAGAGCGCCATGAATTCATCCTCCGTGATGATCGGCACGCCGAGCCTCTGCGCGGTTCTGTTTTTCGTCGAAGAGGACGTGGCATCATTGTTGATGAGGTAACTTGTTTTGCTGCTGACAGAACCTGCCACCTTGCCGCCCTGCTTCTCGATCAGCTCTTTCAGCTCATTCCTGTTGGCAAAATGCTGCAGGCTGCCCGTAATGACGAATGTCTTGCCCGCAAACTTCTGCTCCACCGTATCGTCGTACTCTTTTTCAAATGTCAGATAAGACAGAATATCATCTGCCGCATCACTGTTCTTCGGATTCTTCCACCAGTCCACAAACGCCGCTGCGATAACGCCGCCAATACCGTCAATCTCCGAGAGCTGTTCCACGGTCGCATGCCGAATGGCATCGATATCCTCGCCGAAGGCTTTTGCGATCAGGCGCGCCGTCGCGACGCCGATGTTCGGGATACCTACGGCATAAAGGAATCTCGCCACCGTTGTATGGCGTGACCGCTGAATGCCATCCCAGATCTTCTGATAGGATTTTTCCCCGAAGCCATCCATGGCGACGATCTCCGTCTTATAAGCGTCCAGACGGTACAGATCCGCAAAGGTATGGATCATGCCATGCGCCATGAAATCTTCCAGCGTGGCCTCGGAGATGCCGTCCATGTTCATCGCTTCTCTCTCGACGAAATGACACCAGGCATTGATCGCCTTCGCCGGGCAGTCCGGATTGATGCAGTACAGCGTCTCCACATCATTTTCGCTGTGGATCTCAGTCGGCCCGCCGCACGCCGGGCACCGGTCCGGGATCTCCACATTGCCGCTCTTCGTCAGGTTATCCGCGATCTGCGGAATGATCATATTCGCCTTGTAAACCTCGATCTCATCCCCGATCCCGAGCGCCAGCTGCTTCATAATGCTGACATTGTGCACACTCGCGCGGGAAACGGTCGTTCCCTCCAGCTCCACCGGGTCAAAGACAGCGACGGGATTCAGCAGTCCCGTCCGCGACGGGCTCCACTCGATCATCTTCAGATGCGTGGCAGCCTTTTCATCTGCCCATTTAAAAGCATAGGCGTTGCGCGGGAACTTGGCCGTCGTGCCGAGAGAATCCCCGTAAGCGATATCGTCATACAGGGCCACAAGTCCATCCGACGGAAAATCATTCGACACAACCTTCGTGGAAAAATAATGCATGGCGTCATCCAGCGTGTCCCCTGTCACCACACGATACTCCACCGTCTGGAAGCCCTGCTTCTGCAGCCAGAGAAACTGCTGTTCTCTGGAGTTATGGAAATCCGGTGCCGGGATACCCCGTTCCTCCGAACCCGCTGCACTGACGAGAGAAAATACATACAGATGAACCTTTCTCTCTGCCGTCACCTGGTTGTTCAGCTGACGCACGGAACCGCTGCAGAGGTTACGTGGATTTTTGTACTGCGCGTCCGCATCGCCGATCTCCTCGTTGATCCTGTTGAAATCCGAATAGGTGATGATAGCCTCTCCGCGGATCACCAGATCTCCGCGGAAAGGAATCCGGAGCGGAACATTCACAAAGGTCTTCGCATTGTTGGTGACAACCTCGCCGATGATGCCGTTTCCCCGGGTTACCGCCTTGACCATCTCACCATCGTGATAGGTGAGGACGATGGTCAGGCCATCCATTTTCCATGAAAGGAGCGTGCGGTTCTGCCCGATAAATGCGCGCAGCTGTTCCACATCCTTTGTCTTGTCGAGGGAGAGCATGGGGCGCTCGTGACGTTCCTTCGGCAGTGAATCCACCGCCTCATAGCCGACGTGGATCGTCGGGGAATTGGCAAGTGTTACGCCTGTTTCCTTCTCCAGCGCCTGCAGTTCATCATACAGAGAATCATATTCGTGATCGCTCATGATCTCACGGTCTTCCGCATAATACGCGCGGGAAGCCTTATTCAGCAGGCTGACGAGCTCCTGCATTCTTTCCTTTTTATCCATCTCCGTACCTGTATCCTCTCCGATTCTCACGCCATATCACAGGCTGATGTCCGTTTTCATCTCCCGGCGCAGCACGCTTTCCAGCTCAGCACGTTTTCCGGCTCAGTGCTGCTCTGTGTAATGCAAACTCCTGGCAGATCTGTGATCTGCTTCAGCTGTGCGGCTGAGCAGTTCCCGGCGTTCGGCATCCGTCAGCGGCTGTATTTCACCCGGCTTCATATCGCCGAGAAGCACATTGACGATGCGCACTCTTTTCAGCTCACTTACCTTATATCCGCACACGGCGCACATCCGGCGGATCTGCCGGTTCAGACCCTGCGTCAGGACAATGTGAAAGGAACGCCCGCCCGTCTGCCATGCGCGGCAGGGGCGGGTCGTAACCCCCAGCTCTTCCAGATATACGCCTTTCTGCATTTTTATCAGAAAAGCTTCCGTCACCGGACGGTCTGCGGTCACCTCATATTCCTTTTCATGACCGTTCCTTGCCCGCATCATGCGGTCAATGAGATCGCCGTCATCCGTCAGGATCATCAGCCCCTCCGAATTCCGGTCAAGCCTTCCGGCATACGTCACACGGACGTCAAGGCTTTCCAGACATTTCCGCAGATTGTGAGGTTCCGAAGCCTCAAAGGTACAGACAATGCCCTTCGGTTTATAAAAACGCAGATAGGTCTTCGTCACCTGCCTGTGAACAGCCCTGCCGTCGACACAGACATCATCCGCATCGCTGACATCCATACCCATCAGCGCCGGCTTTCCGTTAACAGAAACATGACCGGCTTGTACAAGCCGGTCAGCTTCTCTTCTGGAACAAATACCGCATTCGCTCAGAAATTTATTGATTCTCATACCAGATATCCTGTCTTCGTCAGCCGACAGCGCCTGAAGCTGAGGTCGATGACGACGAAGCTGAAGTTGACGCAGAAGTCGATGCCGCAGAGGATGACGATGTGTCACCTGACGTTGCAGATGCGTCTGAGCTCAGGCTGTTGATATAGCTCTCCAGTGCAGGATCTGATGCAATGACGGAGTCATAGGCACTCTTCACCTGACTGATCAGCGTTGCCGCTTCCGCAGAAGAAGCCGCATCCGTCAGCTGCTGATCCTGATCCGCCGTCGTCTGGTCGACAATCTGGCCGTCAGCGATGTAAAACTCCGTCAGTGCCGGAATGTTTTCCGTAAAATTCCTGTATTTATATGTATACTCAGCAAAAGCGACCGTTCCGCCGTCAACCGGATATACATAGGTGGTGATCTGAGAATAGGCTTCAATGGCAGGGTTTGCTTCTGTCGACAGCAGATTATTGAAATATGCCGTCACCAGATCCGCCGTAGCCGTATCTGCCTGATCCAGCTGGATCGCAGAAATATCGATAGCAGGTGTCGTTGCCGCTGTCACAGAAGTATCCGTGCCGGTCGAAGAGGATGTAACGACGTTTTCCATACTTGTGCTCTGTGATGCCGTGCTGACAGTTTCCTGTACCGATGCAGCAGTTGCAGAAGCATCACCCGTCTTGTGACTGCCCACTTTTTTCACGATCAGGATAAGCAGAACAGCAACAAGGATCAGGATGACGATCGTACCGATATAACGACGCACCTCTGCTTTTCTCTTCTCCTGAGAATGCTTTCTGCTTCCCGAACCGCTGCGTTTATGACTGCCCTCGGAACGCTTTTCAGAGCTGCTTCCTGCCCTGTTGTTCCTGTCCGATCCGCGGTTCTTCGCACTGCTGTTTCTGTCCGAGCTTCCGTTCTTCGAACCGCCGTTTCTGCCTGTGCTGCCGTTCTTCGCACTATTTTTCTTACGTTCATTTTCTCCGGCACTGCTGTTCTTTCCGGAAGTCCTGTTCCTGCCAGCGCGTTCTGTATCTGAAGTACGCCGGTCCGCATTTCCGCCGGCTGCTCTGTCATTTCCTGAGGTCCCGGCTGAAGCTGTCGTTTCAGTCCCGGTTTCTCCCGGCTGATCCTGTTCATCAGCATCCTCAGCATCATCGTTAAACTCTTCAGGATCCTTCAGATCTGCGAGCGTAATATCCAGACCCTTCAGGTCATTTTCTACATCAGCCCATCCGTCATCTTCCTGGATGGAGTGGCGGCTTCTGTTCTGATGATCATTTTTTTCTTTATCTGACATGGTCATACCCCCTTGACTGTCGTATGCAGACTACGAAAAATATTGTAACACATCCTTCACAAATCCGCATCGTATGATTACTGCCATATAGACTTTGAGCCGGCGATTCCGAACGGAAATCACCGGCTCTGTCAAGCGCGTCTGGAGGGATTCGAACCCCCGCCACACGGCACCGGAAACCGTTGCTCTATCCACTGAGCTACAGACGCCTGCAGTTCTGTTCTCGTCGAACTGCACAAGAAAGTTTAGCACGCAGCCGCAGAATTGTCAATGTGCGCCGCGGGGATGCCGGCTGCTATGGGACGGCAGCTATGGTTTGGACATGATGTCCGGAAATACAGATGCTTCCAACCCGCAGCCATCCGCAGACGCCGGTGGTTAGCGAATCCGAACGTCAGTGAAGGATGAGCTTGCGCGAGCAGTGAGCCACATCCACACACGAAGTGTGATGCGGTGGGGCGAGCAGTGAGCCACATCCGCACACACGAAGTGTGATGCGGTGGGGCGAGCAGTGAGCCACATCCGCACACACGAAGTGTGATGCGGTGGGGCGAGCAGTGAGCCACATCCACACACGAAGTGTGATGCGGTGGGGCGAGCAGTGAGCCACATCCACACACGAAGTGTGTGAGTGTGGCGAACGCCGCGACAGTGTGAGAAACCCAGCGGAGCTGGTTTCTCACACTTACCACCGTTTCGTCGAGGACGAGCGAGAGCGCGTTGCGGGTGGAGGCATCTGTTTTCTGGAATATTATAACGGGCAGTTATTGTCAGATATCGAATCCTCCGCAGCTGCGGCTGTAATGATACACGTGATCCGACAACACCTCCGAGGGATCAACCTGCGTCATATTCACCGATCTCACGAGCTGATTCAGCGTCTCTTCTTCATACGACCCGTCATCCGGAAGAATCAGACATTCATGTATGCTGCTGGGCAGCACATAGTAATCACTGCGGATCTGTTCGGCGATCAGCTCCGCTTCGCCCGGAATCGCTATGGAAACGGCGCCCAGACATTTTTCTCTGTTGGTGAGAATATACAGCGGACTGTATATGCCTTCATCCGGACAGTCTGCACACGCAGAATCCTCTGACTCTTCCAGACCGTCTGCACACCTGAGAGCCTCCGGCTCTTCCGGACCATCTGCACACATAACAGCCTCCGGCTCTTCTGAACCGTCTGCACACATGACAGCTTCCGGCTCTTCCGTCCGGTATTCGCCGCTGTCCTCATTGACGATAATGCTCCGCGGACTTCCGGGCGCCCCGCCGGCGGAAACATGACCATTTCGGGAACCATCAGGGCCCCTTTCAAACACCAGTCCGCTGTGGCCGAGCATATTTCCCGTAAAGTCCTCATCCTCTTCGCAAAACTTATCAGTATCCGAGTCCACTTCACCGAGCATTGTACTGAGAGGGCGCAGAATCGGATGCATGGCAGAAGCCGTATTCATCCATGCATGCTGAAACAGCTCATCACCGCCGATTCCCCATCGTCGCAGATGTTCATGCCGGATTGTGATCATTCCGCCATCCACAAGCGAAGGTTCCACCCGGTAATATACGACCACAGCCAGATCAGCCCATGAACGGTATGGCACCTCCTGCAAAAGCTCCGCGTTCCGTCTGCGGCTGACGAGTTTGCAGTACACACGGTGTGAAATCCTCTCATAATTTGCGAAAAAATCGATGGGAATGCTGCACTTCTTCTGCACCTGCTCATACTGATGAATCAGCAGCTTTGCCAGATGCCTGACAGAGACACCCTTTCCGTATTCCTGATAGAGAAGATCCATGTCGACCGACGGCAGAAATTTGCCATAGCCGCTGCCAAGCGTTATGGCCTCAGCATGGATATCGTTGTTGCTCTGCATGTCCCGGAACGAAATTTCTATGCTTTCTCCGGATCTTCTGCTGATTTCCTCAGCCAGTGCTTCGCGAAATTGTCTGTAAGTCATCATCTCCTCCTGTCTGCTGCCGTCGGGTTCAATAACTCCTGCAGCCATGTCCTGGGATTCCGTCTGCTCCGACGGAATATGAAATAGAATCAATACCGCGAAATCCGCGGATATTTTCCAATCTGATGTTTTTCTTTTCCTGCCGAAAAAAGAGCCGGAAATATCACATCATAAACTGACACGCTGAAAACAGCGCTATTAACTGACACGCTGAAGACAACGCTATTAAACTGACACCCTGAAGAAAGTGCAATAAATGGTATAAAAGTTGAAATGATAAAAATATAGAAACCGTACCTGGATACGTAAAACGAGGAAAACAGAAATGGAAATAACAGATAAAAAGCACAGATAGAAAAAAGAAATGAAACAAGCTGACAGAAAAGCTGAAATGAAAGAGCTGGATTAAAAATAAAACGAAAATGCCCGACAGAAAATCAGAAATGAAAATAACGGATATAAAGAGATGAAAACGCGGACGGAGCACTTCCGCCCGCGCTGATCATCAAATGACGCCCGAAAAGAGTCTCAGACTCTCTTCAGATACTCACCTGTTCTGGTATCAATCTGAATACGATCACCCTGGTTGACAAAGAGCGGAATGGAAACCTCTGCGCCGGTTTCCACGGTAGCCGGTTTGGAAGCGCCCTGTGCTGTGTTTCCTGCAAAGCCGGGCTCTGTCTCGGTTACCTCGAGCTCTACGAACAGCGGAGCCTCTACAGCGAATACGTTGCCGTTATAAGAGTTCAGCTTAACAACCTCGTTCTCCTTCACGAACTTCAGAGAATCGCCAACGGTATCCTTGTTGACAGCGATCTGCTCAAAAGTCTCCGGATCCATGAAATAGTACAGATCTCCGTCATTATAGAGATACTGCATATCATGACGATCGATACGTGCTGACGGGAACTTCTCGGTAGGACGGAATGTCTTCTCAACAACACCGCCGTTGATCACATCTTTTAATTTGGTTCTTACGAAGGCGGCACCCTTACCAGGTTTTACGTGCTGGAACTCCATAACCTGACATACCTTACCTTCAATCTCAAGGGTGATTCCGTTTTTAAAATCACCTGCTGCTACATCTGCCATCGGTACTCCTCCTTCGATAAGCGAGTTAACTCTTCATAATTTTCAAATGAGAACTATCCACTATTATATAGAGTGGGTAAATATTTTTCAACACATTTTGTAAGTACATGCCGCTTCACTGTTACCGTTCAGACGCCTTCGAACTCCCTCCGGTCGCTCTGGTCGCTCTCAGCATGTGCTCATCGCTCTGTCGAGGCTGAAAGTCTCCATGTGTGACAGTGGCTGACAAAGAGTATACAGCAACGCCTTACTGATGATATGTCGACAGAAAATCGCCAAGTCTCGCACACGCCGTGCGCAGCGTCCTTCTGTGCGGCAGATAGACGATGCGGAAATGGTCGGGATCCGGCCAGTTAAAGCCGGTACCCTGTACGATCAGCACGTGCTTTTCATGCAGGAAATCATAGGCAAATTTCATATCATCCGTGATATGGAATTTCTCCACATCCAGCTTCGGGAAAATATAGAACGCCGCCCTTGGCTTAACGAAGCTGATGCCCGGAATCTTCGAGAGCTCTTCGCAGATGCACTCGCGCTGTTCATAGACACGACCGCCCGGAACCAGATACTCGTTGACACTCTGATAGCCGCCGAGAGCTGTCTGTACCACGGACTGGGCCGGTACATTGGAGCACAGACGCATGTTGGAAAGCATATTGATGCCCTCCAGATAATCAGCACCGAGTGCCACATTGCCCGAGATCACCATCCAGCCGATCCGGTAGCCGGCAATCATATGGGACTTGGAAAGGCCTGAGAACGTCACACAGAACAGATCCGGTGCCAGAGATGCGATCGACGTATGCCTGATGCCATCCATGCAGAGTCTGTCATAAATCTCATCACAGAAAATCATCAGGCTGTGCTCACGCGCCACACGGACGATATCCTTCAGAATGTCCTCCGAATATACAGCACCTGTCGGGTTGTTCGGATTGATAACTACAATAGCCTTCGTCTTATCCGTGATCTTCGACTCGATATCGGCGATGTCCGGGTACCAGTCGGATTTTTCATCACAGAGGTAATGAACAACCTTGCCGCCGGCGAGTGTCGCACAGGCTGTCCAGAGCGGGTAGTCCGGTGCCGGTATCAGGATCTCATCACCGTCATCCAGCAGTGCCTGCATGGAGAGATTGATCAGCTCGGATACACCGTTTCCGGTATAAATCCGCTTGATGTCAAGATTCGGGATATTTTTCAGCTGATAATACTGCATAATGGCTTTCCGCGCGGCAAAAAGGCCGCGGGAATCCGAATAGCCTTCGCAGTCGGCGAGACTGACTTTCATGTCGTGAACAACCTCATCCGGTGCCGTGAATCCGAAGGTCGCCGGATTGCCGATATTCAGCTTGAGGACCTTATCTCCTTCCTCTTCCATCCGGGCCGCTTCCTGCACAACCGGTCCTCTGACGTCATATAACACATTATCGAGCTTTGATGACTTGCTGAAAGTACGCATGGCGTACACCTCCAATATATATTTCAGATTTTTATCTCAGCGTTCACCGCCGTCACTTCATTTTTCCGGGTTCAGCGGAAATTCACCCGTCACTTTATTTTTCCGGACTTATCGGAATTTCACCTTCACTTCTTGTTCAGAAGCTTCTGGAGCTCATCCATGAAGGTATTCACATCCTTGAATTCGCGATAGACAGACGCAAAACGCACATAGGCTACCTGGTCCAGATCCTTGAGCCTGTCCATGACCATGTTGCCGATCTCGGAACTCCTGATCTCCTTGTCGCCCCGGTTATAGATCTCATTTTCCACGGCATCCACCAGATCATTCATCTGCTGCACGGATACCTTGCGCTTCCTGCAGGCGATCATGACACCGTTGTAGATCTTGCTTCTGCTGTATGGCTCGCGGCTCATATCCTTTTTCACAACCATGATCGGGATGATTTCCACCCGTTCATACGTTGTGAAACGCTTGCCGCAGTCATCACATACCCGTCTCCGACGAATGGAATTATCCTCTTCTACCGGCCGGGAATCAACTACTTTCGTATTTTCGCTTCCGCAATATGGACACTTCAACTGATTTCACCCTTTTTATTCCGTAATCACACATATCATGCGAGATGCCACAGTACTCGCATCTACGTGTATGAAAACTGTCTGTATCGATCTGATGCAGCGGTATTATCCCGCGATGGCATGCGCCGCGCCGAACACACCGGCGGAGGCGAGTCCCATGATCACACCTGCCAGCGCCACGCCGCAGAGAACGGCGATAACACTTTTCTTGAATCCCATATCCAGGATACTGGCTGCCAGCGTACCGGTCCACGCGCCCGTGCCCGGAAGCGGAATCCCGACGAAGATCATTAACGCAACGAAAGTACCGCTGCCCGTTTTCTCCAGCAGCTTCTGTCCTCCCCGGTTGCCTTTTTCCAGCACCCAGGTAAAAAAGCGTCCGATGACTTTCTTATCTTTTCCCCATTCCAGCAGTCTTCTGGCGAAAAAATAAATGAAGGGGACTGGAATCATATTACCGATGACGGCAATGATATAAGACGGGACAAGCGGAAGTCCCATACCCACGGCAATCGGTATCGCACCACGGAGCTCAACGACCGGCACCATGGACACGAGAAAAACAATGAGATATTTCGTGAACATATTTTTCTCCTAAATATGCAGTCTGCAGAAGACACAGTGCCACGCGCGGGCAACGTCGACAACGGCAGAATATAAAGCGTCACGCATGCACAACGCCGGCAGCAGCGAGTATCAGGACAAGCACGCCGACCACAATACGATAATATCCGAAAACCTTGAAGTCGTGTCTCCGGATGTACTTCATCAGGAATCTGATGATGAAGATGGATACAACAAACGCAACGGCCATGCCGAGAAGCAGAATACCGATCTCACCGCCGCTGAATCCTCCATTGTACTTGGCAAGCTTCAGCACGGAAGCGCCAAACATGGTCGGGATCGCGAGAAAGAAGGTAAACTCAGCCGCCACCGGTCTGGAAAGTCCGATCAAAATGCCGCCGATGATGGTTGCACCCGAGCGGGATGTGCCGGGGATCATGGCAAGACACTGGAACAGACCGACGATCAGGGCGTCCTTCCAGGAAAGCCTGTGGATGGATCTTACCCGCGGTTCTTTCCCGGCATTCCGGTTTTCAACAAGGATAAAAAGCACACCGTAGACGATCAGCATGACGGCAACAACCGGCGCATTGTACAGGTGGGCATTCAGCCAGTCATCCAGCGGAAAACCGATGATCACGGCCGGAATCACGGCAACAACGATCTTCAGCCAGAGGACGATTTTATCCATGTACAGCCAGTTGTCGGCAAAGCGCTGAAATTTTCCCGCAGCACCCTCTGTCTGAACATTTCTGAACTGCGACTGTGCAGGCGCAGATGCCGGCGTGTGAAACGGCCAGAGCTTCCGGAAATAGATGACCATGACCGCGAGAATGGCGCCGAACTGGATCACGACGTCAAACATTTCCATGAAGGCGTCGCTCATATCCATGTGCAGCAGACTGTTAAACAGGATCAGATGGCCTGTCGAACTGACAGGGAGCCACTCCGTGACTCCCTCCACAATTCCCAGGATGATCGTTTTGATGATATTGCCCATGATTTACTCCACTGCGTTGCCGCGCTTGCGGATCTTCGCGATGTCGATGAGCTCCAGTTTCTGGATATCCGTGTTCTCCAGCGATGTCACCAGCGCGCGCGCCGTGTCTACGGCCGTGATGACATTCACACCTGTCTCGATCGCGTTCCGGCGGATGACAAATCCATCCTTCTGGTGCTCTGCGCCCTGCTCCGGAATATCGATGACCAGGTCGATCTTGTGTCCGAGGATCAGGTCCATGAGGTTGGGGCTCGGCTGCTCGATCTTGTTGACAGCTACGCAGTGAATATTCTGTTCCTGCAGATATTTTGCCGTGCCTCTCGTGGCAAAAATATGATAGCCGAGCTTTTCAAACCGTGCAATGATCGGAGCCATCTCTTCCTTTTCACTGTCACGGACGGTTACGATCATGTTGTTGTACTTCGGCAGACGGACACCTGCACCGAGAAATGCCTTGTAGAGCGCCTCGTTGAAGGTCTTCGCAATGCCGAGGCACTCACCGGTAGATTTCATCTCCGGTCCGAGCGATACATCGGCGTCGCGGATCTTTTCAAACGAGAATACAGGCATCTTGATGGCCATGTAATCGGCCTCGGGCTGCAGGCCCGGCGTGTAGCCGAGTTCACGGATTTTGTGTCCGAGGATCATCTGCGCTGCCAGCGGAACGATCGGAATGCCGGTAACCTTGCTGATATACGGAACCGTTCTGGACGATCTCGGGTTGACCTCGATCACATACACTTCATTGTGGTAAACAATGAACTGGATGTTGATCATGCCGAGTACGTGCAGCGCATTCGCGAGCTTCTTTGTGTCAAGTTCGATCTTTTTCTTGATCTCCGTCGTCAGATCTCTTGCCGGATAAACGGAGATGGAATCTCCGGAGTGAATGCCGGCGCGCTCAATATGCTGCATGATGCCTGGGATCAGGATGTCTTCGTCCGAGTCGCAGACAGCATCGACCTCAATCTCTGTACCGTTCAGGTATTTATCGATCAGGATCGGATGATCCTGCGTATAGCGGTTGATGATGCCGATATACTTCCGGATATCTTCGTCACTGATGGCGATCTGCATGCCCTGTCCGCCAAGCACGTAGGAAGGACGGACAAGTACCGGGTAACCGAGTTCATTGGCGACACGCACACCTTCCTCCGCTGTGAATACCGTGCGGCCCTCCGCTCTCGGAATACCGGTCTGGCGAAGGATCTGATCGAAGCGCTCACGGTCTTCTGCCGCATCGACGTCAGACGCCGATGTGCCGAGGATCGGCACGCCCATCTTCATCAGCGCTTCGGTCAGCTTGATGGCCGTCTGGCCGCCGAACTGAACGACAGCGCCGTCCGGATGCTCTACGTTGACCACATTTTCCACATCTTCCGGCGTGAGCGGCTCAAAGTACAGTCTGTCCGCAATATCGAAGTCGGTTGAAACCGTCTCCGGGTTGTTGTTGATGATAACGGTCTCCCAGCCCTCTTTCTCAAAGGCCCAGGTCGCGTGTACCGAACAGAAATCGAACTCGATGCCCTGTCCGATGCGGATCGGGCCGGAACCGAGGACAAGAACCTTTTTCTTCTTCTCTCCGCTCTGTTTCGCCGGATCGCTCACGAATGCCTCGTCCTCACCGCCGTACACGGAGTAAAAATAAGGCGTCTGCGCCGCAAACTCCGCCGCACAGGTATCAACCATCTTGTAGGATGCCGTGATGCCGTTGGCAAAACGCATCTTCCTGACATCGTCCTCTGATACCTTTCCGTTCAGATCCGCGATCAGGTAATCCGGGAACTCCATGCGCTTCGCCTCGCGGAGAAGCTCCGGTGTGAGCTCCTGCTCCTTCAGCGCTTTTTCCATCTCCGTGATATGGGCGATCTTGTCAATGAACCAGAGATCGATCTTTGTGATCTCATGGATTTTTGCGAAGTCCATGCCGCGGCGGCATGCCTCAGCGATACGCCAGATGCGCATATCATCCACGATCCCCAGGTCTCTCTCCAGCTGGGCATCATCAAGTCCCGTGAAGTCATAGGACATCAGGGAATCCACATGCTGCTCCAGCGAGCGGATGGCCTTCATCAGCGCGCCCTCGAAGTTGGTGCAGATGCTCATAACCTCGCCGGTCGCCTTCATCTGCGTCGTCAGCGTTCTCTTCGCCGTGATGAACTTATCAAACGGGAGACGCGGAATCTTGACCACGCAGTAGTCGAGCATCGGCTCGAAGCTCGCGTAGGTCTTCTTTGTGATGGCATTCGGAATCTCATCGAGCGTGTAGCCGAGGGCGATCTTCGCTGCCACCTTCGCGATCGGATAACCGGTCGCCTTTGAAGCGAGGGCTGAAGAACGCGATACACGGGGGTTGACCTCGATGACGCAGTACTCGAAGCTGTCAGGATTCAGGGCGTACTGCACGTTGCAGCCGCCGGTGATGCCGAGCTCCGTAATGATATTCAGCGCGGAGGTACGAAGCATCTGATACTCCTTGTCGCCGAGCGTCTGCGAAGGCGCCACGACGATGGAGTCACCCGTATGAACACCGACAGGGTCGATATTTTCCATGTTGCAGACGGTGATCACGTTGCCGGCTGAATCGCGCATCACCTCATACTCGATCTCTTTCCAGCCGCCGATGTAGCGCTCAACGAGCACTTCATGCACACGCGACAGGCGCAGGCCGTTCGCGAGGATCTCGCGGAGCTCCTGCTCATTGTGCGCGATGCCGCCGCCGGATCCTCCCAGCGTATAGGCCGGACGAAGAACCACCGGGTAACCGATCTGCGCGGCAAAACGCATGCCGTGGTCAAGGCTGTGAACAACTTCCGATGCGGCAACCGGCTCACCGATTTTTTCCATGGTGTCCTTAAACATCTGGCGGTCTTCGGCTTTCTTGATCGTCAGTGCCGTCGTGCCGATCAGCCGCACATGGTGCTCGGCGAGGAAACCTCTCTCATCAAGCTCCATGGCAAGATTGAGTCCGGCCTGGCCTCCCATCGTGGGCAGGATGCTGTCCGGTTTCTCCTTGATAATGAGCTGCTCAACGACTTCTACCGTCAGCGGCTCGATGTATACGCGGTCCGCGATGTCGCCATCGGTCATGATCGTAGCCGGATTGGAATTCAGGAGAACGACTTCCACGCCCTCCTCCTTCAGAGAACGGCAGCACTGTGTGCCGGCATAGTCGAACTCCGCGGCCTGTCCGATGACAATGGGGCCGGATCCAATGACAAGTACCTTTTTAATGCTGTTATCGCGCGGCATTACTGATCGCCTCCCATCATACGGATGAATTTGTCAAACAGGTAGGCCGAATCCTGCGGTCCTGGGCAGGCTTCCGGGTGGAACTGCGTGGTAAATATTTTCCTGCCCTTATACTTCAGTCCTTCATTCGTCCCGTCGTTCACGTTGACGTAGGCCGGCTCCGCGACTTCCGGATCAATGGCATCGACCACGTAGCCGTGGTTCTGCGACGTGATGTAGACGCGGCCGGTCTCCAGATCCTTGACAGGATGATTGCCGCCGCGGTGGCCATACTTCATTTTTTTCGTGGTTGCGCCCGTGGCAAGAGCCATCAGCTGATGTCCCATGCAGATTGCGTAGATCGGCACATCGGAATCATACAGTTTCTTCACCTCGCGTATCTCATTCGGACAGTCGGCGGGATCTCCCGGGCCGTTTGTGAGCATGATACCGTCCGGGTTGTCCTTCAGAACCTCTTCTGCCTTTGTCCATGCCGGATACACCGTCACATCGCAGCCACGCTCATTGAGTGAGCGGATGATGTTGTATTTGACGCCGAAATCCATGAGAGCGACGCGGTACTTCCGTCCCGTCTTCTTTCCGACAGCCGGCTGATTCGGCTCGGCATTCTCATAGGCCGGGCTCGTGATGCAGCCGATCTTCTCGTCGGTCGCCGGCCAGAATTCCACGTCCGTGCAGCTGACCTTTTCCACCTCGCAGCCTGTCCGGTAGGCGCGGATCTGTTCCAGAACACCCTCCGCAGGCTTGCCGTCTTCCGTCAGACGGGACCCGTCGGTCGTGATCATGCCGTTCATCGTACCGGACTCGCGCAGGATCTTTGTCAGTGCTCGCGTATCGATACCCGCAACACCGGGCACGTTGTATCTCTTCAGGAAGTTCTGAATGGTGTCACTGCTTCGGAAATTACTGGGAAGCCTCGAAAGCTCATGAACGATATAGCCGTCCATGTACGGACGCAGGGATTCCTGATCACTGTAACAGATCCCATAGTTTCCAATCAGCGGGTAGGTCATGCAGACTGCCTGACCTGAATAGGAGGGATCCGTGAGGACCTCCTCGTATCCCGTCATGGATGTATTGAATACGATCTCGCTGATCACTTCACGTCTTGAACCTATGCTGGTTCCCGCAAAGACATGCCCATCCGCCAGTATCAGATATGCTCTCATCTCACGCCCTCCTCCGGAATACCATAAATAAAGCCACGGGAACACCTTCAGTGTCCGTGGCTGTGTACTCTCTGTCTGTAAATCCCGTCGAACTCAACATTATCCGTCCTTTTTCTACAGGTTGTCTCAATGCTGCGTCAGAATATCTATAATTTTGTACCATGTTTTCATGGGTGTGTCAAGAGCCAGGAAGTCCGCTCATGTCTTGCGACGAACTGTAATTTACGTTATATTAGGTACAGTTTGAAAAGGAGGCAGGCGCTGCGGACCGGCATCTGAGCATGGGCATGCGCCGTGTATATATTATGAAGATCAGTGAAATTCTGAAGACCAAACAGGTGACCATCTCTTTTGAATGCTTTCCACCGAAAACCCAGGCCAAATACGCTTCGGTCGAGGCAGCCACGGAAAAGGTGGCGGCACTGCATCCTGATTTTCTCAGCGTTACCTATGGTGCCGGCGGCGGCACAAGCGAGTATACCCTGAATATCGCTGCCAATATCCGGAACAAATATGGCGTCGATGTTCTCCCGCATCTGACCTGTGTTTCTTCAACGAAGGAAAAGGTTCACGAGATGATCCGCAAGTACAAGGAGGGCGGCTTTGAAAATATCATGGCTCTCCGCGGCGATATTCCCGAGGGCGGTTCTCCGGTACATGATTATCGCTATGCCTCTGAACTGATCTATGACATCCGTGAGCACGGCGGCGATTTCTGCATCGGCGGTGCCTGCTATCCCGAGGGTCACGTGGAATGTGCGCACAAGGATGAGGATATCCGCCACCTGAAAGAAAAAGTGGATGCCGGCTGTGACTTTCTGACGACGCAGATGTTTTTTGACAACAGCATCTATTACAATTTCCTGTACCGCATCCGCGAAGCCGGTATCACGGTGCCTGTTCTCGCCGGCATCATGCCGATCACGAATCCCAAACAGGTTGGTAATGCCGTGAAACTGTCCGGCACTATTATGCCCGCCCGCTTTATCTCCATGGTTGACCGTTTCGGCGACAATCCGGAAGCTATGAAGCAGGCCGGCGTCATCTATGCCTGCGAGCAGATCCTCGATCTCATATCGAACGACTGCACGCATATCCACGTGTATACGATGAACAAGCCGGATGTGGCAAAAATGATTATGGACAGCCTCTCGTACATCCTCGGCCGGGAGACCGCCGGTGTCTGACAGCGTTGCTATTCATTCTTTACCGTCACTGTCACACATGGAGACTCTGGCAGTGTCTGAGCTATAACCTGACAGTCATTCCCGGTTGTGCAGACAACTGGTCTTTCTTATGCACTGCTGTATAATGGTCAGAATAAAAATACGCATTAGAAAAGGAATATCATGCTCGGCTTTAACAGAAATGAAATGCTCCGCTATCTCGGCTTCCGCAACGGTGCGCTGCCTGATGCGGAAATGCAGCAGAATATTGACCGGCTGACGGATGAACTGCAGCGGGTCATCGCACCGAAAAGCGTTGCAGAGACATACGATGTCACCGTGACCGAGAGCACCGTATCATTCGCCGGTCTGACCATACCCAGCCGCGATCTCGCAAAGAATCTGAAGGGCTGTGTCCGCGTCTGCCTCTTTGCCGCCACGCTCGGGGTTGGCCCCGACCGCCTGATTGCACGGTCCCAGGTGAGAAAAATGAGCGATGCCCTGATCTGTCAGGCCGCATCTGCTGCCATGATCGAGGCCTACTGCAATGAGATTGATAACGGCGTCGGCGCTGAAGCCGCGAAAGAAGGGCTGTACACCCGGCCCCGCTTCTCTCCCGGATACGGAGACTGTCCGATCGAGGTGCAGACAGACTTCACGCGGATTCTCAACACGCCCAAAAAAATCGGCCTGACGCTGACGGATTCTCTGATGATGATGCCTTCCAAATCGGTGACGGCTGTCATAGGCATTACGCCTGTCCCCACGCATCATCACGCCGGTGGCTGCGCGACCTGCACAGTTAAGGGCTGTGCCTTTCGCGAGGGATAAATTGTCACATAACATCTGCTGCTTATGAATGGAGATCTTATGAGCTGTAAAATACCGATTGACAGAAAAAGAATGATTTTCGACGGCGGCACCGGCACGCTGCTCCAGGCCATGGGGCTGAAACCGGGTGAGCTTCCGGAGCTGTGGAATCTGGAACATCCGGACAGGATCGTCGCGCTTCACAGAGGTTATCTGGATGCCGGCTGTGACATTATTACAACCAACACCTTCGGTGCCAATGCCCTCAAGCTGGGTGACCGCACGGAGGAGGTTGTCCACGCCGCTGTGCGCAATGCCCGTCAGGCGCGGAAAGAATCCGGCCGTCAGGACGCATTTATCGCACTGGATATGGGTCCCACAGGAAAGCTTCTTGAGCCGCTCGGCGATCTTCCCTTCGAAGAGGCGATCCGCGTCTATGCAGAAGTCGTCCGCGCCGGTGTCGAAGAGGGCGCAGACCTCGTTCTGATCGAAACCATGACGGACTCCCTTGAGACGAAGGCCGCCGTTCTCGCGGCAAAGGAAAACTCCGATCTTCCCGTCTTCGTCACCATGACCTTCGACGAGACAGAAAAAATGATGACCGGTGGAACACCGGAATCCATGACCGCGATGCTCGAAGGTCTCGGCGTCGACGCGCTGGGCGTCAACTGCAGTCTCGGACCGGACCGCATGCTGAATATCGCCAGACGTTTTCTCGCAGCCTCTTCTCTGCCTGTCATCGTCAATCCGAATGCCGGCCTTCCGAAGGCTGACAGCGAGGGCAATACCTATTACGACATCGGCCCCGAAGAATTTGCTGCCGGAATGCGTGACATTGCAGAACTCGGCGTACAGGGCGTCGGCGGATGCTGCGGCACAGCACCGGAATACATCCGGCAGATCATTTCTGCTGTCAGAGACCTGCCGTACCAGCCACCGGTCAAAAAGAACATAACCGTGGTCTCCTCCTTCGCCAGAACCGTCGATTTCGGCAAGCGTCCTGTCATCATCGGCGAGCGGATCAACCCCACCGGCAGAAAAAAAATGAAAGAGGCCCTGCACAACCATGATTTGGAGTACATTCTCTCCCTCGCACTCGAGGAGGAGGACGGCGGTGCTGATGTACTCGACGTCAACACCGGTCTTCCGGACATTGACGAGCCGTCCACGCTGGAGACCGTCGTGAAAAAGCTGCAGGCGGTGACGGCACTTCCGCTCGAGATCGACACCTCCGACAGAGATGCCATGGAACGCGCGCTCCGCTGCTATAACGGAAAACCGATGATCAACTCGGTCAACGGCGCCGCAGAAAGCATTCAGAAGGTCTTTCCTCTGGTGAAAAAATACGGCGGTGTCGTCGTCGCCCTGCTTCTGGATGAAAAGGGCATCCCGGAAGATGCTGACGGACGTATCGCCATTGCGAAGCATATCTACGAGGAAGCAGACGCCTATGGCATCCCGAGAAAAGACATTATTTTTGATGCGCTCTCACTGACCATTTCCTCCAACGCCGCTTCTGCGCTCACCACGCTGGAAACCGTGCGCAGGATCCGTGATGAGCTCGGCGGCCGGTCGATCCTCGGTGTCTCCAATATTTCCTTCGGTCTGCCGAGGCGGGAACTCATCAACAGCTTCTTCTTTACTATGGCGCTGCAGAACGGACTTTCCGCGGGCATTATCAATCCGAACAACGAGGCCATGATGAATGCCTACCGCACGTACCTCGTCCTCGCAGGCCTGGATCCGCAGTGCTCAGATTTCATCAAGCACTATGCTGGAACAAAAGCCGCTGTATCGGTTCCATCTGCAGCAGGAAATACGGGGTCAGCCAACGCCGGCGGATCTGTCTCTGCCGGAACCACCGGTGGATCTGTATCTGCCGGAACCACCGGTGAATCTGCCTCTGCAGGCCAGGCGTCCGGAACCGCATCAGCACCGGGCGGTGCCAGTGCCTCCGACAGTCTCGGCAGCTGCATCGAACGCGGACTGGATACCAAGGCTATAAAGATCGTCAGCGCGGAACTCGCCGAAGGCAGAGATCCGATGGATATCATCAACGGTGAACTGATTCCCGCGCTGGACCGCGTCGGCAATAACTACGAGAAAGGCATCATCTACCTTCCGCAGCTCCTGACCTCTTCTGAGGCTGCTACCGCCGCCTTCGGAGAGCTCAAGAAGCACATGACAGGCGACGATGCCGGCAAAGCGGCAGGCGACAGGGTGATTCTTGCAACGGTCAGGGGAGACATCCATGATATCGGCAAAAACATCGTCAAGGTGCTGCTGGAAAATTACGGCTATGATGTGATCGACCTCGGCCGTGATGTACCGCCCGAGAAGATCGTCGACACGGCTGTCCGCGAAGACATCCGTCTTGTCGGTCTCTCAGCTCTGATGACCACGACCGTGCGCAGTATGCAGGACACGATCGAACTTCTCCGCGAGAAAAAGCCCGATGCGAAGGTCGTCGTAGGCGGTGCTGTCATGAACCAGGAATATGCAGATCAGATCGGCGCAGACTTCTACGCCAGAGACGCCATGGCGACGGTGCGGACGGCAGACAGCGTCTTCGGCCACAGCAAACAGTAAGTAAGCGCGCAAAATTGTCTTTTCATGGCTTCTGGTTCTTGCGATTCACAAACCAGAAGCCATTTTCTTCGTAATACAGCTCTACTTTCTGTCCGAGTATACGGCATACATAACGGATGCCCGCTCCTCCCGCCTTCAGGCTGGCGCACCGGTCCACCCGAAGGATCCTGTCGATATTGTATGCACGGCCGTCCTCCCAGATCAGGCGCAGCGGCTTCATCCTCCCGTCAGAAGAAAAATCTGCGATCACCTCGACATAAGCCTTGTAAGGGCTGACTGACAGCGTTTCCTGCACGTTTTCCGCTACCGGCGCATCGCTCCGCACCTCCGGACGGTCCGAACGGCCGGAATCGTGGTGATAATCATAGACACCCATTCATTTTTCACCCGCTTTCTCCGACAAGATAACACCAGGATAAACCAACGGATTTTATTCCGTTATCGCAGCATCTGATCCAGCCGCCCCAAGCTGCTTCACGACCTGGTGGGGCTCTGTGTTTGCTCAGCCCAGATGGGGCTCTGTGTTTGCTCAAACCGGATGGGCTCTGTGTTTGCTTAAAGCAGAACGGCTTCACATCCCGTCCGGTTCCCGTTCTCGAAATACGAATGCGGATGAATCATGTGATCCTCTGCCGTCGCGTTCAGGGAAGACAGATATTTATCCTCATGCATGATGCCCCGCTGAACAGCATCATATCCGTACCGGCTGCGGATCTGCGTCACCATCCGGTCCGCCCGCATCAGCCTCTCCCGGTACTGTTCATTCACAAACAGGCTCAGCTGCCGGGTCTGATGCTCCGGTTTCAGGTCTCCGACGCTGACCCCGATGCTCCGGATTGGCCTCTCCCACCGGTACATGTTCTGAAAAATATCAAAGGCCGCTGCTTCGATCTCCCCGGAGATGTTCGTCGGCGCGGATATTTTTTTCTGCTGATGAAAGCCCCACAGTTCATTGTCCCGGACGTACACAGAGATCACCTGTCCCTCAAAGTGATTCTCCCGCAGACGCTCTGACACGCTCTCGGACAGAAGATAAAGAACCAGCCGCACATCCTCATTGTTCACGAGGTCCCTCGGTGTCGTGGTGCTGTTGCCAATGCTTTTGACCGGCGCCTCAATGCCGACATCATTGACCGGCGTCCGATCCTCTCCTCTGGCAAATACGGACAGCATCAGCCCGACTTTTCCAAACCAGTTCTGCAGATAACGGGGATCTTCCTCCGCTAGCTGTCCGATCGTGTGAATGCCGTACTGGGCCAGCTTTCGGTCCGTCCTTCTCCCGACATACAGAAGATCCGACACCGGAAGCGGAAAAATGAGCTGCCTGTAATTTTCGCGGTCAAAAACCGTGATAGCATCCGGCTTCTTATAGTCGCTGCCGAGTTTCGCGTAGATCTTGTTCCAGGAGACGCCGATGCTGACCGTGATGCCGAGTTCCTTCCGGATCCTGCCGCTGATCTCCCGGGCAATCCGATATCCGTTTTCGATCGTCTTCGTCCCGTCACCCAGAATTCCGCAGCTGTCCGTCAGGTCGATCCAGCACTCGTCGAGGCCGAAGCTCTCCACCTGTTCGGAATACTCCCGGTAGATCGCGCGCGCCATCCGCGAGAATCGGATATAGAGATACATCCTCGGCGGCACAAAGATCAGGTCCGGGCAGCACTGCCTGGCCTGCCAGAGCGCCATACCTGTCTTCACACCCTGCCGCTTGGCGATATAGTTCGCCGTGAGGACAATGCCGTGCCGTTCCTCCGGGTCGCCGCCCACTGCGAGCGGCTTTCCATCGTATTCCGGATGATACAGCATCTCCACCGATGCATAGAAACAGTTGCAGTCCACATGCAGAATGATCCGATCCGACATGACACGCACCTCCCTCCTTACGACGAAGTATTCCGGGCACTTCAATTACATATTTCGATTCCTGATCCCCATTCGGTCTGAAATCACGCCTCTTTATGGGGACGGGAAACTGGCCTCTGAGCACTGCAAATCTATGTGCCACAGGGTCAATATAACATCATCCGGAGAAGATTTAAATGGTCGCATCAGCCCGTTTTTCCATTCACAGGAGATATTTATTGTTATTTTGTTATGTTTTTCTATTTTTTATGGATTTTTATCTATCCCTCCGGATCTGCTGACAGGAGAAAAAGAAAATCTCCGGCTCTGCGACGCGATGTCTTTCGCAGTTACCGGAGATTTCTCTCTGAACGATTACATATTCCGCAGACAGGTCTGCAGCATGTTGCCCACCGTGTCCGCGAAGAGATCCAGTTTCTGGATCCTCGCGAAATGCCGTCCGTAAATGCGCTGCACCGACGGAAGGCTCTTATCATCGCCGGTAAAGACGCAGAGAACGGTAATTCCCTCCATCCGTGCCCGGTGGACCTCCGCCGCCGTGTCCTCGACGCCTGTCTGACCGGCATAATCCAGATAGGAACCGGATGAACTCCGCACCTTAATCATATCATTGGGCTGACAGTCGGACAGGACAATGAGCAGACGATGCTCGGCATTATTTTTTTCGATCATACCGGCAGCAAGCCGGATGGCCAGTCCGTCCCGGTTCGCTCCGGTGGTAAAATACCGGAAGATATTCCGGTTCTTTTTCACTTCCTGATAATCCCGGAACAGGTTCACCACGGTATACCCGTTCATGGAGCAGAAGGAGTATACCCTGACCGGAATGCTGCATCTCGTAAGACTTTCCGCGATCATATACCCCTGCGCCGCAACAATGGGCTGACGGTGCACCTGAGAGGTAGACGCATCCAGCAGGATATCCACGGACAGATTGCCGTTATCACCCGGCAGCACCTTTCGGAAAACACGGTCATCGTCCAGCTCCAGCCCCCGCCAGATCAGCGAAGCATCCAGCCTTCCGGAATTCGATTTGACGATCTGATTATCCATATGCATCAGCATGGAATTCCGGATCCGGTTCGTCAGCCGCGTAATGGATACCCGGTACTTCGCGATATTTTCCTGAAATGCCGCCTCGTTCTCCTTTGTCTGCTCAATGGCCTGCATGCGCATTTTTCCGGCAAAGCCGCTCTTCAGCATGTCCTCATCATACGCACCGTCGGTAAAATGCAGATGCACATCCGTGTGATTTCCGAAGCAGTACTTCTTTTCCAACTGCCGCACCTGCTTCTCATCATACAGCGGTTTCCCGAAGTAGTTGGTGATGTACTCCTTCAGGCCCTCGTCCGTCTGCGCCGAGTATTTCGCAAAAGCAACGCTCAGCCGGCTCTGGTCCAGGACCTCACTGCCGTATTCCGACAGATGCTCACCGTATCCGAAGGCCAGACGACGGATCGGGCCCAGATTACCGGCTTCTCCCTTCCTCTTTCTCCGGACAAAAAATAATGTAAACGGATTGACACTGCTCTTCGGCACCGGCTTCTCCGAACCGGGACGCCGGTACGTGAAATATGTCTCCAGCGTATCGGCAATCTTATCAATCACCTGATCCGTGTCCAGATCGCCGCTCACCTCGATATCATTCAGAAGTTTTACATCGACGATATCGGGGAGGCCCTCATTCTCACCCAGCGCCCTCCGGAAATGGCCGTGCATGATGGCAAGCACCCTCTGTCCGGCGGAATCCTCGAGCGCAAAGCTGCCCTCCAGCGATTTCAGCTGATGCTTTGCATATTCCCGTCGGAGATAAGGAAAAACGGGACGCAGCTCTTTTTCTCTCTGAAAGGTGCAGTTCTCCATCGCGATCCAGAAAAGGCTCTCATATGCCGTCTGATCGATCTTCTCGTGAAAGGTGTTGTAGAAATCCTCCAGCTTGTTCCAGTCATAATGCTTGTGAACCGCACCGACGATACTGTTCCAGTACAGATCGGCGTGTCCCTCGCTGTCAAAGACACGGAAGCCGGGCTCAATGTCATAATTCTCCGCCCCGTTCCAGATCAGATTCGCGGCACGCTTTTTTTCAAATTCCGAAATTTCCATACGCAGTTGACTCCATATATACTGTATAAGTCCGTCGCATGCCAGAGGCGGACTTATACAAATATTTTTTCTCTCCCCAGATCCGACGGGAAGCGAACGGTGATCATATCCTTCACCAGCTGCCGCTCATATTCATCGAAGCACTTGTTGACGATGCCGAGTTCGATCGCATCCACGGCGCCCAGGCCATGCCGGATCAGATTGATTGACGCCATCAGGCCACGCAGATCCAGCGCCTTCGTGGAAATCTCACCGCCCTCGCACTTTCTCTGGATATCACGGAAAAGCTTTGAGAACTGTTCTGCATACTCCTCGCGGATGTCAGGATATTTGTCCCGGATCAGTTTCTTCAGATTCTCCTCGCTGATGACGGGCATCTGAATAATCAGGAAACGGGAGGCGAGCGCCTCGTTGACTTCACGGGTTCCTGCGTAACCGTAGTTCATGGTTCCGATAAACCGGGACGCTTCATCCAGGCAGATGCGGTCGTATCCCGGCACATCGATGACACGACGGAAATCGAGCACGGCATGGAGAACCGCCAGCGATTCATTTTTTGCCATATTGATCTCATCGAGGACGCCGAAGCCGCCCTCCTCTGCCACCCGGAGAATCGGTCCCTTGCGGAGACGCACCGCTCCGTTTTCAAAGGTATCCGTGCCGATCAGTGAGGCCGCGTCGGTATTGATATAGAGGGAGATGTCCCATTCCGGCCGGTGGAAAACCGCTGCCAGATCCTGCGCCAGTACATTTTTTCCCGTAGCCTTCGGGCCGGACAGAAGCAGATGCTCGCCGACCAGCAGGGCAGATAAGGCTTTCTCCCACACATCCGCGCCGTAGTAGTGATACATCGGATCCGGCACTCTCCGCTCCATCTGCGGATTCAGTTTGTAATACGAACGAAAATGTTCGACCTCGGAGAGGATCTTGTCTGAAATCCCCTCTTTCTTCAAAAATTCCATCATTTTTGTCTCTGCCATCTTTACTCCTCAGAAAACTTCATATCCACTGTGGGTGAGTGCTGTATTAAGCCCGACTGCTCCATGCTTCGCACTCTCGCAATCCTGCATACAGTAAAAGGAGACAGCACGCGCAAATATCTGGCTGCTGTCCCCCTCCAAATTTTATTCAGTTATCGAGCTCATAAAATCCGGAAATTCCGCGCATCCGAAATTTTTCCCGGAACATTTTATGCTGTTGCTCTCTGTGCAGCTTTCTTATTGCCACCCCAAAGAATAACGATCAGGTAGACAACCGTAAATGCTGCTGCGATGCCATAAGCTGCCGGCCATGGAAGATTGAAGCCGATCTTTGCATTCAGAATGAAAGAAGATGTAACGAATGCATAGAAAGCAGCCGGGATAAGCGGCATCCAGACGAATTTCTTTTTCCTGTTGATGCACATCCAGATCGCGATGCCTGCAAGTGCAAACAGAGAGATCATCTGGTTGGACCATGCGAAATATCTCCACAGGGTGTTGAATCCGTTCGAATCGAACTTCGCCCATACAAGGATAACGGCTACCAGAGCAAATACCGGAACAGCAAGTCCCAGACGCTTTGCGTTGGAGTTCTGTTTCAGATGGAAGGTATCCGAGATCGTCAGACGAAGTGCACGAAGCGCGGTATCGCCGGAGGTGATCGGAAGAACGATGACACCGATCAGAGCAATGATTCCGCCGACCGGACCCAGTGCGTTCTTGCAGAGCACGCCGACAACCGAGGTCGCGCTGATCTGCGTAAGCTCGCCGTTGACCATGCCGAAGAACGACCATACACCGTCAACCTGCTGCATGGTAACGCCGCCGTTTGCCGCGCCAAGGTTGATCATAGCCATTGCACCGGCTGCCCAGCACATAGCGATGAATCCCTCAACTACCATCATGTTGTAGAAGGTCATACGTCCTTCCTTCTCACTCTCGATGGTACGGGAAATCAGAGCGGTCTGTGTCGAATGGAATCCGGACAGAATACCGCAGGCAACCGTTACGAAGAAGATCGGGATGAAATGACTGGCGCTGAAATAGGAAGCGTAATCAAAGCCCGCTCCGTTCACTGCTGTATTCCAGCTTCCCCAGATCTCTGTCAGCGGATAGCTTCTTGCGAAGATGGCAATGAAGATACCGACAGCTGAGAAGACCAGGATCAGACCGAAGATCGGGTAGATACGACCGATGATCTTATCAATCGGGACTACCGTAGCGATCAGATAGTAAACAAAAATAACCGCGTATACGATCCACGTAGTAGGATCGGTCGGAGCACCGCTCCATCCGAACAGCTGTGTGGTGGCAATATCACCAGGCGTATAGATAAATACCGCACCTACCAGAAGAAGCAGGATGCAGATAAAAATATCATACAGCCAGAACACAGCCTTGTTCGTATAATTCTTTACGAAATCCGGCATCTGGGTACCACCGTCACGGGTGCAGATCATACCGGAGAAATAGTCATGCATGGATCCGCCGATAACGTTTCCGATCGGAATTGCGAAAAAGGCGATCGGTCCGAAGAGGATACCCTGAATCGGTCCGAGGATAGGACCTGTTCCTGCAATATTCAGAAGGTTGATTAATGAGTTTCTCCATGTCTTCATCGGAACGTAGTCAACACCGTCCTGCTTTGCATATGCCGGTGTCTCACGGTCGTCCGGACCAAAGACTGTCTCGCAAAGTTTTCCGTAGAGTGCGCCACCTACGAAAAGGATCACAAGACCGATAATAAATGTGATCATAACGTATCTCCTTTCCCTCCTGCGGTTCACTGATCAGGCGCCGCAAAGATCATAACCGTTCTTCATTATACCTATTTTTAACTAGATGATAATCCACTTTTTGTATGTTTTTATTCTTATAAAAATACAGCCCCGGGCGTATGATTCATTCAACAGAAAGTCAATGGGAGAAACCCGATGATCACGTGCATCGGATGCAATAAAAAAGAAGAGCGCAGAAAAGGCTTAAACAAGCCATTTCCGGGCTCTTCTTCACTTGAATAAAAATACACATCCGATTAAAAAATGTTCTTCAGGCTAAATCCGATGTGTTTTATTTTGTTCCACAGCGGTCGAAAACAGGTGAAAAACTTTCATTTTCCTTTTCACTCGTATTTGATACTGCAGATTAATGAGCCTGCTTCAGATGGCCACCTGACGCGGCCCCACGATGCACCGGAGCATCAGCTTTCATAACGTACGACACATTGTCGTCTGGCAATCATTCATAACCAGGAAACAGTGCTAGCGATAATCCATGACAAGGAACAACGGTTTGATCCGGATCACTTCGTCATAATCCTCCTTGTCCAGCTGAACCGTATGATCCATCCGTTTCAGGTCTTCCTTCAGGACCTCCAGCGCACCGTCCAGATCAGTTGCCCGCTGTTCCCTCAGGATACGGATCAGACGGTCGCAGACGATCGGATGCGCATAATACGCCGGAAGCGGAAAACCGGGATAGCCGTTGATGTGATGCTGCATGCCTTCGACAGCCTTCTCCCACTCTTTCTCTGCTGTTCTCCGGTTCCTTCGTGGCGTCGGAAGGATCCTGCTGTTGATCATCATGAGAACCGCAGCCGCACCGATCAGGATCAGCAGGATGGCTGTCGTTTTGGAAAGTCCTGCCAGCATGCCGACGATGGCCCCCACAATACAGCAGACGCCGGCTGCCAGAATACCCGCTGCCAGAGCCTGCCACCCGGGACGGATCAGGTCCACACTTCTCTTGATCCTCGCCCTGGCGATCAGATCATTGCAGAGTCCCGGCCTCTTGTTCAGGATCTCCTTCGCGTTTTCCAGCTTTCGCTCCGCGCGATCGGCATCTCCCTCCAGAATGACGGCATCAAGCTGCTTCCGTTTCTCCGCCTTTTCTCTGTTCTTCGCTTCACTGCCGGGTTTTTCCAGAGAAATCTCCGGGTGCGTGTGCTCCAGTTCCGTGAGCATGGCGTCCGCGTCATTCAGATAGCGGAAACTGCATTGCTTTTCCTGCCCGTCGTCATACCGGACAACCAGGTACAGGATCGGCGTGAGGAACGCCTTTCCGCTGCCTTTGCTCACCGCCACTCTCTTATATACATGCGTCACCTGCGAGTACGGCACATAAAATTTCCTCGGTGTCAGTGATCCCCCGATATAGATTGCCTTCTCTCCCAGCCCGCACTGGTCAAACTTTTTGCTCTTTCTGCGGTCTGCCCGGATGATCTCCGGATCAATCGTGACTCTGCTCAGCGGCTGTGGTCCACTCATCTCTTATTCCTCTTTTCCCGTTCCTTTTCTTTCAGCTTGTGCATCCCTGATCACGGCACTGACGATGCCGTCAACCGTATATGTATCAGCAACGATCATATCAGCCCTGCTCATTTTTCTCAACGTCTGTGCGCTGACTTCGCCAATGCAGACAAACCGGGTACGACCGTAATCCTCTCCGGGATCCTGATCCTGAAAAAATGCACTGACAGCCCCGGAGCTTCCGAAGATCACATAAGAGAATTCACGCCCATCGGGCATTTCACCTGCATCGACCACGGTCTCATAGACAGCTTCATCGTCATAAGCGATGTGATGCGCATCCAGTATCCGGTTCAGATCCTTTGATCCGTCGGCCGCCCGGAGAATCAGTATGCGTGCATTGACGTCGTCACCGATATCTTCCGCCAGTTTTTCAGCCAGTGCACGGGACGTGAAATCCGCAGGAACGAGGTCGGCGCGAATACTATAGCTGTACAGCGTCTGTGCCGTAGCGCTTCCGATCACGGCAAACTTCGCATGCATCAGTTCACGGATATCCCGCTCCTGCGCCTTCATCATGTGAAAAAATATACGGATTCCGTTGGAACTGGTGAATACGATATAGCTGTACTGCTGAAAATCCGGGAGCCGTATTTCTCTCTCCCTCACGCTGAGGATCGGGCAGGCTTTCACCCGGCATCCCAGTCCGGCAAGTTTTTTCCTTACTTTGTCTGTAAAAGCAGGCGTCCCGAGAACAGCAGCCGTCTTTCCGGACAGCGGACCGATGGTTTCATCCGGGCCTTCCTCTCTGTCCGAAAAAGCAAATGCCGCATTTTTTCCGATCACCAGAACTGCCGGCGTCTCAGCCGCAGATGCCCTCTCCGCAATGTTCGAGAGCGTACCGTTGATTCTCCGTTCATCCGAGCTGCATCCTCTGGAGATGACGGCCGCCGGTGTGTCCGGATCTTTGCCATATTGCATCAGCTGTCCGGTAATCTCCCTGCAGGATCTGAGCCCCATGAGAAAAATCAGCGTGCCTCCCACGGCGGCAAGTGTCCGATAATCCTGAGAATTTCCGTCAGCGGAATGACCGGTGACTACGGTAAAAGAGCCCGCGCTCCCCCTGTGCGTCACGGGGATGCCGGCTTCCTCCGGCACAGCGATGCAGGAACTCACACCGGGTACCGCCGTACAGGGAATTCCCCTCGCGTTCAGATACTGATATTCTTCTCCTCCACGTCCGAAGACGAAGGGATCTCCTCCCTTCAGCCTCACTACCATGAGGCCGGACGATGCCAGGGCTGCGAGCATTTCGTTGATCTCCTGCTGGTTCGCACTCTTTCTTCCTCCCCGTTTGCCCATATAGATGAGCCTGCAGTCTGCCGGGGCGCTGTCCGTGAGAGTCCCGTCAATGAGATCATCATATACAATAGCATCCGCTTTCCGGATAAGTTCCAGCCCCCGGAGCGTGATCAGTCCCTTGCCGCAGCCGGCGCCTACCAGATATACATGTCCGATTTTCTTATTTTCTTCCATACTGTACATCATGCCATAAACCGTATTCACTGCTGATCGCAGAGGAATCTGCTCCGCAAGTTTTATCTCATTATCGCGTCGTTCGACACATTCAATCATTTCGTGATCGACCGTGTTTCTCTGTTCGCGTAAATCACATAACTCTGTCTGCAAGTGTTCGGCAGAGTTCTCTGTAATCGCTGTAGCTTCCGCTGATCCTGCTCTTCTTATCCATGTACAGAGCGTATAGCGTGATCCTGTCACCGTCGACAACGGCGTGAGCGCCTACCGGCATCGAGCAGTCTGCCCGCAGCAATCCGAAGAGATACCTCTCCGGAAGAAAACGCCGCATCGTCTCTTCATCGTTAACAGCTTTCAGCTGTTCCCGCACTTCCGTGGCATCTGCCCTGCACTCAACGGCGATGATGCCCTGGCCGCACGCCGGCACCATTTCCTCCGGTGTCAGCTTCTTCACCTGAAAAGGTGAGAGATCAACACCCAGCCTGTCAATCCCTGCCCCGGCTATGACGATAGCATCATATGCCCCGTCTTCCAGCTTCCTCAGTCTGGTCTCGATGTTTCCTCTGAGTCCACGGATCTCAGCTTCCGGATACAGGCGTCTGATCTCAGCTTCTCTCCTGGCGCTGCCGGTACCGATCACACGGATCTCACGGTTTCGAATGACAAGCAGGTCTGCGGAATCTGCCGCAGGCATCACGGCACCTGTCACCAGGCCCTCCCGAAGGTCATAGGGCAGATCCTTTGCGCTGTGCACAGCGATATCCGCCTCCCGGTCGGCCAGAACCTGCTCAATCTCCCGGATAAAAAGGCCGCTGCCTCCGATATCCTTCAGGGCATGCGTGCTGTCGAGATCGCCTCTGGTACGGATCACGGTAACCTCCGTGGTCACACCGTTTTTTTTCAATGCCTCTGATACAATTTCATCCTGCCTCAGAGAAAGCCTGCTGCCCCTCGAGGCAATCACCATATGATTCATTGATGTTCTCCGCTACACTTCTCCGCTTCATCACCAGTCTCCGCGCAGATTTCTGCGATCATCCTCTCTGTCTCTTCAGCCCCCGGCATGCGTTCCGCGGCGAGAAGTTCCGTCAGAAGCTGCCGGTAGACAGCGGCTCTCTGCCTCTGATCGATATCAGGGTGCTTTCCCGGAAAGGATGCTCTGACTTCCTGCATGATGTCAAGTATACCGTCAATATTCTCCGGAATCACCCTTCCGATCTCCCGTTTGAGCCATGCCGCACATGCCGGCGACGCGCCATCCGTTGAGATACTCACGGTCAGATGTCCCTTCCTGATAATGGCCGGGAAGAAAAATGTACAGTTTTCCGGCTCATCCACGGAATTGACCGGAATGTGTCTCTGACGGCAAATCTCACTGATACGCCCGTTAAGAGCCCTGTCTCCGGTGGCCGCAATGACACAGTCGCAGCCATCCAGATCGCTGTCCAGAAAGGCCCTTCTCACATACTTCAGTCTGCCCTCGTCAGACAGTTGCAGAACAGATTCCTCTGCCTCCGGCGCAACGACAGTAATCCTGTCTGAAAAAGCAGTGAGGCGGCTGATCTTGCCAGCCGCCACTCTTCCGCCCCCGATGATCAGGAAGCGTGTATTCGTCACATCCATGTAAAAAGGGAACAGTTTCAACGCATACCCCCGTTGATTTTTTCAAGGGCCGGCGCTACTTTATAAGCCACCAGCGATCCGACGCCTGCGATGATGGCATCGATCCACACCGTACTCAGAAACCACACGGTCATCAGTTCTCTGAATCCAATCGGCTGTGCATCCCGGAGAAGCAGACTGCTCATCAGGGCGAAGTAAAGCAGGCCGAACACATAATACGACAGCATGCCGATCTCACCTGAAATGAGGTAAGCCGTCAGATTCTTTTTCCTGAACCTGTTCTTCAGAAAGCCCGACAGCCAGGCCGCCGAGGCGAAGCCGATGAGAAATCCGTATGTCGGGCGCAGGATATAGGCAAAACCGCCTCCGTGCGCATAGACCGGAAGTCCGATCAGGCCCAGCAGAAGATACACAAGCAGGCTGATCAGGCCGTCCCGCGGTCCGATCAGGAGACCCGTGATCACGGCAAACATGATCTGAAGCGACACCGTGACACCTGTTCCTATCGGAAGCACGATATTGATCCTGGCACCCACGACCATCAGCGCGACAAACATGGCACAGTATGTCAGGTCTCTGGTGCCCATTCTGTTTCCTGAAGATTTAGCCGTTTCCATATTTTTCCCTGTTCGTACCTGTTACACGGTTGCAGCGTACGCCGTTCATCGGCAGCACCGTTTCACCGGATGCCATGACGGCGTACGCCACTGTATCACCTGCTGTAATCTGCTGCATAAGCTGCCTTCGGATCCGCATACAGCCTCTTACACACTAAAATCTGTTACAATCGTTCCGTCCTCATGATATCTCTGATTACCGAAATACTTGTTGTGCGCATACTCAATACCGCTCCAGTTCAGCGGTGTATACACTTCC
>Ga0256406_1000547_pt1 | contig 67747 bp, 64 predicted proteins | sample RumenRJG_03DNA_FD_185986 | JGI IMG/M metagenome (GOLD analysis project Ga0256406, IMG submission 185986) | Bovine rumen microbial communities from Lethbridge, Alberta, Canada - RJG_03 | ecosystem: Host-associated > Mammals > Digestive system > Stomach > Rumen | place: Canada: Alberta | collected... | reverse complement strand
GTGTTGAACTCGGGTTCATACTTTGATGACATATTGATTATCTCCTTGTCTTTATTATAATCTTTAGTCATCTCTGTCACAAATATAGTATATCACGTCACTCGATATAAATGTAAATGAATATTCTTGACATAGAAAGTTGCTACAGCAAACTTCCTTCAGAAAAATGTAAAAATACATATCTATTATCTTCATAAAAATGTAAAATGTGCCATAATTAGATGCGTAAATTGCATTATCAATTTGTTATATTTGTTTGATATTATCAAAAGAAAACTGTGGGGGAAAATATGCGATTATTAATAAAGCAGAGGGTGTTTGCACTTTCGGATACATATGATGTTTATGATGAAAATGGAACGCCGGTATTTTTTGTAAAAAATGAGCTTCTGTCTATTCTTCACCGGATCCATGTGAAGGATAAATCCGGCAGGGAAATTGGACAGATCAGGCAGAATTTCACATTGTTTTTTCCTGAATTTCAAATTTGGATAAATGGGCAGTATGCGGGAAAAGTAAGAGCTGAGTTTTCCCTGCTCCGACCGAAATACTCAATCGACTACATGGGAATGCGATGTGAGGGTGACATCTTCGGATGGAATTATTCTGTATATCGCGGAATGCAGGAAGTCATGCATATTTCAAAGGAAATAATAAGCTGGGGCGATACGTATGCTATTGATATTGCAAGACCGGAGGATGAAATTATGGGACTTATGCTTGTGATTGCGATTGATGCGGCCAATTGCTCTCGAAGTGGTGATTCAAATTAATACTAAATAGGTACAACATTGTTGTTAGCAAGGTTTTTTCAGCAAGAGTTTATTATGAATTTGCCAAAATTATTTTTATTTTTTTGAATTTGCAAGGAGATGTAGTGCGTGTTATTATGTCTGAGGTAATGCTTTATGTTTGCAGATATTCATTGAAAGATAATATCTATTTTGAATAATTATTAATTTTATTGAACTGAGGAAATATTATGGGAAGATATCTAAATCCAGGCGCTGGAATGTACAAGGAAGCCCTTAATTCCAAAATCTATGTGGATAAAAGCCCAATTATTTCATATACAAATGAGTCAATTGGAACAAGGCAGAAATATATGTGCGTTTCAAGACCCAGAAGATTTGGAAAATCTATGACGGCTGAAATGCTTACTGCATATTACGACAAGACAGCAGATTCTGAAGAAATTTTTCAAAAACTAAAAATTGGAAAAATACCGGATGGATTGAAATTCTGTAATAAGTTTGACGTAATAAAGCTTAATATGCAGGAATTTCTTTCGAGAACCAATGAAATAAATAGTATGATTGAAAGAATAAAATTTGTCATACTTCGTGATATTGAGAGCGCTTATCCGGATATAAATTACCTTGATCATTCAGATTTAATTGATACTTTGTATGATGTATATAAGGCAGTCGATCGTCAATTTATTTTTATCATAGATGAATGGGATTGTATTTTTAGGGAATATAAGAATGACACCCTTGCTCAGACCAAATATCTGGATTTTCTAAGGGATTTATTTAAGGACAAAGAATATGTTGGATTAGTCTATATGACAGGAATTCTGCCAATCAAAAAATATGGTACTAATTCTGCATTAAATATGTTTACAGAATTTTCAATGGAAAATTCAGGACCTTTAGCTCAGTTTATTGGTTTTACTGAGACAGAGGTACAGGAGCTTTGTACTGAATATCATTTTGATTTTGAAGAATGCAAGGCATGGTATAATGGGTACTATTTTCCACAGTGCGGTGCAATCTATAATCCCAATTCTATTGTAAAGGCAATTCTTTTGCAGAGATTTGATGACTACTGGAATCAGACAGAGACTTATGATGCCCTTCGGATTTATATTGATATGAATTTTGATGGCTTAAAGGACTCGATCATTAAGCTCATGGCAGGTGAAAGGCAGGTCATTAATACAGGGAGCTTCCAAAATGATATGACTAATTTTTCGAATGCTGATGATGTTATGACGCTTCTCATTCATTTAGGGTATCTGGGATATGATATAGATACAAAGGAAGTATTTATTCCGAACAATGAGATCATGCAGGAATTCGTGACTGCTACAACAGCAAAGAATTCATGGGATGAAGTAATGAATTCGGTAAAAAAATCGGATGAACTTTTGAATGCTACTTGGAATTTAGATAATGGAAAAGTAGCAAATTATATCGAGAATGCTCATTTTGAAACCAGTCATCTTCAGTATAATGATGAGAATGCATTATCCTATACAATTTCATTAGCATATTATTCTGCAAGACAGTATTATACTGTGATAAGAGAACTTCCGGCTGGAAAAGGCTTTGCGGATCTTGCCTTTATCCCTAGAAAAAAATATTCAGACAAACCAGCGATGATTGTTGAATTGAAGTGGGATAAGTCTCAAAATACTGCAATTAATCAGATAAAGAATAATGAGTATCCAGAAGTTCTTTCAGAGTACAAGGACAATCTTCTTCTTGTTGGTATCAATTATGATAAAAAGACAAAAAATCACGAGTGCAGAATAGATAAAGTCTAATATGAATGACTCAGAGAAGAAACAGAAAATTAACAAGAAAAAACGGATATTATTCATATTAATATTTATCTGCTGCGCCTGCATTGTTGCGATTTTTGCAGTTGGCATTGCGACATCAAATAATGCAGGGAATGGTAATACGGGAAGCGGAAGTGCTGCTAGAGCGAGCGTGCATTCTGGAGCGCTTGGTTCGGACAGCGGCTCAAATAATGCAGCAGGCTTCGGGGGTGATTCAAGCGTATCAGATTCAGGTAGTGCTTCTGGAATAGTCGGCTCTGGAGCAAGTTCATATACAGGAGAATCGGTAGCCGAGAGTTCATCTCCCGAGACAATCACCCTTGCCTTCGCTGGCGACATCAATTTTGATGACAACTGGGTAAACATGCAGCATTATCATGCAATAGGCGATGACCTGAATGCCGTGATTGATCCTGTATTTCAGGATGAATTCAAGTCTGCCGATCTTGCCTGGATTAATAATGAATTCACATATTCAACTCGCGGTAGAGCGCTCTCTGGAAAGGCCTATACCTTCAAGGCGAATCCTTCAAATGTTCAAATTCTTAATACGCTAGGCATCGATATCGTCGGTCTTGCAAACAATCACATCTTTGACTATGGCGCTGATGCATTTTTAGATACGCTCACAACGCTTCAAAATGCAGGCATAGCATATGTCGGTGCAGGTATGAATTCTGACGAGGCATTCGCCCCGAAATACATGAAGGTAAAAGACCTGACGATTGGCTTCGTCGCAGCCTCAAGGGCAGAAAAAATAAAGTACACGCCCGAGGCGACTGCTGACAGCCCTGGCATTATGCTCTGCTATGATAATACGAATATTGACGCTTCAATAAAGGAAGCAGATGCCAAATCAGATTTTGTCGTTGTCCTTCCGCACTGGGGAGATGAATATTCAAATGCTGCAAACGATATCCAGAAAGCTGATGCGGCTGAATATATTGAGAACGGTGCAGATGTGGTAATAGGTGCGCATCCACATGTGCTGCAGGGGCTTGATGTCATTGATGGAAAGTACGTTGACTACAGTCTTGGTAATTTCTGGTTTAATGAGAAGACGCTCGACACAGAGATATGCGAGCTTGAAATCACATATGAAACTAGTGCGGAAAATAAAGTTTCGGCTGCAAGAGAATCTGGCAGTACTTCAGAAAAATCAGTATCAAAGGATAATGAAAATATTATATCCGTGAAGATGAAAATAATCCCAGGACAGCAGAAAAATTGTGAGACGAAGGCACTCACAGATGCATCTGAAAAGCGTGCATTATTTGATAGGCTCCAGTCATATTCTGATGGAATTACAATCGATGACGATGGCTACGTATCTAAGTAACTAAATGAAGAATGCCTCATCATCAAGGCAAATAAATCAGTAAATATCATTAGTGAAAAGGGTGATCTCTTGAAGAAATTAATAAATGTCCAGTATTTTGAAAATCACATCAGGCAGAATAAGAAGGTATTCATCTTGTTTACCATCTTAAGGATTTCAGTCATATTCGTGCTAATCCGGTCTCTGTTCCTGAAGAATTATGAGGGCGTTGGCATTAGTGCCTTTGTATTATTTTTATTCCTGATGCCAGCTATTTTGGAAAAGAACTTCAGGGTTGACATCCCGCCTCTTTTTGAATGCATCATCTATGCTTTTATTTATGCGGCAGAAATCTTAGGCGAAATTGATCATTTCTATGTGGCGATTCCAGGCTGGGATACGATGCTGCATACCTTGAATGGATTTCTCTGCGCAGCAGTTGGATTTTCACTCATTGATTTATTAAACCAGAGTTCAGTCAAAATAAATCTTTCGCCGCTATATTTAGCACTCTGCGCATTTTGTTTTTCGATGACGGTCGGCGTCTGCTGGGAGTTTATCGAGTGCGCTGGCGATCTGTTTTTCGGACAGGATATGCAGAAGGACTTTGTCGTGACATCGTTTAATTCCGTGTCGCTTGACCCGACACATCAGCAGCAGGTCGTTCATGTGAATAACATCACAGATACTGTGATTCACACGGCATCAGGCAAGACCTACACGATTGAGGGCGGCTATCTCGACATCGGAATCCTTGACACGATGAAGGATCTTTTCGTAAATTTCATTGGTGCATTGGTATTTTCCATTTTCGGATATTATTATGACAAGAACCATGCGAAGAAGGAACTGAATTCGACATCAGATAAAATTGTCGACGGGCTTCTGGTTCGAAGCGAAAATGGCATCAATAAATACGATATGTCAAATCATTACAGCGGACAAAATGGCACGGAAGATGGCGAGCATTTAAATGTGCCTGGCAAAGAGAAACATGCATTTAAACTCATGGCAGTCGATATGGATGGTACGCTTCTTAACAGCAAGAAGGAGGTAACGCCAAAAACTGCCAACGCAATTCAAACAGCGACAGATGAAGGAAAATACATTGTATTTTCAACCGGCCGCTGCATTTCAGAAATGAAGCCATATGCAGATGTACTTTCCATGATGCGATACGGTGTTCTTGAAAGCGGTGCGCTGCTCTATGATTTTACAGAAAAGAAAGTCCTCTATAAAAAGACTGTTCCAAAGAGCGAGACGGAGATTGTGTTGAACTTTGTCAAGGATTACGATGTGATGTTCCTTGTTTTTCTGGATGGGCAGTCCTTTATCGGCGAGCGTGAAATCAATCATCTTGAAGATTACCAAATGGGCGTCTACAAGACTCTTTATGATGAGGTCACGGAGCAGGTTTCTGACATGCGGGAATTTATTCTTTCGAAGGCCGGTGAACTTGAGAAGATCAATATTTATTTTCGCTCGAGAAAAGAGAGACAGGAGGTCTTTGAAAAAATGCGAGGACTCCCGCTTTCTATGGCATATTCAGAGCAGACTTCGCTTGAGGTTTCACCTGCTTCGACGACAAAGGGAACAGGGCTTTCGATTGCAGTCGCAAATGCAAAGCAGCAGGTATTAAAGATTTCTGATGTAGTCGTCTCGGATAATGACCATGATGGCGTGGCGGAAGCGATTGAAAGATATCTATGCTAGTGCGAAATTGCATAAAATCTGCTATTATTTGCAAAACAATATTGCGTTCCAAATAATAAAATGATAATCAAGGTGCTTTGGTTTATTAACTATTTTTTGAAGTAATTTTTACATCATAAAATGGGGACAACCATTAGCACATGAAAATTATTATCAAAGGGGAAGCAATATGAAGAGAACGTTTGGAAAAGTTATGGCGGCTTTAGGGAGCCTTGCCATGTGTATGAGCCTTCTTTCAGGCTGTGTAAAGAGGATTGATGTGACAAAATATGAATTGCCTACGGAGGCTGCAAAATCTGATATAAAACTTGATCCTATCGATGGAATTTCAGATGATTTCATAAGGGGAATGGACGCATCAAGCGTGATCGTAGAAGAAAACAGTGGTGTAAAGTTCTATGATTTTGACGACAAGGAGCAGGATGTAATAAAGACGCTTGCCGAGTCGGGCGTGAATTATCTTCGAATCCGTGTCTGGAACGATCCTTATGACAAGGATGGAAACGGTTACGGCGGTGGCAACAATGATGTTGAGAAGGCAATAGAGCTTGGGACTCGCGCCACGAAATACGGCATGAAGGTAAATATCGATTTCCATTATTCTGATTTCTGGGCTGATCCAAAAAAGCAGTATGCTCCGAAGGCATGTGCGGCGAGACCTCAATAGATAATGTCGCAACGCTATTAAAATCCGGCAGCCGGGCAGTCAGGGGAATTTCTGAAAAGTATAAAAAGGATATAAAGGTCACGATTCATTTTACTGACCTCGAGACATATTATAAAGTAAATAAATATGTGAAGATGCTTGCAGATAAGGGGCTCGATTACGATATTCTCGGGCTTTCCTATTATCCATACTGGCATGATGACATTGACAATATGAAGAAGGCACTTGAGAATCTCAAGGAAGCAACTGGCAAGGAGGTCTGCATCGTCGAGACAGCTTACCCATATACTTCAGAGGATGGCGACGGCTCGGGAAATTCCGTCAAAGGTACAGACGATATCTGCGACGGTTATCCTGCATCAGTTCAGGGGCAGGCTTCGATGATTCACGACATCTGCAAGGCTGCAAATGAAGGCGGTGCGCTTGGCGTATTCTACTGGGAAGGCACCTGGATTCCAGTCGGTCCGGCTTCTGACAAAGAGAATAATTCAAAACTCTGGGAAAAATATGGTTCTGGCTGGGCTAGTAGCTACGCTTCAGACTATGACCCAAAAGATGCAGGAAAATATTATGGCGGCTGCTCCTGGGAGAATCAAGCTATGTTTGATTTTGAAGGGCATCCGCTGGAGTCACTCAAAGTGTTCGAGTATTTGAGGTACGGTACAAAATGAAGACAGCATTCATCACAGGCGCATCCCGTGGCATCGGCAGAGCCTGTGCAGAAAAATTTGCCAGTGAGGGGTATTCCCTTGGACTCTGCTGCAAAAATAATATTGAGTCTCTTAATGATTTGAAAGCAGAACTTGAGCAGAAATATGGAATCGAGTGCCTGACATTTCAGGGTGATGTCTCAGATTATTCCTTTGCCGAAAAGTGCTCAAAAACTTTCCTGGAAAAATTTGGACGCATCGATGTCCTCATCAATAATGCCGCAATTTCTACATTCGAGCTTACGCAGGACATTTCTCCCGAAGAATGGAATGAAGTGATTGGTACAAATCTGAACAGTGTATTTTATTTCTCGAAGGTTTTTATTCCTACATTCATCCATCAGCAAAGCGGATCCATCATCAATGTTTCATCGATGTGGGGGCGGGTTGGGGCATCCTGTGAGGTCGCCTATTCTACATCGAAAGGCGGGATCAATGCCTTTACGATGGCACTGGCAAAAGAGCTTGCGCCAAGTAAAATTTCTGTGAATGCCATCGCGCCTGGTGTAGTTGATACTGAGATGAATAGTAGACTCACTTCGAAAGAAAAGGAAGAACTTGCAGAAGAAATTCCAATCGGTCGTTTTGCAGCACCAGAGGAAATTGCAGAGGATATTTTTTATATTATAGAGATGCCATACGTCACCGGTCAGATTATTGGGGCTGATGGGGGATATATTTGATTTTGAAAATCAACTGACACGAAGCCATAAGAAGGCATGCGTGTCAGTTTTTTGTTTTGACGCCGGTTAGTTTGCATGTTAATATTATTCTGTTAGTGATAAAGAATTTTTCTTCTTGAGGTAAACGCTATGGAAAAAGCATAAGTATATTTTACGGATTTCAGGACAAAGCTTGATGTCAGCCTTCCAATGAAGCTGCAGAAATTAATCAGGAAAGCTGGCATAAATACAATTGATATGGATGGCAAGTTCGTAGCCATCAAAATGCATTTTGGAGAACCTGGAAATCTTGCATACTTAAGACCAAATTATGCAAAGGCAGTAGCAGATGTGGTAAAGGAGAATGGCGGGCTTCCGTTTCTCACAGACTGCAATACGCTCTATCCAGGCAGCAGGAAAAATGCACTTGAACATCTCGACTGTGCAAACATCAATGGCTTTAATACCATTACTACTGGCTGCCAGATTCTTATTGGTGATGGCCTTAGAGGAACAGATGACATTGAAGTTCCTGTAAGAAATGGCGAATACTGCAAGACTGCATTCATTGGCCGTGCAGTGATGGATGCGGATATATTTATTTCCCTCACACATTTCAAAGGACATGAGCAGGCAGGCTTCGGCGGCGCCATCAAGAATATTTGAATGGGCTGCGGCAGCCGTGCCGGAAAGATGCTTCAGCATCAGAGCGGTCATCCGCATGTTGATGAAGAGAAATGTCGTGGCTGTATGAGATGTGCAAGGGAATGCGGCTCAGATGCGATTTCTTATCCAGAGAAAGAGATTGATGGGAAAAAAGTAAAGCGTGCCTATATTGATCCAGAAATCTGCAAGGGCTGCGGTCGTTGCATTGGCGCCTGCGCATTTGATGCCATTGCAAATGACAACTGGGATGCACCGCAGATGCTTGGAAGAAGAATGGCAGAATATACAATGGCTGTCTGTGACGGACGACCGTGTTTCCACATCAGCCTTATCACAGATGTTTCGCCGAACTGCGACTGCCAATGTTCAATAGTAAGATAAATTTGTGTGATGGATTTTCAAAAGGCAGCCTAATTGAGTTGAAATAACTGAATAACATATAAATACTTTTCTATAAGTGAAGCTATGTGAAGGTTTCTTCACCGCTTCACTATTTTTTTATTTCCCGAACTGACACATTCTGTTCTAGACTTGATGTCGAAAAAATCGACATCAAGTTGGGGCGGTCGTAGAAAGTTGCCTAAGGCATTCACTGAGCAGGGTATTTATATGTTGATGACTGTGCTTCGTGGTGATCTAGCTGTAATGCAAAGTAAGGCTTAATACCGAAGTGCCGGAAAAAGAAATTTGTCATCCGCTACCTTAAAAGCTAATAAGATATTTATTGGGGAAATGTGATTCCTACAAATAAATTGGTTTGTGCAAATTGGAACTTGACATTATTCATTTATCTCATTATTATTGACGTAGGTCAACAAACAATACAATAGGAGCGATGGAATATGTCGGTATTTATCAGTGACAAACAAGACCTGACGTACCTAAATTGGAGAATAGGGAAAAATTCATCTGGTACGCCTGGAACTTTTCTGAAGGCAGAGGATACAGTCGATGGTGTGCATTATTATTACAAGCTTAGTGATTATGATAGGATGCGTGGCATAGTCGGGCACGAAAGTATAAACGAACTTATTGTGTCAAGACTGCTTGACGAAATAAACATTCCACATACCAATTATGATTTGATTAATGCGAACATCATTATTTATGAGTCGGAAATAAATAATGCATATGTTGCAGTTTCAAAAGATTTCAAAGAAAAGGGCGACAGGAAAATCGCCATGGACGAATATTTTGAAATTGAGCATGAGAAAGGCGAATCACCTATCGATTTTTGCGTCAGGATGGATTGGAAAAAATATCTTATTGACATGCTGATCTGCGATTTTCTGATATTAAACCGCGACAGGCATGGCGCAAATATTGAACTGATCATCAAAAAAGATGGCAAGGTCTTTCCGGCTCCGCTTTTTGATCATGGATTATCTCTTATGTGCAGGGCACAGACTGATGAAGAAGTAAAAAAATATGCTCCTCTCGAAGACAAAAGGGTTCAGTCATTCATTGGAGGAAACTCTGTTAAGGAGAATCTTAATATTTTTCCGAAAACTGATTTTTATGATATAGGGCAGCCTGATAATGAAAAAATAGAAAGAATAATGAAGGGGCTATCTGACCCTCTTGGTAAAGTACGATATAAAGCAATTTCCAAAATGATAAAGCTGAGGTGGGAAGCGTATGAAGATTTTCTCAATTCTTGATCAAAGTGAAGCTGCCTCAAAAGATAATGCATTCATATTTTACGACAAGGCGGCGAATCGTGGATATATCGAGATTTCCAGGAAATGTGATGAGAACGCTCTTCCTGCAGCACTCATGCTGCTTAAAAGAAAAGGAATCCTTACAATAAATAATGAGGTTACCCAGAAGTTCATCGAATCCCGCGTGGTTCCGAGGGACAGACAGAATATGCCTGAAATCATGGCAGAACTTCACATGAAGGAGTATGACCCATGGTTTCTTTTTGAATACCTTCACGGAAGATGTTCCCAGGATGACTGTTTTGTAAAAAATATTAATGAAGACAGTCTTCCAGATGAGATAAAGAAACGCTTAGAGAAACATATTTCAAAAGCATATGCACTTGATGACTTCAGGCTTTTTCTGATTTTTCAGAATGGGAAGACTGGCATCATAGACATAGAGAAAATACGAAGTTCTAATAGACATTTCAGACGTATATTTTCAGAAAAAAATTTTTTCGATGGATTCCTTATTGAAAAAAATGGATTCTCGATTTATTGGAACTGCGACACTGAAATTCTATATGATGAACTTTATGATTCTTCAAAGAAAAGTAATCTTACACATTCTGATATTTCAGAATTATTCAGGGCAAATCTTTGTGATACTGCAGAGGCCTGCGAAAAAATGCATGTTTCGAGGCAGTGGCTTGCCAAGCAGGAGAAACTGGACATTATTAAGAAAACTCCTCATAGCGTAATTTATGATATGTCTGATGTGAGGAAAGGGATGTCGTAATTTTTATTATTTTTTTGTAACCACTTCAGAAAAAATTCCGTATTCATTATTAGATAGACAAGATCAATTAATTGCTTGACATTATGAAAAGCCAAAAGCAATAATGATTTTGATAGTTAATGAATACGAATTTTTTTATTTTCAGGAGGAAACTATGAAAAAAGCGGGGAAGGTAATAATGGCGCTTGCGGCAGCAGTCGTCATATTCATGAGCGGATTTTTCACTGGTGACAGGATGAATCCAAATGGAAGCCTGTTTGCTGGCAGTGCGAGCCAGAATGGCAGCGGCGCAAGCACATCAGAAAGTAAAAACAGTTCCGGAAGTGGAAATGCTTCAGACAGCAAAACTAATAATACAGAAAAAAAGCGTCATAATGCTGGAAATTTATATAAGCTTGCAGGCTCAAAAAGGGCATACCAGAAATATATAAAGAAGCAGCTTAATGAACAGAAGAAGCATTATGGGTGGGATATCATGACTAATTCCACAGAGGATGCTACCACAGATGGTGCTGCTACAGAACAAAGTGCATCAACTGACGGAGTATCGACGACTTCCCAAAGCATGGACTATTCTACTACAAATACTATTGTCGATGGCGTTGATGAAGCCGACATCGTAAAGACCAACGGAAAGTATATTTTTAGGACACATGGTGAGTCTGTCAAAATCACAAAAGCGGATGGGACAAAGCTTTCCGCCTGCCCAGACATTGACATCATAAAGGATGTTCAGACCGCAGAAAATCAAGATAATATACATATTCCAGAGTCCATTTCAGATTCAATAGATTCTTCCGCAATTGAAATAAATGAGATGTTTTTGAGTAATGAAAAACTCATCCTCTTCGCATCTGTAAGCACTTCAGAGAAGTGGTCTGATTATGGCGTGGTATATGATGATGTGTATACTACCGATGATAATCTTACATGGATTTTCTTCTATGACATCAGGAATCCTGAAAAGCCAGTTCTCACTGCAGCACAAAGCATGACAGGCGCCTATAATACTTCACGAATATTAGAAGATGGCACACTTCTTGTCTTTACGGAAAAATACATTGATGATGAGAGCTATTACCCACAGATCAATGATGAGGATATAGATGCAAATGCCATTTACCTGCCGGTGAAAGGCTTAGATCAGATCCTGCTGGCATCCTTTGACCTAAGTGGCGATTCAGTCAAAATAAAAGATGCATGCGCAATAGTAAATGACAATTATGATGCACAGTACTATGTCACAAACGACTCTCTGTTTCTTTATGGGAGTGATTATTCAAATAATATGACGGTTACGGATATTACTAGATTTTCACTCGGCAGCTTCATTGATGCAGTAGGAAATGCAACTGTTTCAGGAACGGTTCGGGATAAATTTGCTCTTCGTGAGATCGATGGAAATTTATTTATTCTTACAAGCACGAGCAACTGGAATAGCAGTGCAAATGCACTCTATGTCTATGATTCTAATATGAAGCGGATTGGCTCACTTACGGGAATCGCAAACGGAGAAATCATATATTCAGCAAGATACATAGGAAACATTGCCTACTTTGTCACCTATAAAAATATGGATCCGCTTTTTGCAGTCGATATTTCGGACCCGACAAATCCGAAGATGCTTGGGAATCTTGAAATCACAGGCTTTTCAGATTATCTTCATCCATGGGGGAAAGACCGGCTGGTAGGAATCGGGCAGGAAACAGATTCAGACACTGGCGAAAGTAAAGGCATCAAGATCACGATGTTTGATATCTCAGATCCGCTTGAGCTGAAGGTTCTTGGCAGCACGGTGATCGAAGGAAATTATTATTCTGATTCAGTAGATGACTACAAATCAATCCTTGCTTCGCCTGAGAAAAATATTCTTGGATTCTCATATGGAGGATATGACAAGGACTATACGAACTACCAAAGCACCTACGGATTCTATAGCTGGAATGAGGAGACGAAGCAGTTTGACACAGTAGCAGAGCATAGCCCTTCTTTTAATACTACGCCTGAATTCCGTGGACTTTACATAGGAGATGAACTCTATATTTCGATGAATGAAGGCATTCTTCCAGTCAGAGGGGAGGAGTTCTACTATTAAAGGTGTTTATACAAAAATTACTTTGCATTATTCTTTACCACAAAGTATAATACCCTATTGTCATGGAAAAGGAAATTGCAAAGAAAAAAGAAAAGAATCTTCTGGAAGGGCCAATGGCCCTTCCTATTATTGCGTTTGCACTGCCGCTGGCACTTTCGAGCCTTCTTCAGCAGTTTTTTAACTCTGCAGATGTTGCAGTTGTTGGAAATTTTGCAGGCTCTGATGCGCTTGCCGCAGTTGGTGCAAATGTCGCCAATGTCGGCATATTTGTAAACTTCATCGTCGGTGCGAGCATAGGACCCAACGTAGTCATTGCAAGACTGATCGGGCAGGGCAGGCGCGCTGAAATAAACAAGGCTATTCACAGCATTATGCTTTTTGCAATAGAGCTGGGAATTATTATGCTTGGCATTGGTGAGGCACTCTCATACCCGCTCGTTGCATTCACGGGGACGCCATCAAATGTAGTAGGCGAGGCACTGGTATACCTTCGTATTTACCTTCTTGGGCTTCCTTTCATGGTCATTTACAACTTTGGCGCTGCCATCGTCCGAAGCAAAGGTGAGACCGTATTCCCGCTTATCTGCATGATTGTGACAGGCATTGTAAATGTCGCACTGAATTTCCTTTTTGTATTGGGATTTCATATTCCGGTTTCCGGCGTTGCCATCGCAACGACAATATCAAATGTGATTTCATCTATTATGATTATCATGTATTTGATGAGAGACAGGGCAGAATTCAAATTTTCATTCAGGAAACTGAAAAGTGTGAAGTCCGTCAATCACTCACTGATATGGATCGGATTTCCAGCCGGTATCCAGTCCATGGTTTTTTCGATTTCAAATGTATTTATCCAGACTGGCATCAACAGCTTCGGTGCACAGGCGATTGCCGGTTCTTCCATTGGGCTTAATTTTGAATATTACAGCTATGCATTTTCAACTGCATTTGCGCAGGCTGCCATTACTTATTATTCGCAGAATCTGGGTGCCAGGAAATATGACAGATGTAATAAGGCATTTCGCCTGTCACTTTTTGAAGGTCTGCTTTTTGGTGAAACACTTTCTTTACTATTTACAATCGGACGGGAATTTTTTACAAGATTTTATGCAAGTGCTCCTGAAGCACTAGCTTTTGCATGTGAGAGGATGATGCATGTTGAGATTCTTGAGGGTTTCACTGTAACCTATGAGGTCATGGCTGGCGTTCTCCGAAGCAGAGGCCATTCAATAGCACCAGCTGTCATCACGATTCTCTGGACTGTTATCTTCAGGATTGTCTGGATGATTTTTGTCTTTCCATCGCTTCACAGCTTTGGAGAGCTTCTGGATGTTTATCCGATTTCCTGGTTCTTATGTTTTATTACACAGTATATTTATTATCGCTTTACTTTACAAAAGGATAAAAAAGTATAATAATAATTTTTATGATTGAGGCATAAATTCGGGGACTGAAATCTCGCAAAGTCAAGCATCGATTTTGTATGGAGTATTTGATTTTGGTTATCTCTTTAGGAGATTAGCAAGGGGGACTTATGTCAAAACGTGTAAAGATTATCATTCTTGTTGCTGCAATTATCGGCGTGCTCTGTATCGGCGGCGGAGTTTTATACAGTAGGAATTCTGTCAGTCAGCAGTCTGCGAAAAGCAATAATGAAGAGAATATTTCAGGCAGTGAAGAAGCAGAAAATTCTTCCGGTGCATCATCAGGAGCACTGATTTCTTCTGGTATTGAAAATCCTTCCGGGCTTGAAAATAATTCCGGTGCTGAAAATCCATCTGGTATCAAGAGTGAAAACGAAATAAACCGTGACCTTCAGAATAAAGAAAAAGAACTGAAAACTGCCAAGGAAAAGACTGAAAAACAGCTTTATGACATCTCTTTAACACTTGACTTTGATAAAATATTGAAATATGATAACAAGAAATTCAGTCAGTTTTCTGGTTTGATTGAGTTTCAAAGAATCACTCCAGATTATCATATTTTAACATTTTCAGCAGCATGAAGAAGGAGGCTCTTATGAAAGAATCGCTTAAAGATATCAGCATCCGGAATATTCTGAAGATTACCTTTGCAGGCATTGTCAATGCATTCGGAATCACAATTTTTCTGTACCCCGTGCATCTTTATGACAGCGGCATTTCAGGGACGCATTAAATGTAAGGGGTATAGATTTTGACGAATCGATTATCTCTGATGGAGATTTTACTGAGCAGACGGGCACTATTGCTGCAGAGTCTTTTTTTATTGATAGTGAAGGGCTTAGCAGGCAGAATCTTACAAAACCGCTTCCTGACGCCTTTGTTTGTGCAAATGACAATATAGCAGTGGGCATTATTTCAGAGTTTGAGCGGCATGGAATAAGATGCCCGGAAGATATTAAGGTCACAGGCTTTGACAATCTTGACAAGGCCATGTATTACAAGCCGCAGATTACGACTGCATCTTTGAATCGTGAAGGTATTGGCTATGAAGCCTGCAGAATTCTTGATGAACTTATGGATGGAAAAACAGTTGGACATAGTACATTTGTAAATGCTGAAACTGTTTTTACTGAGAGCTGCGGCTGTGAAAATTCCGGCAGGGTCAATTACCGGGATTATCTGAAATGGCAGATCGAGGATGGGATTTTTAGTACGAATCTCACTGAAGATATAGCATATATCAGGGCAGTGCTTGAGACGAAGAAATCCATTTCTGATTTTATGGAAATCATTGCTGACACTTATGCAGAGAAAGACTGTGATTGCTGCAAGAGAAAACGGTCTTCCAGTTATGAATCTTTCAGCTTATGATCTTTACAAAAAGATATTATTTGAGCAGAGAAGTGGAACGAATTATCTTTCGATGTCACTTCATATGAAAAATGAATCCGCAGGCGTGATTATCCTAAGGAATCCGAGATTCATTGAAAAAGAATGGCGTTTTTATGAACTTCAGGGGACTTTTCTCCAGGCACTTTCAGAATGGTATGATGAGACAAAGCTCAAGAAATCAGTTCGTGAACTTACGCATATTTATGACAAGGATCCATTGACCAGACTCTATTCTAGATCAGCTTTTTCGTTAAAAGTCGTCCCTGCATATGCAGAGTGGCTGAAGGATGGCAGGGAAGTGGCAGTCCTGTTTGCGGATGCTGATGGCTTCAAGCAGATCAATGACAATTTCGGACATGATTATGGCGACAGAGTCTTAGTAAAGATTGCAAATGTCATCAGAGAAAATCTTCCTGAGGGCGGTTTTGGCATCCGTTATGGCGGTGATGAATTTATCATTCTTTTTGCGCCAAAAGAACATTCTGATGCAGAGAAACTTCGTGACAGTCTGTATCATAAACTGAATCTCGACGGAATAAATATGAGTATTGGGATTGCTTATACGCATGATGAATATTCAGAATTTGAATCTGATACAAAGACCAGTCTCGACAGGCTTTTTACCAGCGCAGACAAGCTGATGTACAAGGTAAAGGAAGAGCATCACGCTACGAGAAAGTGAGAGATATAGGAATTATTTATGGGAAAATTTTATGCCGTAAAAAAAGGCAGGGAAACCGGCATATTTCTGACCTGGGATGAGTGCTTTAAGCAGGTAAATAAATTCCCGGGGGCGATCTATAAAAGCTTCAAGACAAGGGCTGAAGCAGAGAATTTTATGTGTGCCGGTGGCAAAGCAGGAATGCATCATGCATCAGCTTCTTCTCATGTTTCGTCTTCTGGTACTATGCATTCATCATATCGTGCCACGTTGGGTGGTCATAAGGCATCAAAACCTACAGCATCATATTTCACATTTAATGGGCTGGGTTCATATTTTCCTACCTATCAGGAAGCCATAAAAGAGAAGAGTGCAGTGTGCAAAGCTGAGCCGGGCTATCCGGTATCGCTCCCCTGCAGAGAAGAAGCCGAGGCACTTTCAAAGGGTGAGTGGGAGAAATATCTTTCTGAAAATATTACTCCATTTTCTTTTGATGATGAAGTAGATGCCATATGTTTTTCAGATGGCTCATACGACGAAACTATGGATTCTTTTGAGCACGATTATGAGAAGTATGCTGCATCATTTGGCCTTGTCATCATTCTGAAATCAGGAAAGATGATTTCTGAAAGCGGCATCCTTCGTGCGAAAAACAACACTGTGACAGCGCGCATTATTTATGATGAACATGGAAAAGAAAAAATAAAAGATGAAATAGTCACTCCTGAAAATAAAGTCTGCTACATTCGAAGCGGAATGGCCGAAACTGCAGAGTGTGAGGGCGGGCATAGGGTTCTCGAGCTTTGCAGGGAATTAGGTCTTAAGAAAATCAGATTCATTGTCGATGCAGATAATATTCCAAATGCGATAAAGTATTATAAAGCTAAGCAGAATGCAGATTCACTTACAATCAGCCGTCTTGCATCCTATTATGCTGAAGAACCAATAGAGATTTCTGCTGAAAGCTTCAAAGAGAGAATCAGAAGCCACAAGGCGTACAAGATGAGTGACAGATTATTTTTGTACAGTGCAATGAATGATCTATGCGACGTGATGGCAAAGGCAGAGCTTCCTGCAAAGAGTGGAGCAAACATTCGGAAGGACAATCCAAACCTTCTTCGGATTGTTTCAAATCCGGATGGGAGATTTACGGCGAATCCAGAAAAGAGCGGGTTGTCAGATTGTATAAAGGATGTGCCGGCAAAAGAAAGAAGAAAGCTTACAAGAGAAATTGCAGGGCGGTTATTTCATTCGTGAACTGTAAAAAACCTTGCATTATGCCTTTATTTCTATTAAAATAGGAAAGATGTTTTTATTGAATTTAAGGAGGCTATATTTATGGCAGATGTTGTTGAAGCTGGTAAGATTTCAAACGGTCTTACAATACAGTTTGAAGGAAATCTTTGTGAAATTATTGAATTCCAGCATGTTAAGCCTGGTAAGGGTTCACCTTTCGTTAGAGTAAAGCTTAAGAATATTACTTCTGGTGGTGTGATCGAGCGTACTTTCCGTCCTACAGAGAAGCTTGAGAAGGCGATCATTGAGAGAAAAGATATGCAGTATCTTTACAATGACGGCGATCTTTATTACTACATGGATCCAGAGTCATACGAGCAGATTTCTCTCTCAAAGGAAGACGTCGGAGACGCTATGAAGTTCGTAAAGGACAACGAGACAGTTTCCATGAAGTCACATGATGGCAAGATTTTCGCAGTTGAACCGCCACTCTTCGTAGAGCTTGAGGTTACAAATACAGAGCCTGGCGTAAAGGGCAATACAGCTACAAACGCTACAAAGCCTGCTACACTTGAGACAGGCGCTGAGGTTTCAGTTCCTCTCTTCGTAAATAACGGCGACAAGATAAAGATTGATACGCGTACAGGCGAATATCTTTCAAGGGTTTGATTCATTCATGAATATTGATATTACATCAATAAAGTTAAAAGATCTTCTGGCAAATAGAGAAGTATTTCAGATTTTTGATGAGGAGTTTTCCGGAGCTATCTGGCTTGATGTTACCGCTCTGCTTAAGTCTGAAAGCACCCTGAATGATCTATACAAGGACAATACAGTGCCAAAGGAAGTGCTTGACAGAATCGTAAAACGGCTCACGATTAATGAGATGTCAGGCTCGGAGAACGTTGGAACTGGCAATTGATTTTTATTATTTATCCCGGACTATTATGTCCGGGCTTTTAGGTTGCAAAGGAGCAAGTTATGTTTGGAAAAAAGAAGAATAATTATTATCAGTCTGAAGTCCCTGTGAATCAGCCAGTGCAGAATTATGACAATTCAAAGGCATTGTCACAGATTCAGCAGTCCATTTCAGGTTCAGCAAGGACGCTCACCGAAAATGACAAAAAATCACTGGATGCTATTGATGGTATCAATGCATCATATGAAGACATCCTAGAGAAATTTAACGCATTGAATGATGAAATCGGTTCCTTCAATGAAAAGTTTGCTGCCATACATGATTCAGTTTCAAAGATTGATGGCATAGAAAATGATGTTTCTTCAAGCATTGATGCTTCAAAAAAGCAGATGGGCGTTCTAAAGGATGGCTCCTACAAATTCAGCGACTACTTCGAAAATATGGAGAAGGAATTTAATTCCTTCGGTGAGTCGATTCACAGCATAGCTGAGACTACCGGTCAGATTACCGGCATTGCAAACCAGGCAAACCTTTTAGCTCTTAATGCATCCATAGAGGCCGCACGTGCAGGTGAAGCAGGCCGTGGTTTTGCAGTAGTTGCCGAAGAAGAGAAAAACCTTTCTGAAAAGATCAAGGAGCTTGTTGGAAATGTTGATCAGGTACTGCAGGCTTTAGGGGAAAAGCAGGAAGCACTGAATGACAGTATCAAAAAAGTGAAAGATGCCATGGATATGAATCTCAGCAGCGTTGAGGCTGCAAGTGCAACACTTGACGATATTTCTTCTGCCACTTCAGAAATAGATTCAGTAAAGGCTGAAATTTCTGACTCGACGAATGAAGCTGCTGATGGCTTTGAGGCAATCGGAAGTGATTTTTCAAATCTTTCCGGTGGATTTGATGAGATAAGATCAAGTGTTTCTAATGCAAAAGATGCTGTATCTCAAAATGCGAAAGAAATAGAGAATATAGAAGGTCAGTGTACTGGAATACATGGCATTAATTGATTCATTAAAGGAAAAGATAGAAAAGCATTTCAAAAAAGATGAGAAAATCACAGGCTCGGAAGCAAAGAAAGAATTCATTATTCTTGCTGTTGTCGTTGTGATTTTTGGGACGCTGATCGGACTCTATTCCAGGCATCTCTCGAAGGGAACTATTGAGAATGCAATCCAGACGGAGAGCAGTGAAGCTTCCGGACAGGGTTCTAAATGAATGGAATACTAAGAATGCCCATTGACAAAAATTGTCAGTGGGCATTTTTGAATGTCTGTATATTAACCAAGCAGTTTCGTGACATCATCCGTGTCGTATGTTACGCTTCCGGAACCAGTCGTTTCAATACGGAATAAGGCATTTCCTGCAATATGTTCAGCGGCCTGTTCGAGATCACGACAGCCTGAAAAGTTCCTGTACATTTCAATGATCTTATCAACTGCGCTGTCTGTCACGATGCATTCTTCCGGCTTCATATCCATATGCCGTAAAATTTTTGGCAGTGAATAATCCTTAAATATTATCTTCTTTTCATCAGGCGTGTAGTCTGGAATATTTATGACTGCAAACCTCGATAACAGCGGTTTTGAAATCTTATCCAGATCATTTGCTGTGGCAATCGTATAGACGCCGTTTGTAGGAATCTGGCATTCCATATAGTTGTCAGTGAAGCCAAGATTGTCAAGAAGCGTAAGCAGGGTATCGGCTGGATTTCCATGCTGTCCCTCATGGTCTGATTTGTCAAGTTCGTTTATGATGAAGACAATGTTTGAACTGCCTGTCTCATAGAAAGCCTCCATGATTCTTCCGGGGTGGGCATTCGTATAAATTCTGGAAGTTCCGGTAAGTGCTTCCGGATCTCTGACCGTGCTCATGTCCAGAACAGCAAACGGAATCTTTAATATTTTTGCAACTGCATAAGCGATTCGGGATTTACCAGTGCCGGCGGGACCAGCAAGAAGAATTCCGTAAGCAGGAAGTGTATGGGTACGGTTTACCTGAATAATTGTCTCAATGACACGCTGCTTTACATTGTCAAGGCCGTAGAGCTCTTCATCGAGAATCTTTCTGGCATTGTCCGGGTCAATCGCTGCGAAGTTCTTTGAGCCGAATGAGACATTCAGCATCATGGAAAGCGCCTTCTTTGCATGGCGCTTTTCATCTGCGTCTGAAGACTGCTGGCCATAGGCTAATATATTTCTCTTTGCCCAGGCACGGATATTTTCAGGAAGTGAATTCCCTGCACAGTCCATGAACATGACGATATCTTCCATGGTCTGGAACGGCATGTCGATCGGCGCATCATCGTCCGTCGGCTGAATGATGGACGTGCGGAGGTGCTCAATTGTGAACTGCAGGAGATTGTTGTCGATTTCGGAATATGGAATCGCATTCACATTTTCATCATCTGAATCATTTTCGGGAGGAGTCTCTGCCTTTATCCTATATACCTGGAATTCGTTTCCAACGGTATTACCGGAGAGGCGGATATAGACGTGCTTTCTGCCAAGTGCATTGAACAGGTCTTCAAATCTTCTGTCAGCTGCAGCAATTTCTATTTTTTCAATCTGCTCATCATCGGCATATTCAAAAGCAAGTCCTCGCTGCGGATTCGTAAATGCACCATAGACATGGTGAGGCAAAGAAGACTTATCCTTTCTGTCAAAAATCATGAAGACACGGTAGTTTAATTCTGTTTCTTCCTGAGCTGGAAAGTCAGTGAAGAAGTCAGGCGTCATAATCTGCTTTGACTTCTGAACTGGGGCAGGAATGACGATACTCATGGTTTTAAGGATGTTGATGTATATATCAACATCAGCATCTGAGACACCTCCGCGCTTTTCAGCATCCTCTTCCCAGGATGTGAGCAGATTGTTTACATATTCCCTGTCTGCTTCCGGAGCTATTGCATATCCATTTTCACGAAGGATTGCTTCGATTTTGTTCATGTGCTTCTGACTACCTCATGTTGATGCATTTTGCATCATGATTATTATTTTTCGAGCTCTTTGTATAGATCCATGATAAGTTTCTCAGTTTTGTCCCAGCCGAGGCATGGATCTGTGATGGACTTTCCGTAGACCTCACCATCCGTAGGCTGGTTTCCATCCTCAAGGTAGCTCTCAATCATCAGGCCTTTTACAAGCTTCTTCAAAGAAGGATTCTCGTGACGGCTGTGCATGACATCCTTAGCGATACGGATCTGCTCTTTGTATTTCTTGCCGGAATTTGAATGATTGCAGTCGACGATAATGGCAGGATTCTTAAGATCAGACTTTGCATAGAGATCTTTTACCCTGTCGAGATCCTCGTAGTGGTAATTCGGCATTGAATTTCCATATTTATCAACATAGCCACGTAGAATAACATGTGAGAGAGGATTTCCCGGCGTCTGGACTTCCCAGCCGCGGTAAACGAATTTCTGTGGAGCCTGTGCGGCAACAATCGCATTCATCATGACCGAGAGATCGCCCTCGGTAGGATTCTTCATGCCGGCAGGGATGCCGATTCCGGATGCTGTCATTCTGTGCAGCTGATCCTCTACAGAACGCGCACCGATTGCAACATATGATAATAGGTCAGAAAGATACCTGTGGTTTTCCGGATAAAGCATTTCCTCTGCGCAGGTGAACTCAGTACTTTTTATTACATCCATGTGGAGCTTTCTGATGGCGATGATGCCGGCAAGCATGTCTTCACCCTTGTTCGGATCTGGCTGGTGAAGCATCCCCTTGTAGCCGATGCCCTTTGTACGAGGTTTATTTGTATAGACTCTTGGAATGATAAAAATACGGTCAGAGACCTTGTCATAAACTTTCCTCAGTCTCTCCATATAGTCAAGGACAGCATCCTCGCGGTCAGCTGAGCACGGTCCAATGATGAGAAGAAATTTGTCTGATTTTCCTTCGAAGATTTCCCTGATCTCATTGTCTCTGTTATCCTTGATTACTTTGTACTTTCCTTCAAGAGGAAACTGCTCCTTTATCTCCTGTGGTGTTGGCAGCTTCCTGATGAGTTCCATATCCATGTCCATGATTTTCTTTTCCCTTTCAATTCGTGATTTGGCTTTTCTGCCGCTGATATTATATTTTTCTTTGCGGCCTTTTTCAAGGGTGTCAGGGGGACGGTTCTTAATGACACCTTTTTCACAATGTTAACTGCTTAATATCCGAAATAAAAAGGTGTCAATGAGAACCGTCCCCCTGACACCCCCCTGACACCTTATAGTAATCTGTATCCGCCCAGTACCGGCTCAACCTTCAGTGTCTTTACTGCATCATCATATCCCATCAGCATCCGCCATTTTGTCTTTTCTTTTGAGACCTCCATTGTGTCTCCCAGGACGCCTGCATCACTCGGATAAATTTCATGGATTTTGAGTTTTGAAGTATCAATTCCCTCGAAGGATGTTTCATGCCTCTTGATCTCTGTTTTATCATCTATTGTTCTGAGATGCACAATGATGATTTCTTTGTAGCCCGAATCAACGAGTGGCTTTACTGGCATATTGTCAAGCGCACCGCCATCATAATATGAATAAATGCCGATTTTCTTTGGCGGGTATGCAAATGGGACCGCAGATGAAGCCAGACAGTATTCTTTTATTTCGTAAAATGATTTTCCCTTAAGGCTTACTACTTCTTTCACGAGAGGAAGGTGGTGGTCATTTTCAAATGTGGCAGCGGCATCGATTCTGCAGGTCGTAAGATAGGCATATTTCATCCTGTCAAATAATCCGTCTTTTTTATAAATATTTTCAGTAATCAGCTTCTCGATGCCCTTTTGTGAATATTTTGCAGTAGTTCCAAGAAAGTCATTGTTCACGGCCCGTATTTTGTCAACAAACTTCGGCTTCTTGCTTTCATCTTCATCTGAAGAAAAGACATCATTCGGAACAGTAAAATCTTCCTGCGTTGCATTTTCCCATGCCTCTACTGCTTTGTCATAATCATTCTGTGCAAATAAAAGTGCATTAATTGAGCCAATCGAAGCACCGGAGATCCCTGTGATTTTTTTATCGAGATGATATTTGCGGAGGTATTTCCATACGCCGATCTGGTATGCGCCCTTTCCTCCGCCTCCGCAGAGAACCAGACCTATCTCTCCCTGTTTATTTAGAAAATAATCTTTTATATTCAAGAACAGCCTCACAAATGTTTATACAAATAATTTCAATACTGATAGTATATCTTAAAATTTTAGGTTGTACATTTTCAATAATTTCGTTTTGTAGTTCTATATATGATATAATATGATTGTCCATTATTATCGGGGTTATCAATATGGAGAATAATTATGGGACAGGATGAAAAGAATGGGGTAATGCCATCAGGAAATTCAGAATCCGACAAGCAAAAGGAAGACGAGCCTGAGCGTGAAGAACTTCAGAATACGGAAGACGAGCCTGAGCGTAAAGAGCCGAAGAGCACGGATGCTGAACCTGTTGATGTCTCGTCAAAGGAAAAAACGGATCCGTCAGAGCAGAAGATTCATGACATACTTAAGCAGTATGGCTGGACGATGTATACGGACAGTGAATCTGGCAGAATTTATATTGACAGACCTGGAGAAAATCCACCTGCGGACAATGGGGCTGTTTCGCAGAGCGGGCTTTTTCATAAGCGAAAAAAAAGAAGTGCTGAAGAAATTAATTACATGATTTTACGGGTGGTAAGGGTCATTATTATCGTGATTAATTGCTGCATTTTCCCCGTGTGCATTTTTTATGCAATAAAGACAGTGCTTGCGTTCAATCTGAGATCTTTGATTTATGCTGCTTTTATTTTGATGGCATCTTACTTTGTGAATCCATTCTCGATCATAAAAACAGTGTGTCCACCACTTACAGATTATATTAGAGATTACTGTATTGCGCTGGCAATTTATTTTATGGGTGTAATGGTATATGCATTATATTAATGGAAAGAATGATAAATGTCTGAATTACTTGATTTAATAAAAAAGAAAAGAGTTTATTTTGATGGTGCGACTGGCACCATATTACAGAGGGAAGGCTTGAAGCCGGGAGAGAATCCAGAGGAATGGAATCTACATAAGCCTGATAAAATCATCGCACTTCATGAAGGGTATCTGAAGGCGGGATCGAATATTATCCTTGCAAATACCTTCGGTGCAAATCCAATCAAATTTCCTGAAAATTATGAAGAAGTAATTCAGGCTGCCATGAAGCTTGGCAGGAAGGCAATCGAGAATGTTGGAGAGCCTGAGAAATTTCTGGCACTTGACATTGGTTCCTGCGGGAAGCTTCTTGAACCGATCGGCGATCTTCCTTTTGAAGACGCAATTGAATTATTTTCAAAAATTGTCCGTGCAGGTGCGCCTTTCGCTGATGTCATTGTGATCGAGACAATGAACGACTCTTATGAGACGAAAGCTGCGGTCATCGCCGCAAAAGAAAATTCCGACCTGCCTGTTTTCGTCACAAATGTCTATGATGAAAATTCGCTTACGATGACTGGCTCTTCTCCTGAGGTCATGACGGCAATGCTCGAAGGCCTTGGCGTCGATGCGCTCGGAATGAACTGCTCACTTGGACCAAAGCAGATGGTCGACATCGTGCCAAGGTTTGCCAAGGTAAGTTCCACGCCTATTATTGTAAATCCTAATGCCGGACTTCCATCGACTGATGAAAATGGAAATACAGTTTATGATGTCGGACCGGATGAGTTTGCAGAATGCATGAAGAAAATTGCAGAGGCAGGCGCGACAATCCTTGGCGGCTGCTGCGGCACGGATACAGAATACATCAGAAAAGAAATTGAAGAGACAAAAGATGTTCCCTTTGTCTATCCTTCAAAGAAAAATATTTCCGTCATCACATCATCACAGAAGGCAGTTTACTTTGGTGGAAAGACGGTGCTGATTGGCGAGAGGATAAATCCGACAGGAAAGAAGCGTTTCAAGCAGGCGCTCCGCGACCACGACATGGACTACATCATTGATGAGGCAATGAAGCAGCAGGAGGCCGGTGCTGAGGTTCTCGATGTAAATGTCGGACTTCCTGAAATTGACGAAGACAAAATGATGCAGGAAACTGTTTCTGAGCTCATGTCGATTACAGATCTGCCGCTTCAGATTGATACCGGAGATGCTGCCGCAATGGAGCATGCGCTTCGTATGTATAATGGCAAGGCGATGGTGAATTCTGTCAATGCGAAAGACGAAGTTATGGACAAAATTTTCCCGCTCGTTAAGAAATATGGCGGTTTTGTCGTAAGTCTTACGATTGGAGAAAACGGAGTTCCAAAGACTGCTGATGAGAGAGTTGCTCTTGCAAAGCATATTTATGAAAAAGCAGAAGAATACGGGATTTCAAAAAATGATATTATCATTGATCCGCTTGCCATGACGATTTCTGCGGATGACCAGGCAGGTGTTGCAACGCTCGACAGCGTGAAGAGAATTCATGATGAGCTTCATGGCCTTACGTCGCTTGGTATTTCAAATGTCAGCTTCGGCCTTCCGGACAGGATGTATCTCACCTCGATTTTCTTTACGATGGCGATGGAAGACGGGCTTTCCGCTGCCATTATGAATCCGTTTGCAAAGGAAATGATGAATGCATATTTCTCTTTCAATGCCCTGAAGGGCAGGGACAAGATGTGCATGGATTATCTTTCGAATGCAGAAAAGAAGGAAGCAGAGAAAGAAAATTCAATTAATGAAAAGAGCACTGAGAAAATAAAGGGCGCGGTTTCGGAACTTGTTGCGGCGCTTTCCGAGGCTGGGATTTCCGGAATCAATATTTCTGGTGGTGCAGTCGGCGGAGGAAATAATGCCGGAGGTACTGGAAAGTCTGCAGCTGGCGGCATAGGAAATAATGCCGGTGGAAGCGACAAAGAAAATGCGTCAGCAGGTGATTCAGCTGTTTCAGGAAATGGCAAATTCGAAGATCTTCAGAATGCCATCATAAAAGGTCTTTCAAACAAGGCAAAGACATTTACTGAAAACTACATAAAGAATGGCACAGATTCACTTGATATCGTAAATGGAGCAGTAATTCCTGCACTCAATGTCGTAGGCGATGGCTTCGAGAAGAAGACATTATTCCTGCCGAATCTTCTGATGGCAGCTGAGGCTGCACAGGCAAGCTTTGCGGTCATAAAGGATGATATGGCGAAGCACGGCTCATCCACAAAAGGACCGAAGATTATTATGGCGACTGTCAAGGGCGATGTCCACGATATTGGAAAAAATATTGTGAGGGTCATCCTTGAAAATTACGGTTATGATGTTATAGACTTGGGTAAGGATGTTGCACCGGAGAAGGTTGTCGAGTGCGCAAAAGAAAATGATGTAAAGCTCGTCGGGCTTTCAGCACTCATGACGACTACGGTGCCATCGATGGAAGAGACGATAAAGCAGCTGCACGAGCAGAGCCCTGATACGAAGATTATGGTTGGCGGCGCCGTCATGAATGAAGATTATGCGAAGATGATTCATGCGGACTTCTACACGAAAGATGCCATGGCGTCGGTGGCTGTCGCACAGGAAGTTTTTGGATAGAAAGGCAAAATAATGATAAACCAGAAGTATAAAGAGAGATTAAATAATAAGAACGTCATCAGGAATCTGGCAGAGTTTGCACAGAAGCGGGGCAAGGAAATCGGATATGAGAATGTATTTGATTACTCACTTGGAAATCCTTCTGTACCGGTTGCGGATGATTTTACAAAGACGGTGATCAATATGTATGAGACAAAGGATTCTGCATATCTGCATGGATATAGCCCGATCCTCGGAATTACTGATGTAAGGGAGAAGATTGCTGCAAGCCTTAATAAGAGGTTTGGCATGGAGTATTCTTTCACACATATTTTCCCGACGACTGGTGCAGCAGGTGCGATTGCACATGCCGTTAGGGCAGTGACAACTCCGGGTGATACGGTCATTACTTTTGCCCCATATTTCCCTGAGTACAATCCATATGTCGAGGATACTGGTGCGCATTTAAAAGTCGTTCCGCCTGAGACAAAGGATTTTCAGATTAATTTCGAGAAGTTCGAAGAGATGCTTGATGAGACGGTTGCAGCAGTTCTTGTAAATACGCCGAACAATCCATCAGGCGCAATGTATTCTGAAGAGACGCTGAAGACACTTGCAGACATTCTTCTTGCTGCAGAGAAAAAATATGCTCACGAGATTTTCCTGATCAGCGATGAGCCATACCGTGAGATCGTATTTGATGGAAAGGCATTTGCCTATCCTGCAAAGTATTATGATAATACGCTCACATGCTATTCATTTTCAAAATCGCTTTCACTTCCTGGTGAAAGAATCGGATATATCGCCGTAAATCCAAGAGCAAAGGATGCAGATATTCTGACAGCTATCTTCGGACAGATCAGCCGGGGAATCGGTCACAACTGCCCGTCATCTACGATGCAGAGAGCAGTTGCAGAAGTCATCGACGAGACAAGCGACCTTTCCGTGTACGAGAAAAACATGAACATCCTCTACGACGAACTCGTAAAGCTTGGCTTCACAGTCGTCCGCCCGGACGGTACCTTCTACATATTCCCGAAGGCGCTCGAGGATGATTCCGTAGCCTTCTGCAAGAAAGCGACAAACTACGACCTCGTTCTCGTTCCAGCTGACAACTTCGGCTGCCCAGGATATTTTAGAATGGCATATTGTATTGATACTGAGAAAGTAGAAAGATCACTTCCTGCACTTGAAGAATTTGTCAAGAACGAATATGGTGCTTGATGCAGACAAGCGCGAGAAGACCAAAACTATCTAAGTGCGAGCATGGATTTTACTCGTCACTTAATGAGTGCGAGACGACAGTCGATGCACGAATTTATGTGACGCGAGCAAAAATCCATGAGGCGAGAGACGACTCGCACGTGATAGTTTTGTGTCTTCGGGAGCGTAAATGATTATCAATTATGTTAATCGAGGATCTACATAGTCATCCTGAACTCCGGCACGACGCTCAGCGAGCTTTATTTCTTTCTTATTTTTGTACATCAATTCATCTGCACGCTTCAGAACGGATTCGAAGTTCTGGTCAGTATTTGGAATATTTTCAGAATAGCCTGCTGCAATGATGAGCCTGTTTGGTGCATCAAGCGGCAGATTTATAGTATATTCATTGATATTTTCAGTCAGCTCTTTGATGAGTGAGGGCGCTTTGCCCTTGTATTTTTCTCTAAGGATAACTGCAAATTCATCTCCGCCGATGCGGTAGCATTTTCCATATTTTCCAAATACATTTTTTATTGTTTCTGCTGCTGCTTTAATATATTTATCACCATCGATATGTCCCTGTTGGTCATTGACACGCTTTAAATTATTCAGATCCATGGAGATGATGGTGTAGATTTCACTTTTGTCAATTGAGTCGGCATCATCAATGAAAGCAGTGTGATTGTACATATTTGTCATCATGTCCGTAATAGAAAGTTTTTGATAATAGGAAGCCTGCTGGCCGATTTGAACCTCCTTTATCATATTTAGAATATTGATAAAAATCAGAGTGACAAGGTAAATGGTAAATCCAATACGAATCATCACCTCGTCATAGTTTACGCCATCGACAAAATAATATCTCAATATATCAATCAGGCAGAAGCTTGCACAGATTGAAAGCCCGATGACATTTGCAAGCGTGGTTCTTTGGAATCCATGATGGATGAATTTGTAAATCACACCAGTAATTGCATAGATCCCGCATAGAAGAATCGAGATATGCGTAAGGATTGCAGACTGTTTCAGATCACACACGTGGGTCTCAAGGAGAATAATGCATAGAATTGATTCAATAAAAGAATAAGTAATCAGTACTTTATAAATGTGTCTGTCTTCCGGGAAAATAGTTTCCTTGATATATATGTCAAATGGCACGGAAATCAGCATAAGAATGAAAAATGATATGGAAGAAAGTACGACCTGGTTTGAAACCATAAGCTGTACGCTTGATGCATTGACAAATTCATACAGTCCGAAAAGAATCGTGACAATAGCAATATAGATCATGTCTCTTACACTCTTAGATTTGTTTTTCATCAGGAAGAAACAGATTAATACCAGGATACCTGATATGATATTCAGAGTACCTATAGCAAAATGAGATTTTGTAGCCTGTTGTATGGCCGACTAAAGTGCTTTCAGCGGTAAGGTCGTAAATTATTCTGTCGCCGCTGTAGATTTTGATGTCATGGTGTCTCTCGTGGAAAATAAGTGTAGAGCCATTCTTCAAAATATCATCCGCATGAAAATAATAGGTCTTTGTAAGACCGTCTTTTGATATGTCTTCTTTGTACTGATGAATGGGAATTTTGCCAGAGGGAAAAACTTCTTCAGAATTCGTTTTTCCCTGACCAAGAAGGGTAGCAGAAAGAACAATAATGACAAATACTGCCATCATAATGTAATAAAGAATATTTATTTTTTTCGCTCATTATTTTCCATGAGAAATATATCTTCTCTGCAAGCTTGTTAATCAATTGAATTTTATTTTATCATAAATTATAATCTTGAGGAATATTATTTCAAAATAAGATGTATTCCGACTAATGCAATGCCTATGATATTTTCATCATGGCATTTGATATAGTTTGGAAAAAATAATGAATTATTTTTTGGAGGCAATGATTGATGGAAGCAAGAATAAAAGATGAGTCGCTGTATCCTTCAGGGGACAGAAAGATTGACTGGGTGAGAAAGAACTGCCCGCTTCTCCGTGGACTTGAGGATGATTTTTCAAAGGAGAAGCCGTTTACCGGAATTAGGATCGCTCTTTCCATTCATCTTGAGGCAAAGACGGCATACCTCTGCAAGGTGCTTGCAGCAGGCGGTGCTGAAATGTATATATCAGGTTCAAATCCGCTTTCCACACAGGATGATGTAGCGGCTTCCCTCGTACACAGCGGACTTTCTGTTTTCGCACACCACGGCTGCACAATGGAAGAATATGAGGCGGATCTCGAAACTGTCCTTTCACATCACTGCAACATTATCATCGACGATGGCGGCGACCTCGTAAACATTCTTCATACGAAGATGACGGATGAACTTCCCTATGTCATCGGTGGCTGCGAGGAGACCACGACTGGCATCATCAGGCTGAAGGCTATGGCAAATGAAGGTAAGCTCAGGTTCCCTATGGTCATGGTAAATGACGCAGATTGCAAGCATCTTTTCGACAACAGATATGGCACAGGCCAGTCTGTATGGGATGGAATCAACCGCACGACAAACCTTATCGTTGCCGGAAAGACTGTCGTAGTCGCAGGCTATGGCTGGTGCGGCAAGGGCGTTTCTATGCGTGCAAAGGGCTTCGGTGCAAAGGTCATCATCACGGAGGTTGATCCGATCAAGGCAATTGAAGCCGTCATGGATGGCTTCACTGTAATGCCAATGAGACAGGCGGCTAAAGTAGGCGATTTCTTTATCACAGTCACAGGTGACAAGGACATCATCACAAAGGAAGATTTTCTTGAGATGAAGAATGGTGCCATCCTCTGCAACGCAGGACACTTTGACTGTGAGGTCGATATGGCTGGCCTTCGCAAGATGGCGCTCTCAACGATCGACCAGAGACAGAATATCGTAGGTTACGAAGTCCGCAAGGGAGTATTCGTATATGTCCTCGGCGAAGGTCGCCTTGTAAACCTCGCCTGCGGCGATGGACACCCGGCAGAAATCATGGATATGAGCTTCGCCATCCAGGCGCTCTCAGCAAAATATCTTGTTGAGCACAAGGATGATATTAAAGAGAAGCTCATCAAGGTTCCACGCGAAGTTGACCTCATGGTTGCAGAACGAAAGCTAAACTCGCTCGGTGTCGAAATCGACCACCTGACGCAGGAGCAACAGGATTATCTCAGCAAGTCGCAGATTTGAAACTTTCGTAAACTCGAGCGGTTGTACGGAAATATGTACAACCCGAGTATTACAATAAGCATTATGACCGTATCTACATTTGCACAAATATTAGTATTAGTAATATTAATTATATTTTCTTTCATCTTCTCAAGTTCCGAGACGGCGCTTACGACAGTGAATATCTTAAAGCTTCGTACTGAGCTTGAAGAGGATCCAGAGGACAGTGACGCTGCACGGATCAAACGTGTTTTGAAGCTCAGGGAGAATCCTGAGAAGATGCTCACTGCGATTCTGATTGGGAATAATATCGTGAATCTTTCAGCGTCGTCGCTTACGACAAGTCTTGCCATCAAGCTCTGGGGCGGTGTCGGCGTTGGGATTGCGACAGGCGTGCTGACATTTCTGATTCTTGTCTTCGGTGAAATCGTTCCAAAGAATCTGGCGCAAAAAAGGGCGAGAAATCTTGCGCTTTTTTACTCGGGATTTATCTATGGTCTGATGGTCGTACTGACCCCGTTTTCATTTTTCTTCAATGCAATTTCGAAGGGCATCCTCCGTATTTTCGGTGTCAAGGGAAATGTCGGAATGACCGTCATCACGCCTGAAGATATGAAAACCTTTGCTGATGTCGGAAATGAAAACGGCGGCATTGAGGATGACGAAAAGGATTATATTCATAATATTTTCGACTTCTCGACTGCACGTGCATCTGAAATCATGATTCCGAGAATCGACATGACCATTGTGAATGCGAACTGGTCGTATGAGAAGCTGATGAGCGTTTTCTCAGAGCACAAATTTACGAGATACCCGGTGACGGAGCCGAATTCTGACAAGGTCATCGGCATTCTGAATATGAAGGATCTGCTGACACGTGATACCACGAAGCCATTTTCCATCAGAAAATATTTGCGGAATCCATATTTTACCTTTGATCATAAAAATGCTGCTGAGCTTTTTGATGAGATGAGGGAAAGCCATATCAGTATAGCAATCGTGCTTGATGAATATGGTGCAACAGCTGGTATGATTACGCTAGAAGATCTTCTCGAGGAACTCGTCGGTGAGATTCGTGATGAGTACGATTCATATGAAGAGGATGACATCACACAGACAGGAAATAATACCTACGAGATTCTTGGCTCGACCAATCTTGAAGATGTTGCAGAAGAATTCAATCTTCCGTTTGAATCTGAGGATTATGACACAATTGGTGGATACCTGATGGGCCTCTTTGACCACATTCCAGAACAGGGAGAAATTTATGTCACTGGTGAGGGCATCATCCTAAAGGTAGAAGAAATCGAAAATAAGAGAATAATGAAGCTTACTTTACGTCTCCCTGATGATTACCTAAAAGAGAAAGAAGCTCCTGCCGATAAGGATTCGGAGTAGAGAGATATTCTTCTTTATAAAGTTTATAGTATTCAATCGACTCGTTTGTTTCTTCAAGCGAGTTTTTTAATCTGCCCATTCTTTCTTCCACGGAGCATGGGTAGAATTCTTCGAGGGTTTCAAGACAGATTCCGCAGAGCATGCATGGAAACTGTAATACTTCTCCATAGTGGAAACAGCCGCCATCCGTAAAGATGGCATGTGGCCGGTAGCCAATGAGTCCCGGGCGGTTTGAACCTTCGACATCTGTCTTGCTGGAAATAAATACAGCAGAAACTGTGGGCGTATGACCGCAGACGACAACTGGCTCCTCATCCGGATTTTCAAGCTCATACTTTTTCATTTCAGAATCAGAAATCCCTTCGCAGGAGCGTCCATAGAGATTGATCCAGCGCTGCCTCTCGGAATCCTTTCCTGCAGAAACAGAATACCACGCATGTGCAAGATAATAATGTATGCGGCGGTGTCCGTTGTGAAGCGAAATCGGAATAGAAAGCTCATACGAATACGGCAGGCTGTGGAAGAAGTTTACGACTTCGTCGAGCTTTTCCTCTGTCATGCCGTTTTCATTTTTCATTTTTGTATAAAAATCATATTTTGAGACGGGAGGATATAGCGAATGAACAGACTCGTTCTGCCACTCTAAGTATTTTCTGTACCAGTTTAAGACTTCCTCCTCATGATTTCCGCGGAGGCACATGAATTCACCATCCGGCTTAACATTTTTCATTGCAAAGGAAAGCGTTTCATATATTTTTGGTCCCTGGTCGATGAGATCGCCCATCAGAATAATGTGCGGATCCGGGTCCTTCTTTTCTATTTTATCAACTATCGCCATCAGCTCGTCAAAGCAGCCGTGGACATCTCCGATACAGTAGTGCATTATTTTCTCCAACAAAATATTTTTATTGAAATATTTGTTTTTTCATTAGTAAATAGATCTGAACCTGACATCAAATCTAAACAAAACAAAAACAGTTTATCATAAAAATATTATTTTTGACATATTTTCATATATTCTTTATACTTCTTTTTAGTAGTCAAAAGAAAACTGGTTTTGATATGAGTTTCAATAGGAAATCGGACAAGACTAAGAGGTCTGCAGTCAAAAAAATTGTATTAAAGAAATCATTCATCATTACATTGCTTATTCTTGCATTGCTTCTCTACCTGGGATACAGGCTCTATTCCTATGTCCGTTATGCATATTATTATCGTTCAAACCATGAAGATTATTCCAAGGAATATAAAACAAATACAAATGCGCTTTATTCAAAAGCGTATTTTACAAAGACATTGAATAAATACGGTGTCAGGGACGCATCTGAGATAGATCAGATTTATCAAAACAGTTATGTCATTCCAGGGCTCGAGACGACGAGATCTATGATTGATGGTGAGCATTTTTCAACCTGCACGTCTATGACGCCGCAGGGCGTATGTGTAGCCGGACCATATCTTTTGATTTCTGCATATTGTGGTGCTGGAAAACACAATAGCGTAATCTATGTTCTGAATAAATCCACCCACAAATTCATTAAGGAGATAGTTTTGAGAGGACGACCTCATGTTGGCGGAGTCACCTATGATCCAAGGCATCAGAACATCTGGTTCTGTGACTATTCCGGAAAGAAACAGACGGCGTATGTCAGTTCATTTTCAATGTCTGATTTGAAAAAATACGACATCAAGAAAAATAAAAAAGCTATTCATTATGAATATTCAGTTCCTATATATTCGCTTCAGAGGACCTCTTTTCTTGATTATTCTGATGGGAAACTTTATGTAGGGCATTATGAAAACAGCCTGTCCAGTCTTACGACAATACAGACCTTTACAATAGACGATGAAACTGGAGGACTCGTTTCTTCAAGCGTGTATCAGTGGGATACCTCTGAGCGGGAAGATGTCATATTGCCATCAAAAGTGATGACAATTCAGAGCAGAATCCAGGGTTTTACCAAAAATGATTATATGTCTGCACTTTCGACATCCTATGGAATTCTGAGAAGCAGGTTAATGGTTTATGATGCGAATAATAAAGCTGCAAAGAAAAGTGCCAGTCGTTCTTCCGGGGCTTCTGAAAGCAAAGAGCCGGATGGTTCACTCAGGTATCTTGACGAGCCGGATTCGACGTATTCACTGCCACCCATGCTTGAACAGATTTCTGATTATAATGGGAAGCTTTATCTGTGTTTTGAGTCGGCGGCATACGCTTATAGAGCCCGTCTAAACAGGAAGGTTGACAGAATTATTGTGTTTGATTTCTGATTATTTAAATTAATTTTAAAGTTTGGTAATTATATTACAAATCAACTTGATTTGTTGCGATTTTTTATTATACTAGAAAATACGATAAAACTATCTATATATGTTTGTGAAGGGTTTTGTTGAATTATTTTTACAGGGGATAAATGGTCTTACCCCTTGTTAATTGATGTTGAAAATATTATAATTCTTGCTTGGAAGGGGGTGTCTATAGATGCCTATTGGAAGCTATATTAATGACGGGGGTGTCCCAGGAATACACGACAGGATAGCCCCAAATGATGCAGGAGAGTATCCTTTCGTACTTAGAAAAGGTCTTTCAGAGCCTGAAGTCATTTACGTAAAGGTTGGAAAGGACATACAGGATTCAATCATTGCAAACCATGGCTGGGAGAATCTTACGGCTGGAGAGGTATATGACTGGGTACTTGCGGGACTAGGACTACGGAGTGAGAAGACTGAAGGCTGTCTGGATTCTGCATCTCTTGAACATGCAATAAAGGATCTTGGACCAGAGCTTATTTCGCAGGCTTTTACGGATGAGACCATTCTGAAGCTTGGTACTGACCAGGTTAAATCATATGTTGGAAAGATAGCAAAGTTTCACCCTTGGGGCAGGACAATTTCTGCACCTGCCGGTGATGTTATGCGTTATGTTGCAGTTTCTTCTATGGGACGTTTCCCTGGACCAATTCCCGGGGACAATGATACATGGATTGTTGCACTTCTGATGGAATATTTTGAATCACCATCAGAGCGTGAATGTTCTGCACGAAGTGATCAGGAGCTTTCTGATGCTCTTTCAAAAATGGTTTCAAATACCCTTGCACTTTGTGAGGAGCCGCTGAAATATGATGACGAGATTGGATATTATGAAAATCATACAGGCTTCCATGGACAGAACCCTTCAGATGAATCTTTCCGTTTTGCAGACCCTAATGGCTGGCAGCTGGTTCTTAGATCTACTGGTGCTACCTATACGAGATCGTGGCTTACGAGCCAGCTTGACAATATCAACATCGCACTTGGAAAGAAGAAGGCTCCTGCCGGTAATGGCGGTGGTATTTTCGGCCTGATGCGTGGCAGAAGAAGATAATTTATCGTTCGCATACAGTGTTTATGACTTAAACTTATACAAGCAGCTGGATTACACCGGCTGCTTATTGTTTTTATTTGTGAATTGAAAGAAAATACGCTGAGTGCTATGATGACAAATTGATGTTGTAAGGCAAAGATTATTTTCATTGGAAATAATCATATTATGTAGAAGGAGATAATTATGGCTAAGAAGCTTGAAGATTATGTGAGAACAATACCGGATTTCCCAGAGAAAGGAATTATGTTCCGTGACATCACGACGGTGCTTCAGGATGCAGATGGATTTCATCTGGCAATTGATTCACTGAAGGATCTCATAAAAGATATCGATTTTGATGTCATCGCAGGTGCCGAGTCGAGAGGTTTTATTTTCGGCGCACCGCTTGCATACGAGCTTCACAAGCCATTTGTCCTTATCAGAAAGAAGGGCAAGCTTCCGGCTGAAACGGTTTCTGAGACCTACGATCTTGAATATGGTCAGGCCACAATCGAAATGCATAAGGACTCAATTGCTCCGGGACAGAAGGTCGTCCTCATCGATGATCTCATCGCAACTGGCGGCACAATGGCAGCAGCTGCCCATCTCGTCGAGAAGCTTGGTGGAGATGTCGTCAAAATCATCTTCCTGATGGAGCTCGAGGGCCTTGAGGGCCGCAAGGTACTTTCAAAATACGACGTCGAGTCAGTTATCAAATATCCGGGGAAATAATTATGTATAGATTAATAAACGAATTATATATTTACCGTGAGGCCGCGAAGAACCCGGTTCTATCCGAGATGGCAGAGATTACGAGAAAATTTGAAACACTTTCGAATAAGGAAAATACAGACGCTGCGAAGATTAAGGATGAAATCGTGTCCGACTGCCACGATGTCATCCATAAGCTCCTTGACCTTGCGACAGAGAATGGCTTCAATGGAAATCTCTGGCACAATTATTTAGCCTATCTTCTTGCGACGACAGAGACGCCTTTTACATTAGTCTGCGAAAAGGTCGGTGCTGTCGAAGGCTCAGTCAATGTGATGGCGAAGAAGGATCTTGCCATATTCAGGGAATTATTTAACTACGATTTCGCACCAATTGAAGAAGCGCTCGGTGTTTCCTGCTTCTCGCTGATAGAAAATTACCAGTCAGTTGAAAAGGAAGCCCGCGTCTACAATAAGAATGTTTCTGAGAAGGTTCTTGAGCTTTCAAATGCAATTGAAAATGAGAACACGGATGAGGGCATGTACAGGGTTGTCACGGAATTCTACAAGAATTACGGTGTTGGAAAATTTGGTCTGAACCAGGCATTTAGAATTGATGATGAACTTGCAGAACTCGGTACCTATGGAAATGGTGTGACAAGAACGGACTTCCTGATTCCTATTACGACGCGTGGAAGCGAGCGGCTTGAAGATCTGGTCGGTTATGAAATACAGAAGCAGGAGCTTATTGAAGCGACTGAAGCATTCGTCTATGGCAGGGCAGCAAATAATGTTCTTCTTTATGGAGATGCCGGTACAGGAAAGTCTACTTCTATCAAGGCGATTCTGAACCGCTATTACAAAGACGGTCTCCGCATGATCGAAGTTTACAAGCACGAGTTCAAATATCTGAACAGGATTATCACTGCGGTAAAGAACAGGAATTACCGTTTTGTAATTTACATGGATGATCTTTCGTTTGAAGAGACAGAGCTTGAATATAAATATCTGAAGGCTGTTATCGAAGGCGGCCTCGAGCCAAAGCCAGATAATGTCGTCATCTATGCGACTTCAAACCGTCGTCATCTCGTAAAGGAGACGTGGTCTGATCGTAACGACCGCTCGGATGATGAGCTCCACCGCTCAGATACTGTGCAGGAGAAGCTTTCGCTTTCTGCAAGGTTTGGTGTTTCCATTGGATATTTCAAACCGAATCCGAAGGAATATCAGGAAATCGTATTAAATCTCGCACACAGGCATCCTGAGATTACGCTGACAGATCAGGAACTTTTACAGCAGGCGTTAGGTTGGGAGATGAGCCACGGCGGAATCTCCGGCAGAATCGCGCAGCAATTCATCAATTACCTGCTTGGGAAAGCTGAAAATTAATAGTTCACATCTTCGGCAGAATTCTGGAGATTCTTCTTCCATTCGGATGGCGAAGTGTGGTAGGTGTCTTTGAAGACACGGTTCATCGTGCGCTGGCTCTCGAAGCCGGATTCGAGCATCGCCTCGGTAATTGTCATGTCTGAATAGGTGAGCAGATTTGTGAAATAGTTAAGCCTTGTCGAATTTAAATATCCGTTGAAATTCGTATGGAAGGTTGAAGAAAAAATTCTTGAAAGGGCGAAGGGACTGATGTACAGGTCCTTCGCCATTTTTGTTTCAGAAATGCTTTCCTGGAAGTGCTCGGCAATATACGCAACGACTCTGTCGATGATATCGGTACTTATGAATTTTTCCTTGTCGACGAATGCAAAGCTGTCAAACGCGCGTGACAAGATAACCTCGAGAAAACCTTTTCGAAGCATCGCCGATGAAAGCTTTCCCTCACTGTAAAGTGCATTCATGCCATATACGATGTCAGGATGTACATTCTCCTTTTTGATGACAGGATTTTCAGGTGCCTTTTTTTGAAAAGTTGGAAGGTAAGCATCTACAAGCGTCGGGTCAGCCATCAGATACAGTCCATAAGAGTATTCGCTTGAGAACACCTGCATGTGCCTGATGAGATCCGGAAATATCACAGCAAAATCTCCTTCCTCCATGGCAAACAGCTCAGTGCCGACGCCAAGCGCAACACTTCCCTTCAAAAGGTAAATGCATTCAATTGAGTCACTGACATGCGGCGACTGATGCGTATTCCGCATACGTCTGATTATGAATTCTATGTCACTTTTTTCGTAATATGTATGCATTATTTTCCTCGATGCCGATACAAAATTTATACAAGATACTCGAGCGTAATCGAAATATTAAATATGAAGGATCCTTGACCGGTACGCCGGCACTTAGTAAGTGCGTAGCACGAACTTAGTGTCCGCTGCGTCGGTCACGGAGCGGAAGCGGGCCTGAATATTTAATATTTCGATGAAGCGAGTATATAATATAATATTAGCATAAACATACAAGCAAAGTACAATCAAATATGTTATAATGCGTTGTCAGATTTTTTATCTATAAAAATATAAAGGGGGCAACATGAATAACGGAGCAGATTTGAGCAAAATTGCAGAGATGCTTTCTCTGAAGAATTTTACACCGGAGATTGATCTTTCAAAATGCGTTGTAAAGATAGCCGATGTAAACAGACCGGCGCTGCAGCTTAATAATTTCTATGATCATTTCGAACCGGACAGGATCCAGATCATCGGAATGGTTGAATGGGCATATCTTTCTACCAAAAGCGAGGAAGAGAGAATTGCATCCTTCAGAAAGCTTTTAAGTTATGATATCCCCTGTGTTATTTTCTGCAGGGACTTCGTTCCGGATGAGTCGATTCGAAAAATTGCCATAGAGAAGAAAATCCCATTCTTAGGAACAGGCCGTTCAACATCTGAATTCATGGCAGAGCTTATTTACAGGCTCGGTTATGATCTTGCACCGACGACTTCGATTCATGGCGTATTAGTCGATGTATATGGCGAAGGCCTTATGATCATGGGAGAGAGCGGAATCGGAAAATCGGAAGCAGCACTTGAACTTGTCAAGCGTGGACACAGACTTGTTTCTGATGATGTTGTGGAAATAAAGAGGCTGAATGAGCACAGGCTCGTAGGTTCATCTCCGGAAATTACGAAGTACTTAATCGAACTTCGAGGCATTGGCATCATTGATGTGCGTTCGCTTTTCGGTGTTGAGAGTATTGAGGATTCGACAGATATTGACCTCATCATCAAGCTTGAGGACTGGCATAAGGAAAAGGAATATGACCGTCTCGGTCTCGAGGATGAATATATGGAAATTCTTGGGAACAAGGTAGTCTGCCATTCACTTCCAATCCGCCCTGGCAGGAATCTTGCGATTATCTGCGAGACGGCAGCAGTAAATTTCCGTCAGAAGAAGATGGGATATAATGCAGCAGCTGAGCTTTACAGAAGAGTTGAGAATAATATTGCAACACAAAATAGAAAGGATTGACAAAAATGGAAAGACCAAACGCTTGGAAAAAGTATAAAGAAGGAAGCAAGGAAGAAAAGAAGCTTTTCGACTTTGCAGAAGATTACAGGATGTTTATTTCGACGCACAAGACTGAGCGTGAGTGCACTGAATTTTTTGTTTCTGAATCAGGTTTCAAGAACCTTGATGACGTCATTGCAAAGGACAAGGAATTAAAGCCTGGCGACAAGGTTTATGCAGTAAATCATGGCAAGGCAGTAGCACTTTTCATTATCGGAAAAGAGCCTCTTGAAAACGGCATGAATATCCTTGGCGCACACATCGATTCACCCCGTCTTGACTTAAAGCAGGTTCCGCTTTATGAAGACACGGACATGGCATTATTCGATACGCATTACTATGGCGGCATCAAGAAATACCAGTATGTGACTCTTCCTCTTGCACTTCACGGCGTAATTGCAAAGAAGGACGGCACGGTCGTAAAGGTAAATGTCGGTGATGACTTAAAGGACCCGGTATTTGGTGTTACAGATCTCCTTATTCATCTTGCTGCTGACCAGATGAAGCATGACGGCTCAAAGGTCGTTGAGGGTGAGAATCTTGATGTGCTGATTGGTTCACGTCCGCTTGATGAAGCACTTTCAGAGGAATTTGAGAAGTCTCTTGCAGAAGAAGCAAAGGCAAACGGCGAGAAGGCTCCGAAGTCTGATGAGATAAAGGCAAAGGCAAAAAAGGAGCTTGTAAAGAAAAATGTCCTTCGTATCCTGAAGGCAAAATATGATATTTCAGAAGAGGATTTCCTTTCTGCTGAAATCGAGGTAGTTCCTGCAGGTGAAGCACGTGACTATGGCTTCGACCGAAGCATGATCATGGGTTATGGCCAGGACGACAGGGTTTGCGCATATCCTTCCTACAGGGCAATCGTTGACTACAAGGGTACACCAAAGAGAACCTCTGCCTGCCTTCTTGTCGACAAGGAAGAGATTGGTTCAGTCGGTGCATCAGGCATGGAATCAAGATTCTTTGAAAATACGGTTGCAGAGCTTATTCGTCTTACAACTGGAAAAGAATCAGACCTTGCAGTCCGTCGTGCACTAAAGAATTCAAAGGCACTTTCAAGTGATGTCAGCGCTGCCTTCGATCCTCTCTATGCAAGCACAATGGACAAGAAGAACGCTGCCTATTTCGGCCGCGGACTCGTTCTTAATAAATACACAGGCGCCCGTGGAAAGTCAGGCTCAAATGATGCGTCTGCAGAATATGTCGGACTCGTAAGAAAAGTCTTTGATGACAATAAAGTTTATTTTCAGACAGCAGAGCTTGGAAAGGTCGACCAGGGCGGCGGCGGAACAATCGCCTACATCCTTGGCAACTACGACATGAATGTCATTGACTCAGGCGTTGCTGTATTATCCATGCATTCACCATGGGAGATTACAAGCAAGGTTGATATTTATGAAGCATACCTTGGCTATCTTGCATTCCTGAAGGATGCGTAAGTGTGAGTTTACGCATAAAAGCATACATAATTAGCATTAAGAATATTAGTTTTGAAAGAACCTGATGAAAGATTCTGTAAAAGAAGAAATAAAGAAAATAGTCCGCCTGACGAAGTTTGATGAACCAATGAAAGAGCATACGACTTTCAGGGTCGGTGGGCCGGCAGAGGTTTATGCAGAGCCTTCCGTTACTGAGATTTATGATCTGATGCATTTTCTTGATAAGAATGATATCGATTATGAAGTAATAGGAAACGGTTCGAACCTGCTCGTTTCTGATAAGGGAATAAAGGGACTTGTTATTAATATATCAAAAGAGTTCATCCCTGCAGCAGTTGTCGACATGGATATAAAAAGAATTGGCTCTGACGAAAAAGTCTATCCGGAAGTTGCAGACGATGAAAGCATGCTGATGGTTCCGGCTGGGACACCGCTTTCTGCTGCGGCAAATGCAGCGGCTGGCCGGGGCCTCACTGGAATGGAAGAGCTTTCCGGAATACCAGGTACAATAGGCGGCGCTGTTTACATGAATGCAGGTGCCTATGGGCGTGAGATGAAAGACGTGGTTTTCAAAGTCGATGTGATCAAGCCCAGAATCGGTGATGTCGAGTATGTAGGAAATGAACTTGGCTTATCTTACCGCCACAGCATTTTTATGGTAGAAAATGAAGTGAATTCATGGGAACAGAAACGCTGTACGCCGCTGATTATTACCGCTGTGTATCTTCATCTAAAAAAAGGAGATGAAAAGGAAATCCGTGAGAAAATGGCGGATTTTGCCAGAAGACGGCGGGATAAACAGCCGCTGGAATTTCCTTCTGCCGGCTCGACATTCAAACGGCCTGAAGGTTATTTTGCCGGGAAGCTGATTCAGGATGCAGGACTTAAAGGTTTTTCAATAGGCGGTGCAGAGGTCTCTGAAAAGCATTCAGGCTTTATTATTAATAAAGGAAATGCTTCTGCTGCTGATATTTTTAATCTGATTCAGGAAGTTAAGATGCGGGTATATGAAAACAGCGGGGTTCAATTGGAACCTGAAGTACGCATGATGGGCGATTTTTCATAGTTTAACTTTTATTAATCTTCTAATTTGTGGTACACTTCATTTCCTGAAATTATTATTCATCTGATTTGAAAGGAGGTCTCAAATGCATTTACTAATTCTTACAGGGATGTCTGGTGCTGGAAAAAGTTCAGCACTTAAAATCTTGGAGGATATAGGTTTTCTCTGCGTTGACAATCTCCCGATCAAATTAATTGACAGCCTTGTCGAATCTGCTGCGATCAAGAGCGATGAAAGAGTTGCTGTTGGCATCGATATTAGAAATGCAGATGCGATTACTGACCTTCAGGAAATTCTTTCAAGGCTGGACAGGGAAGAAAAGAAATATGACATTCTCTTCCTTGATGCTTCTGACGAAGTGCTGCTGAAAAGGTATAAGGAGACCAGGCGGAACCATCCGCTGGCAAATGGAAGGCGCCTTGAGGATGGCATCAGAGAGGAAAGAGAGAAGATTGAGTTTCTTCATCAAAAAGCAAATTATATTATCGATACTTCCCATCTTCTGGTTCGTGATCTGAAGGCTGAGCTTGAAAAGATATTCGTTGATAAGGCATCCTTTAAGAGCCTGAATGTCCTCGTGATGTCATTTGGTTTTAAATATGGGATTCCGACAGATGCTGATCTTGTATTTGACGTAAGATTCCTTCCGAATCCTTTTTATATTCCCGAGCTTCGGCCGCTGACGGGAAAAGATATTGCGATTCAGGAATATGTTCTTAAGTACGAGGATGCACATACTTTTATTTCTAAGACATCTGATCTCATCAGTTTTCTGATTCCGAGATATATTGAAGAAGGAAAGACATCGCTGGTCATTGCAATAGGCTGTACAGGAGGCAAGCACAGGTCAGTGGTTCTTTCAAGAGAAATATACAAGGCGCTTGAAAAGACAAATGATGGTTCCTACGGAATTTCGATTTATCACAGGGACATCGACAACGATAAAAAACAGGGAAAGTGATGAAAACCACTTTCTAAATCTAATAATCAGACAGGTGACGTTATGTCATTTTCAAAAGAAATAAAGTCGGAGATTTTACTCCTGAATGAAAAATCCAGGCATGACAGACTTGCTGCCTTGTCAGCATTCGTACTATTTTCGGGAAAATTGATGAAAATTGACGGCAAAAGCCGTTTTTTTTTGGACACACTTTCAGACCCGATTTTTTCTAAATACTTTACTTTGCTAAAGAAAACCATTAACATAAATAGCATTGACGACAGATTGCTTACAGCAGAGACAAGTAAGAATTTATTCGAGGCTATACGTCTTAAGGATATTGATTCAATCGAAGATGGGAATATTGCAAAACATTTTTCCAGGAAACTGATTGATGATTCGTCATCTAAAAAAGCTTTTTTACGAAATGCTTTTTTGATTAGTGGAAGTGTCACTGATCCGAACAAATCTTACATGTTCTCTATTGTTGTAAAAGAGAAGGAGCTCGCTGACATCGTTCAGGATATCTTTTCTTTTTTCGAGCTGAATGCCAAAGCGTCATTTACTGCAGGAAATTTTACTGTATATATAAAGGATTCTACAGAGGTTGGCGAGGCGGTTGCCCTCATCGGGGCATCAAAGGCGTATCTTTCTTTTGAGAATGTGAGGATTCTTAAAGAAATCAGTTCAAATGTGAACCGCACCGTAAACTGTGATACCTATAATATTGGCAAGTCCGTAAATGCAGGCCTGCTTCAGGTAGAGGATATAAAGCTTATCGATTCCAAAATTGGCTTAGAGAATCTTCCTGGTACTCTTCAGGATATAGCGAATGCAAGGCTTCAGAATCCAACCCTGCCGCTTGCAGAACTCGGCGGGAAGCTTGAAAAGCCATTATCGAAATCCGGCGTCAATCACAGAATGATGAGACTCAGGGAAATTGCGAAGGGTCTCAGAATAGAATCATCGGAGGTTTGAGATGAAGAAGAATGTCGTTGTAAAGATGGATACTACTGATGCTACACCTATTGCACATTTAGTACAGCTTGCAAATCAGTATTCAAGCAGGATTTATCTTGAGATGGACACAAAGAAAGTCAATGCAAAGAGTATTATGGGCATGATGAGCCTTGCACTTGTTTCTGGATCATCTGTTACAATTGATGCAGATGGCGATGATGAAGTTAAGGCTGCAAACGCAATCGAAGATTTTCTTACAAAATAATATACCGGGGTTAGTTTTAGATTTATGAAAAAACTGCTCTTTATTTTCAATCCACTTGCCGGAACAGGCAAGGTCAAAGCATGTCTTTCTGACATGATTGACATCTTCGTAAAGGCTGGATTTATTGTTACAGCCCATCCCACTCAGGGACCTGGAGATGTCGACAAAATTATCACAGAATACGCAAGAGATTATGACAGAATTGCCGTTTCAGGCGGCGACGGGACTTTGGATGAGGTCGTTACTTCAATGATGAAGAACGACATTCATATTCCTGTCGGATATATGCCTACGGGCAGCACGAATGATTATGGAAGTTCACTTGGAATCGATAAGGATTTAATTGATGCCACAAATATTGCGGCTCATGGAGTGCCTTACACGGTAGATGTCGGGGCTTTCGGCAAAGACAATTATTTTGTCTATGTCGCAGCCTTCGGCATTTTTACCCGTGCATCCTATGCGACGCCGCGTGAAGCAAAAAACATACTGGGTCATGGCGCCTATCTTTTCGAAGCTGCCAAAGAACTTAAGGATGTTCCGGCGTACCGTATTGAAGTCGAATACGACGGCAATACACTTTATGATGAATTCATCTATGGCATGATTACGAATTCCACATCCGTCGGCGGAATGACAGGCATTATTCCAGGCGATGTGTCTCTCTCCGACGGTGTCTTCGAAGTGAATCTCGTCAAAAATCCGAAGAACCCGCTCGAGCTTTCGGAAATCGTATCAGCACTCACTGGCGTCAAAAAAGATTCGCCATATGTCTACACTTTCCAGGCCTCAAAAATCCGCTTCAAATCTGTCGAGCCCATCTCATGGACACTAGACGGCGAATTCGGCGGCACCTTCGAGGACATCAAAATTAAGAACATTCCGCATGCGCTCGACGTCGTGGTCAGTGATGAAAATAATACGTAATACTCGCTCCTGCACGTTAATATTAATTTTGAAAACTCTTGACCGGTACGCCGGTTAACGCCATCAGGCCTCCGTCTGCTACGCAGACACCTCATGGCAAGAGCACGCTGCGTCGGTCACGAAGCGGGAGCGGGTTTTCAAAATTCATATTCGGCATGGAGCGAGTTTGTAGCCATAAAATTTACAGAAATAATATAGAATATTGCCGCGGTTTGTGGTAATATGCAGAAGGTTAGCGCGAGAGCGCGAAGTTTAGTTTAATTTTGGAGGTACAAAAATGCTCGTTAATGCAAAGGAAATGCTTGACAAGGCAAAGGCCGGCAACTATGCAGTAGGCCAGTTCAACATCAACAATCTTGAGTGGACAAAGTCAATTCTTCTTACAGCTGAGGCTGAGAAGGCTCCTGTTATCCTCGGTGTTTCAGAGGGCGCAGGCAAGTACATGACAGGTTTCGATACTGTTGCTGCTATGGTAAAGGCAATGGACAAGAGCCTTGGAATTACAGTTCCTGTAGCACTTCATCTTGATCATGGTACATATGACGGAGCTAAGAAGTGCATTGAGGCTGGTTTCACTTCAATCATGTTCGATGGTTCATCACTTCCAATCGAAGAGAATATTGCAAAGACAAAGGAATTAGTTGCTCTTGCTCATGAGCACGGCATGTCAATCGAGGCAGAGGTCGGCGCAATCGGCGGCGAGGAAGACGGCGTTATCGGAATGGGCGAGTGCGCTGATCCTGAAGAGTGCAAGAAGATTGCTGATCTCGGTGTTGATTTCCTTGCAGCAGGCATCGGCAACATCCATGGCGTATATCCAGCAAACTGGAAGGGACTTCAGTTCGATGTTCTTGCAAATGTTCAGAAGCTTACAGGCTCACTTCCACTTGTTCTTCACGGCGGCACAGGCATCCCTGATGACCAGATCAAGAAGGCCATTTCACTTGGCGTTTCAAAGATCAACGTTAATACAGAGTGCCAGCTCGTATTCGCAGCAGCTACAAGAAAGTACATCGAGGAAGGCAAAGATCAGCAGGGTAAGGGCTTCGATCCTAGAAAGCTTCTTGCTCCTGGTGCACAGGCAATCTGCGACAAGGTAAAGGAAAAGATCGAGCTTTTCGGTTCAAACGGCAAGGCTTGAGTCTGGTTCATAGAATGATTTAATTTGGCGGCACTTTACGTGCCGCTTTTTTGTATACAGAAATGCCATACTATAAGGCTACAATGTATAATTAAATTATTTTGACACACCTTATTTTCTGTGCTATAATGCCGTTTTGATATGTGGCGTTTGCCCGAATTTACGATAAAGAGAGGATTTACTTTAATGAGCGTTAGTGTAGAGAAATTAGACCACAATATGGCCAAGCTTACAGTTGAGATTCCAGCAGAGAAGTTTGAAGAATCTATCAACAGAGTTTACAATAGACAGAAGAACAGGATTTCCATTCCTGGTTTCAGAAAGGGCAAGGCGCCTAGACAGCTCGTTGAAAAGATGTATGGTGCAGAGATTTTCTACCAGGACGCTGCAGATGATCTCGTTTCCAGAGAATATCCAAATGTTTACAAAGAGAGCGAATTAGACATTGTTTCACAGCCTACCATCGATGTTACACAGATGGAAAAAGGCAAGCCATTTATTTTTACAGCAGAGGTTGCTGTAAAGCCTGAAGTTACACTTGGCAAGTACAAGGGTGTCACAGTTACAAAGATTGACACTTCAGTTTCTGATGAAGAAGTAGAGAAGGACATCAAGTCAACACTTGAGAAGAATTCACGTACAGAGACAGTAGACCGTCCAGCTGAGAATGGTGATACTACCGTCATCGATTTCGAAGGCTTCAAGGATGGCGTCGCATTCGAAGGCGGCAAGGGCGAGGATTATTCCCTTGTTCTTGGCTCACATTCCTTCATCGAAGGCTTCGAGGACCAGCTCGTAGGAAAGAGCGCCGGTGATGACGTAGAGGTCAATGTCACATTCCCTGAGAATTACCAGGAGAAGTCACTCGCTGGTCAGCCAGCTACATTCAATGTAAAGGTTAAGGAAGTAAAGGCAAAGATCCTTCCTGAACTTGACGATGAGTATGTTTCAGATACTACAGAGTATTCTACAGTAGATGAGTACAAGACTTCTGTTAGAGAAAAGCTTGAGAAAGTAAAGGAAGACCAGGCAAAGCGTACAAAGGAAGATGAAGCCATCGAGAAGATCATTAAGGATGCTACGATGGACATTCCTGATGCTATGGTTGATACACAGATAAATGAGATGATAAATGAATACGCCCGTTCACTTGCACAGAGCGGACTTTCATTCCAGCAATACCTTCAGTATACAGGTGAGGACCTTGACAAGTTCAAAGAGCATGTAAAGCCTGATGCCGTTGAAAGAATCAAATCATCATTAGTTCTTGAGGCAGTCGCAAAGGCAGAGAACCTTGAGGGCACAGACGAAGATGTCGATGCCAAGATAAAAGAAGCTGCAGAGCAGAACAAGATGAAATTCGAAGATCTTGCAAAGAACGTTTCTGACGATGAGAGAAAGACTATGAAGGAGCAGATTGCCATTGAGAAGGCAGTTGACTTCATCATGGACAATGTCAAGGAACGTGCAAAAGCAAAGAAGGCTGATGACAAGCCAGAGAACGGCGCTGAGGTCTAATAAAACACATTAGATTTTGGAAAGGAAGTACATATGGCAACAATTCCTTATGTCATTGAACAGAATTCCAGAGGCGAGAGATCTTATGATATTTACTCACGCCTTCTTAAAGACAGGATTATTTTCCTTGGTGAAGAAGTAAATGAGACTACTGCAAGTCTCGTTGTAGCACAGCTTTTATTCCTTGAGTCAGAAGACCCAAACAAGGATATCCACCTTTACATCAATTCCCCTGGTGGAATGGTTTCAGCTGGCTTCGCTATTTACGATACCATGAAGTATGTAAAGTGCGATGTTTCTACGATCTGCATCGGCATGGCTGCATCTATGGGTGCATTCCTTCTTGCAGGTGGTACAAAGGGCAAGAGATTCGCTCTCCCGAATTCAGAAATCATGATCCATCAGCCTTCAGGCGGTGCAAAGGGTCAGGCAACTGAGATTGAGATCGTCGCTGAGAACATCTTAAAGACAAAAAAGAAGTTAAACCAGATTCTTTCTGAGAATACTGGAAAGCCGATCGAAGTCATCGAGAAGGATACAGACAGGGATAATTACATGTCAGCTGAAGAAGCTCTTGAATATGGTCTTATTGATAAGATTGTGACATCAAGGGAAGATGGCAAGGACGAGAAGAAGGACTGAAAGGAAAACCGCTTTGATTTCCGGAAGAAATGATGAACATATCCGCTGCTCATTCTGCGGTAAGACACAGAATCAGGTCAGAAAGTTAATCGCAGGCCCAAACGGCACTTATATCTGCGATGAGTGTGTTGAGATATGCTCCGAAATAATTGATGAAGAATTCGGCCTGGACAGCTATGCGCCTGCAATGGATGATAATGACGGTGAAGATCCTGTAAAGGATTTGAACCTCATAAAGCCTAAAGAAATGAAGGCTTTTCTTGATGAATATGTCATTGGTCAGGAAGAGGCTAAGAAGGTTCTCTCTGTAGCAGTTTACAATCACTACAAGAGAATTACCGAGGGCTCAAAGTCAGATGTAGAGCTTGCAAAGAGTAATGTATTACTCCTTGGACCTACTGGTTCAGGAAAGACACTTCTCGCACAGACACTTGCAAGAATTCTTGGTGTTCCATTTGCAATCGCAGATGCTACGACACTTACCGAGGCAGGCTATGTCGGCGAGGATGTTGAGAATATTCTCCTAAAGCTCATACAGGCAGCTGATTACAATATTCCAAGGGCACAGCTTGGCATCGTCTATATCGACGAAATCGATAAGATTACCAAGAAGTCAGAAAATGTCTCCATTACGAGGGATGTTTCAGGTGAAGGCGTTCAGCAGGCACTATTAAAGATTCTTGAAGGCACAGTTGCTTCAGTTCCACCACAGGGTGGCAGAAAGCATCCACAGCAGGAACTCATTCAGATAGACACTACGAATATCCTCTTTATCTGTGGCGGTGCTTTTGAAGGCCTCGACAAGATTATCGAGAGCAGGCTTGATGCAAAGAGCATTGGCTTCAATGCCGACATCAATGAGCACTTCAAGGAAGTAAGTCCGAGTGCTTATTTAAAGCAGGTTCTTCCGGAAGACTTTGTAAAGTATGGACTCATTCCAGAGTTCATAGGACGTGTTCCGATCAATGTCGCACTTGACGGACTTGACAAGGCTTCACTGATCAGGATTTTGACAGAGCCGAAGAACTGCCTTGTGAAGCAGTATCAGGAGCTCTTCAGAATGGATGGTGTAAGACTTCATTTCACAGATGATGCCATCGATGAAATCGCTGAGAAATCTCTTCAGAGAAAGACCGGTGCAAGAGGCCTTCGTTCTATTATGGAATCTGTCATGATGGACTATATGTATACCATTCCGTCAGACGATTCTATTACAGAGCTTACCATTACAAAGGAAATGGTTGACAAGAATACGCTTTTCATAGACAAGAACGACTCTGATATTACAGAGATTCAGGCGCAGAACAATATCGATGATACACTTCTGCAGACTAAGAAGTCAGCCTGAAACGGATAAATGCTTTATTGCAGAATAAAGTTTTTGACAACATTTTGAAAGTTTAGCAGACCACGAGTCCCGTAAGGAAAAATAGTATGGTTATTAGAACAGCAGAACTCGAAACGGTATGCGGTATTACAAGCGACCTCCCTAAGCATACGCTTCCGGAGGTCGCTTTTTGCGGCCGTTCAAATGTAGGAAAATCCTCACTCATCAATGCGCTTGTGAACCGGAAGAATCTTGCGCATACGTCAGGCGAGCCCGGAAAAACCCAGACCATGAATTATTATAATCTGAACCATGAGATTTATCTTGTGGATCTGCCTGGCTATGGCTATGCGAAGGTTGCAAAAGAAATAAAAGAAAAATGGGGGAAGATGATTCAAAATTACTTAGTTGAATCAGAAAATCTCGAAGCAGTTTTTGTGCTCGTAGATATGCGGCACAAGCCTACACAAAATGACATAGACATGGTTGAGTACATTCGCTACATTGGTCTTCAGCCACTTGTGATCATGACAAAAAGGGACAAGCTGAAGGCAAGCGAAGTTGAGAAAAATACTGCGCTTATCAAGGAGACGCTTTCGATAGAAGATGACGATGTACTTATCCCGTTTTCATCTGTCACAAAAGAAGGCAGGGACGATATTCTTGATATATTAGATCAGATACTCGAGAGACAGGAATGAAGAAAGATAGAAATGCCTCTATAGATATTGTAAAAGGCATAGCGATTATATTGATGGTAGCAGGGCACGCTTATGTGCCCTTTATCCATTTTATTTATCTGTTTCATATGGCTGCCTTTTTCATTGCATCCGGATACTGCTACAATGAGAAGAATTCTGCAGCTGCTGGCGATTTGTTTCATTATATTTTAAAAAGAATAAAGGGACTTTATCTTCCTTATGTGGTATGGAATTCAATCTTTTCGATACTCCACAATTTCTTTATCAGGATTAATTTTTATTCGGATAATATTGAGGTATTAAATTATTATACCTTGTTCGATTTTGGACAGACACAGCTCACCCAGAACTGGACGGTTTCTGAAACAATCAAAAATATTGGAAGAACATTTCTTTTTGGCGGTGCAACAGAAATTGGCGGGCCGATGTGGTTTCTTGCTGTATTATTTGAAGTTTCAGTTGTATATGCTGTTGTTGATTTATTAATCAACAAGATAATGATGCTGATTTTTCATTTTTCTCGCAGCAGTAATCGCACTTTGGATGATTTGGAATTAGTAAAATTAATTCTTCAGGGAATTGTTTCGGGAATATTCCTGGCGGCAGGTTTCTATTTTTCAAGAAATGGCATAGTATTTCATAACCTTACCATCATGCTGACAGTATACTGCCTTTATTTTATGGGGCTTGTGATGAGAAAGAGCGCATTATTCCAGAATGATGCGACAACTGGTACGAAAATTACCATTGCATTTCTTTCTTTTATTACGCTATTGATGCTGAACAGATTTGTCACGATTTCAATAGCTTCGAATACATATGATAATCCAATGGCTTTGATTTCCTGTTCGTTTGCAGGCTTTGTATTCCTGTATGAGATTTCGGATATCATAAAGGATACATTTCTGAAAAAGCCGCTGGTCTTATTAGGGCAGAATACGCTTTATATTATGATATTCCATTTCTCCGTGTTTAAGCTCATTAATAAAATGGCGGCAAAAATAATGGGAATGCCGGACTTACTTACGGCGGTTTTCCCTGTACTTCTCAGGGGAAGATATATTTGGATCATTTATACGGTGTTTGGCGTAGGGATTTCGCTTTGTATCAGCCTGCTGGTTAACAAAGTAAAGACGATGACAAAAAAACTGCCTGTTAAAGGCAGAAAATAATAATATCAGTGTTTCTTCAGAAGATCATCAAGCAGGGGAACCAAGTCTGCAAGGGTTGGAACAGTTCCATAAAGATAAGAAATAAATCTGAAATCCGGCTTTGTCATATCAGGGATCATTACAACCGGAATACCTGCGCGGTACGCAGAAAGAATGCCATTCGGTGCATCCTCAACGGCCATTGCCTCATTCTGTGAAATGCCGAGCTCCTTAAGGGCATACAGATATGAATCAGGATGAGGCTTTCCATGTTTTACTTCATGGGCAGAGATTAGATCGTCAAAGGAATTTTCAATACCAGCAATTTTTAGCTTTTTGACAGCATTTTCTCTGTCAGTTGCTGTGACAATAGCTGACTTGATGCCATGTTCTTTCATATATGAAAGTATGGTGTCAAGACCGGGCTTCAAGGTGATGCCATCTCTTGAGATTTCATTAATCGTATATTCTACGGTCTTGTCATGGACTTTTTTGAAATCAAAATTGATTCCGAATCTGTCATACATCAGAGCCTCTGCATCGTGATGGTTCAATGAACGAAGCAGTAATGCATCTTCGCTCGAAAATTCTGAGAATCCGGCTTCGTGTGCTGACTGAACCCAGTATTTCTGGTAAATTCTTTCTGTATCAGTAACGGTACCATCCAGATCAAATAAAACTGCCTTTAGCATATTTCCTCCTAATGCGCATACTTGCTTATATTATCAGAGAAAAACAAACATATCAATAAACTTATTATTAATTTTGTTTGCAGAGGTGCAAATATTACAAATTTATGAGTAATAAATTTTTTTTTCTATAAAACTTTTACAATAATAAAAATATCTGGATTTCTTAATAAATGAAGAAGGTATAAAAATGGTGATTGTGCAATTTTCTGCACAAAACTTTAAAAATGTTGTTAATTTTACTTTATTGTGGTAAACTATCAAACCAAATATTTATTTTAGGAGTAGAAAATGGACATTGTAAAAAAGGATATTACTGATGTAAGAGACTTATTTAAGCATACTGATGATTATGCTGGAAAGACTGTTACCGTCGCTGGCTGGGTAAGAAACAATCGTGACTCAAAGAATTTTGGTTTCATTGTATTAAATGATGGAACCTTTTTCAGCCCGCTTCAGGTCGTATACCACGACACAATGGAAAATTTCTCAGAAATAGCACATCTTAATATCGGTGCAGCTATATATGCAAAGGGTGTTCTGACACTTACACCGGAGGCAAAGCAGCCTTTTGAACTTCAGGCAGAGGAGATTATGGTTGAAGGCCAGTCAGATCCTGATTATCCTCTTCAGCCAAAGAGACATACAATGGAATATCTTCGTACGATTACGCATCTTCGTCCGAGGACAAATACTTTCGAGGCAGTTTTCCGTGTTCGTTCACTTGCCGCATACGCTATCCACAAGTTCTTTCAGGAGAGGGATTTCGTATATGTTCACACTCCGATTATTACTGGGTCTGATGCCGAGGGCGCAGGCGAGATGTTCAGGGTTACGACGCTTGATCCTGCAAACGTACCGAAGAATGAAGACGGAACTGTTGATTATACGCAGGACTTCTTCGGACATTCTGCAAACCTTACGGTTTCAGGCCAGCTTAATGGCGAGACCTTTGCCCAGGCTTTTCAAAAGATTTATACCTTTGGACCTACTTTCCGTGCCGAGGATTCTAATACAGCTAGGCATGCGGCAGAGTTCTGGATGATCGAGCCGGAGATTGCATTTGCAGATCTCGAGGACGACATGGAGCTCGCTGAGGACATGCTCAAATATATAATCAATTACGTTATGGAAAATGCACCTGAAGAGATGGCATTTTTCAACCAGTTTGTTGACAAGGGACTGATCGAGAGATTGCAGCATGTCGCTACATCTGATTTCGGCAGGATTACCTATACAGATGCCGTTGAAGAACTCATGAAGCATAATGACAAATTTGACTACAAGGTTTCATGGGGCACAGACCTTCAGACAGAGCATGAGAGATTCCTGACGGAGCAGATTTTTAAGAGACCTGTTTTTGTCACGGATTATCCGAAGGAAATCAAGGCCTTTTACATGAAGCTGAATCCGGACGGAAAGACCGTCGCAGCAGTTGACTGCCTCGTTCCTGGAATTGGTGAGATCATCGGCGGTTCACAGAGAGAGGACGACCTTGAACTTCTTACAAAGAGAATGGAAGATCTTCACATGAAGATGGATACATATAAATTTTACCTTGACTTAAGGCGCTGGGGTTCCACAAGGCATGCAGGCTATGGCCTCGGTTTTGAGAGACTCATCATGTATTTAACAGGCATGGGCAACATCCGTGACGTTCTTCCATTCCCAAGAACAGTGGGGAATTGCGATGTGTAACAACAGTTCGCTCGTGATGAATAAACAGAATTTTGCATGCTCGCATGCATAAAATTCTGTTTATGATATCACGAAGCAAACGCCACCACATGAGTATTTTCGCTGCGTAGCAGCGGGAGAGTTTGCGGAGCAAACGTAAAATACGAATGTAAGTGGCGTTTGTGTGAGATGAAATCTCGCAAAGAACTGTTTATGTAAACTAATAAGGAGGCAAAATATGGGTAAAGGCATACGTGACAATGATTTTAACCGGCTTTGCGATGCGTTTCTTTCTTTGAACGACAGGGAGGAAGTTTACAAATTTCTATCAGATCTCTGCACTATAAAGGAAATTGATTCAATGAAGCAGAGACTTGAGGTAGCGACTTTGCTCAAGAACAAGGAAACCTACCAGAAGATAGCAGAAGAGACGGGTGCCTCCACAGCAACAATAAGCCGTGTCAACAGGGCATTTTCCTATGGAGACGACGGGTATACAATGGTACTTGACAGAGTCGGAGACTGAAAGCGAGACTTGAAATGTTTAGAGAGATGAGAAGAAGCAGACAGCAGCTTCCTGAAGAAGAGACAGAAGAAATCCTTAAGAATGGAACGACCGGAATCTTAGGCGTTCTTGCTGAGGATGATTACCCTTATACAGTTCCTGTAAATTACATTTACAGAGATGGAAAGATTTATTTCCATGGTGCGAAGGGCGGACAGAAATTCGATGCCATGCAGAAGCACGACAAGGTTTGCTTCTGTGTCATTGGAGAGGACAAGATCGTTCCTCATGATGTGACCGATTATTTCAAGAGCGTTGTATGCTTTGGCAGGGTTCACATCATGACAGAGCCTGAGAAGAAGGAGATGGCGCTTGCACTTGGCAGAGCATTCTCTCCTGAGGACAGGGTTCAGTGGGATATGGACAGATCCTACAATAATGTCGTGATGTATGAGATCGAAATTGAGCACAAGACCGGCAAAGAGGCAATCGAGCTTACCAGGATGAGGCCGCAGCAGTAAGTTTGAAGCAGTGCATTTTATTGTACTTATTATCTGATTCATTTGGGGAAAAATTTGGAGAGAGTAAATCATACTTTCGGACCTTTTTATGACAGTGAAAGCAGAGTGCTTTTTTTAGGGAGCTTCCCTTCCGTAAAATCAAGGGAGGCTCTTTTTTATTATGGTCATCCGCAGAACAGGTTCTGGAAGATCATGCGGGCAATATATGAGGATGACTTCGGAGATTCGATTGAAGAAAAGAGCGAATTCCTGCATAGGCACCATATTGCACTTTATGATGTCATAGATGAATGCGATATTGTTGGCTCGTCTGATTCTTCTATCAGAAATGTCGTGCCTACGGATCTTGACAGCATCCTTAAAAAGACGAAGATCGAGCGGATTTTCGTAAATGGAAAGACTGCAGAAAAATACTATAAAAAATATCAGGAGAAGGCGACAGGAAGAACTGCAATCTGTCTTCCTTCTTCCAGTCCTGCAAATGCGGCGTGGTCATTGGAAAAACTAACTTCGACATGGAAATATCTGGTGTCCCCGCATTTTGAATATTATGTCCAAGAGTCTGACAGGGCGAAGAGGTTCTATGCAGATAAGAATATCAATGATGCGTATATGGCTGCCGGAGCTGTTCCAATAATTAGATACAAACATCTTGATGAGACTGGCATAGTAAATGCATGTTTTACAACAAGGATTGGTGGAATTTCCAGCGGTGACCTTTCGACACTTAATCTTGGATTTACAAGAGGGGACAGTCAGGAAAATATTAAAGAGAACTTCAAGAGGGCACTTACAACATTTGCTGTCAATGCAGAGAAGGCAGGTATTCTTGACAGGACTGTTATGACGCAGCAGGTGCACTCTGACAACATAATAAAAGCGACAAAAGGCTTGGCACTTGGTGATGACTGTACGGTAAAGGTTGAAAGTGTAGATGGTCTTTATACTGATGCAAAAAATCTTATTCTCTCTGCAACCTTCGCAGACTGCGTGCCAGTCTATCTTGTTGATCCAAAGAAAAAGAGGATTGCCCTTGTGCACTCAGGATGGAAGGGGACTGCAGCTGAGATTGCAGCAAAGGGTGTTGCTATCTTAGAAAATGATAGGGCGTTTGATGAAATTGATGAAAAGAGTGCATTATCAAAAAACGCTGAGCACGAAAAATATTGCGATATTCCAGACGCCGAAAACATTATTGCGGAAATCGGTCCATCGATTTCCGGCGACCACTATGAAGTGACGGGCGAGGTCATCGATGCAATCGCAAAGAATTATTCTGCCGAGGAGCATCAGGATATCTTTGAGAAGACAGATAAAACGCATTATCACCTTGATATGTGGGCAGCAATCTATTATTCTTTAATCCATGCAGGCGTCTTACCAGAGCATATATATTTCTCAGGCGTCTGCACGTATGAAAATGCATCTTTACTATATTCCCATAGGAGATCTGGAGGTAGGCGAGGGAATATGAATGCATTTCTGGAACTATTATAAGATGTCAGTGAATTGGTTAGTGCTAATTTGGAATTTATAAATACCAAAATAAAAATCAGGGAGTACAATTAAATGTCACGCGATTACGCAGCATTATTAAATGATAAACAGTTAGAGGCGGTCACGACGACGGACGGCCCGCTTCTCGTGCTTGCAGGGGCAGGTAGTGGGAAGACCAGGGCGCTCACATACAGGATTTCTTATCTCATCGAAGAGAAGGGTGTCGCACCATGGAATATCATGGCAATCACATTTACGAACAAGGCAGCAGGCGAGATGAGGGACAGAATCAGGGGACTTATCGGAGATGATGCCGACAAAATCTGGGCGATGACCTTTCATTCTTCGGCAGTCCGCATCTTAAGGCGTTTCGGAGACCGCATCGGTTACGACAGCAATTTCTCAATCTACGATACCGATGACTCGAAGACTGTCATGAAAAATGTCCTGAAGGATCTGAATATCGACACGAAGAGGTATAAGGAGAAGACCTTCCTCAATGTGATTTCGCATGCAAAGGACGAGCTGAAAGATCCTGAGAAATTTGAAAGTGAAGCACAAAAGGATAATCCCTTTGATATGTTAAAGTGCCGTGTTTACAAGGCTTATCAGAACCGTCTTAAGGCAAATAATGCGATGGATTTTGACGACCTTATTGTAAATACCGTGAAGGTACTGAAAGAAGATGCTGAGGCTCTTCAATATTACCAGGGAAAATTCCAGTATGTGATGGTTGATGAGTATCAGGATACAAATACGGCGCAGTTTGAGATGGTGCGTCTATTGAGTTCTGGTTCAAGGAATCTATGCGTTGTCGGTGATGATGACCAGAGTATTTACAAATTCCGCGGCGCTAATATTTATAATATATTAAACTTCGAAAAATATTTTCCGGATGCAAAGACGATTCGTCTCGAGCAGAATTACCGCTCGACTTCGATAATCCTCGACGCCGCAAATTCTGTCATCAAGAATAATAAGGGCAGGAAGGTAAAGAAACTTTGGACTGAAAATGAAAAGGGTGACAAGGTAAGATTCCGGACATTTGATTCAGGCTTCGAGGAGGCGGAATTTATTGCTTCCGATATTGCAAAGGAAATGCGGAATGGCGCTGCGTATTCTGACTTTGCCGTGCTCTATAGAACCAATGCGCAGTCGAGACTTTTAGAGGAACAGTTCATCAAGAGGAACATGCCCTACAAAATTGTCGGCGGCGTGAACTTCTATTCCAGGAAGGAAGTAAAGGATATCCTTGCATACTTAAAGACGATTGCTAATGGCCTCGATGACCTTGCAGTGAGACGTATTATCAATGTTCCAAAGCGGGGAATTGGAGCGACTTCGATTGACAAGGTCCAGATTTTTGCTGATGCAAATGGGATGAGCTTTTATGAGGCTCTGAAAAAAACAGGGGAAAATCCGTCACTGAAATCCGCTTCAAAGAAGATGCTTTCCTTCGTCTCATTCATTGAAGAAATGCGCGAGTTTGCAGAGAAGAATCCTGTGCCTGAAGTCATCAAAAAGGTCTATGAGGAGACCGGTTACAAGGGTGAGCTTGAAGCAGAGAATACTGATGAGAGCAAGACCAGGATGGAGAATATCGATGAGCTTTTCTCAAAGGCGGTCACTTACCAGAATGATTCGGACAACCCGACGCTTGCTGCCTTCCTTGAGGAAGTGGCGCTTGTTGCAGACATAGATAATCTACCTGAGGATGAATCTTTTATTCTCTTAATGACCCTTCATGGGGCAAAGGGACTTGAATTTGAAAATGTCTATATTGCCGGCATGGAAGACGGGCTTTTCCCGAGCGAGATGTCTATTACCGCTGATGATTCGAATGAAGAAATTGAGGAGGAACGGCGTCTTGCATATGTGGGAATTACGAGGGCGAAGAAACATCTGACGCTCACTGCTGCAAGACAGAGGATGATCAGAGGTGAGACGAAATTTTCAAAGATGTCGAGGTTCGTAAAGGAAATCGATCCGGACTTAATCGATGGCTCATTATATGAAGAAAAGGGCTATTCTGATTATGATGGAAATTTCAATGCATCTTACGGATACTCAAAGTCTCATAGACCATATGATTTTGGAGATAATTCAGGCAGAAGCGATGGTGCATCATCAGGCAGTTACAGCACAGGCAGGACAGGTTCCCATTCGAAATTTATCAGCAGCTCGAATTACTCAGAGCAGAATTTTCAGAAAACCTATGCGCCGAAGAAAAATTTTGGTTCAAAGATAGAGAAACAGCCGCTTTCTTATAAAGTTGGTGACAGGGTATCACACCAGAAATTCGGCGTCGGAACTGTCACTGAAATCGTTGACGGAGGAAGGGATTTTGAAGTTACCGTGAATTTCGATACGGCAGGCGTGAAGCGGATGTTTGCTTCTTTTGCAAAAATGCAGAAGGTTTGATGAATTCTGCTGTTTTATTTGAAAATAAAGTTCTGACGTTTGAGCAGGCAAATTTTCAATTTTGTTATAACACCCTTGTTAATATTGTGCGTTGTTTCATAAAATATTGGTGAAAATTTGTTTAAATTTGATATTTTTGATGTATTATTTTCTCATTTGTGTTAGAATGTCTTTCAGTAATTAAGGAACTGATTATATATTTCACACTTTTAGAAAGGCGGATTCAATGGATAAGGACAAGAAGGAGCTTTCAGTTGGTTCTATCGTAAAGGCAACCCTCATCGTTGTTGGTGTTATTGCTGCTATATGCGGAATTGCATATGCCATCTACAAGTATTTTACACCTGACTATGATGACGATTTCGATGATGATTTCGACGATGCCTTTGACGATGACGACGATCTCTTCGAAGACGATACTGAAGAGAAGAAAGACGACAAGAAAGAAGACAAGAAGGAAGACTGATTTTGAGTACAATTGATTCTACTGCCTGTGTCCACGCAGAGAAATGCGGCGGATGTCAGTACCAGGGAATGTCATACGATGATACTCTGAAGATCAAAGAAGAAATGGTGAGAGATCTGTTCTCACCATTATTTGATTTAAAAGAAGTTTATCGGGGCATCCTGCCATCGCCTGATATTTTAGGCTACAGGAACAAAATGGAATATTCTTTTGGGGACGAGGTAAAGGGCGGACCACTCACGCTTGGGCTTCACAAGAAGAAAAGCTTTTATGATGTTATCACAGTCGATGGATGTAAGATTGCTCCGCAGGACTTTGATGAGATTCTAAAATGCACGCTCGAATTCTTTCAGAAGACAGGCCTCAAATATTATCACAAGAAGAAAAAGGAAGGGTATTTAAGGCACCTTCTTCTTCGTCGTGGAAGAAATACGGGAATGCTTCTGATTGACCTTGTGACAGCAGATTTTCCAGAAGGGGAAATAAATGAGCATGAGCTTCTGATGAGATATACAGATGCGCTTCTTGATCTTCAAAAGAATGGAATAGTAAAAGATAAGATAGTTGGGATACTTCATACAAGAAATAACAGTCCTGCTGATGCCGTCATAGATGAAGGTACAGAAATACTCTATGGCGAGGATTCATTTTCTGATTCTGTGCTTGGCATCACATTTCACATTTCTCCATTTTCGTTTTTCCAGACGAATACTAGAGGGGCAGAAGTGCTTTATTCTGTTGTGAGGAAATATGTGCTGGCGGCAAAAGAGCAGGAAAAATATTCCCTTCTTTATGATTTGTACTGTGGCACTGGAACAATCACGCAGGTGCTATCCCCTGTTGCAGACAAAGTCGTTGGCGTTGAAATTGTTCCTGAAGCAGTTGAAAAGGCAAAGGAAAATGCTCTTCGTGAAGGCATCACAAACTGCGAATTCATCTGCGGTGATGTGCTGAAAGCACTTGACGATATGCCTGAAAAACCTGATATGATCGTTCTTGACCCGCCCCGCGCAGGCGTAGTACCGAAGGCACTGAAGAAGATTTTATCTTATGGTGTAAAAGATATTGTTTATGTCTCTTGCAAAGCAGTCTCGCTTTCACAGAATCTTCCTGCATTTTTTGAAGCTGGCTACGCTGTCAAGGACATGACCGTTGTCGACATGTTCCCTTACACCAAGAACTATGAGACTGTGTGTTTGCTTTCCAAGGGAGATGTCAAGAGCAAAAAGATCCGTGTGGAGTTCAGTCTGGAGGATATGGACACGGATGGGTTCAAGAAGGGTGCTACCTATAACGCCATACGGGATTGGATAAAAGAAAAGTATGGGTACAGGGTGACTAATCTCAATATCGCGCAGGTGAAGCAGAAGCATGGCATTATAGAACGGGAGAACTATAACAAGCCAAAATTCGAGAATAGCAAGCAACCCGGATGTCCGGAGGAGAAGATTAGGGCGATAGAGGATGCCATGAGGTATTTTCAGATGATATGAATACGGAGAGGGATTGAAAATGAATTATTTGACTGATCAGGAAATTGCAGTTCTGATAAATGAGATCAAAATCGGTAATAATGACGCCTGGGAGAAAATCTGTCATAATTTTGACCGTTATATTCACGAGTGCTGTTGGAAGAAGTTAAGAAAATATGATATGTCAGATACCTTTCGGACGGAACTGGAAGAAGATCTGTATATGGCCGGATGGCAGGGGTTTGTATCGGCCATAAAGAACTATGATCCTGAAAATGGGAAGCTTCTGACATATGCTACATATTACATAAATGGAGAGTTATCAAAGGAACTGGATCTTCTACTGAATCCGTTGGGACTTACAGAGAGACCGAGACCTGAAAAGAAGAAATCGACCGAGACTGAAAGCAGTATTATCTCGCGTATTTCAATAGATGAAGACGGGGGAATACCGGAGAATGTGCTGTCTTATGCTCTTATGCGGGAGAATCATAGTGATGAGGCTGAAAGAGAGACATCCGGAGATGAAAATCTTAGTCGGATGTCGGAGATAGCAGGGCTTCTTAAAGATGAAAAAGCTAATAAAGAAGCACTGGCACAGTTGTTTTCCGAAAGCTGCATATCAGATCTTGGAGAATATAGCAATGAAAGAACCACCCTTCAGATACTTGAAATACTGAAGCAGACAACTGATGAAAAGCATACGGTATCAAAGAATGAGTTGAAACACCTGCTCCGCCTTTATCGTATCGGCAGATATAAAAACAATACATCGGTGCCGTGGGATAATACATTTAACAGAATAGTTGCAGAGATTTTGCTGGAACTGAACCCTGGCGAGTACACTGATGAAAATGACAGCGAATATATAATTAAATACGACGGATATACAGAGGACAAGCTGAATAAAAATATTAAACCGGATAAGAGAAGTTCTCAGAAAGTGGAGTCCGGCTCTGCTCCTGTTTTGAACGGACTTCACTACGTGCATCCCTTTGAATATGAAGAAACCGATAGACTTATCCAGCTTATCAGTTTCTCGGATATGCTTTCTGTGGATGAGAAGAAAAAACTGATAGGCAAGATATGGGAACTCACCGGGAAATATTACACCACACCCTATTGGGATGGAGAGAATCTTAAGTTTAATCCCCGTGCTGTACACAGCAGGCTTACAGGCAACAAGACTTCTGACAGGGGAAAACTTGCAGAAACTTTGAATTCTCTTCAATATGCAGTGAACAACCTGGCGCAGGTTCGGTTCAGGTTCAATCGTTATAATGCGGATCACGAACTTGTACCTACGAGTGAGTATTTACACGAACTAAGCCCATATCATCTTGTGGTATATCATGACAATTATTATTGTATCGGACTTAAAAGAAGTGACAACCGCGTATGGCATTACCGTGTGGATCTTATGACCGATGTGGAGATAATTCGGGATGAGAAGGGAAAGATCGTTCCTGTTGAACTTACTAATTTCGAGGGACTTCCAATTTTAAGCGCAGCCTGGGATCCTGAAAAGTACATGTCAGAGCATCTTAACATGGCATATGATGAGCCGCAGAATATCAGAATTAAGATAAGAGATACGAATTATACCATCATCCATGATTGGTTTGGTGATCATTATGAAAAGGTAGATGAGATTACTGCTACGAACGAAGATGGAAATGAAATTCATTATGACATCGTAAAGGTCCGCACATCCCCGTCTATGATTGTCCACTGGGCTATGCAGTATGGAAGCAAGGTGGAGATTATGGATGAAGAGATGAGAAAAAAGATAAAAACAGAAGTGAAAAGGATAAAAGAAATATATGGATGAAAACAGGATAAGGCAATTATTGTTGACAAATATTGATAGTGGAGAAAAATATGCCTTTATATCAATATCAGAAAATCTAATATGTTCATCCGGGAACTCGGATCAGGATATGTCGGATATAGCGATTAAGTTCTACAAAGTACTATACGGCGAGGATATGGAAATATCTAATAAGATGAGAAGCTTATTTGCCGGAGACACGATGAATTCATATAACACTGTGATAAAGGGAGCATCAGATAATATCAAAAAGTTCTGGAATAACCATTATCATTGCCTGGCAAATTTCTGGGTGTTGCCAACCCAAGTGGGTCGATCCTGTAGAAAATGCAATAAAGCGGCTGGTGGCGATTATATGGATATATTCCTGGGAAAGTATCTGCATGATGAGAATTTCTACGGACAGTTCAAAGAGAATTATGACGGGTATACAAGGCGATTTCCACGTAAATCATTTGCGGAACTACATATGATTGAGGGTATTTATACTGAAAAGCAGATTGTAAAAGATTTGCCTCATGATCAGGGAACTGATGCTGTAATTAATGAAATGTGGAGTAGGATAGAGAAAAGAGCCGAGCTGATTGCAAAGAATAAAAAAAATGAATTAAAAATGCTATTTGATAGTTTCTCTCAAAATTTTGAAGATGAATGATTCCATAATATAGGTGTAACCGAAATTTCATTTTTAAGGAGGTGCCCTATGATAGAAAAAATATACTTCGATATGGATGGAGTTCTTGCAGACTTTGATGGTGGCGTAACTAAGCTGTGTGGACTAAGGCCTCTTGCACAAGGAGAGCATCGCTCCAAGGAAGAAGACGACCTGATGTGGGAGAAGATCCGGGAGGTTGGACATTTTTATGATAAACTGGATCCGATGCCTGGTGCTGTGGAGCTCTTTAACGAGATTTATGAAAAATACGGGGATAAATGTGAGATCCTTACAGGTATTCCAAAACCTAAGAGAGGAATTTTGACTGCTGGTGATGACAAGATAGCATGGGCACATCGCGTTTTATCGACAAGACTCAGGGTCAATATCGTATACCGTGAAGAAAAGAAAAATTTCTGTACAGGAAAGGACAGTATTCTGATCGATGATCTTAATTCCAATATAGATGACTGGGTAAACTACGGAGGAACAGGAATTCTCCACATTAGTTCTGAAGATACAAGATTGCAATTGCTGGAGAAAAACCTTTTGTGAAAATTGCTATTTTCAATATTTTGAACTCCGGAAATTCCATATTATTAGTGAAAAGAATTGTCTACAACAGGCAGTTCTTTTTTCTATTGCATTAGAAAAAAAGATTGGAGGAGCAACATGGAAAAGATGGTTATTGAGTTGATTAATTTTTTACAGAAATGGGGGCTGTGGCAGGATGTGACTATTCTGGCGGATGGCAAGGCATATTTTCCAGCCTGTAATAATGAAGATGTACATTGTGGTTTGCCAAATGTTAAGATAACTGTTTGTGAGAATCCGGAAGATTATACAACCGGTATTACGGATGAAGCAGACCGTTACGGAAATTGTCACCCAGTATGGAAGAGCTTTTCTAATCCGGAGCATATTCTGGATATGGTTTACGAAGGACCGCTTTATATGCTGCTTCGCCATGATACTTATGAAGGCGTAAAGAAATCGGACATTCATCCTGATGCATGGGATTACATTTTTGCTCATACGGAAATCCTTGAGGATTATATGTATGAGAAATATGAGCTGGCATCACCGGAAGAGTTACTGGATCAGATTCTGGAGGATAGACTTGACAACTCTGACTATACAGCGTGGGATCCACTGGTTTTCGATACATGGGAAGAATATCAGGAGTTTGTAAACGGGGAAGCATATGAGAATGGAGAAGAAAAACTTACGCCTGCTTATCAAAGGTACGGAACCTATGAGGAATACCTGGCTGAAATGGAAATATCAGAATCTCTTAGTATCGAGGATATAAAGACGGTTTGGGAGCAAATGGTTTCAGATGCAAAAACTGAGTTTATTAGGGGAAGCGATATGGATGAATCAGGGAGCATATCAATCCCGGAGATTGCCGGGGAAATAAAAACAGAATTCGATAATATATTCGACCGCTGTGGACTATGGTATGATTTTGGATTCTCGTGGTCGCTTACCTGTTATAGAAAATAGTGAGACTTCAAGATTTTGAAGATATCAGATTCCATAATAATTGTGAAAGCGGATTGCGATAGAGCGGTCCTTTTTTATTGGAACATTAACAAGGCATCAAAGAAAAGAAAACAGCTATGAGAAACATGATGAAAACGTATCTTGGAAACGATTACAGTGACAACCATCTTAGGAATTTTTGTCTTTACTGGATGAAGGGCAGAGAGACAAAACCAAAGTGGGAGAATACAGAAGAATGGAAAACTCGCTTCGATGAATGGAGAAAAAAGAACGATCTTGACTGTCTGTATTTTAGCGGAGATCTTAGGGCAGACACTCTTATGAGTGCATGGACACCGATCAGCTGGGTTGCCAATTGCCTTAACAGAGAGTATGGAATTAAATTCATCAAATATGCAGCGGATGGTGATTCCGATCATTATCTGAAGCTCCTTGCAGATGACAGGGATGCTTACCTCCCACCAAAGCACGAATTGGTGCAGCTTCTTGACAGATTCCTTGAACTTGCGGAACTCAGATGCAATTATATTCTACTTCCGGATAGAGATATGAACACGGCAAGATACAACTGCGAGGTAGCCGGAATAGGAAGAGTCAGCTTATATGATGAAGTACCGCCTATGCTTTATCATCTGTTTGATGAAGAGTGGTTTGGGAAATATTTCGATCAACAGTCCCTTGACCCTGTAAAATGGGTAAAGCGTGAACGGCTGGAAGCCGGATTCAGGGACGGAATTATTGATCAGGATCATGTGATCCCGTTTCTTAATGGTCTTCATCCCGGGAAAGGAAAAAGTCTTAGGGAAGAGACGGAAATAAGAGAGGCATTAACATACATGATAAATCTGTTGGAGACTCGTATGAAAGCTATGGAAAAGGAGGTAACTTGTTATGAGGATAAATGATAATAGCAGACCAAAAGAAATCACAAGCAATGAAATCTGGGAATTGTATAAGCTGTTTGAAGGTCTGGATGAGCATTATGTGTTTTATGACAGATGCGATGTTACGGCGAATAGAGAAGAGTTATTTTATCTTGCAGGGACAAGGCTGGGGGATGATGGTATGATTTATGAGGCACCGGACAATATGGGACTGCAGTTGCCCTACAGCAAAGACGAGTGGGTAGAGCTTTCACTTGAAAACATAGTAAATGGGAGAAAGCAGAAGGTGACGGTAAAAATAGAAGTGAATACGCTGCTTAAGAAAACTCTGACCATAGAAGAATTACTTGAAAAGAATCATATCAGGATTCCGAAAGCAGATGAGCTTAAGGATGAAGAGTATGAAGAGAAAAACTCCGGCAAGGGCACTGATCTGACTGTAGAAAGATTACCTGTAAATCATTTTCCGGTAGAACTTACCCATTCTTATTCGAAGAAAAGATTTGGTAATGACTCGAAACGTGCGGCGTACTGGATGGAAAAGTATTTAAGGAGTTTCTCTGTTTCTTATAAGAAAGACATTGATCTTGGAGTTACAAGATTTACATTCGTATTCATGTGTGAGAATGCACCGGGAGGGTTTACGGAAGGGTGTATATGGTTTTTTGATAAAGCCGCAGAAACCCGGGTGTATTATAATCAAATGGGAGCCGATATATGCAGGAGGAGTGAAGGCAGACAGGATCTGCTCAGACTATTAAATTTTATCAATGCGAGGGTCTTTATGGAATTAAACGATGGGGGTAACAGGTGGTACGATCCCCAGATACTTTATACACCGCGAATTTATCTTACGGAGGACGACGGATATGATATATCTATTACGACTATGCTGAATTACAGGTTTTGGAGGACGGCGGAATCAGAAACAGATGACTATATTACGGCATATCAGCCTGAGTTGCTTGACAAACTTGCTCCGTTTATCTTTGGGGTGCTTAAGGGAGAATTGACAGCAGAGGATGCTATTTCAGGGATCGAGCATGATATTTTGAATGAAGTCGAATAGGGAGGTGCCGCTATGGCAACATACGTGATTTCTGACATTCATGGTGAATATGATATGTTGATGGATTTGCTTGAGAAGATATCCCTGCAGGATTCGGATACACTTTATGTTATTGGCGACGTTTTGGATAGAGGTCCGCATCCTATAAAAACACTGAGAAAACTTATGGTGATGCCGAATGTGATCTGTCTCGTTGGAAACCACGAACTTATGGCTTTAGAAAGCCTGAAATTTCTGATGCAGGAGATTA